>Ga0272448_1004722_pt1 | contig 15391 bp, 18 predicted proteins | sample YNPCB0191_FD_202220 | JGI IMG/M metagenome (GOLD analysis project Ga0272448, IMG submission 202220) | Hot spring sediment microbial communities from Yellowstone National Park, WY, United States - YNP-CB-019-1 | ecosystem: Environmental > Aquatic > Thermal springs > Hot (42-90C) > Sediment...
CGGATCTCGATCCCCCGCTCCTTTGAGACGATCTCACACCCTTTTGCCACCATTTCGATTGCCTCAAGGTTGTTCAGCGGGGCAACCCATGCGCCTTCATCCCCCCGACCGATGGTAATCGTGGGAAATGTGTCTCGAAGCATCTTTCCCACGGTCTTATACACCTCTGCATTTGCAAATACATTCTCAATCGCATTCTTTGACAGTGAAACGGCAAGAACCTCCTGGACATCGATCCCCCCGTGGGCATGTATACCCCCGCCAATAATATTTCCAAATGGGTATGGAAGCGTACCCAGGGGCTGAAGACCATGAATATACCGGTATAACGGGATCCCCATAAGTTTTGCTGCAGCCTTCGCACAGGCAAGCGAGGTCGCAGTGATCACATTCCCTCCGAACCGTTCAAGCCTTTCAGTTCCATCCGCCTCGCAGAGGGTCCTGTCTATCTTTGCCTGTTCACGGACATCACACCCGATAAGTTTCGGGATCCCCTCCTTTTTAAATGCATCGAGACCCTTATCGATATTTTTGGGTAAGGCTACTACCTCATGCGACCCGGTGCTTGCTCCCGAGGGTGCCTGCGCAAAAACCTTTCTTCCATTAACAACGATCTCGACTTCAATGGTGATGTTTCCCCGGCTATCCAGGATCTTCCGTGGAATGATACGCTCGATCAACATCAAGGTTCTCTCCTGATGCTTAGCGGGATCACTCCCTTCTTGAGTTCAAGGATTGCGATCTCTACAGGATCAATGATATTCTTATCAATATCGATCAGGATCGGTGCACCCATCCTGATCTGAAGTGCTCGTGCGCCTATAATCCTTGCCTTTTCAAAGCGAGTGTATCTGCGATTCATTGATACCCGGCCCTTAAATTGACTGCGCCGAGTGTCCATATATGGAGGTATTATAAAACTATCGATGGGAATAAATGCCAGTCCCCTATCACGGAAAAGCCTATAAATTTAAGATGTATGCGATCCCCTCAAGGTGATCGGATGGGCGAAAAAGTAAGTGTACTCGTAGATGCTGGAAAGGCTACCGGTGGTCCACCCCTTGGTCCAGCGCTCGGTCCTCTCGGGGTGAATATTGGTCAGGTAGTTAAACTCATCAATGAGCAGACAAAGGGGTATGAGGGGATGAAGGTCCCGGTTACCGTTGAGGTCAACCCTGATAAGACTTTCACCATCACGGTAGGCACGCCGCCCACGAGTGCACTTCTGAAGAAGGAGATGGGTGTTGAGATCGTGAAAGACGGTGGCAATATCTCATTTGATAAGGTGCTTAAGGTGGCAAAACTCAAACAGGGATCCATGAATGCCTCCAGCCTGAAAAACGCAGTAAAGGAGGTTATCGGGACATGCGTCTCAATGCGCCTGAAGATCGATGATAAAAACGCAAAGGATGTCCTCATCGCGATCGAAAAGGGTGAATACGATTCAAAGATAAAGTAGGCTCTGTCTTTAACCGGGGCGAATTAAGGGTTATCCGCTCCGTAGGGTCAGAGCAAAGGATGTAAGGGTCTATGTTTATTTTGTTGGCGAGTATTCCGGACCGAGGAGGTGCGAACCAATGATGAGTCTCATAACATTCTGTGCACCCTCTGCACCGACGGAGTATGACCGCACCCCGCGGACACCCATTTCAACCTCGCATTCCTTGCTGTAGCCGTAGGCGCCGAACCATGTCATAACCTCATCAACGATGTGGTAGCACTCGATTGGCGCATAGAGTTTTGCCTGTGCTGAGGCTACTGCCAGTTGATGTATATCAACCTTTCCCGCCATAAACTGATCTGCAGTCCATGCCGCCCTCCGAACAAGGAGTGTTGCAGCCTCTAACTTTGTTACAAAGTCAGAATACTGGAAATGTATCCCCTCGAACTTTGCGATCGGTCTCCCGAAGAGTTTCCTCTCCTTGATATATGCAGCCCCCATCTCGAGAACACGCCTTGCGCACCCCAGGCATGCTGAGGCAACAAGGATCCTCGCCAGGTTGAACCCCTCCATTGCTACATAGAACCCCATATTCGGTTCTCCGAGTGTGTTCTTCACGGGGACCTTCACATCCTTCATGAAAAACCCGCCAGTGGAGAGACCCGTTCTCCCCATGTTGTGTACAAGGGTTGTCTCGATCCCCGGGAGGTCCATCGGGAGAAAGATGAATGTCATGCCCCTGTGTCTTTTTTCCGGGTCAGTTTTTACAAGTGTACAGTATCCGCCACCCTTTTCTTTCATCTCTCGCACCTGCGAGATGTATGCCTTTTCTCCGTTCAGAACCCAGTAGTCACCCTCTCTCCTCCCGGTGCACTGAAGACCCGCGATATCACTTCCCCCCTGTGGCTCAGTGGTTGCGATCCCCACATACTTCTTTCCCTGGGCAACCTGGGGAAGGATCTCTTCCTTCAGTTCATCGGTTCCGTACCGGGAGATGAGAAGACTCCACCCGATGTTAAGCAGGGTCATCACTGCCGTAGCAACACTTATATCAGCATATGCGACCTCCTCCACCGCAAGGGAACATGTGACCATATCCGCTCCGCTTCCCCCGTATTTCGGCGGGATCGATAACCCGAGGATACCCTGCGATGCAAGGCCATCCATGACCTCATCGGGGATGCGACTTTTGTCATCGATCTCTCTCGCTCTTGGTGCAATGTTCGCCATTGCCCATTCTCTGAATGTCCTCTGAAAGATCTTCTGCTCTTCACTCAGATCAAAATCAACCATTTTAATCGCCTCCAGAAAGGGATTCCCATCATGAATATAAACCTGATTGTAAGGTGAAGCAGACCATCACCCTGACGGATCATTTTTTAAACCGATTTTATATTTGGCATGAGGTGGTTCAGGTATCATCGGATCGTGATCTGATAAGGTTCAAGAATCTCCTTGAAATAATAGAAAAACTTATTGAAGAAAACAGCACCACCCCGGTGATCGTCGAGGGGAAACGGGATCTTCTCTCTCTCAGGAGGATTGGACTCCCCGGAGAGATCCTCATTCTCAATACGGGCGAGAGTCTGATCTCCTTCTGCGAGAGGATTGCCCGGAGATATCCGCGTGCTATCCTGCTTACTGACTGGGATAGAAAAGGTAAAACCCTGACAGACAGGATCAGATCCATCTTTTCCAGGACAGGGTTGACCCTGGATCTCGACTACAGGCGTAAAATCGCGTTTAATGCCCAGAAGGGCATAAACCGTGTTGAACTCCTTGCAAGTTACATAGAAACAAAAAAGGATGAGTTCAAACTATAGTGCATCACCCCGGGGCAGGGGTATCCTCTCGGGTGATCGAGACCTGAGAAACCGGTAAAGTGTTCCCGGGAAATCAACGGTATGGGCAAACCCTGTGACTGTTGCATCACACCCCTTTGCGATAACCCGCTTTGCCATGTATTCACTTCGCTTTCGAAGAGGGGGCTCCATGATCAGCGCCCGGAGCACCAGTGACTCATTATAGTAAGTATCGTCAATACTTTTCTGAAACTGTTCAATGCTGAACTCAAGGGCACGTGAACCTTCTTTTACGCCAGCAAGCCTTCTCGCACGCTTATGCATCTCTGAGATGAAGACGAACCTCTCGATCGAATTTTCCAGAGGAACGACCTCTGCGTTATACTCCTCTGCATACTCCCGGACAATATCCTCATCGAACCCGATATTTTCTTTAATTTTGCTGAAGACCTGTTCTGCATTCTTTCTGCTTTCCTCATTATAGTCAGCAAGCATCTTGCTTAAAAGTATCCGGATCGACTCAGTTACCATCTCTTTTATCTCATCCTCAACGCTTTCATCGGGTGACCTCTCGATCCCGATAATCTTTGGTCTGCGGTTCTGAAGGATCTTTCTCAACCTTTCGGATCCGAGAGGATCGATCATCACAAACCCTATCATTATGAGCATTGAGATTCGTGCATCAGATTACACATGGGGATATATATTTGACCTCTCTCAGTAATCATCCAAGATACCCAAAACTGTAATTATGCCCACCGCTTTTCAGGGGTAATGCATGCCTTAACAAAAAATAAACTTCTCATCGGGATGCTCGGGATCACAGTGAGCGCGATCTCCCGGATATCGCATATATACCCGCCCATGGCACCCCTTTATACACTGGATTTCGCAGGTACACTCCTCTTACTCTTATGCCTCCTTTTGCTTTTCCGGACGAGGGAGGATTACCCCGAGATCCAGACTCGTTACTTTATAATTTCATCTATCCTTTTGATTGTCAGTCTTCTCCTGTTGTATGGCGGGTTTGCCCTTCAGAAGTTTGTGCTGGACACCATGATCACCCTTGGCGTTGCATCAAGCAGCAGCACATTCTGGGGTGCAGCTATCATGATCATAACTGCACTCATCCTTCTTCCGGTTGCGCGGTTCCTTCCCCTTCACGGGCTCATGGATCAACAACGAAGAAATGCATTAATCAGCGCCTTAATAACCAGTATGATAGCCAGCATCTTTCTTGCTATACTGATTATTGATGCGATCTCCAACCTGACATACTCGCTTGATATCCTTGCCTCAAGGACACCCTACGATACGAATGGCGCAATAGCGAATATCCAGGCAACCATATTTGCTGAAGATGTATTCCTTATCTTTCTTATCGTGGGGGACACACCCTTTGCATTGGTATATCTCCTTGCGCACCGGTATGGTCTTGGCGGAAACCTCGGGGTAATCGATGATGTGTTTTTCATATACCGTGATGGAAGACTTATCTACCATGGCACAAGGAGGATGGATCCCGCCGAAGTTGATCCTGATATCCTTGCATCTATGCTTACCGCCGTGAGTGATTTTGTCAAAGATAGTTTCAGTTCAAGGCTTTCCGGGTCGCTCGAGTCCATGAAGATCGGAGATTATAATGTGCTCCTTGTGGGGGGAAAGTACACCACCCTCGCAGTAACATCTCTGGGTGTACCGCTCAGGCCACTCCGGGAGTACATCTCAGCTACACTCCTTCAGATCGAGAAAAGGTATGAACACCAACTAAGAGACTGGAACGGGGTTCATACGGAACTTAAGGAATGCATCACCGAGATAAAACAGAAATTCAGAAGCACAGGATAACCCTCATTCCTCATCCTCGTCAGGATCTAGATCCTCATACATGCACTCTTTATCCTCATCCTCGGATTTTATATCACCAACCCTGAAAACCCGGATACGCGCATCCCTGTCAACTGCCATGACAATACCTGCTATAGTGTTTATATTCACGATTTTCGCATTCTCAAGCAGGATTGCACATGTTCGCATGATTGCACAATCGTGCATATCGTATTTAAAGTTTTACCCGATTTCAGTTGACTGACCATTGAAAAATGAGCCAGTATGCAAATCATGATCACTGCTATGTTTTTTCATGTGATACTTTTTCTCATCGCCAGTCAAGGGTTAATTGGTAAGCAGATTACTTATCCAGGCAGCAACAAAACTCGGGGTAGTAAACCCGGGTGGAAGATTGAGGACGGCCAGTATTTCTTTTTGTGGGATGTGCATGTGCTGAAATCATGCTGGCGCCTACCAGCGGATGACCCTCCGGGCAGGGGTCACACCCCCGGGTTTGCTGCCGCTGATTCGGACGAGGATCCCTCCGGTCTCTTTCACGGGTCTCCAGTTATGCCAGTCGAACCAGAAGACCTCCCAGGAGCCGTCATTCAATTTCGAAGGGATGGCTGAGGCATTTTCTATATCCGTGAACCCGTTTGCCGGAAGGATTACTGATGATCTGGCTACGGCTTCAAACGGGTCTGCCGGCATCCCTGTTGAGGGGGAGGAGGGTATACCTTCGATCTCGTAATATCGTCTGCTGAACTTATTCAGGTTTCTGATGTTCACATAACTGTACTCACGGACGGTCACACCGTCGACCCTCCGCTCCCGTGAAAGATAAAAAGATAAGAGAAAGATGGTCGGGATGAGTCTCACCCCCATACCTTTAAACACCTTTTTCTCCACATAGTATTTCACGGATATCCGCAGGGCATAATGCACCCCTATACAGGAAAACACGAATGTGATCAGCACATAGAATAGACCAATCGGTATATGATATTCTCTGAACTCCCACATCGTAAGGATACTTACCAGGCTGTATGGAATCATATACCATGTGATTGCCCCATCGATATTGAGGGACCTTGGTCTCCAGTCAAACGGTGCAAGGTGGGGAACGGAGTATGATGTCATGAGGTCTGCGGTAACATGGGATAATCCGCCTATAAATGCGATACCGATCCCGGATACCAGAGGTGTCCTGAAGCGAATGTTGAAAATTGCTGATACAACGATCGAGAAGACCGCAACAAACACGATAGTATGCGTGATCCCGCGATGGTTCAGACCCCGGAAATGTCTCCGAACTCGCCCCGGAATCGCATAAAGAAGGATATCAAAATCGGGGAGGACTGCCATGACTACCGAGAGAAGGATCAGGTATTCGTTATATCCGGTGAACCCCCAGACCTCCATCCATCCGAGCATGTATCCTATCAGCATATGAGTAAAGAAATCCACACCATCACCTTTTTTCAGGTTGACGCATCTTTTTCTGGATAACTGTATAGAACGCATCAGCGGGTCCTGATACCAGGTATCCGAGCATAATTACGAAAGCCAGAATAGCGGCAGCAGTGGTTTCCGGGGTCGTGTATGTCCTGGTGAGAAGGTACATGTATATCCCCGGGATACCTATAATGATCGAGATGATCACAACCGGTATAAGCCATTTCCCCCTGACCTTCGGGTATTCTACCGGGGCAACCATCAGGGGCGCGAGGGTCGTGATCAGCAGTGTCACGACCGGCGGGGAACTGAAGAGGTACGGTGTCGGCCCGAAAAGAAAGATGAATACCATTGCCATGAGCGCCCCTCCCGGTGAGGGTAGCCCCTCAAACCGTTTAAGGGTATACCCGCCCCGGGCATATCTTATTAGCCTTGTGAGCGAGGAAAGAAAATACACCCCTGCAGGGATAAGCGCAATCAATGCATACCCCGGATCCATATCTGTAATTGAGATGTAAATAAGGAACGAGATACCTATACACCATGAGATGATATCCGCCAGGGTATCTGAGATATGCCCGTAATTATGTGCGGTTCCGAACATCCTTGCAACCCGTCCATCAAGTCCATCGAAGATCATCGCAAGGAGGAGGCATGCACCTGTAAGGGTGTACCACCGGTTCCATGTAGTATAAAGTGAAAGGATGCCCAGGGTTCCATTTGCTGCGGTGAGTGAATCTGCCAGATATACCTTTATCCTGCGAATATTCATTTAGGGAAAGATTGGAAATGTGAATATATACTTTTATGTCACTCCTTCAGGCACCTGAATAAGAAACCTTACTGCATCTTCAACCACACGATTGTCTCATGATGATCCTTAATGCGTCACCATCAGCACAGTCTCTGCGCAGTTATACCCCTGATCAAAATATGCATGCGCCTTTTTAATATACTCATCGACTGCGGGGATCGTTCTCACCCTGATATCTCTCCCCGGGTTTTCCATCAGAACCCCTCTGCGATATCTCCTGAAGTGCAGATGCGGCAGTATACGGGTCATCAGAGGCGTATATCGGAATTATTTTAAGGAGGTCGATCTTTTTTTTGCATCTGGGACAGACCCGGGAACGGTTTCTTGAATCTGCAACAAGAAGACCCTTACACCTCGGGCATCGCAGAACCGTATACCTGCCTCGGGGCATACTCAATCATCACTTATATGGTTTCTTCAATCCCTTTCTCCTTGAGGGTATCAATGACTTCCTTAATGACCTCCTGCGGATTCCGGTAATACTGCGAGACGAGACCTGCCACCTGGATGTGTCTTCTGAAGTTCATCACATCCATATATTTCAGCATGAGAACACGCCGTTTCACCTCTCTGTCCATCTCCCTCATCGTCCAGTTTTTAGACTCAGCATATTTGCTGTAGACATAACTGTGCCCGGAAAAGTTGAACTTGTCATCTGCCGGGTTCCACGAATATGCTGCATTCGTAATCAGTTCGTTTGTCTCAGGATCGATACCAACGATCTCCGTCAGGGACTTCACCCGGCGTGTCAGCTTTGTTCCCACACGGACCTGTGCCTGCAATAAGACGATGTTCAGCGCCTGAATCAGCGCCCTGGGTAGATTAATCGGGTCACTCTCCATCCTGTGAACCATCGCCTGGACACTATCCGAATGGAATGTTGTATATGCCGTTTTCCCGGTTGCCATCGCCTGAAATACCACATACGCCTCTGCACCCCTTACCTCACCTACCATCAGGTACTGTGGTCTCTGTCTCAACGCCGCAGTAAGAAGGTCGAACTGGTCTATTTCACCTGCGGCTTTACCGGTGATCGGGTTTTTCCCGCCAAACCCCGACCGCGTAAGAAGTGGAACCCAGTTCTCATGAGGGAGGTTGAGTTCGCGCGTATCTTCAATGCTTACAATCTTCATCTGAGGCGGAATAAATAGCAGGATCGCATTAAGTGTGGTGGTCTTTCCGGATGCAGTTCCCCCGCAGATCAGCATGCTCTGTCCGTGCTCAATGGCAATCCAGAGGTATGCCATCATCTCTATGCTCATCGTTTTGAACCGGATCAGATCCAGCGGCGTGAAAGGATCCTCCTTAAACCGTCGGATCGTAAACGATGACCCTTTCTTGGTGATGTACTTTCCGAGTGTCGCCTGTAACCTTGAACCATCCGGAATGGTAGCATCCAGCATCGGCTGGGCAACACTGATATGTTTTCCGCACTTCTGGGCAAGCCAGACGACAAACGAGTCGAGATCCTTCTCGCTTGTAAATTTAAGGTTTGAACGGATTGATCCATACTTCCTCGTATAGATATAAAGAGGGACATTTACCCCATCGCATGAGATATCCTCCACTTCCTTATCCCTCATGGGGACCTCAATCAGACCGTATCCAATGAAGTTCCTCCTGAGGTAATAGAATATCCGTTCCCGGGAGACTGGCGAGAGTCGAACATCAAGGTTCTTAATCTCCTGGTTTGTCATCTTTCGGAGGATCTCCTCTCTGTCCTTCTCGGTTGCATCAAACGGGAGCGCCTCGAAGTTCTCTATCAGCCGGTCATTGAGAATCGTAAGAACCTGTTGCTCCTCATCAAGGAGCCGGGGCTCAATCACCTCGTAGGTATATTCGTTTGCAATGGTGTCAAACCTGATCCTTACATAGGAATACGGCTCCATTATAGGCTGGGTCTCAATCTCCTGAACGAGTTTTTCCGTTATGGGAGGGATCTCCGTAATCTTCATTGCCTCCTCTTTTTCTCGAGTCCCCCTGGAGACAGCAATCCGCACATCTTTTGGCTTGGATATCTTGATTACCATGTCCTCATCCCCCTGCATTCGTTGTAAGCCTGAGAAAGATATACCCGCCTGCGAGCATCGCAGCACTGTGGAAGAACCCGGATGTAATCCTCCCTGAGACAAGGACACCTGCCATCAGTCCATCACCGATCGCATGTGCTACCACAGCAATAACAAACGCAAATGCAAGTTCTGCGATTACCTGCAGGTTGATCTGCATGCTCGCCGGAAGCTGGATACCGGTCTTTGCCACCGCCTCCTGCACGCCGAGTCCTGCCTTCTGCATCTCAGGAAGGAATATCGAGTTCAGAATATATATCGTGAAGAGAAAGACACCAAACGCCATATAGATTACCGTAAGGTATGTCACCATGCTGATCTTTCTCTCTTCCTTGGTAAGCAGTTGCTCCCTTGTATCGTGTGAAACCATTGTCAGCACATCTGCAACATTCCCTCCTGCGTCTGATGCCTTTATAATAATAGCGGTAATCCTGTTGACCATCGGTGTATCCACGCGCTTTGCAAACAGGCGTAATGCCTCTGTTGCAGGTACGCCCCACTGGATCTGGGCAGCCATCTTTCGAATCTCCTCTGTAAGTGGACCATACCTCCCTGTGGAGGAGACAACGATCGCATCAGCAAGGGTCATCCCGAACCTTCCTGCCTCAGCAACATCACGAAGAAAGTCAGGAAGCCGCTCCTCAATCTTATCGACCCTCGATTGAAATCGGTTAGTATATATGCCATAAGGAAGGAGGATGATCATAATGCCCACAACGATGAAATCCATTGCGTAAAACCTTCGTTCCATGCCTGTCTTTCCGGGAACGGTTATCGCAAAGATGATGCCACCGACCATGAGTATGATGGCGATCGTCAGGGATATCATTAATATCTTTTTCTTCTTCGCATTAAACTCTTCCATACTTATTGCCATGTTTATACCTCCTGGCTCATAGCCCGTATAATGAATATGAAGAGGACCTGCATTGCCGGGACCATCACCCCTACAATAACATATATACCCATAACAACACCCATGCCCCCTCCCCCGATAAGAGACATAATGGCAAGGATCACCACCAAGAACAGGGGAAATGCTACCACCACGGTTACAAACATCTCTGCAAATAACCCCAGTGTCTCCATCTTCTTCTTCATCTCAAGCTTATTTTCTTTTTCAAACTGTTCAGCCTTGACCAGGAAATATGGTTTCAGCTGTCCGCCGGATGTACTCGTCGTAACTACACCCTGCAGGAAATCCTGAAACTTTCTCGACGGGGTTCTGAGTGATGCACGCCTCAGGGCTGTAAGAATATCCAGTCCGAGAAATTCCGTATCCCGGGTAATCCATTCAGCCTCTTCACGGATTGCGCCATATACCTTCTGCCGGGAAAGTTCTTTGAATATTACATCAACATTCACATCAGCGGAAGACATCGCAGAGATGAAAGACATGGCGGATGCAATCCTCATATCGATATCCTTTGCTCTGGCCTTTGCACGGCTCGCTGCAGATCCCAGTGTCCCGTAAAATATACCTATCGGCAGAACCACCACCGCCAGAACCCCAAGGAGGAGCCCGAGAACGAGCAGGTTTACCCTCATGGTAATGAAGATAAGCAGGAGAAAAAGGATCACACCTGTAATCCCGCAGATTAGTGTATTCATATATGCCTTGGCAAGGAGTTCCTCAGGTCTCATCTTCATATGTGCCTTCAGTAAATCCTCCTCGAGCCGGGGATACTTTGAGATGTTCCTCTTGGCGAGGTTTCCCATAACCCTCCAGGATACCTGTTCCCACCCGCTCAGGGTGATATACTCCGGTGCCTTCTCCTTGGAGACACGGATAACATGAGGCTCCTCGCTCTTTCCCGCAAGACGCTTTATACCGAGATCTTTTTCCCTTGTCTCCAGTTTCATAAATATATTTTCACTCATCCCCTCACCTCACAGGATCCCGAGCCTCGCCTTCTCCTCTCTGATTTTCATCAGGGTCTCCTCGGGTTCACGATAGTAAGAAATTATGATCCTCGAGATCTCCCTGAAATCCGTCATATTCCTTGCCACCATATAGTTTATGACCTCGACCCGCCGGTTAAACTCCTCCATCATATCCTCACTCGTAAGGTTCTTCATCTCCTGTATCTCGTCAAACAGAAAACTATGACCTTTATAAATGAACTTATCGGTCGCAGGATCCCACTCAAAAACCGTATTCGTGATCAGTTCGTTGGTCTCATGTTCGAACCCCACAATCTCGACAATCTGCTTGATCCGGCGAACCTGCTGATCCCTTACGCGTACAAAGGATTGAATAATAACGAAGTTTAATGCACACAGAAGGATTCGAGGACAGCTGATCGGAGGGTTCTCCAGACGGTTGACCATCGATTTCACACTATCTGCGTGCATGGTACTGTAAGTCGTATGCCCGGTTGCCATCGCCTGGAACATCGTATATGTCTCCTTTCCTCGCACCTCTCCCACAATGATGTAGTTTGGTCTCTGCCGGAGGGCTGCACGCACAAGGTCAAACATATCGATCTCACCCGGCGCTTTTCCGTCGGGTCCTCTCTCACCAAACCCCGGTCTTGTTGCACCGGCAATCCAGTTTTCATGCGGAAGGTTAATCTCCCTTGTATCCTCCATGCTGACGATCTTCGCAGTCGGAGGTATAAAAAGCGTTGCCGCATTAAGCGTGGAGGTCTTTCCGCAGGCAGTTCCTCCACAGACCATCATGGATTTCAGGTGTTCTACTGCAAGCCAGATATATGCAACCATCTCTGCATTTGCAGTCCCGTTAAGAATAAGATCAACCGGTGTAAACGGTTTCTCCTTGAACCTTCGAATCGTGAACGATGATCCCCTCGTCGAGACCTCCCGGGCATATGTCGCCTGAACACGATGCCCCTCCGGTGTGGTGCCGTCGAGTATCGGCATGGCAACGCTGATCTGCTTGCCGCACCTCTGACCAAGGGCAACAACAAACGAGTCGAGTTCTTCATCCGTCTCAAAAACTATCGTTGTCTTAATCGACTCATATTTCCTGTGAAAGATGAACAGTGGAATATTTGTTCCATCACAGGATATATCCTCAATAAATTCATCCTTTATTAAGGGGTTGATCACCCCGTAACCGACAAAGTCACGGATCACATAGTATGCAGTCTTCTCCTTCTGATTGGGGGCTATCTTTATTCCACGGGATGTGATAAAACTATCAATGCACTCCCTGATATAGGTTGCCTTATCATCCGTTCCCAGCTTATCGAGTTCGTACCCCAGGGTCCTCTGGAAAGTATCCTTGATCATCGTAAATATCTCAATGTCCTTGGCGCTCATCTGCGGCTCTATTGCTTCATAGATATATTCGTTCTTTGATTTATCGTGGAGAATCCTAGCATAGGAGAATGGTGCCTCAATCGGGTATATTTCCAGTACCTTGATATTCGGGTCTGTGATTGCAGGAATGATCGTATATTCCGATCCCTCTGCCAGTTCCCCCTCTACTTCTGCGGTAAACTCACCTTTTGTTCCCCTGATGCGTCTGTGCCGGGGTGAGAGCCTGGTGATCAGCCCTGCAGCAAAACCTTTAACCCTTTCACCCGTGCTCAGGGAAGGGGGTTTCTTTGATGATGCCATGATTACACCTCCTCCCCTGCATTCAACCGCAGGACTGCATCGGTAACACTCAGATAGATAACATTTTTGAAGGTTATCCTGACCTTGTAATTGGCTGTATAATCAAGCGAATAATCCGTCCCCGGGATGAGTCCTGAGTCCTGGAATGTCCGGTTAAACCACTCACTCCATGCCTTCTTATGATATGTATAAACAGTGAGATTAACACCCCTGGGAGAGACACCATAGTTCTGCTGATCCGGGGTTATCTCATTCATCAGTTGTACTTTTATTCCAATGGTCTGGGCACCGGTTATACTGATCTTCTTTCCGACAAAGGTTAAAACCCTCAGGGATAGGTTCAGCACAGATCCGGTTCCGGTATCCCTCTTTTCAATCCGGATACTCGGTCCAGTGCGCATCCATTCTCCATCATTCTGGGCGAGAATGATCCCTCCGTTGTCAAAGGATGACCATTGCTGAACATAATACCTGTTCGGGGAATATAGTTCAATCCTTCCCGCACTGGAAACCGTAGTTGTTTCATTCACCCCGAGATCAAAATACTCCACCCGAACCACGGAGGCTGATGCCATCTGTTCATCCGTCGTGAACCCTGTCTCCAGCGGGGTGTATGTAAATATCCCCAGTGTCGGTGCTGCAAACACAGGTACACCCTTTGAGCCGAGTGTCATGGTAGAGTATGTTGCGGTTTCCCTGTTATTCGAAAGGATCAGTAAGTCAATATTTGATCTGAGTGTCCCGAACTCCGTAAGAACCGTATCTGTGTGCTGTGCCTCATTCTCCGCCATCCAGACCGGTATATACTGCGTCGTGAACAGGGAAAGAAATGCCATGAAAACCATCAGACTCATGATGGTACCTACTACGGCTGCAATTGCATTCCTGTTGCCTCTGAACCTTTTTACCCTCATCCTTTCACCCGTGAATCCCTCTACAAAGATGCGGGGATTATATTTATATGTATCTCCTCATACCTATCCACAGGATGAATAAGGAAAAGGATCGCTGTATATTCTGTGCAATTATTCGTGGGGAAAGCCCATGTAATAAGGTGTATGAGGATGAGGTCTCCATTGCGTTCCTAGATGCAAAACCCATAACCCGCGGGCATACCCTTGTCGTTCCCAGGCGGCATGTAGAAGCACTGGTAGAACTTACCCGCGAGGAGAGAAGCGCATTCATCGAATCCATAGCGGCAGTATGCCGAAAGATAGAAAGGCTCACACCGCACTATAACATCGGGTGCAATAAGGGTGAACTCGCAGGACAGGTCATATTCCATCTTCATTTTCACATTATCCCCCGCTATGATGATTCAAGAAATATATTTCATCGGAGGTTGCTCATCTCCCCCGAGGATGAACGCAAACTCTTACAGGAATTGAATGCAGAAGAACATTAAAGATCAGGTGGTCTGTGAAAGACAGAGCGGTCTGCACGGGAATTATTCCATCAATCTCGAGAAAATTTCATACTCGGTCACAGCGCAAAGGAGAGAACTCCGGATCAGGGTCTTCAATCGCCTTGAGGTAAGCGGGATCGTCGTGAACTCCACACCTGCGTATTCGACATCCATCAGAATCAGCCCATGTGGATCCGCAGGTGCAAGGTTTTCCGGGTGTCTACCCTCAGCGAGACACACCTCCACTTCATTGCATGACCCGGATTCTGATGCCCTTACGGCAGCAGAAACCATGAACCTCACCTGATGCATCAGGAACCTCTCTGCACGGATATCTACTATGATGAGACCGCACCGGCGAGTGGTGCTCACCGAGTCGATCCTTATCCGGGTATTTCGATTTTTCTCCCTGGTAAACCCTGAAAAATCATGAACACCTTCAAACAGGGTTACCGCATCTTCGAATACATCCACATCTTTGATCATCCTTTCAGGCAGGAGGTATCTGTACCACCGGGAGGATGCATGCCTCGGCTTGAACCCCTCAGGGACATCTGCCCATGCATGACAGAACACACCGGAAAGAAAGGCATTGATCGCCCGAAACCTTCTCTCTCTCCCCGGAAGGACAAAGACATTGCCCAGGGCAGATACACCTCGATCCGTGCGGCTCGCCAGCCTTACCCGGATGGCATACCCGAGTTTTGACAGGGAATCGGTCAGGTCACCTTCTACAGTATTTACACCGGGCTGAATCTGCGAACCATGAAATAGCCACCCCAGATATGCACACTTAATTGCAGTCCACATTTCCCCCGGCGAGAACATCATCTCTTATAATTCTTCTGATGGATCTCTCATGTTGTACAATCCCGAATTAAGTTTCTCTCGTGGATTTGAGTAGTCCATATTTCACCTCCTATTTAAGACATATTCCGGAGCATGTTCAAGGACGAGTGATTGATTAGCATGGATGAATTTCTCTCTGTC
>Ga0272448_1004723_pt1 | contig 15391 bp, 30 predicted proteins | sample YNPCB0191_FD_202220 | JGI IMG/M metagenome (GOLD analysis project Ga0272448, IMG submission 202220) | Hot spring sediment microbial communities from Yellowstone National Park, WY, United States - YNP-CB-019-1 | ecosystem: Environmental > Aquatic > Thermal springs > Hot (42-90C) > Sediment...
TCTCTCTCTTAACATATTGCGACAATTAGCGAGAACTTCTCTTACAGGTTGTTCTTTTGTGGGTATATAATGTGATATTTTAATTTTGAAACCATATTTTGATAAACAATCAACAAGAATAGACGATTCTCCAGAAGGAGAATTATCTGCTATTCCAATTAGAATATTTTCTATAGGATAGTTATATTCACTTATTGATTTGGCAAATATCTCTGCACAATAATCTTTACATTTATTTGTTACAATCCCAATAAAGATTTTGGGTTTCATTTTAACTTTCATCAAAAATAAATATGAGAGGAGCAGACAAGGAGCGACTTCGAGGCGAAAGAGGCGAGATTTGTCTGTCTGCTCCTCTTAGTCATCTGATTAATGACAGGCACCTCCACAAGAGATTCCATCTGCGATAAAGCAGGCAGAATCTAATTTGTTGTTTCTTTGATTCTCCAAAATGTTGCAAGGGCTATATTTTGGAGAAACGACAACTCCAACTCCTGAATTCGTTTGCTCATAATAATACGAGTTCTCTTCTGTATTATTATATATTGTCGTTGGATATGTTATCGCTGTTGTTTGATATGTGGACGAGTTCTCAATCTGTGGCTTCATAATAAAAACAATTCCCAAAAAAACGCATAAAGCCAAGACAAGATAACCCAAAATTCTGTCTTGTAAAGTGTCTTTCATTTTTTACCTCCGAATCATCCTAACGATTAAACCAATAATCAAGGCGAGAATGCCAAGATAAACACATTTCTTGACAAAAGATAGATTCTTTAACCAATTCCAAGCTCTTTTAATAGACAACTTTTTTCCTCCTTTAATCACTTTTTCTATATCTGCCACTTTCTCAATTTCTGATTTATCCATAAGAACCCAATCTTTTTTATTTTTATCCCAGACATACTGAATTGTTTTTGGTTTTGCTTTTTTTGCATATTTTCCGCCGAGAACCTCTGACAGAGTATGCACGATGCGATGACCAAAAAGAATCTCACCGTCTTTTGCTTCCTTCATCTGTTCAGACGTGTTTTTATATCCTTCAGTTTCAAAAAATGTAACCTCAGGATTCATAGCATCTTTTGATACTACTTGCCAACCTATGTGGCAAACATCCGACTTTATATCGAATTTTTTCATTTTTTGCCCTCCACTAAATAGTCATTTTACAGACTAAATAGTCCTTTTATAAAAGACACAACTACATAAATTGCTGTCAATACTCCTGAACCACTTCCCAAAACAAAAAGTGTCTTCATAAACCAATTGTTTATTTTCCACTCGTGTTTTTCAACTTTTGTTTCCATTTTCTGCACCTCCTATTTAATTTTTCCCACATTATTGCAGATAACGCTATAATTACCATCAAGTGTGGTAATAATCGTGCAATTATCAACAAAGTTCGGTATAACAGGTTCATAAACCACTCTGTCGATATATTGAGTTTCTCTGACAACAAATTTATTGTCTTTTTTTCCTTTTTCATAAGTATAAATGAAACTGATGAAAATAATTATAATTAAAATAACAGTGATTATTCCTAAAATGTAACTGACGATATTTATTTTGTTTATTTGCACCTTTTCACCTCTAAACCAAACTCTTTAAGCAATTTACGTTTTGCAGTCCCGAAAAGTCCTTTCTTAATCTCAAAACAAAATCTGTCAGAGATTAAATAATAAATATCATAATCCTCGGCATTCATTTCTCTTGCAGAATTGGATGTTGCTTCAAAAATATGTAATATCATATCATCCCAAATTAGAACGGGGAATGCGTGGCCATACCATTTATTATTCATTTTAACAAAACCAAGAGCGCAAAAGAGCTGCCCCCTATATGCGGGATTATTAGAAATAATCTTCGCCACACGATAAAAAGTCATATCCTCACAATCACCCTTCCTCAATATCTGAGTCTCCTCAGGGAATTGCCATTCATCAAGAGCACCATTTATCGACCAATCATCTGTGATATATTGTAAAACTTCGCCGCCCATAACAGCTGAAAAAACAATTTGGGGGTTATCTTGCAGAAATTTTGTTTTCAAAGTTTCGCTTGCACGACAAAAGTCTCTGACATCAAGAGGCATTTTTATTGAATTGGTTTTTTGTAAAACAAATCTCTTTGAATAAACTAATTTCACTTCTGGGTATTTTTGTTTTAGCATAAATTCTGTGTAGCTCATTTTATTCACCTTGTCTAAATATTAAACATTTTTGAATATACTTAATAGCTACTTCGCAACCATAATTTATCGAATCTCTGATTAAATCAGATTCTGGTTTATTGTCATAAATACGCCAATAGGCAATCCTATAATTAAAAATTGAATTATATAGAACCTCATCTACAAGTTGTATATCCTCTTCTTTTGCGATACTAAGGATAATATCTTTTTGCATTAAAACTTCTAATAAACTTGGCTGGTTCATTTTCCCTCTTTTTCATCGTCCTCTCTTTCTTTGTCTGATTCAGAAATAACATCTGTGTTATTTCCATTTGATTCCGTTCCATCTCCTCCACTATGTTCATCATTTTTATCCACCTCTTCTGGTTCTGTTTTATTGTCTTTTGGTTCTCCAAATAATGCGGATTTTAACTCATTATAAAAATATTCCAAATCGTGTTTTTTATTTTTTAACAATTCAAATTTATCAGGACAATTTTCTTTAATAAGATTAAAAATATCCATAAAAGTTAGATTTTCTAAAACGTCTTTTGGAATAAAAGAAAACACTAAAGGTTTCGTTAGAGGATTAATCATTCCTTTCAATTTATTTACCCATTCCTCCGCGTTATCGACATAAGACATCATCACTTTGTTATCCAATTTATCAAGCCAATCGATACATTTTTTTAAATTACTTTGCACTTTTATCACCTCTAAATCTTGTTCAGTTAATTCTTTAGTTTGCTCTTGAGATTGAGTTTGCTGTTTTCTCCTTTCAATCATTTTTTCTTCTTCAATTAAAGGGAACGATGAATCGTTATATTGAGGGATTTGTTGATTTATTTTTGGTGGATGATAATCTTCTGGATATTCCACATTTGGAGTTTGACGACCTGTCAATAACCAAGCTTCCCATTCATCAATCATTTTTTGATATGCAGGCGTATATCTCATAGATTTAGTTGCTTCGTCCCAATATCGATAGCCATATTTTGTTTGCAAAGCAATATTGTCATAATAAGGAGGGGGAGTTGGAGGCTGTGATGGCTTTCTCATTCTCTCAATCTCCGCCCTCCTTTGAATACCTTTCGACAATCCATCTACAAATTGTATAGCAAGTGGTGCCCATTTTTCAATCTTATCGAAAATCGTTTCATTTTCTTTATTTGCTTGAGACGTATTCTCTTTTTTTATTTCTTCATAAACCATTTTCACAGTTTCTTTTAGTAGTTCTGGATTGATACCTTTTGATTCTGCATTTTGAATCTGTGAGATTTTACCTTTGGGGATATTCCACTTCCAAGAACCACATTTTTTGCAGATTCTTGGCGGAGGATTTTCTCTACCTTCGAAGTCTTCTCCGCAAACATTACAAAAATAAATTTTTTTGCCTGCCATTAAATGTCCCTCTTATCGACTAATTTCACTTTCTTTTTATCAAATAATACCTGAATCTGACGACCACTTTTGGCATCTAAACTTACTCTCATAGGGTCATCTAATAAAATCTTTCTAATAAAAAGATTTGTTTTTTTTGACATACCAAACATCCAAGCTTCTATATGATATCCTTTTTTTGAAGGACTTTGTTTTATAGAGATATTCTTTGCATTAAGCACAAATAAAACAATACGAATCCAGAGTAGCTTAATCTTATTTTTTGAGTCCAAATCAACAGTGACTCTTTCAATTTTTGGTTTGTTCATTTTTCACCTCTGATTTTGTTGGGAGCATTTGAATATACTTTTCAAGACCGCTGATTCTGAAAATGAATCCATCAGGAGTAATAAAAACATAATTTTTATAAGGTATTTTTTTACAGATATTTTCGACATCTTCATTTTGATATACATATTCTCCACCTTTATTTACAATCCTCATATATTTGTCGCAATAATTAATAATCTTTCCTACTTCTCCAGCAGAGATTTTTTTATTGATTTCTTGTCCTATTGTTAGTTTTATTTTGTTCATTCTTTCTGCACGACCAAATCGTGAGAGATAATCTGCCATATTCTTTGCAGTAGCGTTTAACTTTCTTATGACTTTGATTTGTTTAGATGAAATAAAAGTTGCTCTAAATTCCCCTAATAAAGGGTAATCCTGATTATCTTTTGCTGAGAAATTATAAACAACCATATTACGATAAAAGAACTTTCTTAATACATAATAAAATCTTTTCCTTTTAAGGATTTTCTGTAATTTTCTTAATTCTTTTGTAATTTTAAATTTGTCATATCTTTCAAGATTTTTTCTAAGAACTTTATATCTCTGAAAGATACCATTTACTTTCTGAATTATAATATCAATTTTTCGTTTCATACCGCCTCAATTTTTTTTATTTTCTCTTTCTCTTTGACTTCCTACATTTAGGACCCCACATTTTATGTCACCTCAAGTTTCTTTGCGATATCAAGCAATCTTTCAATAATGTCTGAATAAGATACTTTTTCCAGACCGTAATCTTTACAGAAAGCATTCCTGAAATTATCAAGTTTCTGCTTGGTTGTTATTCTTATTGAAATAATTGCGTGATTCATTTTTTCATAAAAATAAAATGAAAAGGCAATTATGCCTTTTCAAATTTAAGGTTTGCTTGCTCAGGGTCTTTTTCTGCAATTCTTGTAATCTTAACCTTTTGCCCTGTAAGATTATCTGCAATTGCAGCTAATTCTCTCAAATTGGTATAATTAGTTGCACCAATCCAGAGTTCTTTCTTAACTTTGTTGTCTTCAACAACAAAGATGATTGAATCTCTTGCTTTGATTCCCTTTATACCTTTGTTTTTCAAAGCAACAGAGATAACATCTGCAGATATTCTTTTACCATCGTCCAAAAAAACAACTGTTTTCGAATCTCCCTTCTGCTTTAGTTCGTCATTTAACTTGGGATATCTCTCAAAAGATACCCCTGCTTCGTTCCTCCAAGACTTATTTTCTCCATTCATTTTTCAACCTCCCCATTTTTCTTTGGCTTATAAGGTCTTATTTTCGTGCAAACTCTTCTGCATATCTTAAAGATTTGCTCATCAGTAACAACCCCTCTGTTCCTCAGAGTTGCTATGACGTGGTTTGCGTGACCTTCGAGCTTTTCTTTCTCCGCTTTTCTTTCTTTCCTTAAAGCTTCTTTTCTTCTTCTCGCTTCTTCTATTGCGGGTTTTCTGAGCTCTTTAATCTCTTTCAACCTTGCAAGAATCTGTCGTCTTTCTTCTTCAATTTTCTCTAAATCAACCATCTTCACACCACCTCATTTTATTTTTGTTTTTTTTTCTTTGTGTATTTCTTCTCTCTTTTTGTGTATATATTCTAAAAATCTGTTTCTGTCAAATCTCGGATTGTCAGATTCAAAAATATCTGCGATTTGATAAACATCTAAAGTGTCATTTTCTGAAGCTGCTAATGCATTAGCAAATTTTATGTAATCTTTTCTCGAAGTCATTTTTTATCCCCTCCTTCTGATTTTTCAAAATTAGGTTCATTCTCAATCTGTTCAGGTGTGACATTTGCTTTAAATTCCTGACCACACGATTTGCAGATTAGAATCACCTCTCCTGCCTTGATGTCAGAGATATCGAAGACATCAAAACCACTTTCTGCTTTGCATTCCTTGTTAGGACATTTTATTCTTTTTGCCATTTTTCATCCCTCCTTTTCGTTATAAATTAGACTTGCTTTCACAAGACCATATTTTTTTATATCTCTAACTTTCGCGTAGCCAGAGATTCTTTTTTCATTCAAATCTATATTTAGCATTTTTCGTTTCATTTCTCCTCACCTCTTTTTTAGTTTTTTCTATTCGCATTTTTTCTCACCTCGAAGTTTTTATATATGTGGTAATGAATACTTATATATAAATCTTTCCTTTTTTTTATATACTGCAGTATATATATTATAGTATATATATTAAAAATGTGTCAATTTCTTTTGTGATTTGTAATTATTAAGTCGTTTCATAATTTCCTGATAATAATGTTTTGATAGTTCAAAACCGATAAATTTTCTGTTCAAACTTAACGCTGCAATTAAATGAGCACCAGAACCAGCAAATGCATCAAGGACAACATCACCTTCGTTTGAACTTAACTTTATTAAATGTTGCAATAAATCCTGCGGTCTTTCGGTCGGATGGATTTCGCATTTATTTAACCTATTAAATTTTAAAACTGAACTTGATGTATAAGGATTTCCACTATTTAACTTTTTCCATCCCTTTTGAAAAAATAAGACATTTTCCTTATATTCCACAAATTTATGCCCCATAGTCAAGTCAAACGTTGGAGCATTTTTATACCAAATTAATAATTGAACAAATTTAAAACCTGCTTTTTCTATAGCAGGAACCCAACTTGTTATTTGTTTATCACCACAGAAAATATAACAGTGGGAATTATTTTTCAATACTCTATAAAACTGTTTTGCTAATTGAAAATAATCAAGTGTCCCTTCTGACTTGCCAAATTCAATATAGTATTTATCTCTTTCTATTTGTTTTTGTCCTGATTTTCCCAACAACTTCAAATGTTTGGATTTTTCATTATAAGAAACGCCGTAAGGCGGGTCAGTTAGAATTAAATCTATTGTTTCTGTCTTGATTAGTTTCATTCCATCAAGACAATTCATATTATAGACGTTATTGAATTCCAAAGGTGGCAACTTTCGTGAGCAGTTAATACAAATATGCGAATCATTTATTAAAATCAAATCATCCTCAAATTGTTCATCTCCACATTCAATACACTGAAGCATAATTCTTTTTTCAATCCCTCATAATTTTGTCATATTTCTGTAAAGTTAAAATTAATGAATTTTACAAATTGAATCAAAGTATCATAATCTTCTTTATCTACAACCCTCCTTTTGCCATTTGAATTATAAAGACAAATCCCTTTAATCAAACTTCTTAAAAGATTATGCAATCTAAAACCATAATTTTTCAGATTCAATTGAAAATTTTTCATATATCCTGAATCATCACGGGTATTCAAAACATAAAATGAGTTGTTATTTGTAAGAGTAATTGCGAGCATTTCAATATTAAGAGCAATTTCTTCAGGAATTTCAACAACAAGAGATTTTTGTCTATATTCTGAAAAATCTTTACTTATCATCTCTCTTAATATTCCATTACCTTTTCTTATAAATTCGTGAATTTTTATTCTGGTGCTTTCAGAATAAGCAAATGTTATTACAATAGTTCTTGTTAGAAATCCTATATTTCTCCAATAAATGATTCTTTTATCAAATTCTTCTTTTGTAATTCCTGTAATCAACCCAGCATATATCGGTTTTGGATATTCTTTTTTTGAGCCAAAAAATTTAAGGTCTTTAACCCCCTCCGCCATAAGAGAACCAAGCAAAGGAATCAAAGTTTCAGAAGCTCTTCTATGTGAAATAATGTTGATAAAGTCAGGGATTAAAATATGAGTGACTCTATTATTTTCAACTTCTGGCAAAATATAATCTATGCATCCTTTAAAACTTAATTCATTTGTATAATATGTATTCGGATAATCACGCATAGTTTTAATTAATTCTGATTTTCCTGTTTCTGGTTTTGCAATCATAAAAATACTTACAGAAATGTCATCTTTTACATATCCCGTCAATATTGCACATTCGAGAAGTTTTTTTATATCTTCAACATTTATCATAGGAACCTCCTTTTTGCATTTTCGTATGGAGTTGTCTTGGAAATTACCCCTTTGTCTCAAAGTGGTTTCTTTCTGGACAACTCCACACGAAATTAAATTTTCGTGGTGCAAGATATATTTATATTTTACTAACTACTTCAGAGTAACAAAAATGTAAAGAAAAGTCAAGAAATCACCTTTTTGCATTTTCGTATGGAGTTGTCTTGGAAATTACCCCTTTATGCCAAAGTGGTTTCATTCTGGACAACTCCATACGAAATTAAATTTTCGTGGATTTTAAAATAGAAAAATATATAAAACACCATACTATAATATTATATAGGTGTGTTCTTAAAAGAGGATTTTATAAATGTTAATAAGAACTCAAATCAGAAGAAGAGAAACTCCACATACAGGAGATGTCCCAAAAAACATCATTTCTTATAATCCCGAAAAAAAGGGAGGAGGTCAAAATATGGGCGAACTACAAACTTTAACAGCACCCGTAACGCACCTTGCAACCTTCAAGAAACTTGCAGTAGGAGGTCTGTCAGTAATGGCAGGTCTTACAGTTTCAAGGATGATTTCTGGCTTTATTGCAAGCAGAATCCCTCTGAAACTACCTCTGATAAGTTCGAGAACTTTGTCAGGTGTCGCAACAACTATGATTCTTTACTATGCAGGACATAAAGTAAAGAATGCAACATTAAAGGATGTTTTGCAGTATGGAGCGGCTGGAGCAGCAGTATTTACAGCAGGTTCTCTTATTGGGGACTTGTTAGGAAAATATTTGCCAGCATCAGTTCAATCCGTAATTGGAGCATTAACAGGAGCTTCACCTGTTCAAATTGAAGCTATAACAGAATAAAGAAAGGAGGTAAAAATGGCAGATATAGCACCAACAAGACAATTAGTAAAATCTCCGACCTCTATCACTCAGAGTTCGGACTATACAACAAAAGTGGCAAATGGAACAGCAAATGTTTGGAGCACAGTTTTTAAGGTGACAATACCTTTGGGAATTGCTTTTGAGATGACGCCTGTGAATTTTTTTCACACAGATTTTAAAGACACAGCAGGTAATTCGATAACAGTTACAGCTGCAGACCAGTTTAGAATTGTCAAGGCAAACGCAAACAGCACAGAAAAGAGAGAAATCTGGTCAGGTCCCGCGACTTTATTCACTGGGAATATTTATGACGAATTCCAGAGACCAAAGTTGAGAGTTCCTGTAGTGTGGTCAGCATCAGAGCTTATATTGCTCGACTATCTCGTTGCAACGGCAGTTGGTAAGGATTATACACACTTCGTATTGGAGGGAATGCAATATTACCAAGAGGTTTAAACCTTTTGGAATATTTTTTATTTTTTTAATTATTTGAAAAACCAAAAGAGGTGTGTGGAAAATGGCTTGGTCAAAATTATTTTCGGAAATAGGAGATTTATTTAGAGCTCGTAAAGCAATCAGTTCCGCAGCTGAACTTGCTGTTGATACAGAAAAAGCTACCTCTAAAATCGCGAGAGCAACAACTTCTGGTATTTCGGAAATACCATTAGTAACTAAAAAAATCCCATTCTTTTCAACAACTACGGGAAAAATCATAAAGACAGGCGCAGCAGTCGGAATTGGGTCAGCTGCTATAGCTGCTGGACTTGCAGGCGGTTCATATCTTCTTGGAAAAGGAGCTACTACTCTTGGTTCTGGAATATCATCAATTAGAGGAGGATTAGGCTCTGATAAACCTTATGTTGGTCCTAATGACACAATAATCGTTCCTGGTTCAGGTAGCGGAGGCGGATTTCTTAATCCTTCAACAGGAGAAGTTACTTGGCTAGAAAAACCTATTGGTCTGGGAGGAGATATTGCCTCTGATGGAATGATAGGAGGTTCATCGATTGGAGGTTTTAATTTGGGAAGTTTAATATGGATTGCCGTTATTGCAGGTGGAGGATACCTTGTTTATAGGACTTTTTTCAAAAAGAAAAAATCCGAAGTTCATACAACTACAAAAGTGGTTATGCCTTCACCAAGATATAAACTCAGAAGAGCATAGAGAGGTGTAAAAATGAATAAATGGTTAAAAATTGGGTTGATTGGACTTGCAGGATTTATTGCTTGGAAAATAATTTCTGCAAGGATGTCTGGACAGAAACTTGCAGAGAGAGCTCGCGGTGTGGAATCAGATATTAGAAATGAACCTGCAGAGCATCCAGAAGCAACAGCACTGAGAATAGCTGCTTATTCCATATATCCTTATGGTGCAACTAAATCAGAATTTAGTCACAACTTAAGATAAATTATTTTTTTTATAGAGGTGTGTGTTTATGGAAGAAAAAACTAAAACTATTCTTGGAATAATAGGAGGTTTGACAATTTCAGGTATAGGAATTTATTTTTTGACGAATAAACAACCTAAAGCAGAATTAAAATCTAAAGAAGGAGGAGAAGGACAACCTATTCCCTATCAGAATCTTTCTGCATATGAAAAGGGCGAACCTCCAAATATGAAAGGATATTCAACAAAAGGAGAATCAACACAACAGAAAAGAGGAGTTCAACAAGATTATCAACCAGCGCCTCCACCTGCTAATGTCGCTTTAGAGAAATTAAAATATTATAATCCTCAACTTGGTGTAATTGAAGAAAAAGAATTGCAACCTGTAACACAACAGCAGGTTAAACAGGTATTCGGAGCTTCTGCTCTCGAAGGTCGTTCAAACGTAAATTTTTATATTGACCCGATTTCTGGTATGTTGTATGGAAAGCTCTCAAATCCCGAACTCACTCCGAGCGGCGAGCCTCAAAGTAGCAAAGAATCAGATAAGCAAACAGAAGTTAAAAAGAAAAGTGGTATTCTTGATTACTTTGTCCAAGGAATAAAAGATTTACGAAATAAAATTTCTGGAACTTCTAACAATCCTTACATTTCTGCAGGGGTTTATGGCACTGACATTTACTTGACATCAAAAACTATAAAGACAGTAGCTGCTAGCGGTAAGAGTGCAACTTCTGTTGCTACAGGCTTAACTCTCGGGGCTGTTCTTTCTGGAGCGCAAACTTTTAGTAGCTTATGGGAACAGCAAAAAGCTATAGAGCAGAAATATGCAGATTTAAGCGCCAAGCAGAAAGCTATTCGGGAAAGACCTGTCATAAATGGCGGTTCTTCTGAGGATGCAAGGCAGAGGTGGGCTGAATTTGATGCTTTGCAAAAACAAAAAGATGAGTTGGTCAGGCAATCTAAAGCTTTAGGCTCAAAAGGTTATTCTGAAATTGTTGGTAAATCTTGGACGAGAGCACCGTGGCAGGTAGTCGGTGATGTGATGAATATCGGAGATTTATTGTTTAAAACTAAATTTACAGAAAACGCTGAGAGTTATATCAGGAAAAAAGCTCCTGCACTTTTTGATTGGTTCGTAGGATATAAAGGTCAGGAGGTGAAAACATAATGGTAATAGCATATATTTTAGGAATTCCAGCAGTAACAATAGGAGGAATTTTGATTTATAATGCTCTAACAGGTCAGAAATTACCTTTATTTGGAGGGCAAAGACAAGAAGCTCAAGATTCTGGAGCTGGAGGAGGATTGTATAACCAATTATTAGGATTCCAACCTTCGCGAGTAGGTCAAATCAAATATGCTTATCCAGATATTAGCGGACAATTCGTTCAAGATTTCGCAGACCAATACAAAGGTTCGATACAATATGTATTACAATCAGTTCCGAAAAGTTCCAAAGAAGCGATTTCTCAACAAGTGATGGCAGAGAGATTGTCAGGTTATTATACTCCAGAAGAAACCACAAAAATTATGGAAGAATGGAAACTCGAAAGATTGGGTCTCGGAACTCAAAGAATTAATGCATTTGTTAATGCTTTAAAGACAGGATTTGGAGTTGAGGGTGGAGTTATAAAGGTTGGAGGACAATATTATGGTCCTAATAATGTCCCTCTGACAACTGCAGAAGGCGAAAAATACGAAGCTGCGATGGACTTCTTGAGAAAATTCAGAAGTAATCAATTACCTAATGTGATGAATGAGAATTCTCCAGAAGCACAACAACTCAGAGAAGCTCTTATTATGGAAGAAAAATATAGAGCAGAAAGATTTAAATCTGATGTTCAAATATCTGGTAATGTTGCAACTAATCGTGCAACAGGACAGGTTCAAGTATTCGTCCCACAAGCAGGAACTGGAATATTTCACGATTTTCAGGAAGGAAAATGGGTTACTGTTCAGAGTGGAATTAGAGGCAATCCTCTCGGTTCAAAATATGACACAGTGCCTTATACTTCTGTAAAGAAGGATTCTCAAGGTAGAAGCATCATCGTAACTACAGAAGGTTCAAAAACGACAACTTCAACGAGTAAATCTTCATCTCCAAATGATTTGAGAAATATCTCTGCTTCTTATGCACAGAAACTCGGAATTCCTAATGTCACAAATATTTCAGGTGCTAAACCTTCTGTATCATCAGCTCCGATGTCATCAAAACCAGTTGGAGCACCTTTAATTTCAAGTGTAATATCCTCTAAACCGCCGATGTCATATAAATCGTCTTCATCATCAATCTCAAGTATGTCCTCCTCAAAAACATCTACAACGACTATTTCAGCAGGAGCAACGGCGAAGTTAGGACAAACTTGGAAGGACAGTTCAGGAAGGTCTTGGACTGTCGTAGCAGTAAGTAAATGAGGTGTGTAAAAATGGACAAAAGAATTCAAGAAGCAAGATTGGGAGAAGATTTCGGTTTATATGACAAAAGATACAACTACATAGACGAAAATAATCTTGGTGTATCAGGTAGATTTGGTTTTAAGAGAACCAAAAACGCTTGCGTATATTCGCATATTACAGAAGCTACAACGACTCCTTTATGGTCTGACTTTTTCGGAGGTTATCTTTATGTTGAAGAGATTGTTATTTCTGCATTAGGCGATGGAACTAATAATCAAACAATAACTATAATGGCAGGAACTACAACTATTGCTAAATTAAATATAGAAGCTTCTGGAGTTACAACACATCGACTTAGATTAAGAATGGAATTTTCACGTAATGAAAATATTAGAGCGATAACTGAAGGTTCAGGGGATTTTGAAGTTAATGTTATGGTAATGGGACACGAAAAACCTATGGAGGGAGGAAGATGATGAAACAAATAGCGATAAATGCAATCTTAACAGGTGCTCTAACATCGATAGGTCTCATCACAGTGGAACTCGCAAAATATAATATCTGGTATGCTCCGATAATTTCAGCTGTTCTTATGGGAATAGCTGTCGGTATAAGGTGCTATCTTGATAACAGAAAAAATAAATCCGTCGGAGCAAAACCAAAAATGAAAAAATTTAAAGTTTGTCCTGTGATAGGAATTACATAAAATATGACAGAAACGAAAATATTAAGACAAATAAGAGCATTAGTAGTTACAGCGGCTTTTTTATCTGTTGTTATGCCGTCACCGATAACTTATTTTACTTGGTGGAAAGAAAAACCAGAGAATCGCGAGGTTTATGTTATTTGGGCAGCTACTATGGTCATATCTTCAATTATTTTATATAAAGTCGTGAGAGACCTTAACGGCGAAGGAGAAAAAATCAGAAAAGAGGTAGCATCAATATAATCGAGGTAAAAATGGAGGAGGCAAGCACACCAGCAACGCATCAATTGTTCGGGAGTATTATAGGCAATAATACCCTGACACTTATAATTGGCGCGGTTGCTGGGCTTATTGCTTTTTATATTTATGAAAAATATATTAGAAAATCCGAAAAAGAAATTGAAGAAGAACGCGAAGATGACAAAATTGCTATGTATCAATTTTCAGATTCACAATTAAGAAAAGCAAGGTTAGTAGGATGAAACTCTATGAACCATTACAAAAATCAGAAGAACAGAAACCCAAAACACAGATTAAATCAGGTAACTTTAAAATCAATCCAAGATTCTGTTCGGAGGTTACTTTGATAACCGGCAAAAGAGGTTCAGGCAAATCGCACACTGCAGGAGTTATCGCAGAGGAAATGTATAAACAGAATATACAATTTATATTTTTCGACACTCAAAATGCCAATCAAGGATTATTGAATCTTCCCAATGTTCGTAAAGTTTCTTTAAATGAAAATGCCGTAAATATTGCTAAAGAAGTCAATAGTTCTGGGCAAAGTATTGTAATAGAAAATAATGCAGACCTTGATAAATATCAAGAGTGGGTGAGCAAATTTCTAAATACCTTTATGAATGAAGCCAGAAGAGGGGTAAGAACTATTTTCTTTGACGAAATTCATTTACTATGTCCTTTAATGAAAAAGACACCTTGCAGTATGCAAATACTCAGACTAGTAACAACTATGCGTAGCACTGGTATTGGAGTTGTTATGATTACTCAGAGACCTGCAACTTGCGATACCACTATTATTAACCAAGCAGACAATTTATTCTTACATAAGGTTTCTGGACTCAGAGATTTAGAAATTTTAAAAGAGCTTATGAGTTATGAAATTTTCGAGAATAGAGAAATAAAAGAATTAGTAATTAATACCAGAAATTTTAAAGCGGGAGAATGCGTTATTATTTCAGATAGTTTAAAAATAGGAGGTGTGGTATGATAAACAATCTTTCATCATTAAAATCGGGATTTGAAACCCAAGAATTTTTAAAAGGCAATATTACTTTGCCAAAAAGTGCCTCTGGTTTTATGGGAATGAATCCTCACGGTTATTATCCAACAACTGATAGTGCAAAAAGGTCTGTTATTGTTTACGGCGATGGCAGAATAGTTGAAGAGGAAACGGGAAGATTAGTAAATGATTTTTCAGATTCTATACAAACAACCACCCCGAACAAATTTAATCCCTCATTCCCTTCTGGGAATGAGGTTTTATTGTTATGTATTTTTGGAATCATAGTCGTCGCAATAGTCGCGATAGCCCTCAAACAGAAAGAAAACATTTCTGTTGGAGTGAATAATTATGGAAGCGGAACAACACATACTACTTAGAAAGCTTGATAAGATTAGAAATGATATTTCTGATTATAATGTAATCTCTCTTACTCGCAATAATGATAACTATATTATTGAAATAGTTGAGAAAGACTCTAATTCTGGAAAAATCAAAACAACGACTATTACAAGAGATTCTAACAATTACATCACAGAAATTTCAGAGGTGCTCTTATGAAACTCAAAAAACACATTATAGAACACGAGGTTCTTGGAGTTCCAGAAAATATTAATGCTAATTATGTCAAAAAATCTGGAGATACTATGAGTGGCCCTTTAATTGGCACAGAAAACTCTCAATTTGGCTCTGCAACACAATATTGGAAAATGGAACTTTTGGATTTAGGACCTTATGGAGCATATCCTGTGCTTACATCTTATTCAGACGGATTTTTGGGAAATATGGGAGCAATTAAAAACAACTTGCTTTTAGTTGGTTCATCAAATCCTACTTTATATTTTGTTGATGAAAATACCTTAGCAAATAAAAATATACAGTATAGTGTTTCAGAAAACAAATTAAAAACAGACGATTTTTATATTGACAATTTGGAAGTAAATAATTTTCAAACGAACAATATGAA
>Ga0272448_1004724_pt1 | contig 15389 bp, 15 predicted proteins | sample YNPCB0191_FD_202220 | JGI IMG/M metagenome (GOLD analysis project Ga0272448, IMG submission 202220) | Hot spring sediment microbial communities from Yellowstone National Park, WY, United States - YNP-CB-019-1 | ecosystem: Environmental > Aquatic > Thermal springs > Hot (42-90C) > Sediment...
GCGGCAGGCTAACCGCCTCCATAAACCGACGAAGCCGACGCAGAGGGTTCCCTCGCCGGCCACCGGCCGGCAGACACCGCCAAAGTCCCCATCGGCTCACCGAACGAAGCCACCGGGGAAACCGATCCACCCACCCAGCTAACCCGGCTGCCGGATACCGCGAATAGCCTAAAAAAAGTTCATCGCCCCCATCGCCCGTCAGGGCCACCGTTACATGCCGCCGGGTCAGTTCGGCCACATACCAGGTGGGCAAAGCGGAACTGTCGGCCATCGGTTCGTCAAAATGCCATACAAGCCGGGGCAGCACCGCCAGGGCATTCGGCTCCACTTGAAACTCCTCGTGCCGGGTACCCAGCGACTCGGCTGCTATCCGAGCATATCGGGTCTCGTCGTAGTCGGGCACCGGAAAGCCGATGGTGAACGTGCGCACCGGCTCCGATGAAAATTGTTGCATCAAACCCACCACAATCGTCGAATCGATCCCGCCGGACAAAAACGCCCCCAACGGCACTTCGCTCTGGAGCCGAAGACGAACCGCATCGCTCAGCAACTCCCGAAGCTCCTCCGCATATTCCGAAACGGACCGATCCTCTTCGTGCTGAAAGTCCGGCTGCCAATAAACGCCCTGTTCGATGTGGTCCTGGCGATAGAGCAAAAACCCAGCGGGCGGCAATTTGCAAAAGCCAGCCAAAATCGTCCGGGGCGGCGGAACGTATTGATACAAAAGATAAGCGTCCACAGCGGCCGGATCTATCTGCCGTTCCAGCCCCGGCAATGCCAACAGGCTTTTCAGTTCACTGGCAAATAGGAGTCGGCCCGGATCCTGGCGATACACAAGCGGCTTTTTGCCCAACCGATCCCGGGCCAAAAGAAGTTGCCTCCGGCGACCGTCCCAAATGGCCAGGGCAAACATCCCCCAAAGCCGCTTCAGACACTCCGGTCCGTGCTCCTCGTACAGATGGACGATCACTTCGGTATCGCTGGCCGACCGGAACCGGTGTCCCCGTTGCAGCAGTTCCTGCCGAAGGCTCTGATAGTTGTAAATCTCGCCGTTTTGAATCACCCAAATGGTGCCGTCTTCGTTGGACATCGGTTGGTGGCCGCCGGCCAGGTCGATAATGGCCAACCGGCATATCCCCAAGGCCACCCCACCCCCCCTTCCCTGAGAGGCACAGGTACCCGGGGCTGGCAGGAAATCCGTCGAAGCGGGCTGGCCTGGAATGGAAAATGCCTGGCAAGCAGGGCCTGGATGGGTTGACTCCATCGGAATAGGCAGAAATACACACCCCTGCTCGTCTGGGCCTCGATGGTGCAGGACGGTCATCATGTGGTGGAAGGTCTCCGGGTCGATTCGGAGGCGATCGTCCCACCAGACAGCACCCGTAATTCCGCACATACGGGGGAAAGACTCCTTGGAGATTGCCGATAAAAAACACCTATTTTGTGTATTTTGCTTATATTACTAAAAATACCTCACAGTCCGGCCACGCTCGATAGTTATCCAAAACATGTTTCCCCCAGGCGGATGGGCGATGGTACCTTACCAGCAGGGAAATCCTACTTGAAAAATATCTGCCAGAGGATGACCATGGGGCCGACCGCCAAAAGCCAATAAGCAAACCAGTACAATCGTCCCTGCTCCAGCCAGCGGAGTAACCAACTTAGCGCCGCTAATCCGACCAAAAAGCTGAGGAATATTCCTAATCCCAAGTAGCTGAGCGGTAAAGAGTGGGCGTTTTCGTGGAGCATTTCCAGGCCTTCCAGCAGGCCGGCGCCGGCGATCACCGGAATGGCCAACAGGAAGGAAAAAGCAGCGGCCTCAGACCGGGCAAGCCCAACGGCCAAACCGGCGACAATGGTTGCCCCACTCCGGGAAATGCCTGGCAAGACAGCGATGGCTTGCGCACAGCCGATGACCAACGCCTGGCCAAAGCCCAATTGTTTGCATTCCTGTTGGGCCGGGGAGAGCTTTTTTGTCCAAAGCAGTCCCATCCCCGTCAGGAGGAACATAAATCCCACCAGGAGAGGGGACTCCAGCCAATTTTTGGCCCCGTATTTGATCCCCACTCCGACCACCACCGCCGGTATCGTGGCCCACGCCCCTAGCAGGATCACCCGGGGTTCTTCCCAAAGCACCTGCATCAGCCGTTTGCGAAAAAACAGCAGTACCGAAAAAAGCGTGCCCAAATGCAGGGCCACATTGAGGGCCAATTTTTCTCGGATCGGATGGCCCCATTGGTCGCATAGCGCCGCCCCCACCACCACATGACCGGAGGAACTAATCGGCAAAAATTCCCCGATTCCCTGGATTACGGCCAAAAGGAGCACTTCGAGTAACAGCATAAGAAACTCCGAATCCGGCCCCCTTTTCTATGTATGTATTACTATAACTCAAGAGCTAGCATCCGAGAGATTCTCACCTTGTTTTTCTAGCTTGACTGTATCTACCGGAACTAATTACCACAATCTGTTGGGTTTGAGCCGATTCTTACCCCCTACAGGTTGTGGAGGCTTGGCCGGGTAGATACAGTCAAACTAGAAGGAAGAGGGACTTTCTGAGGTTTCCTGGATGACCCCCACATAGGGGGGGGATCCGAGATGAGACCGAAGCCTACGCTCCTCCGGGGCAGTCCTTGGAAGACGTTCGGGCTTGGAGGAACCGGCGGTTTAAGGATAAGTTGTCTGATTCCTTCCTTTGTAACATTTAGCCGAATGGAGGAGCGTGCTTGTCATACTCGCCCAGGAGGGCCGGTTACGTTGTGGCCTGCGAACCACTACGGCTTGCGATACCATCTGTGTCGGCCCGCTACCTATTGAGGCCAAGACATTGCAACGTAACCGGCTCGCCCAGGGGGGATTTAAGGCGGATACCTCCGAAGGTATCGGACCTGACAAGCAGGTCCCTCCAATTGTCTCTTCATTCGGCTAAATGTTACCTTCTTTCTATTTCGAGGGGGCCTCCTCTAGGATTTATGGGGACTTCCCCTAGTCAAAATGGCTGAAAGAGGGATAATACAAGTTTACGTTTTATCTGGGAGGTGAGTATGTTTAAGAACTTAAATCCATCGGTATTGGGAGTTTCTGGGCATCAGAGTGAGGTCATTGAAATTGCGTTGACCTACGGATTCCGTGGGATCGATCTGGATGTGGCGGATTTTGCGGCCCGGGTGCGGCGTCAGGGTTTTGACCATGCGGCCCGGTTAATCCGCAGCGCATCGAAGATGCTCCGGTTGGGGAATTTTACTCTGCCCTTTGATTGGGAGGGGGAGGAAGAGAGCTTTCGAGAGGGGATGACTAAAGTTTCGGAATACGCCTTGGTGGCGTCGCAGATCGGGTGTCCCCGATGTATCTTGTCGATCACCCCGGCAAGTGATCAACTTCCTTATCACGAGAATTTTGAGGTCCATCGGCGTCGGTTGGCCGAGCTTGCCGAGGCGATGGCGCCGTCCGGGATATGGATTGGACTTCGATTTCAGGCGGCGCCGAGCCTCCGAAAAAACCGAACTTTTCAATTCATCCATGATCTTGACGCTGCAACCCTGCTGATCAGCATGTCGGGGGCGAAAAACGTCGGATTGGTAGTCGATGTCTGGGATTGGACGGTCAGCGGTCTGTCGATCGAGAATATCCGGAGTTTGCCTCGGGAGCAAATGATAGCGGTTCAGGTAGCGGATTTGCCCGTGCAGGTTCCTTTGACCGAGGTCAAAGAGGAACACCGACTTCTGCCGGGCGAGGGCGGAGGGATCGACATCGCCGCCTTCTTACGTATCTTAGCCGAAATGGGTTATGACGGGCCGGTGACGCCCATGCCATATCGAGGCCTTTTTGGTCGCACCCGTCGGGACACGGTAGCCCGGATGGCGGGCGACGGCTTAGATAAAGTATGGCGGGCTGCCGGCCTACCTAGCGACTACCGTTCCTCTCAGGCGGCTGCGGTGGTTGCCGCTGCCAGTACCTCAGAAGAATCTTCGGAAGAGGAAGAGTAACCCCTGGGGACCTTTCTATCCCTATCCCCGACTGGCCGGTTAGGGATACTCCCTTCCGCCGCGGAATATACTCCCAGACAAAGTCTTTGATAGGAACTTTCCCGGAATGCCCTCTGGAGAAACCCGTTGGGCCAGGGGGACATTCGGGGATGGGTAGATCATCCAAGAAGCCTGATTCGTCGGATCGTTGGGATCAGGATAGCGTGGGATGCGGTATTTAGTTACTGGATGTGCTGGATTTATCGGCTGGAAGGTGTCCGAGCTTTTGCTCCGGTCGGGAGCCGAAGTCGTCGGGATGGACGACCTGAATGATGCGTATGACGTTCGGCTGAAGCAATGGCGATTGGAGACGTTGCAGAGTCGGAAAGGTTTCCATTTCTATCAAGCCGACATTACCAACGTCCGGGCGGTCGAAGAGGTTTTTTCCTGGGCAAAAGAGAAAAGTTCTTCTCATTCGGAGCAGGTATCCCTTGTTTCCCCTCAGGAAGGGAACCGCCGGAGTCTTCGCAATCCGGAGCCTGGCCGCTCGGAGGCCGGGGGGCCGTTTGATGCGGTGATCCATTTGGCGGCCCGAGCCGGGGTGCGGGCGTCGGTCCAACAGCCGGAGGTCTATTTTCGTACCAATGGCTTGGGGACATTGACGTTGCTCGAGGCCTGCCGACAGCACGGAGTACGGAAGTTTCTTTTCGCTTCTACCTCCGCCCTGTACGGCCGGGACAATCCCACGCCCTATCAGGAAGAGGCGGACACCAGCCGACCGCTTTCCCCCTATGCCGCCTCGAAAAAGGCGGCCGAATGCCTCGCCTACACATATCACTATTTGCATGGGCTGGATGTGATCGTGCTGCGGTATTTTACCGTGTATGGACCGGCCGGACGACCGGATATGAGCGTGTTTCGGTTTATCCGGCAGATCATCGAAGGCGCCCCGGTTTGGATTTACGGCGACGGCTCGCAAAAGCGGGATTTTACCTATGTCGATGATATAGTCCGTGGGACGTTGGCCGCCTTGAACCTGCAAGGATTCGAAGTGATTAATCTGGGTAGCGATCAGCCGGTGCGTGTACGCGAGTTACTGGAGCGGATAGCGGGGTGTGTGGGGAAGCCGGTGCGGGTGGAGCATCGACCGGCTCATCCGGCGGATGTACCGGCCACTTGGGCGGACATCCAGCGGGCTCGGCAGAAACTGGGCTGGAGTCCCCAAACGTCCTTGGAAGAAGGCTTATCGCAAGCGGTGGCCTGGTATCAGGAGAATCGCTCCTGGGCGGCTCAAGTGGCTTTAGGAGAATAGACCCGGGTGACACTTCCCAACCCAACATCTTCCCGTGCGGTCTTCTGCGTGGCGGTTTTCCTTGTTCCGGTCGGAGGCTCCGACGGTCCCTTTCTGGCCAATCGTTCCCCCTCCTATTCCCGCTCTTACCTTTCGCCTCTTGTGGAGAGAAGGGAGAAAAGCTAAGATAAATTAGTTTTTCCCAGTCTGTTAGGGAGTTGTGGTCTATGCGTCATGTGTTGTCGGCGTTGGTGCAAAACGTGCCCGGGGTGCTGTCGCACATTTCGGGCATGTTGGCCTCCCGTGGATACAACATCGAGAGCTTGGCCGTGGGAGAGACGGAAAATCCTCACCTTTCTCGAATGACGTTTGTAGTCGTCGGAGACGCCAGCGTTTTGGACCAGGTCCGCAAACAACTGGAAAAAATTGTTACGGTCGTCCGGGTGGATGATATTAGTTCGCAGGATTACGTGGAACGGGACTTGATGTTGATTAAGGTGGCCTCGCCGCCCGACAAACGAAGCGCGATTCGAGAGCTGACGGAGATTTTCCGAGGCCGAATTGTCGATGTGGCCCCGGAGGAAGTGATGATCGAAATCGCCGGCAAAGAGAGCAAAATCGAAGCCTTCATCGAACTGATGCGGCCGTTTGGGATCATCGAATTGGTCCGTTCCGGTCGGATCGCTATGGTGCGTGGGAATCGGCCTGTTCGGGAAGACGCGGCATCCAGTCCCGCCAGCGGCGCTAAGTAATCGCTGTTCAACATAAAACGATCCCATGGGTTTCGAGTTTTCTTTGAGGAGTCCCAATAGATGCCCGCAAAAATCTACTACGACCAAGACGCTGATCTGAATGTCCTGAAAGGGAAGACGATTGCTATTCTGGGGTACGGTTCTCAGGGACACGCGCACGCCCAAAACCTCCGGGACAGCGGTCTGAAGGTGATTGTGGCGGAACTGCCCGGAACCGCCAATTACCAATTGGCCGTCCAACATGGTTTCCAACCCCTGAGCACCTCCGAGGCCGTCCAACAGGCCGATATCGTGACCATCCTTCTCCCGGACGAACTCCAGCCGGATGTCTTCCGAAACCAAATTCGGGACCATCTTCAGCCGGGGAATTATCTGGTGTGTTCTCATGGATTTAATGTCCATTATGGCCAATTTGATATTCCGCCGGGGGTGTCGGTTATTTTGGTGGCACCGAAAGGGCCGGGACATCTGGTCCGCAGCGAGTTTGTCCGAGGGGCTGGCGTCCCTTGCCTGATGGGCTTGGGCGAAAACTGCGGGCCCGAGGCCCGTCAAGTGGCCTTGGCCTACGCCAAAGGCATCGGCGGTACACGCGCCGGTGTCATCGAAACCACCTTCGCCGAAGAAACCGAAACCGATCTGTTCGGCGAACAAGTGGTCCTTTGCGGCGGCGTCAGCGCCCTGGTCAAAGCCGCCTTCGAAATTCTGGTCGAAGCCGGTTATCAACCGGAATTGGCCTACTTCGAATGCCTCCATGAACTGAAACTGATCGTGGATTTGTTTTATCAAGGCGGCTTAAGCTACATGCGGTATAGCGTCTCCAATACCGCTGAGTACGGCGACTACACCCGTGGCCCTCGGATCGTTACCGAACAAACGAAAGCAGAAATGCGGAAAATTCTGGAAGAAATCCGTAACGGCCAATTCGCTAAGGAATGGATTCTGGAAAACAAGGCCAACGCCCCCGCCTTTAAGGCCATGCGCCGTCGGGAGCGCGATCACCTGATCGAACAAGTCGGCCGACAACTCCGCCGGATGATGACATGGATCAACGCGAAAGAAGTTTAGAAAAATAGTAACATCTTAGCCGAATGGAGGGGCACGATAGGTCACTACCTGCGCAAGCAGCAGTCCAGGCCGCTTTGTGCTTGCTCCTGTGTTCTTGCTGGGAAAGCGGGAACTCGGGAATACTTTCTGGACTGCCGCTTGCGCGGGAATGACAAGAAGGCCTCCTCACCCGGCCTGCTGTGCAGGCCGGCCTCTCCCACCAGGGGAGAGGCGGTTTGCTTCATTCGGCTAAAATGTTATGAAAAAGAAAACCCTCAAGACGTTTATCCCGAAAGAATACGGAAAACCGGAACATCGGAGGAAAATATCCGTTAGGTAAAATGGGCAACTCCCGTGGGGGACAGGGGGTTTGCGGGTTTTCCCGCCGCCTTTTCCCCAGGGTTCTGCCAAGCGGCTGTTTCCAAACGGTCCTGGGTGTTTTGCCCTTCTCCAAGCGGATGCTTTCCGATCGCCATGCCAACCTTTCTGGCAAGGAACGGACGCAATGGGCAGTTCCGAGGTTCGGTCTTGGATCGAATGGGGCCAACTGAAACCGGGCGATCACGTCGAGGTGGTTCATCGGGTAACCGTCGGACGCCAATCCTGGACGGTGAGCGTCTGTGGAAAATTGCTGCGGATGGAGCGGCGGGCTATTGGTCTGCATTTTCCCCGCACGGCCGACGAAACCACCTACGCCGATCTGCTTGTCTTAGAACAATCCCACGGCGAACGAACCACCGTGACGATGGACGAGGCGACTCAAATCCGCCGGCTCTAAACTGCCGGCGGTTTCTTTGCGCCCCAAGAGGCCTTGGCAGGAATCTCTCTGACGATGAGCCTTTGGGAGGGGGATGTTTTTGCCAGCGGTCGGGACGGTGTGATTGCTATTCGGAACGGATTGGGGGAAAATAAGAAAAACCGTAACATTTTAGCCGAATGCACGGGGGCGATGGGTCACTGCCTGCGCAAGCAGCAGTCCAGGCTTGTTCCTGCGCAAGCGGGAATCCAGGCGATAGGGAGTTTTACTCCTTTCTGGATTCCTGCTTGCGCAGGAATGACACTTTCTGGACTGCCGTTTTCGCGGGAATGACACACCAAGGACTGTCCTGTACAAACGCCCCCGTGTCATTCCCGCGCAAGCGGGAACCCAGCATCTCCGCCTCTCCCGCAAAGGGGAGAGGCTAGTTGCTTCATTCGACCAAAGTGTTACGAAAAACCGTTCTGCTCACTCCCGGCAAGGTTACAGCGGGATGAATGGTCAAGAGTGGTGGTAACCCCTTATGGTCAATTCCCTTGGGTGGAGGACTTTTCTATGCCGCGCTCGGTAACACCTACGAAACGGTACGAGATGAAAAAGTCGATCAATTTTTGGGCGTTGCCCTATCCGGAGAAGATGACCCTTCGGCAGGCCCTAGAACTGTGTAAAGAGGCCGGCTTTGACGGCGTGGAACTCAATTTCGATGAAAAAGGGGAAATCTCGCCCGAAGCCAGCGATCGGGATTTGCACGCCATCGGCCAAATGGCCCGGGCCATCGGCGTCCAAATCAGCGGATTGTGCTCTTTTCTGTTTTGGCCTTATTCGCTCACCCATGAGGATCCCAAAAAACGGGAGCGAGGTCTGGAACTGGCCAGGCATATGATCCGGGCCTGCAAAGCGATGGGAACGGAGAATCTGTTGATTGTGCCCGGGTCGGTTTATGCGGCTTGGGTGCCGGATGCGCCGCCGGTGCCGTTTGATGTGTGCGAACGTCGGGCCAAGGAGGCGGTCCGCCAGTTGCTTCCGGAGGCGGAAAAGGCAGGCGTGTATCTGAATATCGAAAACATTTTCGTCAACGGCTTTCTCCATAGCCCGCAGGAGATGATCCAGTTTGTCGATTCATTCCAGTCGGATCGGGTTCGGGTCCACTTCGACACCGGCAATATTATGCAATATCATTTTCCGGAACACTGGATTCGGCTGCTGGGCCGACGGATTAAAAACGTCCATCTCAAAGAGGCCTCCAAAAAGGTGAACGAATTTAACCTCAATACGTTTAGGCCCCTTCTGGACGGAACCACCAACTGGCCCGCTGTGCTGGAGGCGTTCGATCAGATCGGCTATCGGGGGTATCTTACCTTTGAATACTTCCACCCCTGGCCGTACTGGCCCGAAGCACTCGTCTATCAAACCTCCGATGCCCTGGATTGGATGCTCGGCCGAAAGGGATAACCGAACCGGCTCTGGGTCCATATCCCCAGGCCGCCGGCCAAAAACTCCCGTTCAGACCGATAGGATCTTTTTTTGCCGGTAGGAGGCGTAAGCCTTCTCGGTCAGTTCCAGGATATGCAGGGCGTTCTCAGGACCGTTGATTTCCGGCGGACGGCCTTGAAGGATGCACTGGGCAAAATAGTCACATTCCGCCGTATAGGGATTGATCTTAGGAAAGGATAGCCGCTGGAATTTACGCTGGACATCTTTACTCTGTAGGGCGTTGTAGCCTGTTCCTTGATCGGCAAAATAAGCTTCCAGCAGGCCGCCCGTGCTTTGGCCGATCGTCCCTTCCGTCAAAATCGCCCCTGCGGAGCCATAGATTTCCAGCCGAGTCCGACTCGCCTCGTCCGGAATGCAATAGAAGCAGTCGATCGTGCCGTGGGCACCGCACTGGAATTCCACCAGCGTGGTCGAAGCGTCTTCAGAACGGTAGTCCTGGACCAATCGGCCCACCATTGCCGCCACCCGCCGGATCGGACCCACAAAATACTCCAACAGGTCGTATAGATGGGTGGCCATGTCGATCAGGGCCCCTCCGCCGCCGGTCTTCGGATCCTGCCGCCAAGCGCCCGGAATCGGCGGATACCAGCAGGACAGTTGAGCCCGCAGATACACGGGTTTGCCGATTCGGCCCTGGTCCATCAGCTCCTTGATCCGGCGATGGGCGCCATGGAACTTCATCATGTAGCCTTCCTGGAGAAAGACGCCGTTGCGGCGGCAGGCGGCCACGGCCTTTTTGGCCTCGGCCAGGGTGCGCGTGAGCGGCTTTTCGCATAAGATGTGTTTGCCCGCTTCCGCCGCCATAATAATCTGCCGCGCATGAAACGCCACCGGCGATGCAATATAGACCGCCTGCACCTCCGAATCCTGAAGCAGTTCTCGTTCTGTCCTGTAGCACCGAGACACGCCGAACTGGACGGCAATCTCCTCCACCCCCACCGGGTCCATCACCGCCACCAGCCGACAATTTCGGGCCTTCAACATCCCTGGGATCGTCCGCCGCCGGGCGATCCCGCCGGCGCCCATCACCCCAAATTGCACTTGCTTGGCCATCGCCATTACCTCCTCATCGGACCAAAATTGCCTCGTTCCACCTCCATTGTCCTGTCTTTCCAGACAACCTCCGGAAAAAGACTCTTTCTGTTTGTCGTTAACATAAAGCCCGGTATGGTTTCCCACAAGCCCCCCAATGGTTCTCCGCCTTAGAAGTCCCCCATCTGGAAATAAACGCAAATCATGGTATAAACAAACAGAGGGATGGATAAGGGGACCTGAGAGGCTGTCCCGAAATTCCATTTTTAGCCGGGATGCACGACCAACAGGCGGCCCCCCGACTGCCAAAAACCCTAAGAAAACGGCATTTTGGTTCGTCAGAACGGTTTGAAAAGGGATCGAGGCCGCCTCTTGGCTACCCATTTCGGGACAGCCTCTGAAAAAACCTTCCTCCAATAAGCGGTCCACATGGGAAAAGGGTTTTACTCCCTAGAATTTGTTTCAAAAACCGCCCACGGGCGAAATAACCCCCCCATTTCAGGTCCTATCTTCCAGGTTTTGAAATAGTTTCTAGGGACCTTGGCTATGAAAAAAAGGAACATTCCGATGAGTTGGATTACCGCAGAAAGTTCAAGTAGAAAGCACCCAACAGCCCGGCCTTGGAAACCGCGGCAGAAACTCTCAGAAAAAATTGCGATGTTCTTCATCCTTGCCGGATTCGGCCTGTTGGCAGGCTGCGGCAGCGGCGAACCATTTCCTATGGTCCCGGTGTCCGGCAAGGTCTTGTACGAAGACGGCAGCCTCATCCCCGCGCCCCAGTTGCAAATCCTCTTTGTCCCACAAACCCCACCGACAGATAAGAAAACTTACCCCCGCCAAGGTCTGGCCTATGTGAATACGAAGGACGGAACCTTTTCCAATGTAACCAGCCATCAGCCGGGCGACGGCGTGGTCATCGGACGCGCTAAGGTCATTGTCAAATCCTTGGACGACCGCGGTAATCCCACCGCCCACGTGCCGACCGCCTATCAAGATGTCTCCACGACTCCCCTAGAAGTGGAAGTCTCCAAAGACTCTCGGGAGTTTATCCTGAAAATCAAAAAACCAGGAAATTTTTAGCCGAAGGGAGCGGCGCGTTCGTCGTGCCCGTCGAGCGGCCCTCCAAGACAGGTCCAGGGCATCGGACCTGACAAGCAGGTTCCCCCAAGCCCGATGAACTTCAATTCGGCTAACGTGGTACAGCAAAACTTTCTGATCTCCGTTTGCCAGCAGTCCTCCTCTTTTTATTGGTCTTCGCAAAACCAAGGGACACCGACGTGGCCAAAAGGGAGGGAGTTTCGTGTCTCTACGATTTGCGAAGCTCAATAGGTAGCGGATGGCCAGAACGGCAAGAAAGCCTCTTGCCAGGAGTCGCCCTCCACGTATTGCTCCTCCCTGGGGCCGCAATATTGCCGTCTTTTCTGATCCTACGTTATAATATCCAATAGATTGCTGTGCAGAATCGCAGTGGGCGCTAGGGATGGAAGTGAATCTCTGGACGTCCGCCCTAGATCGGAATCCTTTCGGAAACCCGAAATACGCCAACGAGAACCGTTTGGGCACAGGGTTTTGGGCGATTAGCTCAGTTGGTTAGAGCGCCACGCTTACAACGTGGAAGTCGGCGGTTCGAATCCGTCATCGCCCATTTACACTTGTACACTATTCCGCAAGGATTGGCAAAGATTGGCGTAACTTGAAAATCTGTAAGGTTTTCCGTCGAAATCTTCTCTTCCCCGCTTTCCCCTGCCGATGTTTGCATGGCCGCATTTTTGGCCGCTTCTTGGCCGCATTTTTGGCCGCATTCCAAAGGTTCCCGTTTGTTCGTCTGCCCCCCTTGGAAGCCGCTTTCCACCCCTAGACTGTCTCCAGTAGCCTTCGCAAAATCCGCTTCCGTTACCCGCCAATAATGCCGCATAGCTACCTGAGCAGAATGGCCTAGCCAAGCCGTTGCTACATGGGCTGGGTACTCCCTGGCTAACTCAATTGCTCTAGATTGCCGCATGGAAACAAAAAGTTTGGGCCAAGGCTTTAGGCCCGCTTTGAGAATGTACCGGGTCAATTGGGTTCTTAGATCAGTTTCCGTAGTTCGGTATCGAGTGATTACAAACTCCGTCCCTTCGGGAGCCAATTCCCAAACCTGCTCTAGGTAGGGGCGAACCTCCGGGAAAATCGGTATAACCCTAGCTCCATACCCTTTCCGCCGGGTTTTCGGACTCCGGACTACCATCCGCCGCTTTTCCCAATCAATATCCCCCACCGAAGCTCCAAGACTTCCGATGGAACCCGTAAGCCGCCATACCGGGCCAATGCTACCAAAAGCCGCCATTCTGGGCAGGGAATCACTTCTAGCAATCGTTCCGTTTCTTCCCTGGTTACAAAGTATTCCCGCTCCGTATTAGGGCCGACGCTGGCCGGGATACCGTCAAAGGGATTTTCGGCAATCAGTCCCCGCCGCTTGGCGTCCTGGAAAAACTGCCTAGCTACCCCCACCATCCGCCGGGCAGTGTTCTCTAGTAGTCCCCCTTCTTTCCCCTCATACCGATTACACCTAGCCGCTGGAGTCCGAAGCCAGTAGGACCAGTCTCTAGCTTCTCCAGGGGTGATCGAAGCTAGCCCCCGATCTTCCCCGAAATACTGAACCAATCGGCTAATCACCTTTTTCCAATGCCGAACCGTCCCAAGCGCAACGTCTGGCCTACGTGCCAAGTAATCCCGGAGAAACTCTCCTAACTGGACGTTCTTTTTGGCCTCGACCAACCCCACCTTGGCCAACCGCTCCGTCATATCTTCTCCAAGCTCTTTGATCCATTTAGCCGTTTCACTGTCCAAGGGGACGCCTAGCCGCCGGGCCTCCAGAAGCCGTTCGACCAAAAGTAACATCCTCTCTGCATTACGCCGGGTAATATCCCCCAGCCGGAGGGTTAGTTGCCTGCCGTCGTCTTGGGTCCAACGGATACGCCAACCGATTTCTTTACCATTCCGTTTTTCCCGATCCAAACTAGCCATAACGGAAACTCCTCCTCCAAAGTCTTGCCCTATCATACTCCTGTTGGCAATAAGGCGCAAGAGGAAGCTATGGTCTGCCTAGGTTGGTCTTAAGGCCGATTTTGGGCCTCTTCTGTCGTTGGAAGTCGGGTTCTAGGCCAAGAGAATGCCAATTTTTCTCTATTGGCCAAACCCAACCCCCTCTGTCCGGTCAAACTCCTGGGCGCTTACTACCTTCGGTCGGTACTGCCGTCCGCATTTTGGACACCCCCAAACCAGACACCCTACCTTTTCGCCTTGGACTTTCTCCCTAGTTCGGATAAGCACCGTTGCCGGATAGCCGCAATCTGGCCAAGAGCAATGGACAGGAGAAACCCCCAATAGGTCTTCCCCCAGACAATCGGCAAACTCCTCCAGCAAAAGCCGGACGCCGGGAGGAAACCGGCCTAGGTCGAACTTTTTGGCCAATCTGTCTGCTCCATTGCTATCAGCCTGCCTCTGATCCTTTTGGGCCGCTTCCGAAGGTCCTTCCATTAGGGCTGGAGCCGATGGAGGAGCCGAAGCCCCAACTCCTCCAGCCGTGATACAACATGCTCTAAACCAGAATGCATATAGCTTCCTTTCCGATAGGATTGGAGCGTCTCCTACGCTCCCTGAACATCTAATTCTGTTCACCACCACAGGTCTTGTTAGCAATCCAACGGAGCAGGGCCTCCCGTGGAATTAAAACCCGTCCACGGCGTAGGCCGATCCTGACAGAAGGTAGCTTTCCTGCCTTGACCAATTGCCAAGTTAGCCGCTCAGAAACTTTGAGAATTTTTGCGGCCTCTGGAATGGACAACAGTACAGATTCCATAGCTTCCTCCTTTCTTAAAAAGAGAGAGTCTGATGAACGAAAGGCACCACTATAAGTTGTATTTTATTGCTCGAAAACACAATTTCTAGTACCACCTCTGAAAAAGGTTTTCTTTTTTGAGGGGGTTTTGAACTAACTTGAACGGGGGAAGCAATCATCTACAGCAATAGGTAGGACTGTAAAGTTTTTATGTTGACTTGCTAATATCTAATATAGTAAAGTTTTTTAGAGCTATAATATAACTCTAAAAAAACGTAGATACCGAAAAGAGTTTGTTCTCAAGCCGAAGATAAGAAGCACTCTGGAAATGGCCAATAGAGAATGAGGCAGAGAGAGAAGGGGCCACAAGATTTGCGTCTTATCGGCCTCCTGTTACTATGTTGCCCGCCTGGACGGGAAAAATATCCTCCTCTCTGCCTCCCTAGGCTTAAAGGCGATTGGAGCCGCTGGGGTTGGACGCTTCTGCCCTCCATTTTTATGGGGGCCCCCAGAATCACAATTTTTTTGCGGTCGGGAGGTCGGGGCAGTTTGGCTAGGAAGCTGATACTTTTTTTACCCCCTACCTGGGTACAATGAACAGGAAGCGCCTTTTTGTTCTCCTCTGGCCAAAAGACGCCCAAACATCTTTCCATGTCCGACGCAAAGGAATCGCCATGCCAGGAAAAGTGCGCCGGTTTGGCCATTGTCTGAAATGCGGATCAGCCATGCACGTTCGCAAGGTTCGACCGAAGGGGGAGTTTGTGATTATCCGGTACCGCCGTTGCCCGCAATGCGGACACCGGGAAAGAACCATCGAAAAGCGCTAACCGTATCTTTCGGACTGCCGATCCGGCCAGCCTTGCATAGGCCGCCGCCAAGCCTAGCGGCGCTTTTCTTCCGACGCCCTGGAACCACCGCCGTAGGAATGGCCGGAAATGCGTTTTATCGGCCGTCTGTTGCGATGTTGAGGGCTTGGACGGGAAAAGCATCGTACCGAAAACCTACCCCCTATCCTGTTCGGTATCCGGCCCTCTAGCTACCGTACCGTATCCGGGAGCATGTTAGCCGTTGATTCCGGACTCAAATAGCCTAGCCGTATCCATGCCCTGGCGGTTTGCTGTTCGTGGTATCAAAAACCGGGGTAGGTTGTAGCTTTTCCAGTAACCGTTCACGGGGTTCTTGCCCTTGCCATGCCTGCCGGAACCCGTCGACAGCAGGCCCGCAACTGCGGTCT
>Ga0272448_1004725_pt1 | contig 15387 bp, 12 predicted proteins | sample YNPCB0191_FD_202220 | JGI IMG/M metagenome (GOLD analysis project Ga0272448, IMG submission 202220) | Hot spring sediment microbial communities from Yellowstone National Park, WY, United States - YNP-CB-019-1 | ecosystem: Environmental > Aquatic > Thermal springs > Hot (42-90C) > Sediment...
AACTCGTACAGGAGCTTTATGACACACTACCCAAGTGACATATATCGGTGCCGCGCATGGTACGATTTTACGTGAGGCAATGATAAGAACTACGGTACGATTCTTAAGTGAGGCAATACGATTTGCGTCAAACGATGCTCAGCGTGACACAGAGCCGTCTACATCGAAGAAAGGCCGGGGTATTTATACTACCCCGGCCCGCAACGTCCCTGTCGCCCAAGTGCGTCCTGCCAAACTTATTTATCCAAGACGTTGACACCAATTATACACTTTGCGGTTGACACAAAAACTAACCGCAGCGACTGAATCCGCAGAACCGACACACGACGCAGCCGGACTCATGCTCCACCGCACTACCACAATCCGGGCACGCGCCTACTAGCGTGTCGAGCTTGCTTGTGGGTTTTGATATCTCGTCGGTTTCAACACCAGTTGCGCGCTCTTGCAAATAATGTTCAATAGCTATGCCGATTGCGTCGGCGCAGGACAAAATCGACCCACCGTTACCCCAAGCCGGAGAGTGGCATCTGATGCCTCTTAAGTGTTTGTGGATTGACTTAGGATCAACTCCTGCCCGCAGGCTGAGTGAGATTAGCCTGCCCAGGGCTTCCAATTGACTGGCGTTGCAGCCGCCTGTCTTGCCCATTGCGATGAAGACTTCACACAGCCCCTGGTCATCTTCGTTGATTGTCACATACATAGTTCCACAGCCGGTGTTTATGCGTTCCGTGGCTCCGTGAGTTCTGGTGGGTCTAGGTCTGGGACCCCGTACGGCTGATTCGGTTTGTGTGCTGGCCTTCTTGTCCTTGCCAGCAACGTTTAATACTTGCGACTCGCGGCTGCCGTAGCGATAAATCGTACATCCCTTGCAACCTTCGGCATAAGCAAGCTGATAAACTCGGCGAACGTCTTCCGGCGTAGCATCTTCAGGGAAATTCACGGTCTTGGAAACGGCATTGTCCGTGAACCTCTGGAACGCTGCCTGCATTTTCACGTGCCAATCCGGAGCAATATCAAGCGCAGTTGCAAAAACTCGTTGAACATCTTCCGGCACCTCAGCCATTCCGCGCACGCTTCCACGTTCAGCAATCTTTCGCATCAACTCTTCGTTATAGAATCCGCGTTCACGCGCGACACGCTCGAAGTAAGGATTTACTTCAACTAGCTCTGTGCCGTCCATAACACGCTTGATGTAGCTTATGGCAAAAAGCGGTTCTATACCGCTTGAGCATGAGGCTATGATAGATAAGGTGCCGGTGGGAGCTATTGTTGTAACCGTAGCATTGCGCACTTCCATTCCGTCCGGCCGATCATAGATGCTTCCCTTGAAGTTAGGAAACACTCCGCGTTCCGCAGCCAGCTCACTACTCATCTTCTTGCCTTCGTTTGAGATGAAGCTCATCACCTGTTCGGCAATTGAAATACCTTCCTCGGAGTCGTAAGGAATTCCGAGTTGGAGCAGCATATCTGCAAATCCCATAACTCCAAGGCCAATCTTTCGGTTTCCGCGGGTTATCTCAGCGATTTGTTCGAGAGGATAACGGTTGACATCAATGACGTTATCCAGGAAGCGCACCGCGAGTCTGACGGTTCGCTGGAGCCTATCAAAGTCGATCTCCACTCGTCCGTCGTTTTCTTTTACCATCTTCGCAAGATTGATAGAGCCGAGATTGCATGATTCATATGGCAAAAGCGGTTGTTCTCCGCAAGGATTCGTGCTCTCGATTTCGCCTAGTTGTGGCGTGGGATTATCACGATTGACGCGGTCGATAAATATGATGCCAGGTTCACCGTTGCGCCAAGCCATGTTGACGATCAAGTCGAAGACTTTGGCTGCATTCAGACGTTTCACAACTTGGCCTGTGCGAGGACTGATAAGGTCAAACTCTTCGCCCTTAGCCGCCGCTTCCATGAACTTCTCGGTGACCAACACGCTGATATTAAAGTTATTTAGCTTTGCAGTGTTTTGTTTGCAGGTGATGAAGTCAAGTATGTTGGGGTGATCTACACGGAGGCAACCCATATTTGCTCCGCGTCGAGTGCCTCCCTGCTTGATTGCTTCGGTAGCAGAGTTGAATACTTCCATAAACGATATGGGGCCGCTGGAGACTCCGTTTGTACTCCTCACGCAGTCGTCGGCTGGGCGAAGTCGGGAGAACGAGAACCCCGTTCCACCTCCGCTCTTATGTATAAGTGCTGTGTGCTTAATAGTCTCAAAAATGCTCTCCATTGAATCGTCAATGGGTAGCACGAAACATGCAGAGAGCTGACCCAATTCCCGTCCAGCATTCATCAGTGTGGGGCTGTTGGGCAGGAATTCGAGATTTCTCATAAGTTCATAGAACTCGCCTGCCAACCCTTCGACAAAACTGGGGGTTGCTCCATAGCCGTATTCCGCTTCGGCAATCGCATTTGCTACCCTGCGGAACATGCCATCGGGGTCTTCGATAAGCCTACCTTCTTCGTCCTTGCGAAGATATCTTTTTTCCAGAACCGTTAGCGCATTTTTGCTAAGCACCTACCTGCCCTCCTAGCTTATGAGTTTTATGTGCCGTTATAAGTCACGACTCCCTTGTCGGTCGTTGTTCGCGACCGTCCAAGACGTCGACAATTTCTTTGAACTGTCCGACATCCTCAAATTGCCGATAGACCGATGCAAACCTTACATATGCTACCTGATCGATGTGTCGCAGCTCTTCCATTACCATTTCGCCGATCTCACGCGACTCAATTTCCAGTTCTCCCCGATCATATACTGTACGCTCGATACGGTCTACAGCAGCGTTGAGCGTTTCGGTTGGAACCGGTCTCTTTTCACAGGCGACCGTCATACCTCTAAGCACCTTCGCTCGGTCAAACGGTTCTCGCCGACCGTCGCGTTTGACAACCATAACTCGGCGTTCTTCGATCTCTTCGAAGGTGCTGTAGCGCCGCCCACACCCCAGGCATTCGCGCCTTCGGCGTATCGCTTCTCCCTCTCTGATGGGCCGCGATTCAAGGACTCGATCGTTCTGATCACCGCAGAATGGACATTTCATAAGACGACGAACAGACACTACATATAGTGGTAGCCGGAATCATACTACACTAAATATGCCGTGTCAAGGCCTTTTTGAAACTTTCCAGTGGGGAAATATCACCCAGTCCGCGTTAAAAGTTTGGAGCCGATTAAAGTAACAAAGTAACTTTATGTCTGCTTCTCATTTTATGTCGAAGATTTCACCATATCTCCGCAGAATATCCATAGACAGCTCTGCCTTAGAGTGGTAATCTATCACGGGCATCTTGCGGCGGGACCATCGTCCAGTCTCGCGCACGAAAAATTAGCCCGATAGGGATCAAGAACCCGGCACGGAGACCCGAAGGCTAAATTACAGTCTCTTCGTTAAGGAATGGGAGTCAGCAATGAATGCCCAACGTGGAGAACTGGTCGCGAGACAGATAGACGGCGACCTCGAGATCGGCAATAATCGGATTCGTGCTCGGTTTGTCCGGCGAGACGGCGGTTACGCTCAGGAATTCTACGCTATCGACCGCATCGGTAACTTCAGGTTAGTGCTGTCGTCACTGCACAAGAACCTAATAGCCGGCAGCGAACACCGAGTGTGCTCTTCACCGATGATCGCAGGCGAGCGGCCTCATCTATTTGCTGTATGCCGAGAGTCGCTTCGCATGGTATACTCCGCAGTCGATATAGTCCGCCATGACGAAGACGCGGTTACTGCCCAACTAACCGGTACCGTTCAGGAACACTCTCTTACTTGTCGGGTGAGTATAGCGCGTGGCTCGAACGTTGCCCACATATTCGTAAGTGATGAGATCAATTCCAACGGCGCTGATCCTCTTGTCGAATACCTGATGAGTTCCTATGCATTCCTGCCGGACGGCTGTGAACTGAGAATCGGAGAGACAATCGACTACGCATGGGTGCCAAACCTGCGTCCAGGTGACGACCACGTCATAGGCGATTATGCCTTCCGTTCGCCTGCTGTGGTTGTTCGAAAGGGTCGAGTGCTCGCAGCATTGATTCCTGATCTTGAGACTCTGAGTGCTGATCGTCCGATGCCGTTTGCCGTAGACCTAGATCTAAAAAACGGCCTCCTTCCGGCTCCGTTGCTATCTTGTGGTTTTTGTGGATACGAAGAGGTCGAAGATGGCAGATATTTCCGCCACGACATCACTATGGCAAAGCGCATTCCTGGCGCTCGTCTTTCCTATAGTCATGATTTGCTTTTATACGCCGACTGCAAGCAGCCGTACGGCTACGAAGTTGTCGCTCGGTTTCTCTGGGCCAGGTACGGTCAAGCGACAATGAAATCAATACACCCGAGTGCATCTAAGGTGCAATTGGGTCATAGTTGTAGTTATGCGAGGTCGGATCGATATCGAGGTAGATCGATAGTTGGTTCTAACTTATCTGTTAACCGCCAAGTACCGCTCTTACCTGATGCCTGGGCAGCGTACGGTTTATATGTTGAGGGAGCCAATCAAGGCAGCAATGAGATAATCCTAAACACTAAGACTTTGACGGAAACAGTGCTTTCAGCTCCACAGGTCGGAGGACTATTCCATACTCGATTCGATCTTGAGAGTCGTCAATGGGTTGGATGCAACTCTTCAGAATGTGGGGCGCAATTTCACGCGGCAGAATGTTCCACCCAGCTCCTGTGGCTGTTGAATTGGTATACAAACATAGAGAAAGATGCGCGCATAATTCGCTTGGCAAGGAGTTACGCCGACTTTTTGATTTCAGCTCGTCTCAGGAGCGGAGCAATTCCGAGTTGTTATGGAGCTGATCTGGTTCCTGTTTCAACATTCAGGTTTTCCGCTGAAACGGCCGTATCGGCGTTATTCTTAGGTCGCTTGGCAAGCGTGACGGGTATTGCAAAGTATGCTCGATCTGTGGAGCGGTCGGCCCGATTTGTCCTCACGGAGATTATTCCAAAACACGCGTATATGGATCATTCTCTTATGTCAGACGTGACCGATCCTGATCCGCACTCCGGGGCGAGACCTCAGAGTGGTTGGGCGATGTTGTGGGCCGCTCAGATGTGCTTCGTGATGTATGATCTTACGCAAGACCGGAACTATATTACACACGGACTTGCGGCGCTCGATCAATTATGTCTTTTGCAGTCCGTAGGCGTGAAGACTTGGCAGCCTCTGGATGGAAATCCTGGCTTGTGCGCAATGAACAATGTCGGATCTAGACTTGACGCGGAGCTTACTATAGAGTTTGCGCGATGTTTGATGGACTACGGCGCCGTCACCGGTGAAAGCGAGTATTTCGAGAGGGGAGCATCAGCTCTTGTCGCGGCTTGCACCGATCCCAATCTTCCTGATATCTCCAAGGCTAGGATCGCGGCCAGCGCGGCATTAATACGAGATCGTTACGGTTCGGCCTTTGTCCACGTTGGAAGGAAATGGGGAGTGTGGATAGGAACCGCCGCGCGACTTGACGTTGCATTCGGACGTGGGTCCGTTGAGGTCAATCTCAACGGAGATCGAGATGCCTCGCGAATTGAGAGGATTGTCTTTGGAGGGATGCGTGGCAGCAGCTATAAAGTGCGCGTTGGCGAGTTTGTATGCGATACATATTCGAGCCAAGAAATGGCACGCGGATTGGAATTGCCGATTGACTCGACGTCCGCTGCATCTTATGCGGATGAGGTAGAAACTACGCAGCAGCTTTCGCTCGAAGGAATCTAGCCAGGATATGCGTTTTCTAGAGTTTGCTTTGTCGCTTCTGCTTCGGCATTAGACAAGACGCGCGCATCATTCGGGCCTCCATTGCCGTTTTTGATAGCTTCTCCCAGCTTTGCCAGCTTTCGAAGTTGTTCAATCTCTTCTTCTACGTTAATTTGGTCAATCCGCCGGTTATCGAGGGCGCGGATAATCCGTTCCGCTGCACGGATGGCGCCAAGTACAAGAATTTCGTTGTCGTAGTCTACGTAGACGTGAAATCGTCCTTTTGGGTCCACACGCCAGTTCCACTGCGTTTCACCTTTGAGGACTCCGGATCGCTGTGCCTGTCCTTGAAGTTCAATGATCAAGTGTTCAAGCAGGTGCGGTATTTCAGTGCTCTGACATTCTCGTCGAAATGTGAAACCGTTGTCATTGTCGCATCGATGGCGTGCAAGGTGAGGGAATAACTTGAACAGGAGTTTAGGAATATGAGGTGCGTGTTGCGTTGAATAGCAATTCGGGTCAGCCATTTCGACCACAAGCTTGACGCGGTTGCTGCTGTAGAAGAGGATTTCAACTACTTTCACCTTTACATAACTCCTCAACGCGAGCAAAAGTGTTCAGTATCCGGCGATATTTCTGCGCAGTAATTTGGTGGCGGTCCAGCGGACGCATAGGGGCGCAGCAATTTCATTGTATCACGCGAACATGAGCGTGTAAAGCAGTTGGCTTCTATTTGTCGCGAATGTTTATTATTTCGACAACAAGCTCTGCCTTAGTCACGCAATAGGCAAGTACGCCAATTATTGCAAGCAGACTCTTAATTATAATCACGAAAGCAAAAACGGAAAGTGGTTGTCGGAGCGATAGTTCACAAGAGCTATCCAAGCTTTATTAAAAGTCTTGTCCTTGGGGGGCGAAAAGATGGGCAGAGCGAGATATCCCAAGGAGGAGATGAGGTAGAGGGAATCCCTCCTACCTAGTAAGGCGTAATGTAAGTGCGATTTTGTATCGCCCATTGCGTTCTAAGGAAGCGCAGCACCTCAGGGCTTACGTAGCCTATAGGCGGTGGCGGAAGTGGTCCGTGGCGGATTATATACGGATTGCCGCCCGCAACTACAACCGGAGGGTAGCCTCCTAGTATTCTTACTGCACCAAATTGATATACAGGCGGGTATCCGTCCAAGCCGTAAGGGGGGTAATATGGTGGCGGTAAAGGATGACCATAGAATATTGGCGCCGATTGCTCATTGCTTATGATAATTGGCCCAGTTGCGGTTGCCTGTCCAGTCGGCAAGCCCTGTTGAGCATTCGGTGCAGGTGTCTCAGTTTTGTCGGTCGGAGCTTGTTCGCTCGGAGGTTGCTCTTGAGGCTTGCTCGTGTCCTGCTTCGTTGCAGATTCGCCTTGGTCCTTGCTTGTAGGAGTCTTTGCGTCAGCAGGACCAATTATATAGACGCCGTCCTCAAGTTTATATGTCAGACGTGCCGCTTCCATCAGAGCATCAAGAGCCTGTTCGAAGGTTACACCTTTGAGCTTAAGCTCGACCACTCGACCCGATACGCCAGGTCGGATATTGTACTTTAGCCCTGTGCCGGCAAACAGCTTTTCTATCGCATCTTTGACCGGCACATCAGCCAGCTCGAGGTTTACTATCCGCACGTTGCTTGTCGGACTAGGATTCGACTGGTCTGCGAGCAAAGCTCCGCCCATTAAAACTGCTCCAAGCACGGCGAGTATTAGATATCCGGTTACTTTCATGCGTTTCATATCAAATCCTCACTGTTCGAACCGGTGGCTTGTCGATCGATACTATCATGAAGAGTATACCCTACCTTGACGTTTCGAAGCGAAAGAATGCTCATCCGTGACGGCAGAAAACTTGATATATAAACGCGTGATGTTCTGTCCATTCGTTGCGAAAGTTTGTCTTGAACCTAATGGCTCGGCTTATCCCGTGAACCTATATTTTAGTAACGTCCAAATGCACTGGACTCCGTCAAACCACTTGATCTTCTTGCCCTGGCCATAAGTTCGGGCTTGATAGCTGATGGGGACTTCAGCATAACGCCAGCCACGCTTGAGCAGGCGTGCCGTGACCTCCGGACAAAAATCGAAACGCTTGCAGTTTAGTTGAATACTCTTGATTGCCTCAGTGCGAAACACCTTATAACACGTGGCTTCGTCTGTGACGCGGATGCCATACAACACAGTTGCAAGCCAGGCGAAGAGTTTGTTGGCTATATAGTTAGCAAGTCGCATGTTCGGCTTTCGGCCTGCAAACCGTGTGCCGTATACAATGTCAGCCTTGCCGTCGATAATTGGTTGGATGAGTTTGGGGTAATCTGCTGGATCATATTCTAAATCTGCATCTTGGATTATTACGACATCACCGGTAACATGCTCAAGCGCAGTCTTAATTGATGCGCCTTTACCAAAGTTGTGCTCGTGTTCGATAAGTTTTATGTCCTGTTGTTTTCTCAGAAACTCTCGAGTGCCGTCGGTAGAGCAATCGTCTACGACAATAATCTCTTTGTCGAAGTTTTCCGCACGGACACGGTCAAGCACTTCGGGTATAGTATCGATTTCGTTATACGCCGGTATGATAATACTAAGTTTCATTTCAATTTGTATACGGCTACGTTGGAGTCATCGTCGTAATAAGGATACACCTTGACCAATAAGCCTTTTTGCAATGCTTGATAAAGCATTCTTGTGTTCTTGTTTGCCGTTCTTGGAGGCGAAAGGAATCTGAAATTGATCATGGCGTGCGTCACGCCATGAGTTTTGAGATTCCGCACTAAGTCTTCTGGCGAATTGTAGTCGCGGGTAAAGGCGATATTGTGTCCGGCGTCAGCCCAAACATAATTGCGTTTCAGATAGAATCCCCGCGTGTCTCCGAAAAGTGCTACCTTTGCATTTTTCGGCAAGTGTCGATTGATGAAACTCTGCGCATCGTATATATCCAGCGTGCGTAGCAGGTAGTCAGTGTGCGACTCTCGGCCAAACACGAATGGTGCCGTTTCCACTACAAGCGGTATCATTGTCAGTATCCCGAAGAATGCTGTCACTATCACTGCGCCTATGAACACGCGCCTGGCTATCGGAAATCTATCATCCGAGTTTATTAATTCACTCGCAAGGATTCCTAGTATTGCAAAAGCGGGAATCAGATATCTGCTCTGTTGGCTGAGTCGAAACCATATTGCAAGCTGTGCGAGAAAGAACAATAGCAATCCCAAATGTTTCCGCGAACGATACTTTCCCAACGCCAGCAGCGGCAACGAGATTAAGAACAGCGGTCCCACGTAAAGCCCTGGTGTATCGTAAAAAGCATCCGGTCGGAAGGTAAGGTCAAAAGGTAGCATCAAGAATGAAGCCAGAGTATGTCCTGTTCCAAACCGCTGCTGGAGCATCGCATAATTCTCGGCGAGTTGCCTCGTCCAGTCTTTTCCGTCGAAGATCGAATAGAAGAACGGATAGACAGGATTTCCGGTGTATACAGCGGACTTCACGTACCACGGCGAGCATACCAACAGCGAAACTCCTAAAAGTGTCAAAGCCGATCTCCACGGAAAAGTTCTTTCTGCAGCTAGTCGCTCAAGTATCAGCCAGACGATAACCAGCAAAATAACCGTCAGGCCGGTCATCTTGGTAGATGCTGCAAATCCGGCTGCAAAACCACATCCTATCAGGTGACGTCTGTCGTGGGTGCCGAAGTAAGTCAACAGGAGATGTACCGCAAGAACCGTGTAAAGAGCTGTTGCCAAATCCACATACGCAGTTGTCGCTTCCCAAAGCACTATTGGCATTCCCGCAACAGCAATAGCTGCAGTCGGTGCTGCTTTGGCGTTCAAATGACTTCTTACCAACACAACTATTGCCATCACAAGCAACACGCCGGCCCAATAGTGCATCATCTTCGATGCCGCTGGCTGATTTAGTGCCAGCCCCGGCAGATACAGCATTTCCATTAGATACGGAAAATTAGAGTGCGAGACGAAGTTGATATAGTAGAATCCGCCGTGTTCCAGATACATTTTTGGTACGGCGAGATGATAAGCCAACGAGTCCCAATCGGCCATTGAGGGAGGTGCCAGCGCAGGAATCAAGGCCGATACTGCTAGAATCGCGAGCAACGCTATTGTAAGCCATGATAATGCCGATCTGTCGGGTCGCTTAAATGATTGACGCACCAGGTGAGCCACGTCGCTAAGCACGCCAAGTAGTTTTATAGACCCTAAGGCAACAAAAATAAAGGCAGCACTAACTCCCCATGTTACCCTCAGCAATTGGCATGCGCTCAGCGCAAATAAAACAATCGATACTGCTCCCAATCCGACAGATGTGTCGATCAAGAGACGTTCGGAGGCGGATGCCTTATCCGATCGTGTAAAGGCTGATATTAGCCGTCCGACGCAGGCGGACAAAATCACAAATCCTGTCGAAATTGAAAGTGATATTAGTGACTCCACATAATTTCCTACGCTTTCGCTAGAGGGATGAGTTCGTTCTTTACGCTAAACTTACCTGGTTCCCAGTCAATGTCTACTCTTCCCACGTGATTTGCGTGGCATCCGTGATGTAGAATGCACGTGCCTGATACCCACTCCGGTTCCGAAGTGACGATATGAGTGTGACCTCCAAGTATCAAATCTATTCCCCGGACAGTGGAGGCAAGTTCACGGTCGGCTTTTATCCCAATATGGGTTAGCGCAACAAGAAAATCGCACCGTAGACGCAGCTTTGGCACAATCTCCAACGCTGCATTAATCGGCTGCTCGAAGTAGTAGTTCGAAATTCTCTTAACAAGCATTTGCTCGGTTATGCAAGGCACCGTAAGACCAAAAACGATAACACTGACGTTGTGAACGTTGAATTTGGCAACACCGTTAATTATTTCATCCTGATTTTCGCAGGCTGTGGAAGGCCGTGTTACGCTTGTATTTTTAAGCAGGTCAGGTAGATCAGGTAATGCCTCTTGCGCTTTCCGCAGATTTGCGCTAAGGATTGGAAATTGCGACCTAAAAACCTTCGCTCGCAATCCGATAGTGCGAAAGTGAAACTCGCGATTACCCATACACATAGCATCGTATGGAACCGAATTCATAAGATCAAAAACAGATTCTCCACGTGGTCGCCATATCAAGTTTCCTGCCCAAATCGCATCCCCTGAGTCCAACATCAAACAGTCGGGGTTGTTTTCTTTTAGAGCCTGTAAATGGCTTACTAGACTCGAAGTAAGTTTGTTGTGAATATCTGCGGTATGGAAAATAGTCAGGCGCGCCATTAAGCGACGGCCTCCGGACCGGGCTTTCCAGATTCTTCTTTAGCCAGCTCTTCAAGAAAGGCAGCAATGGCTTTGTCCCAGTCTCCTTTAGCTTTAACTATGACCTCTATTGCCTCACGAACAGCGCCTTCTCCCCCTCTTCGCTGAGTGACTATATCGGCTCTTTTTTTGACTTCTTCTACTGCGTTTGCGGGAGCGAAACAAAAACCGGCTCTATCAAACGCAGGCAAATCGTTCAAGTCATCTCCTATGTAGGCGATTTCATCTTTCGAAAGACCATGATCCGTCGCTATTCTGTCCATGGCTTCTGACTTGTAACGCGCATTTTGGTAAACTGCATCCACGCCAAGGGTTCGCGCTCGGTCTGCAACCGCTGATGTCAAGTTTCCCGTTACCCAAGCGATCTTCATACCGTAACTCATCGCTAGTCGGATTCCGAGCCCGTCGTATACGCTGAAAGCTTTCATCTGTTCGCCGTTCAGGAACAGCATAGCACCATCGGTGAGCGTTCCGTCTACGTCCATCGCAAGCAGTTTGATGCGAGAAAGCCGCTCCTTGGTCGATTCTTCAACAGGTTCCATCGTTACACTATCCCCGCGGCAACAATATCTTTGAGCATAAGCATGCCAACCGGTCTGCCTTTCTCGTCGAGCACAGGCAGTTCACCGATCTTTCGTGTTGGCCCTTCCATGATTCGCAAGCCTTCGGTTGCGAGCCTATCCGGCGTAATTGTTTTCGGATCGCGCGTCATGATCTGTGAAGCGCACTTCGAAAGTGCGCCTGTAGGGTCAGCCACCAGTGCCCGACGAACGTCTCCGTCGGCGATTATTCCCACCAGCACACCTTCATCGTCTACTACGCAAGCAGCTCCGGCGCCGGCCTCTGTGATAGCAAAAAGAACGTCGAGAAGTTTTACGTCTTGCTTGACAATTGCTACAGCACTGCCCGTACGCATGACGTCGCGAACGCGCAACAGCAAACGTCTTCCAAGTGCACCGCCCGGGTGAAACATTGCGTAATCCTCTTTTGTGAATCGGCGCGCTTCCATTACTGCAAGCGCGAGAGCATCTCCCAAGGCCAGCGCCACAGTGGTACTAGTAGTTGGGGCAAGGTCTAGTGGGCAAGCCTCGCATTCCACCGACACGTCCAGCACCACTTGCGCATAGTTTGCCAGAGTTGATTTGCGTCTTCCGACCATGGCAATGAGCCTTGCTCCGATACGAGCAATTGCAGGAATGATTTTTACCAATTCTTCCGATTCGCCGCTGTTGGAAATCGCCAATACTACGTCTTGCGAGGTTACCATTCCAAGATCGCCGTGTATTCCTTCCGCGGGATGCAGAAAAAGAGAGGGAGTGCCTGTGCTGCTGAAAGTTCCGGCAAGCTTTCTACCGACAGCTCCTGATTTCCCCATGCCGGTTACAACAAGCCTGCCGGTGCAGTTCAGAATTATCTCAACAGCATCACAAAATGAGTCGTCTAGTCGTTCGCAAAGCCGCAAAACAGCCTCGCCTTCGTTTTTGAGTGTTGCCTTCGCTCTGGCAAGCGCTTTGGCCCTATCTTGCTGTGTAAACTCTTGTGGACTCATCGTTACCCCTGCCCAATTATAGCAAAGTAGCTCCTCTTATCCAAAGTCGAACTTGGATATTAGATGATAGCCCGCTATTCGTGCTTAAATCTAAAAGCAGTTATGTTGTTCACTATCAAAGCCGAGACTAGTGAGCAAGCCGAGCGAAGGAAGTGTAAACAATATGTGTGATATAATGCTTGCGCATCGGCTGATATACTGATTGCCGCTTCAAGCTGTCATTTGGGACTTTGATCTTGGTGGTCGAGTTTTCGATTGGAGCGGATTCGGGGAACGAAAATACAAGAGAGGTGGCAATGCTCAAAGGCATCATTTTCGATATGGACGGCGTATTGGTTGACTCCGAGCCGTTCATTTGCGAAGCTGCAATTCGAATGTTTGCTGAGCGCGGGCTAAAAGTTAAGCCCGAGGACTTTACTCCTTTCGTTGGAGCGGGAGAGAATCGCTATATTGGCGGAGTTGCGGAAAAATACGGCTTTCACGTCGACATCGAGCGTGATAAGGCTCGTACCTATGAAATCTATGGAGAAATAGTGAGGGGGCGAATCGAACCGCTGCCCGGAGTACATGAGTTTATAGCAAAGGCTCGCGGTCGTGGCTTGAAGCTTGCTCTTGCATCAAGCGCAGATCGAATTAAGATCGAAATTAACCTCCGTGAAATCGGAATTGTGCCGGAAACATTCGATGCTATCGTTAGTGGACAAGACGTCGTAAGGAAGAAACCGGATCCCGAGATATTCCTTACTGCAGCCGAGCGTTTGGGCCTCGCACCGGAAGAGTGCCTGGTGGTAGAGGATGCGGTGAACGGCGTTCGAGCAGCCAAAGCTGCGGGCATGCGTTGCCTAGCACTTACAACCAGCTTCACTAAGGAAGATCTTTCGGGAGCGGACTGGTTCGCTCCTAATCTTGCAGATGTGCCCGACGATGTATTGAACTGGTGAGCGATTTTTGAAAGCATGACCGCCGTCTATTGGCTTTAAGTTGACGTTGTTGGTCAAGTTCTGCAGCGAGCCTCTGTTTGTCGCGACAACTTTGTGTTCGCCGAATTGAATAGCCCGCAGCAGGGTAGAATAAGCTAGTATGCAGCGACAGAGTCTCCACAATTGGTGCTTAATAAGCAACAATGGTAGGTTCTTTGTATGCGAGAGCGGGCCGTTAAGCGATGAAGCCCATCAACAAAGCAATACTTGCAATATGGGTTGGCCTGGTTGCCTTTGTACTAGTTTTACATGCACTTCTGTGCAACTTCGTCATCGCCAGCGCGCGAGATCTGGAGCAGAAACAAACTGATGAAAACATCGAGCGCGTCCGATTTGCTATCCTGAGAACCGTTTCACGGATTGAACGCTCCGTTGCGGACTGGGCGCAGTGGGACGATACATACGATTTCGTTAAAACCCGCAACCCGCGCTTCGTCCAAAACTATCTCACCGAAACCAGTTATAAGACTCTCGGCGTCGATCTGATGGCTTTCTTTGATAACACAGGCAATATCGTTTATGCAGGCTATCACGATTTGCAAAGGCAAGCAATAAGTCCCATTCCAAAAGAGTTATCAATAATACTGACGCGTGCCAATCCCATGCTGAAAAGTCGATCACGCAGTGCGGCCGCCAGTGGTATTCTGAAGCTGCCGAGATGCATCCTACTCGTTGCTTCGCACCCGATTCTTACCTCACATGCCAAGGGACCTACCAGAGGGATTCTAATGTTCGGTATGTTGCTGAATGATAGGGCGGTTAAACGGATTGCTGAGATTACGCGTTTGAATGTCAGCGTCCGTCCTATAGATAAAGACACGCTACCCCCGGATTTTCGGCAAGCCTTGACTCAAATAACTAAAGCGCGACCGATCTATGTAGGACCTAGCGATGAAAGACGAATCGCAGGATACGGAATAATGAACGACGTTTTGGGAAGCCCGGCATTAATGATTAGAGTGGTGTCGAATAGAGATATCTACATACAAAGCAAAACACTTCTGAGTTATGTATCGATTGTTCTGCTGGCCGTTGGTTTTACGTTTGGCATTGTATTGACAGTAATGCTTTGGTGGATTAGGCGAAAGGAGGCTGATTTTGAAGTACATAAGCGCGCTTTTTATCGCAGTACCATCTTGGCCGCTACCGATGGCAAATTGATTGTTACTGAACCGAAAGCGATTGTCGAAATTGCAGGACCTACAATTTCGACTTGGAAGCTTCGAGAACCAGAAGATATAGGCAATCTCAGGGCGGTTATCAAACAGATAGTTGAATCGGAGGGAATGGATCCTGACCGAGTAAGCAGATTCGTCATTTGTGCTGGAGAAGCGATGACTAATGCGGTGAAGCATGCGGGTGGAGGGATAGTGTCGCTTCATCGTGGGGGAGATGGGTTCATACTTGTGGTAGCCGATAAGGGTCCCGGCATCGAAGCCACAGCTATCCCAGAAGTAGCACTTAGACGGAGCTATTCTACCGCCGAATCACTCGGCATCGGTTACAAAGTAATGATCTCGTTCGCGGATAAAGTATACTTGGCTACAGAGCCAGAGGGGACTATGGTTGCGATTCAGATGGCGTTGCATGAGCCGACAGAGGAGCCTATCCGTTTTCCCCAACTTGCACAGTCGAGCAATTAGGGATTTCGGGCTGTAAAAGTGCCTGCAATTCGGCTGCTATGTAATTGTAGATTATTATGGTAGAGTAAAACCTGGTGATTTTGTCGCTCGGTTGATTTGGGAGTAAGGTTAGGTTATTCGTGTCCCCTATCGCTGCTTCAAAGCTGAAATGAAGTCTCCAAATTTCTTTGTTACGACAACCTTCGATCAGAACAAACTTATAA
>Ga0272448_1004726_pt1 | contig 15386 bp, 10 predicted proteins | sample YNPCB0191_FD_202220 | JGI IMG/M metagenome (GOLD analysis project Ga0272448, IMG submission 202220) | Hot spring sediment microbial communities from Yellowstone National Park, WY, United States - YNP-CB-019-1 | ecosystem: Environmental > Aquatic > Thermal springs > Hot (42-90C) > Sediment...
CCTGGACCATCCCTATGACTGGCGCACGGCCACGCACTGGAGCAACGTGTATGTCTATCCCGGCATGGCAAGGGCAAGGGTCTGCCGCGCGCCGCTGGACTTTGACAAGTGGATTCCGTCGGTTCTTTTCCTGACGCACTACCTGCCTGACGACCCGGCATCGTCGCAATTCATCAATCTTGCGTCGCTCGTGCTCGGCCAGAACGGCATCTGGGGTGATCTGCTCAAGGTGTCGGCCGAGGGCGTGGCCCTGCACGGCCGTGTGCTCGGCGCCTACAAGCAGGTGCGGGATGACATTACCGCAGCAAGTCCGGTGCGCGCAGGCATGGTCGGCGGCTCGCCTGAAATCCACGAGAAGATCAACCCGGCCTCCGGCCGCGGCGTGGTGGCCGCATTCGCCAGCGCTGCCGGAACTTACACTTACGTTACGGCTCGCCATGTTGCGCGCAGGCACTGGGCCGCGACGGAGGGGTTGAGTGTGAAACGCACACGCGACGGCCGGGCCAGACTCGAGATGAAGTTCGCCGCGCCCGGCGCGCATCTGGTGTTCTTCGGCGTAACTGCCCCCGGCCGCGCACAGGACCGCGTTCCTGAGCAATGCGGACGCCGAATGCAAAGTCCGGCATGAGCATCGTCATGCAGGAATAATATCCGCGAACACGAAGCCTGAGCGTTCGACCACCCTTCCCACGCGAACCCTGATGGGGCGCCGGAACATGGGGCCGTCTGTGACGACCGTATGGAACTCACCGTTTTCGCCGCATGGATCGCAGGACCCCGGGAGACCGGCCAGGAGGCTGCGGCGCCACACACGACCGGCGAGGGATCGGGGGAGTCTGCGCGGATCGAGGCAACTTATTCTCGCTTTCACGCCTGCGTCGAGCATTTCGTGCGCGAGCTCATGGGTTTTTCTGCCCCACAGCGGAAACACGGGGGCAATGCCGGTGCCGGCCAGTTGACGCTCCCTGTAGCGTCGGACGTCTTCGAGAAAGATGTCGCCGAAAGCAAACTGTTCGATCCGTCTGCCAGCGGCGGTATGCACGTAGCGGGCCATGATGGAATCGCACTCCTCGTTTGAGCACGGATCCGGCAGCAGGATGACTTCCAATGGAAGGTCGGCAGCTTCCGCCTGCAGTTCAAGCAGTCTGCGGCGGGTGGAATGCATTGAAACCCGGTCGTATCTGCTGTTCAGGACAGAAACCAGACCGACCACCTCCACGGACGGGTCAGCTCGGAGAACGTGCAGAGCCCACGCGCTGTCCTTTCCGGTGCTCCAGCTCAGAACTGTCTTTTTCCGGCCCATGGCACACCGCCCGGAATCCGGGCTCGAATACGACGCGGATCAGCGCGACGATGTGGCGGCCGGCGCCTGTGGGAGGCGGGCCGCGATGTCGAACCTGGCCGCGGCGCTTCGTTTGTTTTTCGATTTCCAGAAGGCGGCAAAGTCCGCGTTGATGGAGTGAAGAATCTCCGGAGTCATGACCTCTGCGGTGGCTTTTCTGTGATCGTCCATGCGGCAGAGCGCGTCAAGATAGCGGTCCAGAATTCCGGCGTATTTGGCAGACTTTTCCGAGGCCGTTCCTTTTCTGAGATAATACACGAGCGCCCACGCCATTGCGTAGCGCCTGCTGCGGTCGTCGTTGCTGCCTGCGTAGAAACCCTCGTAGTCGAGGTCGAGAATGGACTTGAAATCGAGAAATCCATTGGCGGACAGTTCGGAGATGATGGGCGAGAATCGTGGATTTTCCTCGATGGCCACGCGCTGTCCGGACACATCCGCGCATTCGAACATGCATGCGTGGCCCTCGTTGAACCACGGCGACGTCTGTTTGCGGCCAAGCGCGTAGAAAAGGTACTGGTGAAATCCCTCGTGGTAAACGAGGGTGAGAATCGCGGCGCGCTGTTCCCTGGTTCCGCCCCATTCGACGGGCCTGATCACGAGTTCCTTTTTCTCCGGGATCCAGAGGCCGGCCGACCACTTCAGATCGTCTCCGACGTATTTCTCGTAATCCGAAGCGTCGGCAAACAGGCGTATTACGCTCACGGCGGATATTTGGCTCCGGGGAGGAATGACTTTTTCAAAAATGCCGCGCATGATTTCTATGTCTTCCTGCAACTGGCGCGCCGTGTGCCGGTGCTTCAGAGGAAGATCCGACAGGAGGATATAGTTCGGCGTTTCGGCGAACCACCAGTCCTTTGAATTCCTCACGCTGGCGATCGCCTGCTCCCTGCTGGCAAGGAACTCCGGCGACATGTTGCGGCCTGCCGCAGCAGCGTCGGATGATGAGTTCGGGTTCTGAAACGAGGCGGACGGACCTGCCGAAGCTGGCGCTTTTTTCTGCGAAACTGTTATGGACCCGAGCCAGCGGGTTTCAATGGCCTCGCGCGCTTCCGACAGGTTGATTTCCGGCGCAAGTTCGAAAACCGCGGCAAAGATCTCCTCGGCAGCCCTGGACTGGCCTGCCGCGGATCTGTTCAGGCGGAAAACGTACGCAAGCGTCTGCTGTCTCTCCTGGAACCGATAGGCGGCAAGCATGCCGAGGTTGAACGGCTTTTTCTGAACAGGAACGGCCTCAGGGGATGAGCCCGCAAAATCAGCAAGCCACTGTTCGATTTCCCCGGCAGTCCAATCCTTTTTTGCGGCGTCGGATGGCAGGGCAGTTTCGAAGTCCTCGCGCCTGACCATTGCCTGCCTGAGGCTCTGGGGCATGGAGAAGAGCATGGCGGAGATTGTCAGCGTGTTGCCGGATTCATCCGTCCATCTTCCAGCGACTTGCCGGCGTATCCACAGTTCCCTCGCATCGTACATTTCCATGTGGGTTGTTTCTGCGCCCCTGCGCAGTTCATAAAGCTTGGCGGAAGGGGACGGAAGAGGGGATTCGCGGGAGTCGGACATGATCATGACGCGGATGCCGGACGCCGGCAGGTCCACGGCTTTGAGGAGTTTGAATTCGGGTTTTCGGGGGCCGGCATCAGCAGGAGAGAACGCGGCCAGAGCGAAAACAAAGGCTGCGAGGCGCGAGAGACGCGGCCCTGTCTCCATACTGCCAGTGTCCCGCGACAAGGCTGAGGATATGCTGAGGCCAATCCGCCGCAGTCCGGGAAATGGCCTGTTTGTGGCGTTATCAGTATTCACTTCTTGTGGCCGGCATTATGGGCCAGGGTTCTGTCTGAAAAGCATATTTTAGAAAGACCGAGCGCAGAAGTTTGGATAAGGAAAGGCGGAGCGTGCTGCTCCGCCTTTCGCTTTTTCCGTCCATATCAATTGCCGCATGTTCTGGCCGCCCCCCCTCGCCGGGAGGTGATGGCGGAACGAACGATGCGGTGTCAGTTCCCGAACGCCTCGTCAAACACGCGGTCGGACTTGGGGAAGTCCAGCCTGCGCACATACTGACAGGCTTCCTTTGCGCCGGATTCCCTGTCCATCATGGCGTCTTCCCACTCGACAGAGAGGGGGCCGTCATAGCCGATGGCGTTCAGGATTCTGATGATTTCCTCGAACTTCACCTGACCGCGCCCGAGACTGCGGAAATCCCAGCCGCGCCCCGGCGTGCCGAAGTTGAGGTGGGACGACAGGATTCCGCTTTCGCCATCCAGCGTCACGGCGGCGTCCTTCATGTGGACATGGTATATCCTGTCGCGGAACTCCTTGATGAACTTGACCGGATCAACCATCTGCCAGTGCAGGTGGCTCGGGTCGAAGTTGAAACCGAATGCCTTGCGGTTGCCTATCGCCTTGAGAGCGCGCCTCGCGGTGACTATATCGAACGCAATTTCCGTCGGGTGCACTTCGAGGGCGAACTTGACTCCGCACTTGTCGAACTCGTCGAGAATCGGATTCCAGAGCTGCGCAAACCGCTTGAATCCGTTCTCGATCATTTCCTCGCTGACAGGCGGGAAGCTGTAGATCATGTGCCAGATGGGGGAGCCGGTGAAACCGTTGACCACCTTGACTCCAATGTTCTTCGCAGCCCTGGCCGTGTTCTTCATGGCCTGAATCGCCCATTTGCGCTTCTTCTCAGGGTCACCATGGCATTCCTTGGGGGCGAACAGATCTGACCTTGCGTCGTCGTTTGGATCGCACACCAGCTGGCCCGCCAGATGGTTGCTGATCGCGAAGACCTTCAGGCCATGCTTTGCGAGAATTTCCCTGCGCGATTTCGCATAGTCCAGGTCCTTGGCGGCGCGTTCGACGTCCACATGGTCGCCCCAACAGGCGAGTTCGAGGCCGTCGTAACCCCAGTTTTTCGCTTTTTCCGCAAGTTTCTCCAGTGGAATATCAGCGAACTGTCCTGTGAACAGCGTTACCGGGCGTGGCATGGTATTCTCCTTTCTCGTTTGCGGCCTTTCAGGGCCGATACCGACCTGGCGATTTACGGGCTGTTGTCTACCATGCCTGGCCGGCCAGTGCAACCTTGTTTTAATCCGGCTTTCTCGAGCCGCTGGGGATTGGCCTGGAGCGCGGCATCCGCTTTGTTGCGCGGCGCCTGGAGTATGGGCGCAAGGCCGTGTTTCTCGCGCCTGGCATCTGGCCCGTTCGGGCCAATGGCAGACTCCTGGATTCAGGCGTCCTGATTCTGAATTGGCCGCGAGCGCCACGGATGCGGGCGTTCCAGCCCTTGCGCGAACGCAAGGTCAGCCGCCGCGATGTCGCAATTTTCAGCGACATACAGGCTGACAGGCGCCCGAATCGCTGATACTGTGCGGAATGAACCCGGACGATCTGCGGAGCTCGGAAAAATCGCAAAATGGGGGATGAACGCCCTGCCAGACGACCAAGGGAGGTCGGATATGAAATGTTGTCTCACGGCAATACTTGCGGTTTTCCCTCTGGTTGTTTGCGGTGAATCGCGCGCGGTGATTGTTTTGTTGCATTCGAACGGATGGCAAAATGGGGTTGGAGTCAGGGCATTTCGCTGAGGAAAGAGGAGGAGACTGGCGGAAAAATGAAAGTTCCGTTGCTTGATCTGAAGGCTCAGTATGCGTCAATTCGGGAAGAGTTGGACAGAGCAGTTGCCGAGGTCGTGGCCTCGCAGCAGTTCATCCTGGGTCCACAGGTGGCCGAGTGCGAGCGCGCGGTCGCCAGCTATTGCGGATGCGCGTACGGCGTGGGCGTGTCATCCGGAACCGACGCTCTTCTGCTTGCTCTGATGGCGGAAAGGATAGGGCCTGGCGACGAGGTCATCACGACTCCCTATACCTTCTTCGCAACTGTCGGCAGCATAGCCAGGGCGGGCGCAAAGCCTGTGTTCGTGGATATCGAGCCGGAAAGTTTCAACATCGCTCCGGATCGCATCGAAGAGAGGATTTCGGGCCGCACCAGGGCGATAATACCGGTGCATCTGTACGGCAGAATGGCGGACATGAAAGCCATCATGGCCGTCGCGTCCGCTCACAATCTGACGACGATCGAGGACGCGGCTCAGGCTATAGGGGCCGAAACATGCGGAATGCGCGCCTGCTCGGTCGGGCACTACGGCTGTCTTTCCTTCTTCCCTTCCAAGAATCTCGGAGGATTCGGAGATGGCGGCATGGTTTTGACCTCCGACGAACACCGCAGAGACAGGCTTGTGATGCTGCGCGTGCATGGATCGAAAAGGAAGTACTGTCACGAAGAGGTCGGAGGGAACTTCAGGTTCGACACTCTCCAGGCCGCCGTCATTCTCGCGAAGCTGCGGCATCTGGACCGGTGGACCGAAGCCAGGCGAGCAAATGCGGCGCGGTACGCCAGGCTGTTCGAACATGCCGGGCTTGCGGGAACGGTGAAGCTTCCTGAACCGGGCGAGGGACGCCACGTTTTCAACCAGTATGTCATCCGCGCCCCCAGGCGCGACGAGCTCATGGATTTTCTGCGGAAGAACGAGATCGGATGCGAGATATATTACCCTGTGCCGCTCCACCTGCAGAAATGTTTCGCCTATCTGGGGCACAGGCCGGGTGATTTCCCGAACAGCGAAAAGGCCGCGGCAGAGACGCTTGCGCTGCCTGTGTATCCTGAACTGAGCGATACGCAGGCGGAGCACGTGGTTGCCACAATAAGGCGCTTCTACTGCGGTTGATGAGCCGGCGGTTCGCGGGGCTCTGCGCCTCCCGGCCCGGCTGTTGCCGGCTGCGCAGATGTGCCAGGCAACAGGGTATGCAGTTGAAATGCTATGGTTCGGGGCTTTGTCCTGAAGGAGGATGCGCTCGGGCTGTGATCCACGATTCTGCTTTCGCGCGCCGGCCCTGCCCAATCTGTCCGCAGGCTTTCAGAATCAATGCGAAGTTCGGAAACTCCATTTGTTCCGGAAGTGACAAGACGCGTCGTCCTGCCGCGCTGCGCGGTTCTTGAGAGAGTTTCGACAATGCGGCCGGCCCCGCTGTCTGGATGGTTCCTCGCGAGCGAGGCGACGCTGACCGCATCAAGGCCGAAGATGAAATGCAGAGGGGTCGCCCATGCGGGATTCTCAACGGCCACTGCATCGCTTCCGCGCGCCTTTTCAGCGAGTTCGGCCACTGCCTGGAGGGCTCCGGGGTAATCAACCGTCTGCCACGCCTGCCTGCAGACCGGAAGCTGCATGGCGATGAATGCGGCGGCGGCCGCGATCGCGGCACACCCGATGGCAAACTTTCGTTTGCCGCTGGCCGCGAGCGCGGGAACTGTTTCGAACGCAAAGGCGCAGGAAAGGGCGAGGAGAGGCGCGAAAAACTCGAGATGGCGGCGCAATGCCCACGGCAGGAGTCTCGCTATCTGCGGCGAATACAGGGTTACAGCCGCGGCTGCAGCCAGGAACGCAAGCCATGTCTGAAGGGGGAGGAACTTTCGCCGTGTTTCACATGCCGCGGCGATCAATCCCGCGGCCGCCGCACAGAGAGCGCCGTAACCGACAAATGGCAGGGTTGTTCTCCATGCCCAGGATGCGTCGGCCAGTAAACCGCCGCCGAGGAGGGAGGAGCCGCCGGCAAGCAGGATGAGCACGGCGAAAGCAGCAAGAAACGGAAGGCGGGGCGCTGACGCGGCTGGATTCGCTTTTTGCGAAATGACGAGCAGGCCGAAGCCTGCTGCTGCAGTCATTATGATCGCTGCCGCCATGATGAGGCTGGGAATCGCATAGGCAAGACGGGGCCATGTCATCGGCGCAAGGCGGATGTCCCACAAGGCTCCCACAGCCATCACACCAGCCTGGAACGCCCGCCACGCAAGTGTTCTGATTCCGAACCGGCCTCTTGCCGCATCGAGCCAGCATGCGGCTGCGATCGCAAGGCAGCCGAATGGAAGGAACGAAAACCTGTTCAGGACCGCCGCCATCATCAGCGCGGCGGCAAAAACTTCGCCGGCAATTGAACGATGATCTGCTGCGATCAGCAGCCCCATTCCACAGACCAGCGCCAGCCCTGTCATTTCCGAGATGGGGATCTTCAGGTGGTAGAGCCAGATGGGTTGGAGAACAAGAGCGCCCAGAGCGACCATTGCAGCGCGGTTCGAGCCGAGCACAAGCCGGGCCAGGCCGGTGAGCGCGAGCGCCGATACGATGCCCGCGAAGGCATTGACGCGCAGAGCAGCCTGGATACCGCCGAGGTGATGAAGCATGGCGACAAGAGCCGGGGTGCCTGGAAAGAACATGGGGCTGACATTTCCGGAAGATGGATCGAGCGAGAAGCCGGGAAAAACTTCGGCCCAGCCGGGGAACACCCTGCAGAATGACAGGCGTTCGAGCGGTGAAAGGCCGGACAGGAAAGCATGGCGCCAGGGCCCGAACGAGCCGGTTTCGGCAAGACGCATGCCGATGTTCACATAAACGCCCGGGTCCCATCCTCCTGCGATCCATTCGCTCCATGGCCGGGCAAGCATGGCGAGCGCGCCTGGGATTGCGAGACATGCCCAGAGGCCCAGACAATCGCGCGCCAGAGGCGGAATGGCGCCGGTTCCTCGAACTATCCGGCACAGCGTAAAGCCGGCCGCGCTGAGCGACGCTGCAAGTGTCCATTCGAACGCCGGATAAAAAGCTGAAACCGATCCGAGCAGGACACAGGTGATGAGAGCAAAAGCAAGGCCGAGCGCCGCGCTCTGGCCCGCCCGCACGAGGCAGGGGGGGCGGCCGGAAGGCTGCTGGCCGGCCGGCCACCCGTCCAGCAGCCAGCGCCAGGCTGCGCCGGGAACTGCGAGCCTGGCCGCAAAGGCCATGCCGGCAAGTGCTGCGGTTTGAATCGAAGCCGGCTGGATTTCCATCATAATCACAGATTTTGCGTTCAAGAAACGGCATGGTTCTCTGACATGCCGGAAAAACATGTTGATAAGACTACGATGCAGCTTGATTGGCAAACGCAAAAAACGGAGAATCGGAAAAAGAGGCCATTTCTCGAGCTGCGAGGCGCTTGCAGCATGGCAGAGCACTTCGCAACAGTTGCGGTTCGACGACCGGCGGCGGGCAGGAGTTCGCATGAAGAACAAGCCGAACATCGTTTACATTCTTGCCGATGACATGGGGTATGGCGACGTATCATGCCTGAATGAGAACTCGAAAATCCGCACGGCCAACATTGATCGGCTGGCCGAGGAGGGGATGCGTTTCACGGATGCCCATGCCAGTTCCGCGGTTTGCACGCCGTCCCGCTACAGCATCCTGACTGGACGATACAACTGGCGCTCGCGGCTGAAGGAGGGCGTTACCTTCGGTTACGATGGCCCGATAATCGAGCCGGGCAGAATGACTGTTGCCTCATTGCTGAAGGAACATGGCTATGCGACTGCATGCCTCGGCAAATGGCACCTCGGCTGGACATGGCCGAGAAAAAGCCAGGTGAACGAGGACGTTGATTACAGCAGACCGATCGCTGACGGTCCGACATCTGTCGGGTTCGATTACTTTTTCGGGATCAGCGCTTCGCTGGACATGCCGCCGTACGTCTGGGTCAGGAACGACCTGCCTACAGCAATTCCGGACCGGATATGTCAGAGCAGCAGCGGCAAAGCCTTCTGGAGGGAAGGGCCCATCGCGCCTGACTTCAGGCACGGGGACGTGCTGCCGACTCTGACAGGAAAGGCGCTGCAATGGATTCATGACTGTGCGGAGAGGAGAACGCCGTTCTTTCTGTATTTTCCCCTGCCTGCTCCGCATACGCCTATTCTTCCCACTCCTGAGTTTCAGGGGAAATCCGGGACGAACGCCTATGGAGATTTCTGCCTGCAGGTTGATGATGTCGTCGGACAAATCATGGCTGCGCTTGACCGGCTTGGACTGCGGAACGATACCATCGTCATTTTCACATCCGACAACGGCTGTTCGCCCATGGCAGATTTCAAGGAACTCGCCGCCTGCGGGCACTTTCCGAGCTATGTGTTCCGCGGCCACAAGGCTGACATCTATGAGGGCGGACACCGCATTCCTCTTGTGATTCGCTGGCCTGCCCGCATCCGGCCGGGAAGCCGGACTGACGAAACGGTCTGCCTGGTTGATCTGTTGGCGACATGCGCCGATCTGCTCGGCGTTGACTTGCCGGACAATTCCGGGGAGGACAGCGTGAGCAATCTGCCTGTATGGTACGGCGCGTCTCTTGACCGCAGTGTCAGGGAAGCCACGGTGCATCACTCAATGGACGGGTCGCTTTCAATACGGAAGGGGAATTGGAAACTGGAGATGTGCCCCGGCTCCGGAGGCTGGAGCTATCCCAGGCCGGGCAAAGAATGCGAAGGCCTGCCTCCTGTTCAGCTCTATGACCTGTCTGCCGATATCGGCGAGCGCAGGAACATGTATGGCGACCGTCCCCAGGTTGTGGAAGAGTTGAAAGAGCTTCTGACAATGTATGTGGAAAACGGCCGGAGCACGCCCGGCGCGAAACAGAGCAATGCCGGCGGCATGGCATGGAAACAACTCTGGTGGATACTCAACGCCCCGCATTGAGACCTGATTCTACGATATTACGATACGGCCGCCAGTACCGCAGGCAGGATGCGCTCTTGCGTGCAGACTCATAGCCTGTGCGGATTCGCAGCCTTTTTACCCTTGCTCCGATTTCAATGGCAACAAGAGCATTTGTCGCCGGATGATTTTCGGGTTTCCCGCCTGATGATGGCAATGATGTCGGCTGAGCAACAACGTCCCTTGGGATTCAGCTCCTTGCACTGATTCCCTGTGCAGGCTCTGGTTGCCTTTTGAACATCCTTCAGGGTATGTGCGCCCTTGCGAATTGCCTTAACGATGGCGCTTTCCTTCACACCCAGGCAGTAACAGATGGTCCTGTCGCTCTTCATGTTTTTCCCTGGCTGCAGATTATTATGAGCAGCTCATTCCTGATTGGTGTTTGCCGGGCGGTCAGGCGCTTCGGCAGTCATTTGTGCAGTACCAGCGAGAAAGGCGCATTGGCAACAGGAATTTTAGCCCGCATGTCAGAACGGTCGGTTGACACTGAATCTGCGTTGTCGGAACAGTGCGAAGGGATACGATAAATCTCATTTCTTTTTCAGCCGCATTCAGTTGCCGGGGATTGACAGACTGTAGTGAGGCCGAAGTCAGTGAGAGTTCGATTGTTGTACTTGAGCAGGACAGCGACATCTTCACCGAGATGGCTACCTTACGGCAAACATGGTGCCGCGGAGCGGACGCCAGAGCCAAACTATGGTTCCCGGCGCTCCCTGAGGCCCGGCGCTTGTTCCTCCCGATACAGAGGCGGAAAGCCCCTGCGTGAGATCCACTGCGCGAGAGACCGCAATACGTCCCCCTCCGCCTCCTCCGCCGTAGGTATTGTATCCTGTTCCTCCGTTGGCGCGTAGAACCCCGTTCTGTCCCATGAGTCGGTAACACGAAACAAAGATTCCTCCGCCCGACCCTCCGCCAGTTCCCCAGCCAGGGCCGTCCTGTCCGTTGCAGGTGATCGCGCCTTCGAGAACGACATTCTCTCGGGCCTCAATGTGGATCAATCCTCCACCGCGGCCACCGTATCGGTCTGCGCCTCCGAGCAATCCGCCGGCGCCGCTTCCGGGATCGGCGGGGTGTTGCGCGGAACCATAGGTCAAGCCGCAGGATGCGTTCGCGTATCCGCCTGTTCCGCCATATCCCCCTCCGCCGGAGTACGCCGCGCCGCCCTGGCCGCCTCCGGGGCCGAAGCCGGCCTGTCCCGGCGCTCCGCCCGCGTAACCGGCAGAGTCGGCATTGAATCCTCCGCCTGCGCCAACGCGCACATTCGCTGCCGCAAACCTGACAGACCCGCCGTTGGTGCCTTGCGAACAAGCATACACCCAGCAGCCCGTGCCGATGTTGAGGGTGCCTCCCGCAGTGACGATCGCGCCGAAATTGGGCCAGTCGGAGTTTGTGGTTCCTGCCCACACCCGCATGCTGCCGCCTTGCGAGAAGACAAGGTCGCTGCAGCGGAACATGCAGGGCCCGAACAGATCAAGACGGGCGTCAGAGCCGGTCACCGTCACCCGTCCGGCTGACTGGACATCGAGCGAGGTGAATCTTATCCACGCGTTGCTAAGCGTCAGGGAGGGGGGCGACCAGTTGGTGAAATTGGGAATCACAACCGCCGCGCTGTCGAGAAGTTGCGTGTACGGATAGAAACTCGTATCCGGCAGGTAAACAGTGCCGGGCTCGCCGTCGGCCTTGCCTGATGAGCCGCGTTTGCCCGCATTTGCGGCGAATCGCATGGCCGGCGCAGGCGACACTCCGGCCTGCTCCGACGGGTTGTAGAGGACCGCGATGCGCCCCCCGCCGCCCCCGCTTCCTGTTTCCATGCCGTTGCCCCCGTTGGCCGAGAGCATTCCGCTTCCGCTTATGGTTTTGCAGAGGATAAGAATCGCGCCGCCCGAGCCTCCGGCCGAATACGTGCGGCCGTTTTGACCGTTGGCAGTCAAAATGCCCTCTATAACAACCCTGTTGGTGGCTTCGATCCAGATCAGCCCGCCGCCGGCGCCGCCCACGCGGATCAAGCCGCCGCCCGTGTTGCCGGCGCCGCCGCTTCCGGGCTGGAGGGGCATGGAGGCCGAACCATATACAGACCCGAAGTTTGTGCCATTGACCGTGTATGGGCGTCCTCCGATGCCTCCGTATCCGCCTCCGCTGGGATACGACCAGTCGCACCAACCTCCGCCCGGCCCGTATCCGTAATACGGCGGAGCGCTCTTGCCTCCGGCATAACCGCGGGCATCCGCGTTGAAGCCGCCTCCGGCGGCCACGGCAAGGTTCGTCATGCGGAATCTCACGCTGCCGCCGTTGTACGGATCGGAGACTGGAACGATCCACGAACCTGCGGCAACCGTGATATCTCCGGCTGCTGCTACTGCCGCTCCGCATTCCGGCCAGGCGCCGTTTGTCGGTCCGCTCGCAATTGTCAGGGTGGCTCCGTTGGTTACGGTTATTCCGCCCGCTGTTGTGGCCAGACGGAAGTGGGGCTCCTCGAAGCCCAAGTTCGCGCCATCAACCGACAGGTATGTTGGAGACCATTCAGCAAATCCGAAGAAACGGACCTCGCGCATTGTCTGGCAAACTGACGGAAAGAGCAGAATGGCGTCCGGAAGCCAGAGAGAGCCGTCCTGTGCCTGGCCGCGGCCGGCGCCCCCATCGGCCGAGAACACGACTGAAGGCGGAGGCATGAGTTCCTGGGCTGACGGCAGGTAGGCAACGGCGATTCGTCCTCCTGAGCCGCCTCCGCCCTGGTTGAGGCCGGACCCGCCGTTTGCCCGCACAACTCCGTTTGTGCCGGCAAATGCGCGACAGGAAATCCAAATTGCTCCTCCTGAGCCTCCTCCGGAGCCGAAACCGAGGGCATTCTGGCCGTCGGCGCAGATCAGTCCGTTGACTGTCACGACGCCCGACGCGTCAACGCGGACGGCTCCGCCGCCGTTTCCGCCGATTCTGCCTGTGCCTCCCACGTTGCCGGAGCCTCCGCTACCGGGGTCAGTTGGAGAATCCGCGATTCCGTAAGGCCGGGCGTCAGCCCCTGCGTAATAAGCGTTCCCTCCCAGCCCTCCGTATCCGCCTCCGCTGCTCTCGTTGCCTCCGTTGTAGTAAGTGCCGCCTCCAGGCCCGCAGCCTGAACATCCTGTCTGGCCGCCTGCATAACCGCGGCCGTTCACGTTGATCGCGCCGCCTGAGTCCACCCACAGATTGGAGCATTCGATCCACACCCTCTGGTCCGGCGTCCAGTCTTCATAAACGCCGAACGTTCCGGCAGTATCGGTGTTGGAGGCATGGGTGAGCACCCCGAGGATGAACACATTCGTGGCGCGTATGGCATTTGTCCAGCCGGCAAGCGTGTTTGTGCAGCCCGCGTTGATTGTGTATGAGGCGAGAAGCGGCGTTGGCACAGTGTTGGTGCACATTCCGTTTATTACCGCATCGTCACCTTCCGCCGGGAGGGAAGCCCCGGACCAGAGGCTTTCGTTTGTCCAGTAGCCGGAGCCGGAAAATGTGCGTGTGGCGCAGAAGGCGAAGCGGGCAGCCCAGATCGTTGCTGCGGCCGTCAGGGCAAGATGCAGTCGCATTCGAGCCGTCATGTTTCTGGACCCATTCATCCCGGTTTCTGCAGTTCAGAATCTGGCCGGGATAAAACCTTGCGGGTTCAATAATCCAACACGTTCTGAATCACAACTGCAAAATGTACCGGAGCCTTGCCGCTTCTGCGTATTTTCTTTCTTTTGTCTGATCCTGCAACTCCTGTTGTGCGTGAACACCACTTTGTTCTGGCAGGTCATGCAATCCGGCCATTTCTCAAACGCGAAATCCAGGATAGCCGGTCATGCGCATCGCAGTGGAGCGGTTTTCACACCCAATGACGGTCTCCGTCCGCGGCGGGCAGAGGTTGTAAAGGGGGGACAGTCGGCGGATTGGGGAGGACGGCCGGGGAATGGCTTGCGCGGCAGAGATGAAAAATGACATAGTCCTGTCTGTTTGGGAGAGGTCTCCGCCAGGAGGCTGGCACAGCCTCAGACGGGAACGGGAAATGCGTCCGCTGAAAACGGGCCAAGCGCAGAATCCGTGGTGATTCATGAGCAGGACAGGAGAAAAAAAGGACGGTCAGGCTGATTCAGGCGGCCTGAACGGATTCTACCGCGATCTGAAGGCGCTCTATGAGAACGCCTTTCCCAAGGTGTGCGCTTCCTGCGGCCGCAGATACGAGAACATGGCTGACTTTCTTTCGGATACGGATCAAACCCACGGGTCCACCGGTCTGATGGACGTGCGCGGCATGTCTGAATGCGCACAGGTCATGCTTTTCCGCAACTGCCGGTGCGGCTCGACTCTGATGATAGAGTGTCATGACAGGCGATCGAACACGCCTGAGGGGCGAGCGGCGCGGGCGGCTTTCGGGCGGCTTCTCGAGCGGTTGAAGAAAATCGGCGTCCCGGCTCATGAGGCGCGGGAGGAGTTGCACAGGCACATGCGCGGGGAACCCAGCCAGAAACTCGATTCCTGGCTGAAGAAACTCAACGGTTGATGCCCGCCGTCTCCGATGCCTGGGCTTCGGCCGGCCGTATTTCGACCGCAAGACGGCTCAGTTTCTCCATTACGCGGATTTTTTTCCTGACCGGCCACCAATCGTAGAGAAACACCTGGAACGGACGCCACATTGCCACCCAGCCGCTGATGAGCAGGCTCTCCTGCAGAAAATCGCGAGCCACAGAATTGCGCAGTGCATAGGGAATTATCGCCCGAACAGCGATGCAGAATGCCAGGAATGCAAGGCCGATCGCCAGACTCCAGCGTCCCTGCTGGAAAACCAGCCGGAGTTCGCGGCGAGCCGCGCGGGCCTGGTATGAGAAATAGTTGTGAATGGCATCCTGGATCAGCCGGGCCTTTTCAGCGGCCGCGTCCGGAGAGGGGAGATAGATGACAAGCTTGATAGGCTGCTTGATGTTTATTTCACGGGCCGCATCCACGATGTAACTCTCGGCATCCGGATCAATGTCCTTTTCATAGAACGGGGCGGGGTCGAATGAGTTGAAGAGCTGGTGAAGGCTCTTCAGCGTTATCTCGATGAGAACGTATCCGCCCTCGGTCCGATAAAGCCCGCTCAGATCCTTCATGACCTCCATATTGCTACTTCCGACTCCGCGTGGCAAGGAATCAACCCGGACCCTGCGTTTGAGGCCGAATGCAGGCGGAAGGACGCTTGTGAAACTGCCGCAGACCGGCCGGCGAGCGGAATCCTCTCTGAAAAAACGGCGCATTTTCCCTCTTGATAAATGCCCCGGAATCCTTGATGATACACAAAACACAGTTGGATTAGCATAACGCTTGCGGTTTTGTCCGACGTCAAGATGGGAGGCAAATATGCTCAGGTCCAGCGGCAGGGTCGTGCTTGGGTGCGTTCTGATAAACGCGTTGGCGGCGGTGGGGTTTGCGACGGAGACGGAGAATCAGGAGTTCCGGATTCTGCCGGCGCCTGCAAAGGTCGAGATAGACGGAAAA
>Ga0272448_1004727_pt1 | contig 15385 bp, 7 predicted proteins | sample YNPCB0191_FD_202220 | JGI IMG/M metagenome (GOLD analysis project Ga0272448, IMG submission 202220) | Hot spring sediment microbial communities from Yellowstone National Park, WY, United States - YNP-CB-019-1 | ecosystem: Environmental > Aquatic > Thermal springs > Hot (42-90C) > Sediment...
GCGAAGAACTGCCGCAGGGCAGCGGCAAGCGCGGGGCCATCGGCTTCCCCCTGGAGCGCGAACGTGTCGCCCGACGAATCGCGGAGGCCAGTCACCTCCAGCGTTCCCTGGCGCTCGTACAGGGCCAGCATGTCGGCGGTGTTGCGCTTGGCCTCGGCGACGTTGGGCTGGTCAAAGGGGTTGACCCGCAGGATGTGTCCGGCGACCGCCGTGGCCATCTCCCAGCAGAAGAACTCCGCGCCAAGGTCGTAGGGGTCTGCGATTTCGCGCGCGAGGGTGTGGTCGCGCAGGATCATGGCCTCCGCGGGCGCGCTCGAGTCGGCACGCGCTGCGATGGTGATAAGCGCATGGTCGGGAAGGTGCTGCGCTTCGGCGGCCAATCTGCCCGACGGGGGAACCAAAACCGGCAGGATGCCTGTGCCCTGTTTGCCGGTGCTCTCGGCGAGCAGTTGCTCAATCCACAGTCCCAGATCGGCCATCTCCTGCGCGATTTGGAGCGCGACCTTATCCCTGCCTTGGCGCGCCATCGCGCCGAGGAACGCGCCCAGGACCGCCCCGGGATTCTCATCCGCGGGCACGGCCGAGCTGCACTGCGCGGCCATGCGCCCCGCGGATTGGAGCAGGCGGTTGACATCCACACCGGCGAGGGCCGCAGGCACCAGGCCGAAAAGTGACAGCGCGGAGTAGCGGCCGCCGATGTCGGTGGGGTTGAGGAAGACGGCGCGGAACGAGTGATCGCGCGCGATGCGTTCAAGGCCGGAGCCCGGGTCGGTGATGGCCACAAACGCGCTGCTCGGCGAAGGCGTCAGCGCCTTGACGCGATCCCAGAAGTACTTGAACAGGGAGAGCATCTCCACCGTGCTGCCCGATTTGCTGGCCACGATGAACAGCGTATGGGCCAGGTCTATGGCCCGCTCGCATTGAAGGACGGCGGCGGGTACGGTGCTGTCCAACATGTGGAATCGGGGGAAGTTCCCTCGTGGGGCGAGAGTCTTCGCCATGACGTGGGGCGCGAGACTGCTGCCGCCCATGCCCAAGAGGACAACGTCGGTGAAACCGGCGTGCCATACTTCCTGCGCGAACGCCTGGATTTCGTCCAGGCGTGGCGTCATGGTGTCCACAACCGTGAGCCAGCCCAGGCGGTCCACGATCTCACGTCCATCGTGGCCTGCCCACACCGACGGATCCCGCTCCCAAATGCGGGGGATGATGCGGTCTTGTTCCAGTTGCGCGATGGTTTCGTCCACCGAGTGAGGTTGCACGTGGGCGACCTCCTTTACATAAGTTACGCATGTGGCGACGGAGCGCCTCGCCCCAGCAGGTTGCGGCGCGCCTTCCGTCGGGGGTGTAGTTTACCACGGTGCGGGGAACGCGGCAAGCGGCGGGTGGGGCCTCGCTCCTTCTCAGATCGGTCTGTGTGCATTCCGCTGGGAAAGTGCCGGCACGCTCCAAGAGGTTTTGATACCCCGACCCCTCGCGGAAGTGGGCCCCCGCCAGCAGGATCACTATCCAATGAATGCTGTCAAGATGGAGTGATCCGAAGCCCTCTCGTTCGCTGCTGGGCCTACAAAGTCCTTCGGAGGGCAGGGTTTTATTGAATCTCGCCTATTAATATAGAACATTCACATCTCCAGTCCCGCATGTAGGAAGAAGGAACGTAACAGATGTGTCTCGGAACGCATGCTCCCCAGCGACGTGGTAACGGCGCGATTGAGGTTGGCTACATCGTCCGGGCGGGTGTCTTTCCCCTTGGCGTCCACGTTCGGCGTACCACTGGTTGGAGCATGAAGCCACTCTCGTCTATCAAGACGATGGGCCAGCCATTGGCGTGGGACTTTTTAACCTTCGCCCATCCCTCCTTGCGCCACGTGGCTATCGCCTTCTCGTCGCGCTCACGAGCCCGCCGCTCCGGCTTCTGGCAACTCCACCCCATGTCCCGTAGGATGTACCAGACGTGGCCCGGGTTGTACTTCACTCCAAACTCACGCTCGATCACTTGCGCCACCCGGGCCAGCGTCCACAACTCGGTCGGAAAACCGGCAGCCCGTGCACCCTTCAAAAGCACGCGCTCCAATTCCTTTTTCTGCTCGGCCGTCAACGGCGCTGGGCGTCCGGGGTGGGGTTTCGCTTGGAGAGCCTCCATCCCTACTTGCAGTTTTCGCTTCCACCCCGAAACCGTTGAGGGCGCGGCACCAACCAAACGGGCAACTTCACGGACTCCCTTTCCCTGTAGGAGCATTCGGCCAGCAATCCGGCGACGCGCTTCCAATGCTTCTGCACTACCTTTAGGTCTCATGTCCCCATGATGCCACATAGCAGGTTCTTTTCAAAACCTGAAGTTAGTTATGGAGATTGCTGGCGTTCTGGAGAACCAGTTCCAGCAATCGGGTCCCCCCGATCAGCAACACCGCAATCAGGGCAACGCTCACCCAGAGCGAGACGCGCACGACTACGGGGAAGTCAGCCTTCAGATCCTCCCAGAACTGCGCGGACACGAAAGGAATGATCGTTACGTGTAGAGTTTTCAATACGAAACGGCTATCGGCCACAGCCAACTCAACCCCGGATGTGGGCAAGGCACCGAAGAGATAGAGGACATCCTCCGCACGTGGCTGGAATTTGCGCACACAGGCGAGCAAGTTGCAGTTTGGGTACGAGGGTTCTATGCACCCACGAGGATCGCCCCAGGGCTGCAGCCACCACTTGTTGCCAGAGGTGCGCAGCACTATGCAAACACCGCTCCAAGTGCCGTTCACAGCAGGTTTCTGTGGGGAACTCTTTTCGCCCGGCTCTTCCCGCTCGTGTATTCGGTCTGTGCGAGGAGAGAGATGCGGGATGTCTTCTTCCGCAAGCGCACGCACGTTAATCGTTATCGTACCCCCCTGAGCAACGCACCTGGGGTACTCAATGACTGCTCTCACTTTAGGGTTGGACGGGTCAACCCGTAAAGGACTCGTTACCTCGTGGCCAAACCACGTGCGCTGCATGAGGTAGGCAATCAATGGTGCCGACACAATTGTAACCATGGCGAATACTACGACGCGCCCGGCAGAAATTGTGTTACCGGGCTTGAACAAGAAGATCAACTGCCTCAACAAGTGGATGACGTTTGGTAATAAGCGACTTGCGAACCATCCTATGGGGGCAGGTAAGTTACCTGCAAACTTCTGTAAGCCCCTTACGAACCAGTTTATGGCATCTGTGATCAACCATGCAAACCAGTTTATGGCAGCTGTGATCTTCCCTGCAAACCTTAGTAGCATACCAGCCATGTTGCCTCCCTCCACACCGCCTTACGCGCCTGCCTAGGCGCCAGAGCGAGTATCACGGATGCTGGTGAGCGAGAAGTCGTACTGCGCCCACACCTGATCCCAAATCCAAGTGGCGAGCAGTTGCAAGACAATGGATAGCACCGCGATCATGAACCAGGCGACATTGCCGAGCGCTAGCAGAAACACCCCGACCAACAATTCAAGCAGTGCGAGAGGCATGGCGACTTTTTCCATCGCCTCACCGAGGCGGTGTCTGGCGTACAGAAGGAGGCTCAATGTGAGCATAAATACCTCCGACCTGAGTGTAGATGTTACCAGCGTCCAGTCGGCAGGTTGCGACCAGACCTGGAGAATTCCAAATAGCGCAAAGGGCAGCCCCGGAAGGAAGAAATTGGACAGCAGACGCGCAAATTCCCGCGGGCCTCTGAACCACAACCACCGGCATATCCCCACAAGGAATAACAAAGCAGCGACAATAAGCATCCCCAACCCCAACAGGTCCGGTCGTAACGGTGGCAACCCCTCCTCTCCAAACAACTGCACAAAACCTCTGATCAGGGCGTCCGCCCCCCCCACCCCCCCGACGCTGCATAACACCCATGCGAGAAGAAGAACCACCGTGCTCGCGCTTTCGCGGCTTGGCCCCAGTTTCCCCGCCTCGGATTCGCGTTCCACGATCCAGCCGGACCAGGTACGCTCAATTACTTTCCTGAACCAGCGAGCCATTTTAGGAGTGAAATCATGGTACAAGTAGCGTGACTCTTCTCCTTGCGCCGTCTGCGCAGCGCCCTTCTCACCCTCTCCCTGCCCCGTCTGCGCAGCACCCTTCTTACGGTAAAGCGGTTTGGGCCAAGATAGAAGCGGTTGGTGGCCCTTTCCCTGCCCTGTCTGCGCAGCACCCTTCTCACCCTCTCCTTGCGCCGTCTGCGCAGCAGCCTCCTCACCCTTTCCCTGCCCCTTCTGTGCAGAACGCCAACGAATGATCAGCCCCTGCTCCTCCATCTTCAGAACCTGGGCGCTACGTGACGGTATGCTCCTCCCACTCAGTACGGCAAGAGAGGTCTCCACACGGGCATGAGCGTCTGCCAGGCTGGGAACGCCCAGGATGTCCTCCTCCACAATCCGCCGCAACGTGGTTTCCACAAAATCCCTATCCCTGTACAATGCGCCGTGGGGGTCGTCCCCAGAATAAGCAGGTCCCATGATCTTGATTTGGTATGGATTCCCGAGCGCGGCGTCCGCGATCTCGCGTAGCACATTCGGCGAGACGTGCTTGCTCGCGAGTGCCTCTCCCACAAGATCCATCGCATCATCGCGACCACCAGGGCCCTTTTCAGGCAGTGCTCTTAGCCGAATGTTTACGAATTTCAAGAAATCCAGACCCACGGGCTGCGCTTCATCCTGCCCAGAGTCCGCCACTACGAACAGGATATTCCCCGCCTCGGTGCGCCCAAGCCAATCCTTCAATTGCCTGGTCAATTCAAGCGGGAAGCACTCTCTCCACTTCTGCCATTCATCCAGAAGTACGAGGACTTTGGTCTGCTTCTCCGCTACGGTGCCAGCCTGCGTAGTGGTCCACTCCAACACACGCTTGTAACTCAACTGCTTACACCCCAACTGCGACGCAACGCTCTGCCAAAACACGGCTGTGGTTACCTTGTTCCCAGAGCAGTCCCGCGCAAAGTCAAAGTGGACGATCTTCCAATCATATTGCTCTGCAAGAAAAGAGAGTTCTGCCAGTAGCACGAGCATGGCCGAGATCATTTCGTCGCAGTTTGCACATCTACTGTCCTGGGCCTGTTCACGGAGTGGTTGCAAAACCTGGTTCTGAACAGTTACATTGGCTCTCCCAATCTCATTCAGGAGATTGCCCCAGTCCGGAGGTTTTTCTGTCCCTGCCACACCCGCTCGCAACCGCATATAGGACGCCTGACCGCGCAGGCTTTGGAGATTCCGCCGAACAGCCCGAGGGATTTGGAGATCCGGCGGAACAGCCGGAGGGCGAGGAATCACCGCCCAAATTCCATTGAGCACGTGCTCGGGGAAATCTCGCAGCACGTTCAGTAGGGATGTCTTGCCGATACGCGCAATGCCGCTGACGAGAACATGCTTGTTCTCAGCCAGAGCCGCTGCGATACGCGCGAGTTCTGCGTATCGCCCAAACAAGTGATTGATGTCTTGAACGGGCTCAAGACTTGCCATGTCTCATTCACCTCCAGAGAGCCTCCGCAAGTTCGGAGAGGTTGTCAAGCAGCCACCGGTGGAGCAACTGGGGTAGGATTCTGTACTTGCCATCGGAGCAGATGATCAGGGATTGCGCGCTTAGGTCGTGAAGGACAATGTCCAACCCTTCGCCCCGCACGGGGTTCCAAGCATCCAATTGGTGGAACAGGGCCTGCTCTTCTTCACGAATCTGGCTGTAGGCCGGGGACCGCCGCAGGGCCTGCGCAACCAGGGGGCTCTGAATCATCTGCAGGATTTCCAACAGGTACCTTTCGGGCTGGAAACGCGCGAATGCATTGTAAACTTCTTGCGCAGGGACCTTGTCCAGGCGTTCCAGCACCCGCTGGCCAAAGGCCGGGACCGCATCCAGCAGCTCTTGCAGCCTGCGCTCGGCACGGAGCAGATCGCGAGCCGCGTGTGCGTCTATGCTTCGGTTGCCCAGGCCCCCGCCGCGCTGGATTGCCTGTATTTTGCCATTCAGGCGCGCCAACGTTTCCTTCAACGCGTTTAGTCGCTCGCGCCCGGTCTGCATCCACTGTACCTGGCGCTGAACATCGTCCGGGTCTGAGATCAGCACTCTGGGGAAGATGGTGCGCGCCACCAGATGGCCCACATGGTTCTGAAGTTCGGTCTGAATATCGGACAATGTGGCCCAGCCGCCGCGGCGATCCGCCCAAGTGGCAACCGTAACCAGCACCGACTTCTCCATCACGTTCAGACTGTGCCACAAGCGCCGGAAGAACGGATGACGTAGGGCGTCAAACATGACACGATCCACAAGTTCCGGCGATGCGCTCTGCTCGGATAGCCCAATCGCGGGCCGGATCGCGTCGGCAACAATGTTGATAAATGCCGGATAGCCTGCGGTCAGTTCCAAGAGTCTGGCCTCGGTCAAGGGGTGGAGGCTGGAGCCGATTCGCGTCCGGAGCATGGCGAGGGTGTCATCCTCACGAAGGGGGCCAACGGGCATCTTGAGTACGAGAAGGTTGGGCAAAGATGAGATGGCAGGTGGCTGGCGCCTAGACGTAACAAGGAGAACCGATGCGGGCGGGTGCATCCCTTCGCCGAGGATCTCTGCCCGCCTTTCCATTGCGGAGAGAAGCGCCTCCACGGTTTCCGAGAGCTCATCACAGTCCTCGCATACGAAGACCAAGGCGGTCCCGCAGTGCCAATAGGCTTTGTACAACGCAAGGTCAGAAGGCAATCCTCGAGCACTGGGCTCGTACTCTACCCACGAGACATGGCTTTCCAGATCCCTTCTTAGGTTCATGAGCACCGATGTTTTGCCAATACCCAGGCCGCCAAACAGCCACAATATCTTCACAGGCCGAGGGTCATCCAGAACAACCCATTTTAGTGTTGTAACTTCGCCTGCGCGCCCGAGCAGCGCAGGTTGCAAACCCGTATCCGACATGGTGCCCTCATGCTGTGAGGATTAGGGTACTCTTCATGCTCAATGTTTTGTCGCGCGCCTCACGGTCGTCGTAACGGCATGCAATAGTCAGGGAAATCCTTTTCCGCTTCCCTGTCTGCACGATGAACTCTGCCGCTCCGCTTTCGCCCTTGAGCAAGACCCCCGGGGGCTGCCTTCCCGGCAATAGCAGGACCCAATCGGCATTAGGCTGACCAACCGGCTCGCAGGGGGTGATTCGCACGCCCGTCGCCCTGAGACCGACTCGCACATTACGGGCCCGCGCGCCCCTGTTCGCGACGCGGACACGCACACGAGCCGCAGGCGCATACGCTATCAAGGGTGTATCCAGGACAACCTCCAGCCGTGCAGCGTCAGTTGCAGCGCTATTGGCCTGTAACCACCGTTCCCAGCGCTCTAGCAGCATGCAGAGTGGCCATCGCTCTGGATCAGGCACTGTCGCCCGCGCATCCGCATAGACGTCGGAGACGAAAGAGTCTGACCCTGGCGCCACCGGCTGCAGCCATTCAGCCTTGGTCCTCCCATTCAGTCGCTGCAGAATCCGCAACGTTTCGTTGTAGAAATCGCGGTCCGCAATGAGGTTCACGTCCAGGTGTTTTCTGGCCAGATCCCTGGTACCGTAGAAAATCCGTGCGGTCTCCTGAGGAACCGGAAAATCGGAAGTCACTTGGAGTAGCACATCCTCAAACGAAAAGGGGACATCTTGCTGGAAAGGAGCACGTGCGAAGGTGACCAGCGCGGCGTATGTCAGACAGGCCCCGCGCAAGTGAGAGACTCGCGAGACCGGTGCAAGCCGCTGAAACAGAGTGAGCGTGTCCTCTAGGGCTTCCTCCATCTCATCATCGTCTCTTTCCCGGAAAGCGCAGGCAAAGCGATAGAAAGCATAGGCAATAGCCTGGGCACCGTCCCCCGCGCCAGCGGAGGCGGCCCATTCGTCAACAACGTGTTCCTCCCAAATGAGATCGTCAAGATCCCGCGCGTCCCGGCTCCAGGGCCACAACCGTCTAATCCTCTCCAGCATGAGAGTTGTTCTCCTGATGAGGATAGGTCATTTTCTTTCCTAGCCTGCGCCTGCTCTCGGCATCAGAGCCGAGTTTGATCGGATCGTATGTATCCAGAAACGAAGTAATCTTGTCAAGGGAACTCCCCTTGTGCCAATATGGCGGGCGCAAACGAAACGAACGGACGTTGCGAGAAGACCAGCGTTCATCCGTCTCAAGTGGAGCCAATGCAAGATATAGAAGCATTTCCGGGCGCCCGTCTCTCAGCACCATCTGGATATCTTCCAGCACGGGTTCGGGCGCTTTAGTCCATTTTTCGTTCACGGCGATGGCTGCAACTTGGTGGTCGGTACTATCGGGGCTTCTGACCAATTCGCGGATCTGCCCGTACACCTTTGCAGCGTCAAGGGGATGCAACGCCAGTCGCTGTGCAGCGGCACGTGCTGCGGCCGCACGTACGCGCTGTTTGTGGAGAATATCTCGCTCCTTGGCCTTGTGGAAGACCTGGGTATACAACTGTGACGCAAGAGAGTAGTTCCCTGCAGCGGCCGCAGCATCTGCTCGCTGCAATCCCCTTTCAAGGTCTCTCTGTAGGTAATAGGAAAAGTACCACCACGCAAAAAGAGCAAGCAGGAGCAAGAAAGCGAGCAATGAGTATCTGGCCAGGGGAGAAATCACAAAGCGATGAGGCGGGACCTCCTCCGGGAGAACAAAATCGGCGCGCGTTGTTAGTTCCTGCACAGGGAATGGACTCCCGTTCTTGGTGTAACCCGGCGCGAGGCCAAAGGTGAATTCGTACTCCCCCCGTGCTTGGATCATGTTGCCCGGCGCTTCTCCGGAGAAAATCCCATCACCAGCCTGCCCGTCTGGCGACACGCCGTCGTCCCGAAGAGGAATCTGAGAGCATGAGTTATCAGGACCGCATACGCGCACATAGACATCGGGCTGTCCATCTATGCTGTTGTGCATCAACACGCGTACAGAGAGCACAAACGGCTCGTTCACAAAGTGCGCCCCACCTACGCGCGCTTCAGCCAAGTGTGGCATTTGAGCGCCTAGGGTAAATCGGAGGCCGTAACGACTTTCTGGAAAGTCAAGGCCGCTCGTCATCTGCCCAGAGGCTAGATAGACCGTGGTGGCGTATTCGCCGGGCGTGAAAGCGCGGTCTCCGGCCAGGCTGACATCTGCCGCGAATAGGTCTTCCGAAACAGGATGTAAGGCCACAAAAAATCGCTGACCGCTAGGGCTTACAATTTCCGCGGTTATCACCGCCTGTCCGGCAATTAGGGATGAGTTCTGAACGGATGCCTTGAGAACAAAGGGTTCTTCTACTGACCTCGCACCTTCCGCGACCACCTCACGCAAGTACGGAATGGCTGTCACCACAAATCTGTGTTCGGCTTCCGACAACACCTCTCCATCTATCTTGGCCTGTACGGTCAGGGTATATTCTCCCTGTTCGGGGACTGCCCTGGAGTGGTACTCATAGTACGAACCATCTTCGGTCTGAACCCGTTCAAAAGATACCGCAGAGCCTTCAATTTTGCCCGGTGGTGTGAGCACTCCAGTGACGCGAATTCGCTCATCATCTAGTGCGCGGCCTTGGTACTCAACGGAAACCGATACACGCAAGGGTTGTGCTATGCTCGCTACACGCCAAGGCTCGCGTACACGAAGAGAAACCGCTGATGCGCCAATATCAGCCCACGTCTCAATGTCCCCTCCAAGCGCCGAGATCTGCCAGGTGCCCTCTTGCGGATATCCGATCTTGTACATCAGATAGTTGCCATCAGGAGACAGCAAGTAGCGGAGAAGGTCACCATCGGTTTCCTTGACAACCGAACCATCGGGGCGAGTTACCGTGACAACGCCAGAGGAGAGCAGAGAGCCGAAGCGCCATAGGGTGAGTATCATCCACTCCCGATAGGGAGGCACCGTAATACGTGTGCCATACGCCACCTCTGGGGAACCTGCAAGATGTGCCAATTCCTGAGCCAATTCCCGAACAACACTGGCTGACGAATCCGTCTTCAAGACCCAAAGTTTGCCCTTGCTCTTCTGTGAGATATCCTCCCAGTGCGCTCGGTCACCTTTGTCAGAAAGCTGGAGAGCATAGATACGGCATCCCTTGTCGGTGAGGCGTTTGACCGCTGCAGATTCATTCTTCAGGTAATCCTCAGGATCGGAATACTCCGGTACATCTGAGATATTGAGGATCAAGTCCGAGATAAGCAAGACGACCAGTTCGCGGTCCTTACCAAAGGCCCCCTTGCCTTTGAATTCCTCATAGGCCGCGTCAAGAGCTTTAGCGAAGACTGTCCCCGCTGAGTTCTCAAGCGAAGTAGGGACAGAAACATCCTCCGGATCAAAGATCGCAGTCAAGGGGCGAATGCGGGTAACCTTGTCACTAAAGCGGAAGACAGCGAGGCGATTCCTCACCCCCTCCAGGAGTGATAGACTCCGCAGGATGGCTTCAAGGCTCTTCTGCCGCAGGTTGTCCGGGTCTGAGCCCCTAATACTGGTAGAAGCGTCCAGAAGAACAATGATATCTATTCCCGTAGGACCATCCTGCTGAGCGGAGCATGGGGTGCAGCACGCTCCAAGCAGAATGATAAGCGAGAGAACCACGCCCAGGAACCTTCGTGTGCATTCCATTATGCTGCCACCTGCCCACGGCCAACAGGCCTCAGCCTTGTCTCCGGGCCTGCAAAGCCATCTCCCGGGCACGCTGAAGTTCCGAGAGTTTTGCCCGATGGTCTTCCGGGGAGAGTCCAGCGCTAGCGAGGGCAGCCACCCGCCTCTGCCACGCTTCTTCTATCTCTGCAAGCCCTGCATCGGAACGTATACCCAAAATCGTCCAGGGATCAGACACACTTTCAGCAGATGGCTGCTGTTCGACTGAAACCACGCCATCGCTCGCGACGAGCGATGGCTGTTCTTCTTTGTCGCCGGAAACTCGTGTGGCCCTCGCACGACCCCGCCCGCGCACCGCGCCAGTGTCCTTCGGCGCCCTGACCGCCTCGTCCCCAGAGACGCCCCTGGGTTTTCGGGATACTGAGCGAGTCTCGACCTTCCCCTGGGTTGGGGATCCCGAGTCTGCTGCAATTCCTGGCTGCAAGAGGTGTCCACGCGTATCTCCGAGGTCAGGCTCTGCGGCTACTTCAGGTTTCCAGGCAACCCCCGCCTCATGGCCGGGCCCGATAGGTGCACTCTCCCGGGCCAGCCTGGCCCGTACTTCGTTCGGGATGGCTTCCAGACGCGTATGAAGATAAGGCGCTTTGGAGATCAAGTTCCGATAGTTTCTTTCCCAAACGTGATATGACTCCAGTCTACTGGCTGGTAGTCCTGACCGGACCATAAGGCATACGATCGTCCAGGAGTCATCCGCATAATCTCTCTGAACGGCGGTTCCCAAATGCTGCTCAAGCCCTTGGAGCGCATCTCGTAACGGTTTGAATTCCTGTCCAATAGCCGGCAATTGAAAAGCCGCCAAGAGGGCGCCTTCTGCCACGCCCCCGCGATAGCTCCAATAAGGCAAAGACTCTCCTTGGAAAAGCCAATAAGCATCGCGCTCATATTGCTCTGTTGAGGGAGAATCCCCATGAGAGAGAAAATGAACTGCAGATAGATGCTCCCATTTGCTTTTGAAGTGCAATTTGGTGCATTCCCAAAGAGTGTCGCGAAACATCCGCTCATCTAGATCCCTGGCGTTGCCAACGACCCAGTCTTCCAGGGCGTGATCATTCCTGCTGGATGCGAGATCTCTGTATTTCGCCAGTATATCTTGGGGGGCGAGATCCTCCCAGGAAAAGCCCCAGCGTTCGCGCGCACCCGAGATGTCTACCAAAAAGCGGCTATAACCCTCTGAGGTCAGACGGATGCTCTTGGCAATCTCTTCTCCGTTTTGTTCCAGTTGCTGCAACCGTAGAGAGATTGAGCCGCCGACCGCATTCAGACGATCCTTTTCCTTGCGAAGGAAGTCCAGTACACCGTCGTAGAACGTAACGGCTTCTTCAACCAGGCACAGGTTCAAACTTGCCTTCGCGAAATTGCGCTCCCATTCTAGCCACTCCCTCGCGTACCATTCGTAGCGAGCCTTATCATTGGAGAATTCCCAGAAATAGCGCACTGCAACAAGGAGGCCCAGTAGAATCACGCCAATTCCAAAGAAGTATTGGCTCTCAGGTGGCGCGAGCCAGGCACCGGGCACAACCCCTAGGACGCTGGTTACTCCCACTACCGCCGACACTACTACCGCAGCGATCATCCACGCAATGGCATTTGCCGATGAGGGGGCATTCCGTCCCTCGTGTGTCACAAGGCGCCGTCCATGGTAGAAATCCCAAACATACTTGAGTACTCCCAGCGAGCCCAACACCATGAAGGTAAGTTGCGTTGCGTTGGTCTCCTGAGTCCGAATCCCTAGGATCGTTGTTAACAGCGAGAGAAGCCGGTCTAGAAACCCTGATGAGGGGACAGGACCAGACAGCCTGTCTCTGAAGAGAAGTGTCACTAGAGCAACGAGTACGCACAACACAAAACCACGCCACGCGCTTAGTTCCCACGAAGGCTCGTTTCGCAGGGCCTTTGTTCCAGCATCGCGAATTTCTTTGATTCCCAAGGCAGGAACAGATTTCGTTTCAGGATATGCCTTCATATACGGGAACGCAAGCCAAATGAATTCCCTCTCCACCAGGCGGCGCCAGAAGCGCTGTTTCTTCCAGGCTGCCCCGATCGCAAGCAAAACGAGACTTGCCCACAGAGCCTGTTGCCAATAGCCGAAGGCTGTCAGCGTCCCGATACCCAAATAGGCTGCGTAGACCACCAAGACAATGACAAGCGGGACTAGAATGTCCAGTAGGTCGCTGGTGGCGGCAAGGCTGAACGCTATTTCTGGCTTCTTGGAAAAGTCAAACCGCCGCCGCACCAAGAAGAACCAGTCATACAATAACTTCAGCAACGATGCGCCTGGCATTGCGAAAACCAACCAGAAAAGTTGGCGTTGTTCGCTCCACATGGCCGTCAGGTTATTCCAGGCGGCTAGAAGAGATATGAATTCCCACGCGCTGACACAACCGGACACCCACACGCCAAGCCAGATGAGCACTGCTGTGGACAGCACGCCTACGCCCATCTGCAAACCGGTCGGCACGAAACGATCCTTTCCCGCCTTAACATACCACAGCCCCAATAGGTAATGCTGTATGGCCACAAGTATGACAAACACAGTGAGCAGATTTAACCCAGCACTTCCGATGCTGTTTCCGCCCAAAGAGGGTAACGCTGCAAGAATCGCACTCCCCAATGCCACCAGTCCCGCCACAAACCAAAGCCATGCGCTCTGCACCCGTTCTTTCTGAACCTTCGCTTCGGTCCGCGGTACGATAATCGTCTTTAGGTATTTCACGGCTAGTCTGGCGAGTTCCAGCAGAGTCCTTACGCCTACCCAGATGGAGACCATCAAGCACAACCATTTCTGGTTGCGGAGGAACTGCCATAGGGAGATCGCATGCCCGGTGGCCGAGAATAGCCAAGTCAGCACCAGTATGGTTATGAATGCAGCCAGCAATGCAATCTCCAGCACTTCCATAAGGGATTGGTGATGTTCCTTCTCTGGTATCCTAGGGGGCTCGCTGAAGCGCCCTGCATTCACCACCGCGCGTGCTGCAGTCCAAACCTTGTCCAGGGAATTCCGCACATCGGTTGCGCGCGAGAAAAGTGTATCAACTGCCACCTTTGCGCGACCCAGCGCCTGATAGAGGGTCTCGCGAACGAGGTTACGCATGTGGTCCCTGACTTGCTCTCGCGCTCTCGGAAGCAGTTCTTGCTCCACCCTCCTGTGGATCCTATCACGGTGTCTTTGCAGACGGCTTTCCAATTCACTGATGTAACGCTGGATGGTATCCAGCCACTCGGTGTTCGGATAATCACCCAGTGCGACTTCTCCCAATACCTCCTGCTGCTCAGACACGGGTAGCGGCAGCAGCCCACCCAAGTCATTGGTGAGTGTTTCGCCACTGGTATCTCCCCTGATCACCACATCCCTGGCCAGATTGCTAGAAAACTGCACTTCTGCATCTTGTCTGGCCTTGGGATCGCTCTGCGGGTTCAACGGCTCATCAGCCAGCGAAGTCAAGAGAACCCGGCCTAAGTCAAGCATTAAGACCTCATTGATCTCAGTGTAAGGTACGATACCTACCGTCAAACCCAGGCTTGACAATGGCAAATGCGACCGAGCGCGTGAAGATGCCAAGTTGCGCTGTATCGCACTTACGCGGCCCGGTTGTTCTACAATAACGTGATACAACCAGTCCCTTATCATTTCATTGCGGTAGGCTGGCGTCCTTAGCGCCTGACTCCTGGGCAGGTCACGCTCATTTGTGAGTTCTATGAGAAAATAGTGCACACGATTATGGAAATCCTCACTGTCGCCAGCCCCTGCCTCTGAAATGCCGCGTGACTTTTTCAGCCATGTCTCCCACTCGCGTAGTGCTGCAAAAGATTGTGCTTGTCCTCGCTCGCTCTGCCCATAGGCAGACATAAGTACAAAACACCGAACGCCTCTGCCTTCGCCCTCCCGCCATCGGTTATGGTCTAGAACCGTGCTCAGTAGATCGTGCAAACATCCGGATGCAATCGGATCTTCCAGATCCATTGCGATATACACGTTAGTGGTTAGGCCGATGGACTTCTGATCTATCGCCTGGCTCCACCGAATGTCTGGATCATACAGGCGTCGGATCATCTCTGCCAAGGCCAGATCTACGGACTGCTTCGCCCTGCAATACATGAGGTGGCCAGCCAGACGAGAACAGAGCACGTCAGGGTCACCAGCCTCCAGCCGTGCTTCCATGGAAGGATCAACTTCCTGTGCCAGTTCGGGCACAGTCCTGACGAACTGCCACAGATGCTGCTCCTGCAACACGACCTGCTCTGCGGGTGACAACCAAGGGTCGCTCACGTCAACGTCTCTGGCGCGGATGCACAAATAGGTCAGAACAGGCCAGTTACCCTTGGCAGACTGTACTTTCTTTTTTAGGCTACGCACGACGTCTGTGCCAGATTCGCCAAGCCCAATAACGAGCGTACGGTTCGGCAGTAACTGTCCCATAGTATTTCATCCCTCCAGTGCCACGTCCGCGCTGTCAGCAGACAGCCTGGAGAGGAGTGCCCCCTCCAGGCTTAGTACTACAACCTCATTTCTGATTTGCGTTTTGTAACAGATCGTGCGACAATGGCTTCGACCCTGCAAGAGGAGAGGAATCTGGTGGACACAGACGAAATGGACCGCTACGCCGCCGAGTTCGAAGCGTTTCACGCCCGCTTTGCCCCCCTCTTTGGCCGACGTGAACCGCGCGAGACGGCACGCCAGTATCTGCGGGGGCTGCTGGCGCCGGTTCAGCGCAAGAACTGCTGGCAAATGGCCGAAGCGGTCGGTGCGAAGAACCCGCAGCCCC
>Ga0272448_1004730_pt1 | contig 15381 bp, 12 predicted proteins | sample YNPCB0191_FD_202220 | JGI IMG/M metagenome (GOLD analysis project Ga0272448, IMG submission 202220) | Hot spring sediment microbial communities from Yellowstone National Park, WY, United States - YNP-CB-019-1 | ecosystem: Environmental > Aquatic > Thermal springs > Hot (42-90C) > Sediment...
GTATAACCCGTGTTTGAAGAATGGGGAGTACTAAAGCTCAATTAGATCCGGAATAATCAATTTAACATTATCGAAGAAAATTTTATAATTTTAAAATGCTTTGACTCCCCGAACTTTATATGATTTTGTTTTAACATAATAATATGCATTGCCGTCTTCAAAATCTATATTATTTGCATTATAAGTATCATATTCTGTACTTGACCAGTAAAATCCAGACGAAATAAGAGTATATCCTTTTGCACGCAATGTTTTATTAACTTCAGACTTATTTTTATATAAGGCACCTAATTCGTCCAATGATGGCAAATACCAATCAGGCCCTAGATTTTTTACCCAATCTTTAGCAGGACTATTTGTCATAAGATTTGTATTATATGCACCAAGATTCCTTTTATTAGCATTTACAAGAGTGGCTTTTGATTGCCACTGGGCAACAGTTTCAGTTTTGGATACAATTAGTCCATGTTGCTTCCCATCAGAACCAATATAAATATGAAAAATCACACCATCCAAGTATTCGTCTCCAATCTTATGATTCTCATCACTGATTGGCGAATTCAAATTATGCAAACCTTCACCCATACTATATTCGCATTTACTTTTAGGATGGTTATCTTCATCGTTTGTCAACATAGCAATATTAACGCCATTTGTTTCAATGTCAGTTAAACTGTTTTTGGAAAAAACCATACCTGATATTACAAACAAACAAGCAAGAAATAAACTTAATTTTTTCATTTTCAATTCCTCCTGTTTTTAAGTTTTACAAAAATATTTATCACTAATTCAGGAAATAGATAAATTTACAAATAATTCATTAAGAAGCAACAGATTTTTCGTCATAATATGTTTTGTTTTACTATCTAATAAGATCCACAAAAAAATATTTAAAATTTTTCAAACTCTCCATAATTATCATTAGATTTTTTTTTCATCATTCCCTTATCGTCCTGTGGTAATTCAGAATTTTTCGAAACGAACCTATCTGTTTTTTTATAAATATCATCCGATAATTTTTTTGATAAATCTCCGTTAACACTTACCAATGCATCATCCGTTCCAGTTCGCTTTGATGGATCATCTTCCAGTTTAAAATATGAAATAGTTTTATTTAATTGTTCAGCCTGAGCAAATAACTCTTCCGCACTTGAAGCCATTTCCTCACTGCTGGCAGCATTTTGTTGAACCACCTGATTAAGCTGCTGGATTGCATTATTGATCTGCTCAGTACCAGTTTGTTGCTCCAATGAAGCCGCAGCCACTTCCTGAATGAGCCGGGCTGTTTTCTCAATTTCAGGAACAATTGCTTCAAGTAATTTTCCGGCTTCCTCCACCAAACCAACTCCTTCCTTGGTGAGTTTATCAATTTCATCAGCAGCAACTTTGCTTCGTTCAGCCAATTTACGAACTTCAGCAGCTACAACAGCGAAACCTCTTCCGTGTTCTCCTGCTCTGGCTGCTTCTACTGCTGCATTTAATGCAAGTATATTGGTCTGAAAAGCGATATCACCAATAATCTTAACCTTATCAGCTATTAGTTTCATGCTGCCAATGGCTTTTTGTGAAGCATCATTTCCTCTCCTTATTCCATCAGCCCCCTCATTCGCGATCTTTTCTGCCTGTCGGGCATTATCTGAATTCTGCTGAACGGAAGCAGCCATTTCTTCAATGGAACTGGAAACTTCTTCCGTTGAAGAAGCCTGTTCGTTTGCACCTTGAGACAATTGCTGAGCTGAAGCGCTTATCTGTGAACTGGCCATCAAGACATTATTGGCTCCATTTACAACTGAAATAACAACTTCACGTAATTTTTCAGTCATTTTTCTTAGCGCATCAATCAATCTTCCAATCTCGTCATCCTGAACAATATCAATTCCGGCATTAAGGTTTCCAGAGGCAAGTTCCTGAGCCAGTTCTACTCCTTTTGCCAATGGTTTCGTAATACCTTTTGAAATGAAATAAGCGATTGTTAGCGAGATGATGACGGCAATTGATATGATTATTAGCATTATCATAATAGCAGATTCAGCCTTCTTTCTGTTATGTTCAAGAGCCAAATTTGCCTTATTATTTAAATTTTCACGCAATTCCATACCTATACTGTTAGCAGCAGATGCTGTTTCTAACATTATAGTGTTTATCAACAACTGTGCAGAATCTCTCTTACCTTTTGATAATAACATATAAACTTTGTCAGAATAATCCATATAATTGTTAAACACTTCCTTAAAGTTTCTAAAAGATTCATTTACATCGTCAGCTGTATCAATAGCAGTTCCAAACAATTCAATATTCTCTTGGATTGCTTTTTTATAACCTTTGACCTTCAATCTAAAGTCATCAATTTTCTGTAAATCATTATACCTAATACTATTTATTACATTAACTCTTATCTGATTAAAATCAGTTGTAATTTCGCCTATATAGCGAATAGGCAGCAAATTTTTTTGAAATAGTATTAGATCTGCTTTCTCCATTTCACGCATTTGCTGAATACCAACATATCCAGTTAAACCACACAAAATAACAATAATAATGTAACTGGACAAAAGTCTTGTTCTGATAGAAAAATTATTAATATTCATAGTATAAAAATTTAATTGGTTTCACAATATTATAATATTAATTTCTTAAAATATCATTAAATATTTTCCTAATCTCAACTTTTTCTTCACCGGTAAGAATATTTAAATGATTCAACAACAATATCAGCTTTTTGTCTTTTTCAATTACACCTTCGATAAATAATGGCTTGTAAATTTTTCCCAATGAAGGAAAATCTTTAATTTCATTTTTGTTAATTGTTAACACATCAGAAAAATCTACAACCATAATACCAATATAACTTATCGGCTCATTCCAATCAGAACGTAATACCAGTATATTAGAATTCTTAAAAAATTTATTAGTTGATAAATTGATATTTAATTTTCCATTAATTATAGGAAAGGCTAAATCATTAGTTTGAATAAATCCGCCAATGTAGTCAGGCATATTCGGTATTTTTATAATTTCTTTTGCTTCCATAACCATAACAACATAATCAATATTTATAGCATAATTAATATCATCAATTCGGAAAATCAATATAGTGACGGCATCATTTGAAATAATTCCCATATTTAAATATATTCATTAATTTATTTTATTTTTTAAAATAATCACAACCTTATTATATTTCAATTCCAATCATTAGCACATCATCAATCTGCTTGTTATTATTCTTCCAAATTAAAAAATCATTAAAAAAATACTCCTTTAGCTCTTCCATCTCCAAATGAGAATTTCTTATTATACCATCACGAATTCTCCTTGTACTATATTTTAACCCTTCAGGTCCGCCTTCTTGATCAGGCAAACCATCAGAGAATATAAAAATTCTATCTTTTTCTTTTAATTGAATCACATAATTGGTAAATAATTTTTCCATTTTTTTTCTTGGCGGAATTCCCCCAATTGCTTTCAAATCGGCGTCATACTGGTATAGTTCTCCATTTCTAAAAAGATATAAAGGCCTATGTGCACCAGAAAAATGAAGTTCATTCCTTTCAGGAATATATTTACATAAAGCGATATCCATACCATCGCGAGTCGTTGCGTTTTCATCTTCCTGACGTAAAGTTTTTCGAACCTGAAAATGTAACCTATCTAAAATTTCACCAGCGGTAAGATTATTATATGTATTAATGATATTATTTAATGTAAAGTGACCTATGAAAGAAATCATTGCTCCAGGTACCCCATGCCCAGTACAATCAACAGCGGCAAAATAAATTGCATTCTCAGTTACATAAAACCATGGAAAATCACCACTTACCACATCTCGCGGAATATATAAAAGAAATGATTCCGGAAAATAATTTTTCAAAAATTGAGATGTAGGAAGTATCGATTCTTGTATATGTCTAGCATAATTAATGCTTTCCTGTATCTTTTTATTTTTCTCCTTTATTTCATTTTCTATCATTTTCTGTTCAGTGATATCATGGGCAACAACGAGAATTGTTTCAACTACTTTATCTTCATTAGTCTCAGGAATAACGCTAACATACATTATTCGTTTCCCCATTTTTGTATTAAATTCCTTTTCAGTGTCATACCTAACAGGATAATTAGTAATTTTGAATAATACCTCAGCAAAAAATGAACCAATTGATTGATCAAGTATAATTTTTTCAATATACTTTTTTACAACATCCTTATATTTATACCCGGTAATCTGCTCGAAAACAGGATTTGTGTAAAAAAATTGACCATCGATGCTGAGACGTACAATCATATCAGGACTGTTTTCAGATAGAGCCTGCATTTGAGTTTTCATTCTCTGTTCTTTCTCAGCCATTTTATGAATTGTGATATCTCTTGTTGAAAAAACTATACCCTGTATAGCATCATTATGTAAAAGATTTCTCCCTGTAGTTTGAAACCATAAAACATCACCATTTTTCCGAATATACTTATATTCAACTGATTTCTCCCTATAAGGGTTTTTCAAAAGGTATTGGAAAATTTCATATAAAACAGGATTTCCTGTTGGGCCAATGTTATATAAAAGCCCGCTAATCTTAACTTCATTTTCAGCAGAACCAAAAACATGTTTCATTGAAGGACTTTCATATCGTAAAACACCTTCCTTATCATATATAGTAATAAATTCAGAAATATTTTCAAGTATAGACTGAATTTTATATTCAGAGTTTTTAACTTCTTTAATTTTCTTTTCAAGAATTTCATTTGTCAATTCTAACTCCTTTTGTGCCTTTTGCATTTCCTCAGCATGCCTATTAAGCATATCTTGTTTTGCCATCAGTTCTTTCGCGTACTTTTGTGTTTCTTGCAAAAGTAAAGAGGTTTTAATATTAGCCTTAAAAGCAAAAAGAGCTTGAGAAATTAAAGTTGAACAGGATTCAAAAAATTCCAAAATGCAATTATCTATCTCTTTTTTAAGTGAAGCAAATTCAATCACACCTTGAACTTCATCATTATAAATAAGCGGAATGATAAAAATACTTGAGGGTACAGCATCATTAAGCAAACCAGATTTTATTTTATTATAATTATTTGGAATCTCAGTTCGATAAATAATCTCTCTCTCAAACGCAGCCTCTCCAACAAGACCTTCACCAATTTGAAACTTTTGTTTAATGTATTTTCTCCGATGAAATGCATATGTGGCAATAGATTCAAGCTCTTTAGATATTTCATTAAAGTTAAAAAAAACTCCAATAACCATTTCAGTATATAATGCTAATTCTCTAATTACATTATATGCAAGATCCTCAATAGAATTAGAACTACGTATGATATCATTAATTAAATTTTTTCCTTCACTAATCCAACGACGTTTATTCTCCTTTTCAACTTCAGTATAAATTTTGTTTTCAAGCAAATATAACTTTTCTGCAATTTCAACTTCGCCAACCAACTTTCTAAATTTACTTGTATCAGAGCCATTTATTATATTATCAATCCATTCAGAATAAATTTTAATTACAATTTCCTTCTGTTTCAGTTTTGATTCAATTAATTGATTTATTTTAATAACAGATAAAACCATTTTTTCATATATAAAAACGAAAAAAAACAAAATATCTATCAATACAAGATAAAAATTGTTTTTATGAATTATAATTATATTTTTAATAGTTAAAGATAAATCATAATAATAAAGAGTACCAAACCAACTTATAATAGTTAAGAAAAAAGCAAATAAAAAAAGATACTTTCTTAAAAAAATTATAGACCTATTTAAAGTCAGAATAATACAAAATCGTTTCATTTATTTTTTATAATATTTCTTAAATGATTACTAGCATTATTAACAAAACAGCGAACTACAGATATCTGATTTTCATTAATTGTTTTAATTAAAGCAATTTCAGCAACACCATAAACTATATCACCATTAACAAACGGAATAATAATAATCGAGGTTGGATTTATAAAACCAGTTCCAGATTTAATTGTTAAATATTTATTCTCAATATTTCTAAATAACACAATTCTTTTATCTAGTACAGCTTGACCAATAATACCTTCACCTTCAGAAAATGATTCTGCAATATTTTTTTTGGGAATGGCATAACAAGAAATTAAATTAAACTTTCCATTTTCTTTCAGATAAAAAATACCAGCCCCACCTTCCATGTAATTGATTAATTCTTTTAAAATTAATTTGCAAAAAGAATGTACGTTAGATTCATTATGTATTTTTATCAAAGGTTTAATTGTATTCATATTAATGCTTTCAGGTTTAATAATTTCATTAATTTTTCTGTCGGAACTGTTATTGTCATCTAATATATTTATCTTAAAAAAAACATTAAAAACAACAATAAAAATCATAAATAAAACTAAAAATAGTGACAAACAATAAAGTATTACAAAAAATTTGTAACTGCCTTCAGCAATAATTGTACGGAATTTAAAAATTTTTAATAAGTACAAAGTTGATATTAAACTCCATATAGTTAATGCCAAAATAAAAGAATCAGTTTTTTTATTAACAAAATAATTAATAAGACAACTTACTTTATTTTTTAGAAAATTATTACTGAAAAAATATAAAAATTTTTTCCAAGTATAATTAATTATTCTTTTAAAAAATAATAACATAATTACTAAAATAAAAATAAAACAGCAAAAGCTATTTATTAAATCTTAAATTTAAATTATTTTTAAAAATTAAACATAATTATTTATATAATAACTTTTCTATTTGCTAATAAATACATACAACATTTTTCTTATTAATCATTTTACACAATTTATCAATAGAACGAAATTTACTTTCTCGAAAGTAAATATAAATTTTTTCGACCAATATACCAAGAACCACAAACTTACCAAGATGAAATATATAATTAAATATAGAATATATTTCTAAAACGAAATACTTTTTTTTATCTAAAACTAATTTTGACAACTCTGTTCTTATATTTAAACTGACCATATAAGATATAGTTAAGTATTTCTAAAAAATAGATATTTAAATAATTTAATAATATTTTTAATGTTATTATCTAAAGATTTAACTTGACTTAACTTTCTATACATAAAAAGTGAATCATAGTAAAACCTTGTATTATTTTTGAATTGACTATCACAAAAAAATAAAATAATTTAATTAAATTCATTTTTCAAAATCATTTATTTTATAATTAATTACTTATTTTTTTCAATATTTTTCTAAATATATCCAAATATAAAGTAAAATAGAATAAAATCGAATAAATCATAACTAAAATAATATTAAACCAAAATGTTTCAAAAGTCAACCCCATAAATTTTTTTACTGGAGCCATAAAATGTGCCCTAAAATCAAATTTAACAGCAGGATTGGGATCAAGATATATTGGATCAATATTTTGAATAAGTTGCTCATCAGAATAAATTATTTTTCTTTTCTCATACACTTTAGTAACAATATCTCCAATACTTTCATTGTAATAATCATCATAAATTCTATAAAATGAGGATTTATCTTTGCTCATGATTTCATTAAAAACTTTTTCTTTCTGTTCTCTTACTCTTAAAAAAATTAAATTATATTTATTTGATATTTGATTTAAAAAATTCATTGTTTCAATATATTTATTTTTATTGAATTCAGTTAAATCAGGAATATTAATATCTTTGTAAAAAGGTTTTATTTCATTCTTTAATTTTTTGAACTCATTGCGTATTGTATTCAAAAATATTTTACTTTTTATAATTTTATTTGTGGCATAATATTCTGAATAAACCGAATCAAGAAACTTTCTCAGCTCAGGGATATAATAAACTTGTTTGAAATCACAAATACTGCTAATTTTATCGTAAGGATAAAATATTTTAGTATATTTATTTTCCTTAAACTGATTAACCATAACAGCTTCGTATGTCCATCTTGTTGGCATAAGGTCAGCTATAAGGGGTGTTTTTCCGGCTGAAACCAGAACAGGATTGATCTTTTCAAAACTAAACATAGCTCCACTTAATACCATCATCGGAACCATTACAAGAGGGATAGAAATATAAATTGTAACAGCAGAATTAAAAGTTGCAGAGATATTTAAGCCAAAAATAATCGCAAAGAAACTTGTTGCAAGCATTGCTAACCAATAATAAAGAAACATGTCTTTAACACCAAGAATCTTATTGGCGATTAGAATAAACAATGCAGATTGAATGGCAGATATAGTAAACAGCACAAAAATTTTTGCCATTAAATAAGCTGATCGATTAAGGTTTAGAAATGCCTCTCTTCGAATAATTTTTCTGTCTCTGAAAATTTGCTCAGCACTTATCATTAACCCTAAGAAAAGAGCTACAATTAGTGTCATAAAAATATAGACAGGAATGTTGTCATTCTCCCGAAAAACATATCTTCCAGAAGCATTATCAGTCACATATCGAGTAATAAAGCTGAGAATAAGACCCAACAAAGGTGCTTCAAATAGGTTTAATAGAACAAACTGTCGATTTCCGAGTTTTGACAACACATCTCTTAAAAGATAAATTTTAAATTGCTTTAACCAGCTCGGGACACTTAAAAATTTTGGGAGTTCATCATATTTGAAATCAACAGACTTAGGTTTAATGTTGTTCTTATAGTACTCCTCCCATTTTTCAGGTTCAACTTTTCGTTTTCCTGTATATTTCCCATATTCGTCAACAACCTGAGATTCAATGATATTAAATATCGTCTCAGGGTTTACATTTCCACAAAGAGGACATTCACCAATTCTACTATTAATCTGATTTTCAATTGTTTTAAAGTATATAACTGCTTCAACAGGATTTCCATAATAAATTAGGTATCCTCCATTATCAAGAACCAATAACTTGTCAAACATCTTAAAAATCACAGACGACGGCTGATGTATGCTCGTAATCACTAATTTCCCTTTGAGAGATAGTTCCCTGAGAAGGTCCATGACGTTCTCTGCATCCCGAGATGACAATCCAGTAGTCGGTTCGTCAACAAATAGAATTGCCGGCTCACGAATGAGCTCAAGCCCTATATTTAATCTTTTTCTTTGGCCACCAGAAATAGTTTTATTTAATACAGATCCAACTTTAATATCCTTTATTTCAAATAAACCTAAATTGATAAGTGTTTTATCAACTAGTTCCTTAATTTGTAATTCACTTTTGTTTTTGAAACAAAAAAGTGCATTAAAGAAAAGGTTCTCATATACTGTGAGTTCTTCTATTAAAAGATCATCTTGAGGAACATATCCGATAACACTTTTCAGGTCTTTATACTTTAAATTCAAATTAACTCCATTAATTAGTATTTCACCTTTTTCAGGTTTTTCTAAACCACACAAAACATTTAATAATGTTGTTTTCCCTGCTCCACTGGCACCAATAATTCCTACAAGATTTCCTTGCTGTTCAGTGAAACTAATACCACGTAAACCCAAGCTTCCATTGGGGAAACGATACCAAATATTCTTTACCTCATAAACAAAGTGGACTGGATGGAATTCAGATAGGAACCGGGAAGCAATATCACTGTAGTAAACAGGTTTTCCCCGGGGAAGCTTAATCGTGCTGCCTTTAGCCAGGACATAAACACGTCCTGGATAAACATTCATTCCATTGATCGATACTGATTCCTTCCCATTGTAATGAAAAAGATATAAATCAACACTAGGTATTCGAAGTATTGCAATAGGTTCATCTAAGGCATCAACAAGAATGAATCGACATTTTTCATACCTCTTAATCAATTTATCGCTCAATAATAAAATATCCTGATTTTCATAATTATTATTTATGTATTGCTTTATACTTTCGAATTCACTAATTTTTATGTTAAAAACATTGGCTACGGTTTCTAAAATAGCCATCCGCTGAACAGAATAATTCCTATCATTATTGATTAATTCAAATAAGCGTACTAAAACAATAACTTTCTGCTCTTGCACCAGCGTTTTATTGATCTTTTTACAGATACCAAGAATTTTTACAGAATCTTTAACAGATGTCAATTTATTTGTTTCAGAAAAAGAGTTATTATATTCTTCCTCTTTATAAATACCTGCCTTTGTTTCAAAAATAGAAAAATAATGATCAACAGCTTCGGCAGATAATTGCTGCTGAAGAAAACTCTTAACAAATTCAACATGACCCTTATCGACTTTTTGATCCTGTTTTGCCAGAATAGCAAATAACTCCATTAAGGCCCTTAAAATTTCCTCGCTCATAATCTAACTTTTGTATGGCAAAAACTCGAATGTAAGATCTACAATTTCTTCATATTCTTTTCCAGCAAGTAACATGTCTTCGTCATATTCTGGATAATGCCAGCGAATAATTACCTCTTTACCTTTTTCTTTAATTTCTTCAAGTTTCATCATAATATCAAGCAAAATTTTTGATGACGATGTATTGAAGTAAGTAAGCCGGAAATCAAAGAATGACTTCTGGTTAGGAGAGTTGACATACTCTTGTATCCACGCCATAACATTCCCATAAAATGCATTAACGTCTTCAGGCAAAGATTTTCCAGAAAATTCAAACCTGTTTTCTTCTTTGCTAAGATAAATTTCAGGCGTATCATAAGTTCCTGCTAAATAGATTTTTTCCATGGCTTTATATTTAATTTCTGTTAATAATGGATGTTAATATAAAAAATGACTTCTCTTCATTAAACCTTACAAAACGATAAACAAGCTTATTGCCTGTTTTTCTCGCCATATCAATAAACCCCAATCCAGCACCCCCTTTCTCTGATAAACCGGTTTTTTTTATCTGTGTTTTATATAATTCATTTAGTTGTTCTCTATCAAGGCTATTGATATGATCGAGCATTTTTGTCATTTCTTCAACACGCTCATTCTCAATCATATTTCCAGTAGTAACAAAATATTTATTCTCATCCCTGCTCACAATAAAAATACCTCTACCAGCAACAAAATTTCCATTTAATAACCCATGATTAGCATGTCGGCTCAAATTTTGTAAGCATTCAACCATTACGTGAAACACATTTCTCTGAACAGCACCAGATTCAGAACTTTTCATCATGGTACTTTCTGTTAAGGAAGTAAATTCTTTCGTTAGCTGGTGAGTAACTTCTCCCTCGTAAACAAGTGTAATTTCATGTTTACGTATCAGCTCGTAGAATCCATATACAAAATCCTGAAACGATTGTGCTTTTTCATTCATAATTAATTAATTTAATTAGATAATCATATTACAATTATACTACTTAATTAAAATAATTCAACTTCAATATTCTGTATAAATGCAGTATATGAATGTTCTTCATCACTAATTTTTGCTTCTGATAATAACAATAACACTGGCACTTCTTCTCCGTTTCTTTTTAAAACCTTAACCTCCTTCCTTATACCAACTTGTTTATCTTCACCATTTACAATTGCAGCAAGAAAAGGATCATCAGTTTTAGCACGGTCAGAAAATAAAATTCCTACATTTTCTCCTAAAATTTCAGACTTTGAATATCCCCATAAAGATTCAGCAGATTTGTTAAAGAATTCAATTGTGCCGGTTTTATTAAAAGTAATTATAGCATCATGCGCTCCTTCAAGCGTTCTTTCGTTACGAATTTTAATTTTCTCAATTTCCTTATATTGTTCAGCCATTTCTTTCCTAGCCTGCTCAAGTTTAATACTTAGCTCTTGTTGAGATTGCCTAAGTTGTTCTTCTTGTTTTCTCAAAATCTCAGCTTGCCTTTGAGCATCAAGTTCCATAATTTTTTGTTCAGTAATATCATTTGCAATGTAAATAACCTTAATAATTTCACCGTAAATATTATGCATCGATGTAAACGTACATTGAAACCATTTTTCCTCTTTCCTAAAGGTTACCTGGCGTAACTGACCTTTATATGATTCACCTTGCAAAACTTTTTCCCATAGTTCTTTAAAAGAGTCCTGTTCCTCCTTTGCAATCATTTCAAATATAGATCTCTTGAACAATTCTTCCTTATTAATTCCCATTAGATCCATGAAAATATCATTAGCATCAACCATCATCCCGTCAGGAAGAAATTGAGCCTTTAAGCTGGAACGATTGAGTGCATCAATTTGAGCTCTATAGTCAAGATCCAATTCCTTTTGCATAGTAATATCATTAGCTAAAAATATAACTTTATGCATTTGACTCATTTCGCTACGCTCAACAACTAAGGAAGCCATAAGCCACATGTCTTTCCCTTGTTTTGACTGGAATTTAATTTCACCTTCAAAACTAACATCCTCCTCTTGCAATCTATTCCAAATTGCAAAAAACGATTCCTGATCGCGATAATTGATAAAAACCGATACATGCTTTCCTAGTACCTCATCTCTAGATAAATACCCCATTCTTTTAACAAATTTTTCATTTGCATCAATAATTCGTGCATCAGAATCAAGTTCCAGTCTTAGCATGGAATGGTTAACAGCTTCAGTAAATATTTCCAACTTTCTGCTCTGAAAAGCAATCTGTTCCTGTGTGGCACGAAGTTCTTCTAAATTCTGCCTAAGTTCTTCCTCCTGTTGGGCTAATTCTTCAGCTTGTTGCTGAGACTTTTCAAGTAATTTTCGTGTCTGAATATTATTACGTACAGCATAAACAGTTGAAGCAATGCTTTCAGCGACTTTTCGCAAAAATTCAATTTCATATAAATCAAAGACCTTAAAAGCAGCTACTTCGATTACACCAAGAACTTCATCATTATTATTTGCCACAAGAGGCACCAAGGCGATAAAACGAGGATTTGCATCACCAAGTCCTGAAGTAATTCGAATATAGTTATCTGGTACATCACTCAGTAGAATTATGTCCTTTTCCAATGCACATGCTCCAACAAGGTCTTCTCCCCATTCAATTCTTTTTTTTGCAAACTTCTTTCTGCCCCAAGCATAGCATCCTTTTAAGTCAAAATATTTTTCAGTGCCTTCTTGCTCAACAAGAAAAAATGCTCCCTGATTTGCATTCAGATATTTTACAAGGTTTACAATTATATTATTTGAGAGATCAGATAAATCAGAATTATTTTCACGTAATAATTCAGCGAATTTTGCCAGTCCTTCAGTAATCCAATTTCGTTGCCTGTCTTCTTCTCTTCGACGTAATTCGACTTGTTGATTTTTTATAAGATATTCCTTTAAATCACTAAGAGACCTACCAATTTCATCATTTGGTGTTATTTCAAGTAATTCAACTTCAATATTTCCTTTGCTAATTTTATCTAAAACTGATGATATAGTATGGTAATAGTTTTGTTCTTGTTGTATAATATCTTTCAAATTTTTCTCCTTTTGTTTGATTTGTCGCACAATTAAGTATCCACCAAAGCCGAAGATAAAAGGCATAAAATCAACAATCCAAGCAATAAAGCTAATACTATGCAGATTTAAAATCGAGGATGGAATCAGAGGAACCCCCAAACAATGCAACCAAAAAATATAGATTATTCCCACTAATAACATGCCCAAAATAATCCCAGCATAGATAAATAATTGAACATTTTTTGATTCCTGAAAACCTTTATCTATCATATTTTTCATTATTTTAATTCATTTTGCCATCCTAAAATCACTTGAGGTATATGTTCTAATGATACAATACGTTCAACCGCATCTCTTTTTATAGCTTCTTTAGGCATTCCAAAAACAACGCATGAATTTTCATCCTGTGCTATAGTATGTGCTCCCGCTAATTTCATTTCTAGTAAACCCTGAGCACCATCGTCTCCCATTCCCGTCAAAATAACTCCAATTGCCTTATTACCAGCGCAATGTGCAACTGATCTAAACAATACATCTACACTTGGCCTATGTCGATTTACCAACGGTCCATCTTTAACTTCTACATAATATTTGGAACCACTTCGTTTCAGAAGCATATGTTTGTTACCAGGTGCTATAAGAGCTTGTCCAGTTAAAACGCAATCTCCATTACATGCTTCTTTAACAGTAATTTTGCATAATGAATTTAAACGTTCGGCAAAAGAATACGTAAAATGCTCAGGCATGTGCTGAACAACAAGAATTCCAGGGGAATTGATCGGCATTTTTTCCAAAATAATTCTAATGGCTTCTGTGCCACCAGTAGAAGCTCCTATGGCTATTAAAGAATTTGAGGTTACATTTGTTATTGGGTTTTGTGAATAAGGAATTACAACATCAGCTGTATATTTAGGTGATACCTTAATGTGACTATTTATTTTTTCTAAATTTGCCTTTGAAGCTGCTTTTACAATATCACAAAGTCGAACTCTGGCCTCATCAATAGATTTCTGATCATAAAATTGTGGTTTTGTAATAATCTCAACTGCCCCGTATTCCAACGCTCTCAAAGCAGTATTTGCACCTTCAAATGTAAGGCTTGAGATAACAACTACAGGAATATCGTATTTAGTTCTTAACTTACGCAGGAAAGTTAGGCCATCCATTCGGGGCATTTCAATATCAAGTGTAATAACATCAGGAACACTAGCTTGCAACTTTTTAAAAGCAAAAATAGGGTCAATTGCTGTATCAATAACCTCTAATTCTGGATCGGAAGTAAATATGTCTGCTAATACGCGCCGAACCACAGCCGAATCATCAACTATGAGAACTTTAATTTTTCTTATTTGACCACTCATATTCCCGAAATTTGGATTTGAAGATTTTGTAAAGTACTTGCTTTTTCCAAATATTTCTGGAACACCTCTCCTGTATAAGAATTAAACATAATTTTACGACCCTTTTCTCCGCCTAAACTGCTGCCTGAAATAGTGAGACCAACTTCAGATATTATACGAAAAGCTATTTGTATATTTTTTTCTCCTATCGAAAATTCCTTTGATATAGACTCTATAACATTTCCCCCTCCAAAAACCTTAACAACCATATTTTTCTTTTGGCTGCCGCGCAATGAGAGCTCATCAACAAGCTTTGGAATTGCAATATTTCCGTATTTCGGAGAGGCAAGTCCGTTACCATTCCACAAAGGCAGCATATAATGATTCATGCCTCCTATTTTTAGGACTTTGTCCCAAATACAAACAGCAACGCATGATCCCAGCACTGTAACAATTTTACATGGTACTTCAGCAATAAATAAAGTTGCTGGAAACAGAAACTTTTCTTCATATTCAAAAAGATTATTCATTGCTCAAAACTTCTCGCTTTGGTCAAAAAACATCTCATTACTTGTTTCTGAAAAACCACTGATTGAAGAAATATTACCCGGAGGTAATTTTATTGTAAATTTAGATCCATGTCCCAATTCACTATCTACATCAATAGTACCCCCAAGTAAATCAACATAGTGTCTTACTATTGACAAACCAAGGCCATGACCTTTATTTGAAGAGTTTATGTTTTTACTATGCTTATAAAAACGATCAAAAATACGTTCCTGTTCATTTTTTTCAATTCCAACTCC
>Ga0272448_1004731_pt1 | contig 15379 bp, 12 predicted proteins | sample YNPCB0191_FD_202220 | JGI IMG/M metagenome (GOLD analysis project Ga0272448, IMG submission 202220) | Hot spring sediment microbial communities from Yellowstone National Park, WY, United States - YNP-CB-019-1 | ecosystem: Environmental > Aquatic > Thermal springs > Hot (42-90C) > Sediment...
GCGGATTGCTCTTGACGAGAATGATTCCCGCGGATTCAACCGCAACATCCGTACCGCTCCCAATCGCAATACCGATGTCCGCGCGCGTCAACGCGGGCGCGTCGTTGACGCCATCGCCGACCATCGCTACGCGTCTTCCCTGCGCTTGAAGTTCGGCGACCTTGCGGTCTTTGTGTTCCGGCAACACTTCGGCGAAAAACTCATCAATGCCCAGCTCAGCGGCCACGGCTTGAGCGACCACCTGGCTGTCGCCGGTGAGCATCGCAACCCGGACGCCCATCTCGTGCAACCGTTCGACTGCCCGCTTGCTTTCCGGGCGAATCACATCGGCAACCGCGAATGCAGCGACCACCTGCTCGTCCTGCACCGAGTAGACCACACTCTGCGCTTCGCCCTTCGCTTCTTCGGCAAATCGCGCAATCGATGGCGGCAAGCGCGAGCATCTCAAGCAATCGAGGTCCGCCGACGTAGACCCTATGTCCATCGCTTTGCGCACGCACGCCGCGACCCTTGAGTGCCTCAAAGTCCGCGACCTTGGGAAACGCCAGCTTGCGTTCCACCGCGCTCGCGCGAATGCCGCGCGCAATCGCATGCTCGGAATCGCCTTCGATTGCCGCGGCGAGCGCCAGCGCGGACGGTTCGTCGAATCCATTGGCAGTCGCGATTCCCACCACGCCGAACTCGCCCTTCGTCAGCGTACCCGTCTTGTCGAAGAGAACGGTGTTCACATCGCGCGCGGCTTCCAGCGCGAGTCGGTCGCGCACCAGAATGCCGTTCCGCGCCGCGAGCGCTGTGCTGATCGCAACGACGAGCGGCACCGCGAGTCCGAGCGCATGCGGGCAGGCAATGACGAGAACCGTCGCGACGCGCGCGATCACATCGACATTGAAACCGACTGCGGCTGTCCACCCGATGGCGGTGATCACTGCAACAAAAATGGCAGCGTAGAAAAGCCAACCCGCCGCTTGGTCTGCCAAAACTTGCGTGCGCGATTTGCTCCGCTGCGCTTGCTCGACCAGGCGCATGATGCCGGCGAGTGCCGTCTGGTCGCCGGTGGCGACGACGCGCACGCGCAAACTTCCGTCGCCATTGACCGCGCCCGCAATCAACGTGTCGCCGGTCTGTTTCTTCACCGGCTTGGACTCGCCGGTCAGCATCGCTTCATTGACATCCGACTCACCTTCGATCACTTCGCCGTCCGCAGGAATGCTCGCGCCGGGACGGATCAAAACCAGGTCGCCTGTTTTCAATTGCCCTAGGAGCATAATGTCGATCAAGGTCACCAGTTCCCAGAAGAAGCCGCTTCCCGGCGAGATCCCGAGCGCGGCGAGACTATAAACAAACGCGACGCTGATCGCGAGCGAGATCAGCGTCATCATCCCGGGCTGACGATTGCGCAGTTCGACCCCAGCCATCTGCAAAAACGGCACGCCGCCGTACAGAAAGACGATGACGGCGAAGAGTGGCGTGACCCATCCGCTGCCGGGAAAAATCGGCGCGGTGAAACGCAGCCATTCTTGGATCATCGGGCTATAGAGCAATACCGGCATGCTGAGGAGCACGCAGACCCAGAAGCGGTCGCGGAACATCCTTTCATGACCGGTATGATCGACATGGGCGCGATGATTCATGGCGCCCGTCGCGTGATCCATGTGCGTGTCAGCGTTGCGGTGCATGGTGTGGTCTGCTTCTTCTTCAGCACGCGGCGATTGCGCGCGCCCTTCGTGTTCGTGACCGCGCATATCCATGTGGTGCGACCGATTTCGTCCCATCTTGAGGCACCTCCAGTATAACAGAACCATCGCATTCTTCCAGCGCCGATGTGCGTCCGTTGCACGCGCCATTTGGCTTGTTCTCATGCCGCTAAAAACACGGCGGCAGGGCTTTCCCCTGCCGCCGTGCCTCACCAATCAGTCTGTGCCCGCTCGCGGACGATCCGCCGATACACCTCCAGCGTCTGCTCCGCGATGTGGTCCCAGCTGTACTCTCGCTTTGCCACGTCGTACGCTTTCGCCGCGCGTTGCTTCGCCGCGACCGGGTCTTGCAGCGTGTGCAAGATTCCCCACGCGAGCGATTCCACATTGTCCGGATAAACCGTGACGCCGGTGACATCGTGCACCACCACTTCGCCCAGCCCGCCCACATCGCTCACGATGACCGGACATTTCGCCGCCATCGCCTCCAACGCGACAATACCAAATGGTTCGTACAACGATGGGAACACCGCAGCGTCTGCGACCTTGAACAATCGATTGCGCTCAGCGTCGGAGACAAATCCCGTCGCGATCACCCGGTCGGCGACGCCGAGTTCCCACGCGCGGCGCTGGATGTGATCGCTCATACTGCCGGTGCCGGCGATAATGAATTGGGTGTGCGGAACGTGAGCGAGGACGCGCGGCGCGGCTTCGACGATCAAATGCGTCCCTTTCTCCTGCACCACTCGCCCCACATTGAACACAATGCGCTCGTCCGGGCGCGCCCAGCGTTCGCGAAACGCGCTCAGGTCAACGCCGTCCAGCGCGTCGAACGGTGCCGCGTCGACCCCGTTCGGGACAATGTCGATTTTGTCCGGCGGCACATTAAAGTACGCTTTGATTTCGTCCGCCATAAACCGGCTCGTCGCGATGACGCGCCACGCTTCATAGGTAAGCCACCATTCGGTCCCGTTGATCGAATGCGACGTCTCGCCGCCGAGGAACCCGCGCCCACGTCCGCGCTCGGTCGCGTGGATGGTCGCAAGCAAAGGAGTCTTGTGTAACCGCTTCAGCGATGCCGCCGCCCACGCGACCAGCCAATCGTGCGCGTGAATCAGGTCAAAGCCGCCGAACCGCTCATAGAGGGTTTGCCCTTGCTCTTCCAGGTTCAGATTCGTCTGCTGCACGTCCGCAAAGAAATTCGTCAGCCCCGCCACCGGCGGATCGACGCGATAGACCGCGGAGGCGGGGGCGCGGGCGCGCGGCTTTTGATCGGCGATGAATTCCTGCGGCTCCCCGCCCTTCCAGCGCGGTGTGACGACATGCACCTCGACGCCCGCGCGAGCCAGCGCCGGTGCCAGCGCGGCGACATGCGCGCCCAGCCCGCCGACGATATGCGGCGGATATTCCCAGGAAAGCATCAGCACGCGGAGCGGTTTACTTGCCGTACTTTTGCTGGTTCTGCTGGTGCTCTTCAAAGGTTTTCGAGAAGGCATGCGTGCCATCTCCCTTGGCGTAAAAATACAAATAGTCGGTCTGCGCCGGCTCGACCACCGCGGTGATGGAAGCGAGGCTGGGATTGCAGATCGGACCCGGCGGCAAGCCCGCGTGCAGGTACGTGTTATACGGCGAGTCCCCCTGGGTCAGTTCGTCGATCGTCATCGGCGTTTTCCACCACTGCTTGGTCGCCGCTTGATAGCCCAGCGCGTACTGCGCGGTGGAATCGGCTTGCAGATACATCTTCTTTTTCAAGCGATTCAAGAACACGCTCGCGATGACTGGTCGCTCATTCGCGACCGCGGCTTCGCGTTCGACGATCGACGCGAGGGTCACCGCGTCATAAAACGTCATCTTCGCCGACGCCGCTTCCTGGCGCATCTTGTCCGTCACGCGCTGGTTGAACGTATCCAGGATCAATCGGATCAGCGCGTCGGTCGTGATATCGAAGGGGACGTTATACGTCTCGGGAAACAGGAATCCTTCCACCGAAGTCGGCGCGCCCTTCGGGCGATCGCGCATAAACCAGTAATCGTACTTGCCGGCTTGGACCAATTGGAGAAACTGGTCTTTGTTGAAATTGGCGAGCCCCAACGTCGCCAAGTAATCGGCGATTTCTTCTGCGCGCCAGCCGGGGCGAATCGTCACGATCACCATCTTGGCGCGCCCGTGCTGCAGCGCTGCGATGATCTCGTCCATCGTCATCGTGCGATTGAGCACGTATTCGCCCGCCTGGATTTTTTCGCCGACGTGGAGATACTTGACCAGGTTGACGAACAGATCAGCGTTCTTGATCAGACCCTGATTTTGCAGATGGGCTGCCACGTCCGCAGGCAACTCGCCGAGCGTCACGCGGAAATCCACCGGGCTGGGATCAGTCCCCGCCGGGGTTTTGAGTTCTGCGCTATGTTGTTGCAGGTAAAGTCCCAGCGGCACGTCTTCGATCGAGATGGGCGTCGGAAACGGCGCGTTATCAGAAAGCAATGTCGCGTCCGCGCGACTCTGGGGCGAAAGCGTATTGTAAATAAAGACGAAAACCAATGTGATCAGGGCGGCTGCAAACAGGACCACCATCAAAGCGAGAAATCGACGAATCTTTTTCTTACTCATTCTGTGTGCCTCTGCCCATCGAGATAATCTTGCAGGATTACGGCTGCCGCGATGGCATCCAAGCCGCGGCGCGATTTTTTTCCGCGCGCGCCGGTCTCGTGGGTTCTTCGCGTCGCCTCAACCGTCGTCAGGCGTTCGTCCCAGAAGATGACCGGCAAATGCAATGCGCACGCGATCCGCCCCGCGTAGGTCGTCACCGCGGCAGCTTGCGCGCCGGTCGTGCCGTCCATGTTGCGCGGCAATCCAACGACCAGCTGCACGGCGTCGTACTTGCGCACGAATTCGGCGATCGTCTGCGCGTCCTCATCGATGGAGCGGCGCGTGAACACATCGACTGGCGTCGCCAGCCGCAATTCCGAATCACCAAACGCGACGCCGACGCGGCGGTCTCCAATATCCAGACCCAGTAATTTCATCTTGCGAGACTCAAATTACTCCTGAACCACCGGCGGCGGCTCGACAAAGACCGCAATGCGGAATGCGAACCATGGCAGCCGAAACCAGCCCGGCGGCGTAACGTTGATCTCCGGCGGCTGCGCCAGGTTGATCTCGCCCGACAGGTACGCCTTGGCGTCATCGATCGATTTTCCTTGCAGCGCGCGCGCGACTTGGCTCGTATCGATCTGAGGCGTCGTATAACCCACCACGCGGTACGGCATCCTGAGCAGCACACCGTTGTACTTGCCGCCCGTCAACGGCTCGACCCGAATGCCATTCGGCACCAGCGCATATCCCGACGGCACTTGCTTTTGCAGCACCGTGCGCGCGATCGATTCCAGGTTGCCTCGGTCGACGCCCATTCCGAACGCGGTCGCGGCAATTTGAAGATTCAGCACATCCGCTGGATCATCCACGGTATGATCGAAGGTCACGCTGTCCGGGTTGATTTGCACCGAATCGGGCGCGAGGAATTCATTCGGTCCAAGGTCTGTTTGCAACGCCGCGAGCCCCTGCTGCAAAAGTTGCGCCATGACTTGTGCCTGCAATTTCTTCTTGTCATCCTCCGTCACCACGCGAACCGGATGGACTGTGCCGCTCACCGTCGGCTTGAGGTTGATCACGCGCACCTGGAGGTTCAGCGATCCCTCGATGGTATTGATCGCCAATTCTTTCACATTGCCGCTCGGGCCCGGATCGACCGCGACGATGGGCGCTTCGACGCGGCTGTTCACTCCCGCCGGCACCGTCGCCGTCGTCACCGTGGTAAAACGAATCGGCACGCCGGTGCTCGTCTTGAGCAGCGTGTTCGGCGGAATCGTGACTTGTTCCGACGTGAGATTCGTAAAGACGACCGTGCCGCTGGCGCGCGCGTCGGGCAGACTTTTCGTCGTCGTCGTTTTGAGCTGTCCCGATCCGCGGATCTCTTTCAATATCCGCCGCGCGGGAATAGCATTCAGCCCAGAACTCACCTGGCTCAGCGAGGCGTCCAGCAGCACATCGGTCGTCATCGTCAGCGCGACGGAAGAGGGAACGATCCGGACGTTCGCGGCGGGCACAAAGAGAACCGAGGCGATACACAGCACCATGCACGCCGCGACGATCACGGTGAGGGTGCCCCACCATCGTCTGACCCATTCGCTGGGATTCACTGCGCCACGCGTAACGCTTTCCGGCGGTGGCGGATTCAGGAGGCTCTGCGCGCCCTCCGGGGTCAGCGGCTTCATCCGCCAGCGCGTGCGCTGCGCCTGCGCGATCGAACTGAACGAGGGGATGCCGAACTGTTCCGCACGGTCGCGGACGTCTTCATCGTGCGCGACGATCGCCACCTGCGCGCCCGCATCGTCCGCCGCGCGGCGAAGCATCCGCACGCCACGCTCGGTTTCCAAGGCGACGCAGCCGCGCGGCACGACGAGCACCAGATGGCTCAATTCCGCCGTGTCGATCTTGGCGCGGATGCTCGCGGCATCATCTTCCAGAGTCAGTTGAATAACTTGCTGCATCTAAAATCCGACGGGGGGGCGGAAGACGAACGCGCTCCTCCTGTCACTCTCCTTCGCCCTCCGCCTGTCCTTCAAAAAATAGGGGTCTGCTCAATCCGCAAACCCCCGTGATCGTAGAATCGAATCGTGATTACTCTTTGGCGATCAGGCGCGGCACCGAGGCAATCGCTTCGCCGAGACGCGTGACATCTTTGCCGCCCGCCTGTGCGAGATTAGGTCGACCGCCGCCGCCGCCGCCCACGATGCTGGCAATCGGACGAATGAGTTTGCCCGCGTCGAACCCTTTGGAGACCAAGTCCGGCGTCACTGCGACGATCAGACTGGGTTTGCCTTCGATCGCCGCGCCAAGGACGACAATACCCGAGCCCAATTTATCGCGGAACCAGTCGCTCATCTCGCGCAGCATTTCTGCGTTTGCGGCTTGAACTTCTGCCGCGAGCACGCGCACGCCATCGACCTCTTTCACGCGGTCGAGCAGCTTCTCCGAATTGCGCAGCGCGATCTCGCGCCGCAGCCGTTCGATTTCCTTGCGCTGCGCTTCGTTCTCGTTCATCAGCGCGAGCACTTTGTGATCGACCTGGTCGGGCGTGACGCGCAGGTACGCTGCCGTGCGGTCCAAGCGACCCAGACCTTCCTGCAGCAGTTTCGCCGCGCCGTGCCCGGTGACCGCTTCGATCCGGCGCAAACCCGCGCCGATGCTCGATTCGGACAGAATGTGGAACGCGCCAATCTGGCTCGTGCGTTGGACGTGCGTCCCGCCGCACAGCTCTTGGCTGAATGGCGCGTCCGGCTCGCCCACTTTGATCACCCGCACGCGGTCGCCGTACTTTTCGGTAAAGAGCGCCATCGCGCCGCCGGCGACCGCCTCCTGGTAGCCCATCTCGTGCGGCGCTACCGGAAAATCCGCCAGGATCGCATCGTTCACCGCTTGCTCGATCGCGTCGAGTTCGTCCTGGGTCAGCATCGCCGTGTGCGAAAAATCGAAACGCAGCCGGTCCGGCGCGACCAGACTGCCCGCTTGCTGAACGTGTTCGCCAAGAACATAGCGCAGCTCGCGATGCAACAAGTGTGTCGCGGTGTGATTGCGCATAATGTCCCAGCGCCGCAGACGGTCCACCTCCGCGACCGCCGCCTCGCCGACGCGCGGCGTGCCTTTGGACACCTTGCCCACATGGACGATCAAGCCAGGAACCGGCTTGCGCGTATCGGTCACGTCGATCGCCCAGACGACATTCGCGTCATCGATCTCCGCGCCATCCGCCGCACCCGCGTAGCGAACGATGCGACCGGTATCGCTCACCTGTCCGCCCGATTCGACGTAAAAGCAGGTCGCCGGCAAGACGACTTGGACCGCGTCGCCGACTTTTGCTTCATCGACCAGCGCGCCGTCGCGCAGGATCCCTGCGATCACCGTCTCCGTTTCCGTGCCCGCGTATGGATCGTGTGCAACGCCGGAGGGCGGCAATCGCTTCGACGCGATCAGCTCGTCGTACGCCGCGCGATAAACGCGCTCACCCGCCCAATCGGGGGCGCCTATAGTCGATGCAGCGCGCGAGCGGGTCGCCTGTTCTTCCATCGCCTTGCGAAAACCGGCTTCGTCGACCGTCATGCCGTGCTCGCGCGCGACATCGCGCGTGAGTTCCAGCGCGAATCCGTATGTATCGTGCAGTCTGAACGCGTCCGCGCCCGGAATCGTCTTGACGCCTTTCGCCTCGAGGTCGGCGATCAAACCGTCGAGCAGGGCGGAGCCGACTTTGAGCGCGGCTTGAAAACGTTGCTCCTCCTGCAGCGTCGTCTTCATGATCGCGTCGCGGCGCCGCACCAATTCCGGGTAGGCGTCGCCCATAATATCAATGACGGTTGGCAGCACTTGCGTCAGGAACGGCTCGTGGAAACCGAGGAGCTGCCCGTGCCGCGCCGCGCGGCGCAGAATCAAGCGCAGCACGTAGTTGCGTCCCTCGTTGCCTGGCAACACACCATCGGCGGTGAGGAAGGCGATCGCGCGTGAGTGGTCGGCGATGACGCGGTACGACGCGATCTTCCTTTCCATCGTCGCCTTGTCGTGTCCCAAAAGTTTACGCGTGCGATCGAGAATCGGCTTGAAGAGATCCGTGTCGTACGTCGATTGCTTGTTTTGCAGGACGGAGGTCAATCGCTCCATCCCCGAGCCGGTGTCCACCGAGGGCTTGGGCAAGGGGGTGAGTTTGAACGCGTGACCGTCTTGGGAGCGGTTGAATTGCATAAAGACGAGATTCCAGATCTCCACCTGCTCGTCGCCTTCGCCATTGACGTACTCGACGCGATTGTATTTCGGGTCTTTGGGATGAGGTCCGAGATAGTAATGGATCTCCGAACACGGACCACACGGACCGGTATCGCCCATCTGCCAGAAATTGTCCTTGCGCCCAAAGCGGCGCACGCGCTCGGGCGGCGCGCCGACCTTGACCCACAATTCTGCCGCTTCGTCGTCCGCCGGCACTTCGTCATCACCTTCGAAGATCGTGAACCACAGGCGCGCGGGGTCGATTTCGAAATGATTGACGAGCAAGTCCCACGCGTATTCGATGGCTTGCTTCTTGAAATAGTCGCCAAACGAAAAGTTGCCGAGCATCTCAAAGAAGGTGTGATGGCGCGGGGACGGACCGACGTTTTCCAAATCATTGTGTTTGCCGGAGACACGCATGCATTTTTGCGCCGTGGTCGCGCGGACGTAATCGCGTTTTTCGCGACCGAGGAAAACATCTTTGAACTGCACCATGCCCGCGTTCGTGAACAGTAGCGTTGGGTCGCCGACAGGAATCAGCGACGAACTCGGAACGACCGTATGCTTGCGGCGCTTGAAATAATCGAGGAATTGTTTGCGGATTTCCTGAGACGATAATGGCATGAAAGAATCCTATTTCTCTTTTCTATCGATCTGAAGAATCTGGTCCGTCGCCGAACCTGATTCATTTTATGCGAACATCAAATGAATGTCAAACCTTCCAGCCATTTTCCATTCGCGGCAATGCTGTGGTATAATGCTCCTCAGTCACATCGCGGAGTCCGCTCCATGTCCATGCCTTCAATCGATTTCGTCCTCAAGCGCGCGGTCGCTGAAATCATCAGCGAATCGAGTTTGCGCGAACGGCTCGCTGCCGGCAAGCCGCTGCGGCTCAAGATGGGGTTCGATCCGTCCAAGCCGGACTTGCACATCGGTCACGCGGTCGGAATCCGCAAGCTGCGCCAGTTCCAGGAACTGGGACACACCGTCGTCCTGATCGTCGGCGATTGGACCGCGCAGATCGGCGATCCCTCCGGGCGCGACGAGTCGCGCACGATGCTGACCCCGGCACAGGTGCAAGCAAACGCCCAGACCTACATGGATCAATTCTTCCTCCTCGTCGATCGCGCGCGCACCGAGGTGCGCTGGCAGAGCGAGTGGTTCGGCAAATTCACGCTCGCCGATGTCTTCAACCTCACCTCGCGCTTTACCTTCGCCGATATGATGGAGCACGAGACCTTCGAAAAACGCGTCAAAGAAGGTCGCGCGCTATCGATCATGGAATTGATGTACCCGCTGCTGCAGGCGTACGATTCGATTGCCATCGACGCGGATGTCGAATTCGGCGGAATGGATCAAAAATTCAATATCCTTCAGGGCAGACGCTTGCAAGCAATGCTCGGCAAGACGCCGCAAGAGGTCTTCCTCGTTCCGCTGATCGTTGGTACGGACGGACGCAAGATGAGCAAATCGTTCGGCAACACGATTGATTTGAAAGCCGAGCCAACCGATATGTACGGCAAAGTGATGTCACTGGTGGACAGCGTCGTCATCGAGTACTTTCGTTGGGTGACCGATGTACCCGATCAAGAACTCGACGAAATGGAGCGCGCCATGCAAACCGCCCAGGTCAACCCGCGCGATCTCAAGATGCGGCTGGCACGCGAAATCGTCACGCAATTCCACGGCGCGGACGCGGCGCGCGCCGCGGAAGCCGAATTCGTCAAGGTCTTTCAAAAGCGCGAGTTGCCGACCGACATGCCAACCTTCGCGCTGAAACAAGAAACGCCGATCATCGACCTGATGATCGCGGCGAAACTCGCCCCATCGCGCAGTGAAGCGCGGCGGCTCGTGACTCAGGGCGGCGTTCGTCTCGACGACGCGACGATCGACAAGATCGACGCGATCATTCCCGCGCGCGACGCGGTCTTGCGCGTGGGACGGCGGACGTTTGTCCGCCTGGTCGCAGAAAAGTAATTCGAACGGGCGGCTGAGTCGCCCGTTTTTTCCGGGAGATGCCCATGGACCCCAAAACCCAATTGGTCTATTCACTCAACGCCATTGGAGCGACGCAGTTCGGCGCGTACAAACTCAAATCAGGAATCATCTCGCCGTTCTATCTCGATTTGCGCATCCTGGTTTCCCACCCGCGCGTGCTGCGCGAGACGGCGCAGGTGATGGCGCAATATCTTTCGACACTCCCCTTCGACCGCATCTGCGCCATTCCGTACGCCGCGCTCCCCATCGGCACTGCCGTCGCGCTGGAAATGGACCGCCCCTTGATTTATCCACGCCGCGAGAAAAAAGATTACGGCACCGGGCGCGCGGTCGAGGGCGAATACCGCGCCGGCGAAACGGTGGTCGTCATCGACGATGTGATTACGACCGGCGTGAGCAAGCTCGCCGCGATCGAGCCGTTGGCGATCGCCAAACTCAAGGTGCGCGATATTGTCGTCCTGATCGATCGCGAGCAGGGCGGCGCGCAGCAGGTCGCTCAGCGCGGCTATCAGGTGCATTCCATTCTCAAGATCACCGAAGTCATGGAGATTTTGCAGCAAGCCGGGAAGGTAACCGAAAGTCAGCATCGCGATGTGCTGGCGTTTCTCGCCCAGAACGGGGGAAATAGATGAGCGAGCCCGATCTGTCCGTCGACCTTTGCGGCGTGCGCTTGAGAAACCCCACCGTCCTGGCATCGGGCATCCTGGGATTGTCGGAAGACTTGTTGATCCGCGTCGGCGAAGCGGGCGCGGGCGCTGTGGTGACCAAGTCGTGCGGACTCGTTCCGCGCGTCGGTTATCCAAATCCTGTGGTCGCCGATTGGGGCGCCGGACTCATCAACGCTGTCGGTCTCTCCAATCCGGGCGTCGACGCGACGATGGAAGAAGTGCGCACTGCGAAACGCGTGCTCAAGCCCAAAGGCGTCGCCGTCATCGCCAGTATCTTTGCCGAATCGGTTTGGGATTTTGGAGTCGTTGCCCAGAAAATATCCCCCGCTGAACCCGACCTCATCGAAGTCAACATTTCCTGCCCCAACGTCGAGCACGAGTTCGGGCAGTTTTTTTGTGCGACGCCGTACGTCGCCGCGCAGGTGACGCGCCGCGTCAAGCAATGCACCGCTATCCCCATCATCGTCAAACTCTCGCCGAACGAGGCGGACATCGCCGAGATCGCGCGCGCGGTCGTCGACGCCGGCGCGGATGCCATCAGTGCGATCAACACGCTCGGACCCGGCATGGTACTCGACATCGAGTCGCGCGCGCCCATCATCTCGAATCGCATCGGCGGCATCAGCGGACCGGCGATTCACCCGATTGCCGTCCGCTGTGTGAACGACATTGCGCGCGCCGTCCCAGTACCGCTCATCGGCATCGGCGGCAACACGACCGCGCGCGACGCCATCGAAATGATCATCGCCGGCGCGACCGCGGTCGGCATTGGCAGCGCGATTTATGCACGCGGACTCGATGTCTTTGCCGAAATGACGCGCGGCATCGAAGCGTACATGCGCCGGCACGCTTACGCGCGGCTGGACGATTTCCGCGGACGTGTGGTGGAGACCACGCCGGCGGCTGGAATCCAACTGACCCAAAAAGTGCATTAACCGACCTTCCTACGAATTCCGCGTCTCGACGCGATTGAAAAGCTGGGCGTCGGTTCGCGTGACGCGCGGACGAGAAAATAAGCATGCTGCCTCGCGTGGTTCCAATTACCCAGATCATCTCGGAGAACCCGTACACCAAGACTTTTGTGCTCGACGACGCGATCCCGCACGCGACGCCGGGACAATTCGTCATGCTCTGGATTCCCGGCATCGATGAAAAACCATTCGCCATCGTCGCGCGCGAACCCCTGACTCTCACCGTCGCCGCGGTGGGACCGTTTTCGCGCGCGCTACACGCGCGCCAGCCCGGCGATCGCGTTGGCTGGCGCGGTCCGTTCGGTCATGGTTTCGATTTGAGCGGTGGGGGCGACGCGTTGTTGATCGGCGGCGGTTATGGCGTCGCCGCGCTGTACTTTGCCGCGTGCGAATTGCGCCAGCAGCGCGATGACCTCACCGTCGCGATCGGCGGACGCGGCGAGCGCGATCTGCTTTTCGCAGAACGCTTCCACGCGCTCGGCGTCCGCGTCGAAATCGCCACCGAGGATGGCTCGCGCGGGGTGCGCGGTCTGGTGACCGACGCGGCGCAAGATGCGCTCACACGCGCACAGCGAATTTTCGCGTGCGGACCCGAAGCGATGCTCGTCGCGGTGATGAAACTGGCTCTCGCCAAAAACATTCCCGCGCAACTTGCCGTCGAACGCTACATGAAGTGCGGCTTTGGCATCTGCGGTCAATGTACACTCAGCGGCAAACTGGTCTGCCTGGACGGACCGGTCTTCACGGCGAAAGAACTGGCACAGCTGCCGGAGTTTGGCCGCGTGCATCGCGATGCGAGCGGCGCGGTGCATTTCTTCCAGGGGCGCGGCGCGCGCAGAACCTAAGGTCAGCCGGATGAAGGCGGAAAGAAGCAAGTTCCGCCCGCATCCTTTGGAAAAACACAGAGATGAATCGCCTTCTGATTCGCAACGGCATCATCGTCACACCAGACGAAATCTTCCGCGGCGATATCTTGATCGTCGGCGAGACGATCGCGCGGGTGGCGCCGGCGATTCGCGCGGCTGACGCGCGCGTGATTGACGCGAGCGGATGGCACATCCTGCCCGGTCTGATCGACGCGCACGTGCACCTGCGCGACCCCGGCGCGACGCACAAGGAGGATTTTCTCACCGGCACGCGCGCTGCGCTCGCCGGCGGCGTGACGACCGCGCTCGACATGCCGAACAATGTCACGCCGACCATCAGCCGCGCGGCGCTGGAAGAAAAGCGCGCGCTGGCGCATGACAAAGCCGTGTGCGACTATGGATTTTTTATCGGCGCGACCGAAGAGAATTGGAGCGTGGAGATCGGGACGTGGGGCGCGGTGGGCGTGAAACTCTACATGGGCGCGACCACCGGCGATTTGCTCGTGACCGATTTCGCCGCGACCTACCGGCATTTCGTCGCGCCGCACCACTTGCCCCTCGTCGTACACGCGGAGGAGAACGACGCGCTCAAGTTCTTTGCAGGCGATTCCTCGCGCCGGCGGCACTCGACGCGGCGTCCGCCGCTCACCGCCGCGCTCGCCGTCAGCCGCGCGCTTGCGCTGGCGGAAGAAACCGGACGCCCGCTGCACATCGCGCATCTTTCGACCGCGCGCGAAATCGAGTGGGTGAGAGACGCCAAGGCGCGCGGCGTGAACGTGACGTGCGAAGTCACGCCGCAACATCTGTTCCTCAGCACGGACGATGAAGAACGGCTCGGCGCGTTCGGCATCGTCAATCCGCCGCTGCGCGCGCCAGACGACGTGCGCGCGTTGTGGCAGAACCTCAGCCACATCGACCTGGTCGCCACCGATCACGCGCCGCACACCATCGAGGAAAAACAATCGGCGAAGCCGCCTTCCGGGATGCCCGGCTTGGAAACGATGCTGCCGCTGCTTCTCACCGCCGCGGGCGAAAAACGCTTGACGTTGCAGGACCTCGCGCGGCTCACCGCGCGCAATCCCGCGCGCGTATTTCACCTCGCGCACAAAGGCGAAATCGCGACCGGCTATGACGCCGACCTGGTGTTCGTTCGGCTGGAGGAGGAATACGTCTTGCAAAAGCCGTGGCAAACCAAGTGCAACTGGTCGCCGTTCGAAGGGCAGCGCGTGCGCGGGAAAATCGTACACGCGATCCGACGCGGACACACCGTGCTGAAAGACGGGGAGATTCTGGCAGAACCGGGAACGGGAAAAGAAATCGAAACGGGACAGGGGTGAGACCTGTCCCGCTGTCTTTGTTATCCAGTACGGTTTTCCACTAACCCGCTCTCACCGCCTCCACGATGCGCGGCAGCACCACCGCGACATCATCGCGCAGCACCACCGCCGCGTGCGCGTCGGCTATCGTCGATGTTCGGTTCACAATGATGAGCGCCGCGCCGTTCTTCTTCGCCACGAGCGGCAAGTCCGCCGCGGGAGCAACTTCCAGCGACGAACCCGCGACGAGCATGACATCGCACACTTTGGATTCCTGCTCCGCCTCGTACATCACGCTCACCGGCAGCATCTCGCCGTACAAAACGACATTCGGCTTCATCACGCCACCGCAAATCTCGCACGTGGGCACCGCGCCGTCATCGATGAACTTGTCCAGGAGCGGCTGCGCCGGCACCATATGGTAGCAGCGAATGCACGTCGCCTCGCGCATGTGCCCGTGAACTTCGAGCACGCGCTTGGAGCCGGCGCGTTGGTGAAGATTATCGATGTTCTGCGTAATCACCGCGTGGATTCGCCCCATCGCTTCGAGGTCGGCGAGCGCGCGGTGCGCCGGGTTGGGCTGCGCGCTCATCATCTTTTTGGCAAGCGGCTTGACCCAATCGTAAAACCCCTGCGGATATTCGACAAAGCCCCAAAAAGACGCCACGCTCATCGCGTCGGAAGTTTGCCATAACCCGGAACCCGGGGTGCGAAAATCCGGAATGCCGGAGGGAGTCGAGATGCCCGCGCCGGTCAGCGCGACGGCGTGCTGAGCATCCCGAATCAATCGGGCGGCTTGCTGAATTTTTTGATCATTTGTCATTAGAAGCGACTCTTCCGCGCCGGATTCAAATCAATCGATGCGCCGCCGGCGACGCGGTGCGCGTACCGCGTCGTCTCCGGCAACCGATAACGCGTGCAACATTGAAGCACGAGGGCAATGGCGCGCTCCAGACTCACGCGATGACCGACGCTGATGTAAATCGGCTTGGTCCCCGCCCGCGTTCGCACCGCCGCGCCGATCGGCTCCGCGCCATCTAGCAGCGGCGACCAGGC
>Ga0272448_1004735_pt1 | contig 15370 bp, 10 predicted proteins | sample YNPCB0191_FD_202220 | JGI IMG/M metagenome (GOLD analysis project Ga0272448, IMG submission 202220) | Hot spring sediment microbial communities from Yellowstone National Park, WY, United States - YNP-CB-019-1 | ecosystem: Environmental > Aquatic > Thermal springs > Hot (42-90C) > Sediment...
AACTGGTTATACTGAAACTCCCTACGCAGCGGGTGAGCATCGTTGGGAAAATCGTCGGGCAGGATCAGGCGGCGCGGGTCCGGGTGGCCGACGGGGCGTATGCCGACCAAATCGAACGCCTCACGCTCAGACCAGCCCGCGGCGGGTACTTCAGGCGTGATGGAAGCGATGGTGGGATCGTCGGCGGGCACGTGGGCGTGCAATACAAGGAATTCCCTCTGCTCGTCGAAAGCCAATATATACGACACGGAGTAATCGCCCGACTTAGACCGCCTGTCCGTCGCGACGCTGATCACGAAACGCGCGCCAAGCTGCTTGATGGCGTGCTTGGCGATCGCGGGAAGCACCTCGCGCGGAACCGTCGCGACGAACTGCCCCGGCACATCCTCCTGAAGTCCCTCCAGAACATCCGGAAAGTGCGTCCACAAATCCAAGAGATATTCCTTTTGCACCGCCATATCCGTCTCCGTCGTTGCCGTCATTCCGAACGCAGCCAACAACATTTACTGAACGCTTCGCACTCCCCGAGCTAGATCAGCTCTGCGAACACGTCGGCCAGAGTCCGCGCGGACCGTCGAACTTCCGCGCACATCGGCGCGTCCTGTCTTACATCCATCGGTTGAACCGCGACAAGTAGGCAGCGGCAGCTCAGTTCTTGGGCGAGATAGTTCATCGTCAACTTGAGCGGCGCCCTGTGGGTATCGTAACCCTTCGCGCGCAGATCGTCCGGCTCGAGTATCGCGGCATCGCCCGGTTTCGCGCCGAGGTCCACAGCGTCCACAAACACCACAGTGTCCGGATCGAGCTCCCTTATCCGCCACGTTTCGATCTCCGGCGATGTACCCGCGTCGATTGCGTGCTCGATTCCCTTGTCCGTCAGCAGTTCGGCCACGAGCGGCCCCACGCCGTCATCGCCGTGCCTGCTGTCTCCGACGCCGACCACCACCACGCGCCCCCGAAGCTTCAGACCCAACTGCTCGGCGATTCCCACGGTCCTACAGCTCCAGCTCCGGCAAGGCCAGCAGGTCTTTGTATGTAAAAACCGGTCCTTCCGTGCAGATATAGACATGGTTCACACAGCAGTGCCCGCACTTGCCCACTCCGCACTTCATATAGCGTTCCAGGCTCATCACTATGCGGTCCTCGGATATGCCCATCCGTTGCAGGGCTATCGTGGCGAACTTGATCATGATCGGCGGCCCGCACACAAACGCAACCGCACTCTTTGGATCGATCTTTATCTTCTCGAACAGCGTGGTCACCACGCCCACATTGCCCTGCCACTTGTCGTCCGGCACGTCAACCGTCTGGAGCAGATGTATATCCTCGCGGGCTTCCCACAGCTCCAGGTCGTAGACGAAGTCGCGGTCGGCGGGCGTCCTTGCCCCGTAGAGCAGCCAGAAATCACCGTAGCTGGAGCGATCGGCGAGCATTCGCAGGATGGCGGGTCGAAGCGGCGCCAGTCCGCAGCCTCCGCTGACGATCAGCACGTCGCGGCCCTTTATGGCCTCCAGCGGCCAGCAGTTGCCCAACGGGCCGCGAATGCCGACCTTGTCTGAAACCTTGAGCCGGTGCATCGCGCTTGTGACCTTTCCTCGCTGCACCACCGTCAGCTCGAAAAACGACTTCTCCAGCGGGTCCGAGGAGAACCCTATCGGCGCTTCTCCGGCTCCGAACACCGTCACCTCGACGAACTGTCCCGGTTCCCAACTGAACGTCTTGGCATAATCCTTGTCGTCAAAGACGAGCCTGAATGTCTTGGTATCGGGTGTTTCGTCGATGATGTCGGTTATGGACGCGACCATCGGGATATATAGGTTCGCGCTCGGATGGTCGGTCACTCCCCACATCTTGCGCGGTTTGGCTGCTGTCAGGGTCATGTTCTCACCTCGGCGGAAGGCAGGTAGTCGTGCATAGCTCTTCTGATTCGCTTGACGACGGTGGGGACGTCGAGCTTTGTCAGGCACGCGCTTACGCATCGCCCGCACCCGACGCAGCCGTGCCGGCCGTCTCGCTGTATATATTGGTAGCTTGCCTTATGATAGAACCGGCGCTGCACCCGGCTGCCGAAGGTCGGACGCGGATTGTGGTCACTGGCCTCGCGGGTGAAGCCGGCAAACTGGCAGGAATCCCACGACCTGCACCTCACGCAGCTACCGTCCTGTTCGATCCTGTCATCGACCGTATAGCAGGTGCAGACTGGGCAGAGATTGGTGCATGCGGCGCAGCGGAAGCAGGTGGACCCCAGGTCTTCCCAAACCTCGTCGGGCACCTCGTTGGAACTAATGAAGAGAATCGCCTTTGCCAGGTACGATACCGTCTGAAACTGAGAATCGGCATCGAGCTCGATCTGTTTTCGCGCGGCGATGTCCTCGCCGGTCGCCAGCTGCAGCATATGGCCGCCCGGTTCGCTGGCCTTAAGGCCCTTTTCGCTGCCTATTCTGTAGAGGAACTTGTCGCCCAGGTCGGTCAGCTCGACGTCGAATCCGGAGTCGAGATAGGGGCCGGAGTCACAGCAGATGCAGAAGCACTCCTTTCTTGGCGGCTTGTTGCAGACGAGGCTGAAAAGCACGGTGTTGTCGGCACGGGCTTTGTAGTAGGAATCCACTATCGGTGTTTCGAAGAACCGCTCTTGAAAGCGTATTGCGGACACGTCGCAGGAGCGAATTCCGACTATCGCCTGCATCGGAGCTTCACCGAGGTCGGTAAACCGCGGCTCGCCGTCGGTGCGATAGCTGAACATATCCTCGTAGTGCGGCAGCACGAACCGCTTGGGAGGGTAGATGTCGTGGCCGTAGTCCCAGGCGATCTCCTTCGGCGACTCGACCACATCGAAAATCACATCGCCGCCGAACCGCTTCTTGGGCGCGATCAGCCGCATCTCGTGCGCCAGGCTCGCAAAGAACATCACAACGTCGCTCTTTTTCAGAGTCAGGGTATCGCCGATATTCATCCGGCCGCCTCCACTTTGACGGCGCACGCCTTGTAGGCAGGCACGCCTGAGATCGGGTCGGGCTGATAGGAAACCAACGCGTTGGGCGAATCGCCGCCCGCAAAATGCGGAACATGAACGCAGCCCTTGGGAATCGCGTCGCTCAGTGCCAGGCGGCGCGTGAGGCTGGCTGTCGCCGAGCTGATAGTTATCATTGCGCCAGGCCGGAGCTTCAGCGCGTTCGCATCGGCCTCGTTTAGCTCCGCGATGCAGTTCGGATACTCGCGCGCAAGAGTAGGGCTCCGCCACGCCATCGTTCCGGTCTGCTGGTGGAAGTTGATCCTGGCGGCTATCAGCCGCATCGGCAGGTCGGAGGCGGCCGCGTGTTCCAGCGGCGGCATCGGAGCCAGCCGAGGCGTGGCATTCTCGACTATCCACGGGCTGCCCCAAGTCTCGTCGAGCCGTTCGTAGGACACGCGCGAATACGCGGGCACGTTGGCCGCGATCTCGGCCATCACCTCCGCCGGGTCCGCCGAGAGATTCGAACCCAGCCCGGCGGCCAGAGCGGCTGTAATTTGCAGGTCCGACAGAGCCTCACCCGGCGGGTCGAGAACCTTGCGAACGCGCTGGACGCGCCGTTCTATGTTGGTGAAAGTGCCGTCTTTCTCGAGAAACGAGCACGCCGGAAATACCACATCGGCAAGCTGCGCCGTCTCCGTCAGATACATATCCGCGACCGCCAGGAACCGCATCCTTTCGAGCGCGGCGATGGTTTGCTTGGTGTCGGGCGCGGAGAGCGCGACGTTTTCCCCGAAGATCAGTAGCGTCTCGCATTCGCGCACCATGCGCGCGGCATCGATCCCCGGTTTGGGCGCCGCCACGTAGCCCGGCAGCATATCGGGCAGCAGGCCCATATCGCATGCGCCCTGCGCGTTGTTTTGACCCCGGAGCGGCATTACTTGGCCGCCCAGAAGCAGAGCGATGTCGGCGAGCGCCTTGATCGTTCGTGTCGATTCGGCCTGCTGCATTACGCCCAGCCCGAACATTACGATAAGCGGTGGGTTCGCTGCCATTACTTGGGCCGCTTCGGTCACCGCCTCAGCAGTCAGCCCGCACTCGCCTTCGAGCCGGGCGCCGTCCGCGCCTTCCAGCGACGCCCTGAGTTCCTCAAATCCGGGCACCTCCGGGACGCCTTCGGCATATAGCTGCCTGTCGATTATCGATTTTGCCATGTAACGCAGCCATGCGAGGTCGGTTCCGGGCATCGGGTGCAGGAAAATGCCGGCCTGCGGAGCCAGCCTTGACACTCTCGGATCGACCGCCACCACCTTGCAGCCGTTTTCGACCGCGTCCTGTATCCGCGATCCGATGTGCGCCAACTGCTCCATCACGTTCGCCCCAACGATCAGCATGGATCCCGCCGCAGCGACGGCGTCGAGAGTGATTTGCGAGCCCGGCACGCCGGTCGTGTCGAGCAGCGCGGGGATCAACGAGGCGTCATAGAAGCGACAGGCGGAATCGACATTCGGCGTGCCGATCACGTCTCGCGCCAGCTTTGCGAGTTGGTAACACTCCTCGTTGGTGGTCTTGGCGGAGCCGATCACGCCGATCCTGGCAGGTTCGGTCTGCTTGAGAGCGGAGACCGTCGCGGAAATCGCTTCCTCCCAGGAGGCGGATTCGAGCTTGCCTTGCTTGCGGATAAGCGGAGTTCGCAGTCTCTGGTCGTTTACAAGCGCGGGGGTTGCGTTCCAGCCCTTGATACACAGGCGGCCGGCGCTTACGGGATGGTTCGCGCTCGGACACAGCGCGGCGACGCGGCCCTTTGTCGGCTCGACATACAGTGCGCACCCACAACTACAGAACCCACACGTCGTAGGAAAATCGATCACACGGCACCACCTCAAGGGGACCGCGGTCCCGATATGGACCGGCTTTGTCGCGGGTCGTTGCCGACGCCGCTGCGGCCAATCTCAGGTATGATACAACCTGCACTCCAGATGAGTCAATACTTCTTTGACATTGTTCGCAAGTGCGAATGCGGGTGACGGGCAGCTTAAGCCGCCTGAACAGCGCTTAAGCTCTGCGCGAAGGTGCTTTGATGAGGTTGCTACCCGTTTTTGGAGAAGGTGCAAACGTCCAAGCGGAAGTATATCTTTCTTGTTGCTGAGCAATTCAACCGACGGGGGCGTGGAGATGATAACACCTACGGCAGGATTCATTGTTTATGGAGTTCATAAGGACGGGCTACGCGACCCGATGGGCACACCGTTCATCGACGACGCGCTCGTGGCGAAGTCCAAGAAGGCGCTCGTTGACGCCGGCGTGGCGCTGGTGGAGCACGACGTGGTGGTCGCGTCGAAAGCTGAGGCGAAGACGGCGCTTAAGAAGATGAAGGACGACGACAGGGTTGACTGCGTCATCCTGCTTTCCGGCACCTGGGTCTGGGCGGCACACATGGTCGCGGCGATTCGCGACTTTGCGATGACCGGCAAGGGCGTGCTCATCTGGACGCATCCGGGTTCGCAGGGCTGGAGGCCGGTCGGCGGGCTGGTGCTGCACGGCGCGCTGATGGAAATCGGAGTCGACCACAAGTTTGTCTACGGCGCGGCTGATGACCCGGCGGAGGTCGCGAAGATTGTCAGCTTTTGCCGGGCTGCGCATCTCAAACAGTTGCTGAACATGTCCACAATTGGCGCATTCGGCGGACGTGGAATGGGCCAAACCTGCGGCGCGGCCGACCCGAGCCAGTGGATGAGAACCTTTGGCATCGACATCGACTCCCGCGACACGACCGACCTCATCCGCACCGCTGAGAACATGCCGGCTGAGAAGATCAAGGCGCTGGAACCGCGCATAAAGCAGCTTTTTGGCTCGCTGCCGGATATGAACGTCGTCAACGAGCGCTCTATCCGACTGTATCTGGCGGTCAGGGAAATCGTCGAGAAGGAAGGCTGGGACTTCTACACGATCCAGTCGTTTCCGGGACTTGGCGACGACTACTGCGCAACGTGCTTCGCCCAAAGCATGATGCTCGAGGACGGCTGGGGTACATCCACGCTGGGCGATTTCAACACGGCGCTGACCGTGCTTTTGCTCACCAAGCTCAGCAAGGAACCGGTCTACTACGGCGATTTGCAGCACATAGATAAGACCAATAATGAAATCAAGATCATCGGCGACGGCGCATGTCCGCCCTCGCTCGCGGGCAAGCTGGGGCCGGCGGGGTTTGCGGAGCACGGCATTCCTACCGAAGGCGAGGCCGGCGGACTGTCCGTCAAGTTGGTGTGCAAGGTCGGCGAGGGGGTGCTTGCCAGGTTGGGTCGGGTGGATGGCTGGTTCCAGATGGTCATCACGCGCGCGACGATCTTCGAGCCGCCCGCCGATCAGCTCGAAAAGCGCCAACTCGAGTGCGGGATACCGTTCTGGCCGCACGGGTTCGTCACTGTTCACTGCGACATCGATCAGATGCTTCAGCACTGGACCAACGAATATGCCTGCCTCGGCTACGGCGAGCATCTCTACAGCGCCCTTGTCGATTTCTGCGAGCAAACCGGCATCGAGCCGATCGCGCTGTAGGAAGGGAAATGGAACACGGACGAACACGGATGAGACGGATGGACACGGAAGAAATCCATCCGTGAACATCCGTACAATCCGTGCCATCCGTGTTCTATTGGAGAGAATGGAACACGGACGAACACGGATGAGACGGATGGACACGGAAGAAATCCATCCGTGAACATCCGTACAATCCGTGCCATCCGTGTTCTATTGGAGAGAATGGAACACGGACGAACACGGATGAGACGGATGGACACGGAAGGGAGTTGGGAATGTGGCAAACACTGCCGATAGGCCAGGGAGCAAGCTCATACACGAGGAAACAACCCGAGAGGTCTTAGGCGCAGCGATGGAGGTGCACAGGACTCTGGGCGTGGGGTTTCTGGAGAAGGTGTATGAGAACGCTCTTGTGTTCGAGTTGTGCGCGCGCGGGATAACAGCGGAGTCGCAGAAGCCGATCTCAGTGCACTACAAGGGCCGAGCCGTGGGCGAGTATTTCGCGGACATCGTGGTAGCCGATCGGGTTATACTCGAACTGAAGGTGGCCGCCACGCTGACAGAGGCCCATGAAGCGCAGATGCTCAATTACCTGCGAGCGACTGGGCTTCGGGTCGGACTTGTGCTCAACTTCGGCGCACCCCGCCTCGAATGGAAGCGGCTGGTAGCTTGATCGGGGGAATGCAACACGGACGAACACGGATGATACGCATGGACACGGAAGAAATCCATCCGTGAACATCCGTACAATCCGTGCCATCCGTGTTCTAACTAGACGATGAAGCCAAGAGACCATGACCCTGAACCACTGCTGAAACGACCGGACAACACGCCGGAGCGGGCGAAGTTTCCGGTGATAGATGCGCACAACCACCTGTTCGGCGACTACTCGGCGGAGCAGTTGCTTGAGGTGATGGATGCGGTCGGGATTCGCGCGTGGGTGAACGTATCGGGCAACTGCACGCTGCCCTACTCCAACAACTGCTACACCATCAAGCGGCGCGAGATTGATGTCTTCATGGACGGCTACGTCAAGGCCCACCCCGGCAGGTTCGCCGCTTTTACGATGGCCGACTTCGCGCAGTGGGGCGATTTCACGCTCATCAAGGACGATGGATTCGCGGACAGGTGCATCCAGCAGTTGGAAGCGGACGTCGCCCAGGGCGCGTGCGGACTGAAGGTCACCAAGGAGCTTGGGCTGCAGTTCCGTGACTCGACCGGCGCGATGATTCCTGTCGATGACGAGCGGCTCTTCCCGATCTGGCGGCGGGCAGGCGAGCTCGGCATCCCGGTGCTGATTCACGTCTCCGATCCCGTCGGGTTCTTCCTGCCCGTCGACGAGCGCAACGAGCACTACCAGACGCTGCAGGAGTTCCCCGGCTGGAGCTTTGTGGGGTCGCATTTTTCGAAGTGGGAGATACTCGAACAGCGCAACCGCATGATCGCCGCGCACCCGAAGACCACGTTCATCCTGCCGCATGTGGCCAACAACCCCGAGGACCTCGACTCGGTCGCGGCGCTGCTGGACACGTATCCAAACGTCAACATCGACTTCTCCGCCCGCATCGACGAGCTGGGCCGGCAGCCCTACACCGCGCGCGACTTCATGATCCGCTACCAGGATCGAATCCTCTTCGGCGCGGACATGCCGCCGTCAATCGACGTGTATCGCTGCTACTTCCGGTTCCTGGAGACCGCCGACGAATACTTCGCCTATCCCGATTACCTCGGCCGCTGGGGCCGCTGCCGCTGGCGCATCTACGGCCTGCGCCTGCCGGACGAGGTGCTGCGCAAGATCTACTCCGCCAACGCCGTTCGGTTGGTGCCGAGTCTGGCCGATACGCTGTAGATTCAGGACACGGACAAACACGGATTGCACGGATTTCCACGAATGAATTCCTTCAGTGCCCGTCCGTCCCATCCGTGTTCGTCCGTGTTCCATTCCCAGGTCTATAACTCTTCCTGCGGCACGGAGACGTCGAAGCCGAGATAGTATTCCAGCGCCTCGCAGAGCGGCGCGCCCACCAAACCCGGCGTGACGCTGGTGTGGTGGCGGTGGCCCTCCATGCCGATCGAGAGCAGCACATCCTGCAGGTCCTCGATCCGGGCAACTCCCGCGCAGCCAAAGAAGTCCTCGGGGATTGGGTCGGACGTGAACTCGCCTTCGCCGATGTAGAAGTGCAGGTCGCCGTCCCGGGTGAGCATGCTCGAAAACGTGAACGGAGACGGCTTGATTCTGCCGACGTTGCAGCCGTAGGATGACGTTATCCCCGGCGCGTTATTGAGGATGGCGTGGTCGGTGACGGTGCCCTTGGCAGTCATCATCGACTGAGGAACCGGCCCGCAGTGGAACAGGATGCACTTGTCCTCATCATCGCCGTAGTTGTTGTTCCAGTCCAGGCACGCGACGACGTTGCCCGATGCACAGCTCAGTGCGTGCATGGCAATCGCGTTCCCTATGTCCACCTCGCAGGCCGCGGGTATGCCGCGGTCGTTGATTTCGCTGAGCAGCACACACGGCGATATGCCCAGATGCCGCTGCATTTCCACCCAGCAGCGGATCGCCACCGCGTCCAACCCGGCCTCCTCGATGATCTCGTCGATAACCACGCCAAGCTTGACCAGTTTGGCGAACTTGTCGGCGGGCGCGTTGGCAAAACCGGCGTACGCCTTCAAAGTATCGGCTTTGGCCTTGTACGCGTCGCTCGATTCGGAAACCGACTCCATCCTGACAAAGACATCGGACAGGTCGAATGTTTCCATCGTGATGCCGTTTTTCTGCAGCGCCAGCTCGTCGATGCGCACGGTCTTGAACGCGGTCGTTCGAGCGCCGATTGCGCCGACCACGAGATTGTCCATCCCCTTCACCACGCGGCAGACGCGGTCGAAGTAGTCGATCTGCGCGGCGAACGCGTCGGCCGTGGGGGCGACGGTGTGGGGCTTGAGCGCGGTGAAGGGGATGTCGTTTTGGACGAACACGTCCATTATCGACATCTTCCCGCAGAACGCGTCGCGCCTGAGCTCCGGCGCCATCTTGTCCAGTTCGTCGGGGTAGGCCTGGATGAGGATCGGAACGCCGGCGTCCTTGAGCGCTGCCACGGCGCCGTTCTCGTCGCCGAAGTTGGGCAGTGAGAGAATAACGCCGTCGAACTTGCCCTGGTTCTGCTTGAGCCACTGCGCGTAGATGCGGCCTTCGGCGACGGTCTCGACGGCGCCGTGTCGAGTCGCAGCGGGGTCAAGCATGATTATGTCATATCCGAGCTTGCCAAACACCTTGGCCAGCTCCTCGCGCGCCGCCATCAGCAGCGATGCGGGAAAGAAGCCGCGGTTGCCGATGTAGATAGCAAAGGTGCTTTTGGGGGAGTTGGTTTTCATGTGTTCCTTCCTTTCAAGTCGGCGAGCATTACCCTTGCCGCGCCGAGGGAGTTGTATAGCTCCTTGTATAGAGCGAAACGGTCATCGTATTGCGCCGAATAGCGCGGTTCGAAAGTCTTGGCGGGCGTGGCCCACTTCGACTGCGCCTCCGCCGCATCGAGCATGCCCAAACCTTGTCCAGCAAGCATAGCCGCGCCCATGCACGTCGCCTCCGTCACCTGCATCCGCGTAAGCTGAACTCCCAGGATGTCGGCCTTGATCTGCATCCAAATATCACTTCGCGCGCCGCCGCCGACCGCCCGCAGTTCCGACAGCGCGAACCCCGAATCGGCCAGAATCGACAGGTTGAGTTTCATCTCATACGTGATGCCTTCGAGAAACGCGCGCAGGACCTCGGCTCGCGTCGAGGACAGCTTCAAACCGAACAGCACTCCCGCCCCCTGCGCGTCGAAGTAGGGTGTGCCGGTGGGGCCGAAATGCGGCAGCAGGATCAGGTCGGCGGGCTTATCCGCTGCCGCTGATATGATGCGGTCGTAGGGGTCCTCGTTGGATTGACGCGCGGCCTCGGCTTCTTCGATGGCCAGGTTGTCTCGAACCCACTTCAGCACGCTGCCCCCGGTGACGTTGAATGCGACGGTGGTATAAAGGTCGGGCAGGACGTGCGGATAAGTTGCCAGGTTTGCGGCCATGAGATCGTCGGAGAGAATGAACCGGTCCGTCGCGGGGCATACGCACTCGGTCGTTCCCATCGAATACGCGGCTCGGCCGGATGCAGCCGCCCCGCAGCCGAGCGCACCCACGGGCTGATCGTGGCCGCACGGCGCAACCTTGATCCCTGCACTCAGGCCGAGCCGCCGAGCGACTTCGGGCTTGACGGAGCCGACAACGGTCCCCGACGGCACGGCTCTCGGCAGCCGATCGATATCAAGTCCGATCGCGTCGCAGATTTCGCGCGACCACTGCTTCGCGCCGACATCGAACAGCATCGAACGAGCGGCCATCGTGTAGTCGGTCGCGACTTCGCCCGTCAGCCCGAAGGCGACCAGGTCCTCGCAGAAGAGCAGCTTCCACGCCCGGTCGAGCGCTTCGGGCCGATTCCGCTTGAGCCAGAGCAGCTTAAAGAGCGAATACATCGGATACGCCGTGTGGCCGGTGATGCGGTAGAGCTTCTCCCGTCCAAACTCCGCGGTCCACAGCTCGACCAGGGGCTGCGCGCGACTGTCGGAGGAGGTCATTATGTTGGCAAGCATCTCGCCGTCGGGCAGCATTGGAGTGAACGCCTCGCCCTGGGACGCAATACCGATTGCGGCGACCGGGTCGGCCTCGCGCACCTCGGCCGCGGCCTGTGCTATGACTCGAAACGCGGCATCGAGCACTTCGCGGGAATCCAGTTCGCTTGCGCCCGGGAACGGGAAAAGGAGGTCATATTCCTGATAGGCGCTGGACAGGAGCCGGCCGGTTTGATCGAAAACTGCCGCTTTGACGCCGGTAGTACCGACATCGACACCCATCAAGCTCATGGCTCACCTGCCGGGACGCGGAGCTTCTCCGCGGAGTTCTCCACACGATAGCGCCGAATCAGGCCTGTCATGGCATCGATCACGGCCCGCTGCGCATCTTTGATACTGCGTCCGGCCGTAAGCGCACGCTCATAGGGCTGGCGGATGTCGGTGGCGATGTTGATCTTGGCTATGCCGTTGGCAATGGCCTCGTCCACGCATTCCTGCTTGACCCCGGACCCGCCGTGAAGTACGAGAGGGATGCCGGTGGCCTCGCGCAGCAGCTTCAGATGGTCGATGTCCAGCCGCGCTTCGACCTTGGCCTGATCCTTTGCCGCGCCTGAGATCGCGCCGTGGATGGAGCCGATGGAGACCGAAAGCCAGTCTACGCCGGTCTCGCGAACGAACTTCGCGGCGTCCTGCGGATCCGTAAACCCGCGCTTGCTTGCGAAAAGCTCATCGTAGGGAGGCAGCGGTCCGGATTCGTGGCCCAGCACCGCCCCGAGCTCCGCCTCGACCGCAACATCGCGCGGGTGCGCCATTCGCACGACCTCCGCGACAGCGGCGATGTTGTCCTCAAGCGGCAGGCGCGAGCCGTCGATCATGACCGAATCGTAGCCCAACTCCAGCGCCTCGGAAATGAGCGCGCGCCAATCGACCGCGAAACCGTCCTCGTCGATGACGGGCGTGTGGTCGAGGTGAAGCGCTGTATAGCGCGTGTCCCCGAATTGCCTGTAGAGCGCTGCCACATCGGCCAGACTCCGCGCCTCGAACTTGACCAGTTCCAGCCTGGCTACCTCCACCATGCCGAATGTCCGATGCCTGATGAGCGCTTCGCACACGGCCTCGACCATCGGCAGATAAGGCACGTTGAACGCCGGAATCACTACGCCCGCCAACGCCGCCTCGTTCATGACGCGCGTCAGCCTGTTTTCGAACCGATCAGCCAATCAATGCTCTCCTGTCAAGGCGCAGGATTGTCAGCAACCCGCTCATTATACATTGGCAAACGAGCAAACTCAAGCTCACGGGTTGCCTCGTGTGTGTTCAGTCTTGCGGGACGGAATTCCGCTAATGCTGAGTAGACCGCCAACGAAGGTCGTATCGAAGCGCGCTAAAGCGTTGACCGCCCTTCGATACGCTTCGCACTCAGGGCTGGCGGGGTGGACATTCCCAGAAGACTGAACTGTATGGTTGCCTCGGTATCCACCCGGTGAGCACGACAAGCCGAAGCCGCGCGGTCGACCAAGCCTGAGGGCATGCCGGTCGGCGTAAATCATATGTCTGTCGAGCGAGCGTGATGTCGAGGTAATTGGCGGCGCGGCGGCGAATTGTGATACAGTAAACGCATACTGAGCAGTTCCGAATGGGGGGACATTGAACAATGAGTAACCGCGGGCTTGTCGCGGCCATCCTTGTAGTAATCGTTGTCGTGTCGGCGCTGGCAGGGATGCCGGTCGCCGCGTCCGACGCTCTGGAAGAGGATTTCCTCAATCCGCCGGATTCGGCCAAGCCGCACACGTGGTGGCACTGGATGAACGGCAACATCACGCGGCAGGGCATCACCGCCGACCTGGAGGCCATGAAGCGCGTCGGGCTCGGCGGGGCGCAGATATTCAATGTTGACTGCGGCATACCGGCCGGACCCGTTAAGGTCGGCAGCGACGAATGGGTCGGGCTGGTCAAGCATGCGGTGACGGAAGCCACTCGCCTTGGCCTGGAGCTGTGCATTCACAACACCGCGGGCTGGTCATCGAGCGGCGGGCCTTGGATCAAGCCTGAGCAGGCGATGCAGGAGCTCGTCTGGACCGAGCGCAAGGTCCAAGGGCCGGCGCGGTTCTCGGATGTCCTGGAGCAGCCAAAAGAAAAGGAGGGATTCTACCGCGATGTGGCCGTATTGGCGTTTCGCTGCGAAAACCTCCCGGATGACGGCGGCCAGATCAGCGACATTCGAGGCAAGATCGCCCTCGACCGCCGCAATCGCCTGGATCCCGACCTGGCGACGCCGGTGACCGGCGGCGCGATCCCTCTCGACGGCGTGATCGACCTCACCAAGAGCATGGCTGGCGACGGGAGGCTCACGTGGGACGTGCCCGCGGGGAAGTGGTCGATACTGCGGATCGGTTACCGACCTACCGGCGCGATCAACGCTCCCGCTCCGCCCGAAGCTACCGGCCTAGAGTGCGACAAGCTCAGCAAGGAAGGCATGGATGCGGCCTGGGCCGGCATGATGGCCCCGGTACTCAAGGCCGTAGGAGCGCCCGCCGGGCGGTCGCTCCGAAACGCGCTCATCGACAGCTATGAACGCGGCTATCAAAACTGGACGCACGACTTCCCCCGCAAGTTTGCCGAACGCCGCGGGTATGACATTACGCCGTATCTGCCGGTCATAACGGGCCGGGTAGTCGGAAGCCCGGAGATAAGCGAGCGGTTCCTGTGGGACTTCCGCAAGACCGTCGCGGAACTGTGGGCGCAGGAATACGTCGGCCGCTTTACGGAGTTGTGCCATCGCAACGGCATGCTCAGCTCCATAGAGCCCTACGGCAACGGCGCGTTCGACGACCTGCAATGCGGAGGCGAGGCCGATATCGCGATGGGCGAGTTTTGGGTCGGATCGAGAGACGGAGACCATACGAAGATGGCCGCCTCAGCGATGCATACGTACGGCAGAAAGATCGTCGGGGCGGAGTCGTTTACGGCTGACGAAGGGCACGCTAAGTGGCAGGTCGACCCATACTCCGTCAAGGCTCTCGGCGATGCGATCTACTGCGACGGAATCAACAGATTCATCATGCACCGCTACGCTCACCAGCCTTGGATGAACGTGGCGCCCGGTATGACCATGGGGCCGTGGGGCACGAACTTCGAGCGAACAGTCACGTGGTGGAGCCAGGGCGCGGCGTGGCTTTCCTATCTGTCTCGGTGTCAGTTTCTACTGCAGTCCGGGTTATTTGTTGCCGATGTGGTCTTCTGCTGTGGGGAAGCAGGCGCGAACGATCTTCCCGGGCGCGGCAGCCTGCCCGCCGGATACGACTACGACGGCTGCGACGCCGGGGTCGTGCTCAATAGGATGAGCGTCCGCGACGGGCGGATCGTCCTGCCGGACGGCATGAGCTACCGCATACTCGTGATGCCGGACAGCCGATTCATGACGCCTGAGATGATCGGCAAGATCGAACGACTCGTGCGCGCCGGAGCCGTGGTCGTTGCGCCGAAGCCGGAGAAATCACCGAGTCTGTCCGGTTATCCGGACTGCGATGCGCGCGTGAGACAGTTGGCCGACCGAGTATGGGGCAACTGCAACGGCACGACCATCAAACAGGTCAGATACGGCCGCGGGCTGATTGTATGGGGGATGAACCTGGGCGACCTCCTTCGGCAAATGCGCATAAAGCCAGACTTCGAAACGTCCGACAAGCCCGGCACAAAGCGGTTGAACTGGATTCATCGCAGAGTGGGGGCTGCCGACGTTTACTTCGTAGCCAACAGCACGTATACGCCGGCCGCGATTGACTGTACGTTCCGACAATCGGGCAAGGTTCCGGAGTTGTGGCATCCCGATACCGGCAAGATCGAGCCTGCGCCGCTGTACTCGGAGAGGGACGGGCGGACGACCGTGCCGATTCGGTTCGATCCGGCGGGGTCGGTGTTCGTGGTGTTCCGGAAGCCTGCGGTCAAGTCGGATCACCTGGTGTCGGCAACGCGCGGCGGCTCGAATGCGTCGAGCGCCGTTCCGCTGCCGAAGATAGTGAAGGCGACTTACGGCCCGCCGGACGATCCCGCTCGCACGGCCGACGTGACCGACAAGGTAGCGACCATGGTCGAGCAGCTCCAGCTTATCATCCCGGCGAACAACGATTCATTTGGCGATCCGGCCCGCGACATCAGAAAGCAGCTTGTCGTGGACTATGTGTTCGATGGCAAGACCTACAGCAAGACGGCGCCCGAGGGCGGGGAGGTCGACCTTTCGATGGGTCGGAGTAGGTCGCCGGAGTTCGAACTCCGC
>Ga0272448_1004737_pt1 | contig 15367 bp, 17 predicted proteins | sample YNPCB0191_FD_202220 | JGI IMG/M metagenome (GOLD analysis project Ga0272448, IMG submission 202220) | Hot spring sediment microbial communities from Yellowstone National Park, WY, United States - YNP-CB-019-1 | ecosystem: Environmental > Aquatic > Thermal springs > Hot (42-90C) > Sediment...
CTTAAACCATATTCTTTTATAAAAAACTAAAACAACTTTTATAACATGGCAGAAAAAATAGACATCAAACCATTAACAAGAGAAGAGCTTGCAGAAATAGTTGAGGAGCTTTCTGCAATTAGAGGCAGGCATACAGAACTTGTTTCTGTACTTGTTCCTAGCGGAGCAAATCTTAATGTTGTTATCGATCAGCTTGAGGCAGAAAAAAGCACAGCAAGAAACATAAAAAGTGCGACAACAAGGAAAAATGTTATTGAGGCTTTAGAAAGAGCTACAAGACAGCTTAGGCTTCTCGGGCAGCAAACACCGAAGAATGGTGTTGCGATTTATTCAGGGAACATTTCTCCTGTTGAAGGCCAGACAGATATGAGAATTTGGATGATTGTGCCTCCAGAAGAACTCAAAACGAGACTTTATAGATGTGATCAGATTTTTATTATTGAACCTTTAAAGGAAATGCTTGAAGTTAAGGAAGTTTATGGGCTTTTTGTTATTGATAGGAAAGAGGCAACAATAGGGCTGCTTGAAGGAAAGAAAATAAAGATACTTCAACATCTTGAGAGCGGAGTGCCTGGTAAAATTCGTGTCGGAGGACAATCAGCCCATCGCTATGAAAGAATAATAGAAGGTAAAGCAAAAGATTTTTATAGAGAGTGTGCAGAACTATTGAAAAAACATTTTTTTGGGATGAAAAATTTGAAAGGCATAATTATTGGAGGGCCTGTTCCAACAAAGGAAGATTTTCTCAAAGAAGGGCTTCTTGTTACAGCACTCAAAGAAAAGATTATTGGAATGAAAGATTTGGGTTATGCTGATGAGCATGGCATTGAAATGCTCGTTGAGGCAAGCCAAGATCTACTCGAGCAACAAGAAATAGTAAAAGAGAAAAAATCAATGGAAAAATTTTTCAATATGCTTGGTAAAGAAAAAGCGAAGACTGCTTATGGTTATGAGAATGTTAAAAAAGCACTTGATGTTGCTGCTGTCGAGACTCTTCTTTTAAGTAAAAAAATTGATAAGAAGATTGCTAAAGAACTTCAAAAGAAAGCAGAAGAAACAGGTGCTAATGTCGAATTTATTTCTGTAGATACACAAGAGGGCCAGCAGTTTTTTAATCTTTCAGGTATAGGAGCAATTTTAAGATACGCTCTAAATAAAGAGGCTGAATAAAGTCGGCATATTAAGTTTTATAAGCTCTAAAATCTTTTCCTATATATGGAAAAGAAGGCAACTAGTTTTATTCTTGATTCAATTGGCATCTTTCTCATATTTATTTCTATATTGCGTCTGTTCTTTTTAGATGGTTATGAAACTCTTCCACAATTTTTATGGTTGTGCAATCACATACCTCTTGTTATTGGAATTGCTATACTTTTTAGAAATTCTTTTTGGCTTACTGCAGAGTTTTCTTTTTTATTTGCGGGGATGCTTCTATGGGACATAGATTTTTTAGCTTATTTTTTATTCAAGAAAGTTATTTTCGAGTCTGCCTTATATATTTTTAATGCTACTGGAACAATGTTCTTTTATCTTTCAACAGTTCTTCATTTATTTACACTTCCTTTAGCTTTTACTGCTATCTGGCTTTTGAAAAAACCTGAGCCAAATGCATGGAAAGGAAGTGTTGTGCATGCTCTAGTTCTTATGCCTTTAGTTGCTTATATAGGTGAAGGTTATAATATTAATTTTTTTCTAAAACCAAACACTACTTTAATTCTTAATTTTGCACTTTATCCTATTGCTTTAGTGATATTTTACTTTTGCTGTTTTGTTATCCCAACTAATCTACTTATTGTAAAGCTTCTTAGAATTAGAAAAAATCGATAAAGCGATTTGAAAACACTCCAGAATCATTACAGTGATAGATCTTATGAGTTATTGCATTTGCATAATGATCAAGATTAAGTCCAAATTTTTTAATTAGTTTTCTATTACTCCAGCTAATTGCTTCTTGAGGTGCTTTAAATCTTTTTGGGTACTCTCCAAAACATTCTTTAAAGATTTCTAGAGCCTCTCTAAAATCTTCCTCGCTTACATTACCATAGAACTCATTATAGATATGATAGATGCCATGCATTCTTAAGCTTTTATTTTTTGAAAGAATATAGCTGCACCACTCTTTATTTTCTGCTATTGATTTGTTTTGAAATTTTGGAATAATATAGTAAGCATCTGCTTTATTTAACAACTCTTCATCACAAGGTATGCCTGGGGAAACATCATCAAGTTGTTTTTCTGAAAAGAGCCTTATAACGAGTAATAACAGAATCAGGAAAATAACTATTAGGAATACATATATTAATCTATTTTTTTCCATATTAAGAGAAGAAATGATAAGCTTTAAAATATTGCTCTTTTATATTTAACTATGGACTCAACACAGTTGACATCAGAAAGTCAGAAAGCTCTTGACATGGCCGAAGAGCAGAAAAATCTGAAAAAAGTAGAAGCTGCTTTATTTATTTCTGCACGTTATTTAACAATACAAGAACTTGTGGAATTAACAGATATAAACCCTCTTTTGCTTAAAGAGCTTCTCGAGAAGCTTAAAGAGAACTATCAAAAACTTGATTCTGCAATCGAAATTCTTAATACCAACGATCTCTGGAAAATGGATATAAAACAGGAGTATTTTGACATGATCAATAAATTAGCAACAGGCAAGTCAGAATTTACAAGAGCTGAACAAGAAACTCTTGCAATAATCGCTTACAAGCAGCCAGTAAAGCAAAGTGTAATAGTTAAGATAAGAGGAAATAAGGCTTATGAGCACATAAATCATTTTATAAACATAGGATTGGTAAAAGCGAAAAAAATGGGCCACACAAAAGAATTAACATTAAGCGAAGAATTTTATGATTATTTCCATTTGGAAAATAAAAATGTGGCAGAAAATAAAGAAGACATATCAAAAAACGAAAAGACTGAAAACTAAAATTACATGGAATGGTTAGCTATAATTTATTTGACATATATGTTTGTATCAATTTATTTTCTAGTTTTAACTTTACTTCTTTATTTTAGAAATAAAGAAAAATTATGGAGCTTTCCAAATATAACAAAAGAGTATTCAATATCTGTTTTAATTCCAGCTTATAATGAAGAAGATACTTTAGAAGCGACTGTAAAATCAATTTATGAAATAGACTACAATAATATAAAAGAAGTTATAATTATAAATGATGGTAGTACCGATAGAACTTTAGAAATAGCAAAAAAATTAAAAGAAAAATATCCTAACTTAAAAATACTTAATAAAAAAAATTCAGGAAAAGCAGACAGTTTAAATAAATCTCTTCAATTTGCAACAGGAGAATTAATTGTTGTTATCGATGCAGATAGTTATCCTGACAAAAACAGTTTTAAGAGGCTTGTTGGTCATTTCGATGACCCTAAAGTTGGAGTTGCGACAGGAGCTTGCACACCACGAAATAGAAAAACTTTTCTTGAAAAAATGCAGGTTCTTGAGTATAAAGTTATAGCCTTTACAAGAAAACTCCTTCAATTTATTGATTCTATCTATGTTGCTCCAGGAACTCTTGCAATGTATAGAAGAGAGGCTTTAATTGATGTTGGCGGATTTGACACAAAGAATATAACAGAAGATATTGAGATTACTTGGCATCTAATCGATAGAGGCTGGAAGGTTAGACAAACACTAAATGCTTATGTTACCACAACAGTTCCTAATAAAATTAAGTACTGGTATAGGCAAAGAAGGAGATGGGCTTTAGGAGGCTTGCAATGTATTTCAAAATATAAATCTCGGCTGTTCCAAAAAAACATGTTAGGATTTTTTATTGTCCCATTTTTCACTTTAGGCTTATTTTTGGGGCTTATTGGCATGACGATTTTTCTTTATTTGATAATTAGAAGAGCAATCTCTAGTTATCTTATAACAAAATATAGTATTGTAATAAATGCGCCTATAATTACTATGAATAATCTTTATATTACTCCAAGTGTTTTGAATTATTTTGGAATAATTATATTTTGTTTATTTTTGGTATTTAATCTTTATGTACTTGCTTTAATGAAAGACAATCTCGGAGAAAAGCAAAGTTTTTTTAACCTGCTTTTTTATATGACTGTATATATTTTAATATATCCCTTTGTATTAGTGACTGCTATCTGGCATTATTACAGAGGCAAGATGATATGGAAATAGAAACAAACTATAAAAGCTATTTTTGGCAATCCTTAATAATTTGTATTCTCATATTTGGAATTGGCATTTATTTAGGTTACTTTATTGAAGCTCATAGGGTCGAAAAAATTCTTACACTCTATCAGCAATCAGAACTAAACATGTTGGACATAAATATTCAAAATAGTTTGCTAAATTCTAAAAATTTTCAGTGTGAAAATGGTTTTGAAGAAATTATTGATTTTGCTGATCGAATTTATAGAGAAGCTCTTCTTCTTGAAGAATATGAGGGAGCAAATAAATTTACAGAAGGCATTATAATTCAACACAAAAAATACGATTTGTTAAGAGCAATGCTATTTGTACAGGCTTTAAAATTAAAAGAAACTTGTGGAAAAAAGCTTACTACAGTTGTTTATTTTTATCAGTACCAACCTCAAGATTTAGAAATAAAATCTAAACAAAATGTTATCTCAAAAAAGCTAATGGAATTTAAAGAAGAGCAAGGAAATAAAATTATCCTTATCCCTATTGCAGGTAATCTTAATCTTACTTCTATTGAAATTCTAAAAGATTACTATGACATTAAAGAGCTTCCAACAGTTTTAATAAACGAGAAAACCAAAATCACTAAAATAGAAGAACTTTCAGGATTAGAAAGATATATAGATTAAAAATATCATTTTCATTACAGATTTATTTAAATATCTCTTTTGTTTGTTTTGTTTATGGAAAAATGCAACCAATGCGGAAGAAGTGAAGAGGAAGTAAGGCTTTATGATGGCATTTATATTAATGAGCCTGTTAAAATTTGCGAGAGGTGTTCTTTGATTAATGGGATTCCAATTATTAAGATGCCTTCTGCAGAACAGCTTAAAGAATCTGAAAAACCTTATAATGTAAAGTCAAGACTCCTTAGGTTAGCTCATCTAAAGCCAGAAGAGAAAAAAGAAAATCCTATTTATAATGTGCTTAAGAAATTAGAGGAAAAACCTGCGGCAAAAGAAGATTTGGTGTTTAAGCTTGTTGATAATTTTCATTGGGTAATCCAAACAGCAAGAAGGCGAAGAGGTTTGACTCAAAAGCAACTTGCAGAAGCAATTGCTGAAAGCGAGGCTGGAATAAGAATGTTGGAAAAAGCAATTATACCCTCTAGTCCACTAAATCTTTTAAGAAAATTAGAACAATATTTAAATGTCTCTTTAATAAAGAAAGACAGCTTTAGCCAAAATCTAAATCAGACAACTCAAGTTAGTGGGCTTCAACAAGTTGATAAAACTGCAGAAACCCGATTAGATTCTCAGCATCAACAGTTACAGTCTAATGTGCAAACTCTTAACAGGCAAACTGATAATAAATCCGATGATATGTTATCTACAAAATCAGCTGTAACAAAAAAACAAGCTCTTTTAAGCCCATCAAGTTTTAAAAAAGAAAATGTTGAAAAGTTTACAATAGGAGACCTTCAAAGATTGAGCAAAAAGATAGAGGAAGACATGATGTATGTTAAAAAAACTAAAGAAGAAATTGGAGAGGAGCAGTTTAAAAATTTTGGCAAAGAAGATACAGAACAAATGAAAAAAGAAGTCTATAGCAATTATGAAAAGAAAGAACTAAAGACAAGAGGAGAAGTTCCGTCAATTTATGACTTAATGAAGAAAAAAGAGGAAAAAGAGAAAACGAGCATTACTGGAAGAGATATACAGATTTTAGATGAAAATTTAGCTGAAAACCAACATAAATAGCTGATTAATAATCAGTGCTTCTTGCTATTTTCTAGATAGCAAAATAAACTAACAATTAGCTTAACCCTTAGACTAAGATTTATAAACCATTATTTCTCTAAATCACTATGGAAGTTAAAGTTATCAAAGATGAGAAAAATAATCTTGTAGTAGAAATGGACAACCAGACAGCTGCAGAAATTTTGAGGGTTTATCTTAATAAAGATGATTCTGTTGAATTGGCTGCCTGGAAAAGAGAGCATCCTGAGAAGCCTGTAATTTTTGAAATAAGAACAAACGGGAAAGCAGCAAAGAAAGCTTTGAGTGATGCAATTGAAAAAATAAGAAAAGAAACCGAAAAATATCTTGAAGAGTTCAAGAAAGCTATAAAATAAAATTTTAGAATATTCTAAAAGGTAGTGTAATAGTAAAAATTTGTAATTATTGATTTTTTAGTTTTAGTTGTGTCAAATCCTCTATTTGTATCTTTATTTTAGTTTTAAGACACTATAATTAATTCGGAAAAATTTTGCTTATTCTTAACTATAATAATCCTTAAAATCTAAATTTTCCTTACATTTTTATGGATTCGAGAAACAAGATATCTGCAGGAAGTTATGATTTGAATAAATGGCTTCATGGAGGCTATGATAAGGATATAATTACAACAATATACGGACCCGCTGGTAGTGGAAAGACTAATTTTTGTATCCTTGCTTCTGTTAGTGCTGCAAAGAAAGATGGCAAGGTTATTTTTATTGATACAGAAGGTGGCTTTTCTGCAGAAAGACTAAAACAGCTTTGTAGCGACGAGAAAGATCTTGAAAAAGTTCTTAAGAATATCCTTTTATTGAAACCAACAACTTTTAATGAGCAAGAAGAAGCTTTTACTAAACTTTTAAGGGAACTTAGAAATGGCAAAGAGATAAGTCTGATTGTTGTTGATGGAATGACTATGCTTTATAGGTTAGAGCTTGCAGAAGCGCGAAAAGAAAATAATTTGCAAAAAATTGACGCAATAAACTCAAACCTTGCAAAACAAATGCGAATTCTTGCTGAGATTGCTAGAAAAAAGAATATTCCTGTAATTGCTACTAATCAAATCTATTACGAATTTTTGAGTGATGAAGAGATGCAAGCAGGCAAAGAAAGGCATGCAAGTATGGTTGGTGGTGATATTATGAAATATTGGAGCAAGTGCATTATCGAGCTAAAAAACGAGAGGGGAAAAAGAAAAGCAATACTAAAAAAGCACCGTTATCTTCCTGAAAAAGAATTAAATTTTGAAATTTATGATGGTGGAATAAGAAAAAGAGGCTGGTTATAATCTTGTTTGTTATAATATACCTTATTTTATTAATTGTTTATTAATCAAATGACATCTAAATTATTTCGAGATTATAGAGTGTTTTAATGACCTCAACTATTCTTGGATGTTTTGTATATGTTTCGAGAGCTTCTCTTTCTGCTTTTGATTCATCTTTTCCATTACTTCTTGCAGCTTCTCTTTTTAGACAGTCTCTTGCATGAATAAGCTAGTGTATAATTGTTATCGATAAATCTTTTTTGTCTTTATGCGCTGGCAAATACACCTTTATCTTATCTTCATCAGGCAAAAACCACCCTTTATAGCCAAGGGGATGATAGCCTTTCATAAAATAGATTTCCCAATCATCTTCAGCAAGCTTTTTAATCTGCTTTACTGTCAACATTTTCGTTTTCTTGCTGTGGTTTTTTATTTTCTTTCACAACTTCTGTCTTATTTTCAGTTCTGCTAGGACATTCTGGATTAAAGCAGAATACCCAAGGCCTTTTGCCCTTTCTTATGCTCATGAGCAAAGGGAATCCGCATTTCTCGCATATTTTGTCTGTCTTTTTGATAAGGCCTTGAGGAGGCAGGGAAAAAGTTATTTTGCATTCAGGATATCTATTGCAAGCAACAAAACCCCTTTTGAATTTTGGAGAGTATTTTAGTGTTAACATTCCTTGTTTGCAATTAGGACAAAGAGAGATTTCATTTTGCTCTTTTATAGAAGCATCTGTTGCTTTTATCAGCTCGCTTCCAATTTGGGATTCTTCTCTCTTAAAATCTTCTGAGATTTTGGTTATAATTTGTTTTGCTTTATCTAAAATTGCAATCTTCTTTTTCTCGAGTTCTTTTTTTGCAACTTGAATTGATTCCATATCTCTTTCCATATTTCTTGTAAGTTTTTCGTCAATTATTATCGGTGAATAGGCTTTGAGTGTGTTAATTAAATTAATACCAAGAGGGGTGGCTTTTATTGAGCGATTATCTGTTATATAACCTCTGTCATAAAGTGTTTCAAGTATGTTTGCTCTTGTTGCCTTTGTTCCAAGCCCGAGTTTTTCCATTGTTGAAATTAGTGAAGCAGGGGAATATCTTTTTGGAGGCTTTGTTTCATCTTTTTCTATATCAACTTTAGTTATGCCGGCTTTTCCATTCATGTCTTTAAGTTCTTTTTCATGAAGTTTTGCTTGATAAACTTCCATCCACCCACTTTCTTTAATTTCAAGCCCCTTTTCTTTAAACACTAATCCATCAATAGATGCGGTAATTGTTTTATTTTCAACAAGAGCATCTTTACAGAAGCATGCAATAAATCTTCTTACAATAAGCTCATAAATCTTTTTTAAATTGTCATCTAAATTTTCTAAGTCGCCTGTTGGATATATTGAAGGATGCGCAGGGTCTGTCTTTTTGCCTTCTATAGGCTGCTCTCTTATAGCTAGTTTTGCATAAGGAAATTTTTTAGAAAGTTTTTTCAAAATAAGCTTTGAATCTACTGTTGGGGGTATTTTTTGTGAGGAAGTTCTTGGATAACTAATTAAACCTCTAAGGTAAAGCTCTTGGGCTATTGCAAGTGTTTGTGATGGATTTATACTAAAAAAATTATATACTTCTGTTTGTAGTGTTGTTAAATCAAATGGGTGAGGCGGAGAAATTGATTGTTCTTTTTTTTCTGTTTCTACATCAGCAGTTTTCCCTTTTAGCTCTTTAAATTTTTCAAGTTCGCTTTCTTTAAAAATATCTTTAATGTACCTTAATCTCGCTTTATTTGTTTTATCTTTCTTGTCAACTACCTCAATAAAAACTTTCCAGTAAGGTTGTGGCTTAAAGTTTTTAATCTCTTCTTCTTTTTCAACAATCAATTTTAGTGTCGGGCCTTGCACTCTGCCACTAGACATTATTCTAAACCTGCCTCCAGATTTCATAGCAGACATTAAAGCTCTTGATAAATTTATACCATAATACCAATCGATAAAATGTCTTGTCTCTCCTGCTATTGCTTGACCCCAGTCTATTGTTGGCTGAACTTTTTCAAAAGCTTCTTTTAGTTCTGTGTTTGTAAGTGAAGAGAACTTCATTCTTTTTGCATCTTTTTGATTTGCTATAAATCTAACAATATTGTAACCTATAACTTCTCCTTCAATATCATAATCTGTAGCTACTATAATCTCTTTTGCTCTTTTCACAAGCTTTGATAAAAGAGAGTAATATTTTTTAGTAAAATCTTTTTTTCTTACTTCGAAATTTGGCTTCCACGAGACTTCAAAAATCGGATAATTACTTCCTGAAATATCTTGGCTTAAAGTGAAGAGATGTCCTACAGCACAAGCAACAATAATATGCTCATTTGTTTTTGGGTGTTTAAATTCATAATAAGGAATGTTATGCTCACTCCTTTTTTCGAATTTTCCATCGCTTAAAGCAGAAGCAATTTTTTCAGCAGCTTGAGGTTTTTCTGTGATAATAAGAATAGAGTTTCCCTTTAGTGTTTCTAAAGGCTTGGCTTTTGCCTTTTTAACCACTCTTCTTTTTTCTCCATTTTCTTCATCTTGCGGTTTTTCTTGCTTGCTTTGTTCAGGTGTTTCTATTTTTTCTATTTCTTCTATACTTGGTTTTGGTTTTGCTGGAATTTCTACTGTTTGCTTTGCATCAAAAACAGGAACATACTCCTTTCGCTCTTCAGCAATTTTTTGTTTTTCATTCCTAAATATTTTTTTTGCTTCAATCCTAGTAGGAATATCCTCTTGCATTATTATTTCTTCGTTATTTTTTCTTGGCATTTTTATAGAGTGTCTAAAGGCATTTTTATATTTTTTAGTGATGCTTGACTTATTTGAGTATAGATTTGGGTTGTTTTTATATCCGAGTGTCCTAATAATTTTTGGATAATTCTTAAATCAACTCCAGATTCAAGTAGATGTGTGGCAAAGCTATGTCTTAAAAGATGAGGATAAACCTCTTTTTTAATGCAAGCTTTTTTTGCTGCATTGTCAACTATTTTTGATATTGTTTTCTTTGTAAGCCTTCCTCCACGAATTGAAGGAAAAATAAACCCACCTTCGATAAGATTGCAATAAGAAAAAAGTTCATTAACTAAGCTTTCAGGGATTTTTACAAACCTGTCTTTTTTTCCCTTGCTAAGCCTTATGTGAATTAAGCCTTCTTTAAAATTAATATCTTCCTTTTTTAGATTTATAATTTCAGAAACCCTTAATCCGCAGCCATAAAGAACCTTTAATATTAATTTATGTTTTATATTGTTTGTAACTTCAATCATTTTTTTGATTTCTTCTTTTGTCAAAATTTCAGGAATTTTTTTGTTTCTTTTTGGCTTAGGAATGTTTAGGTTTTGTTTAAGCACATTTTTGAAGAAATATTCAAGAGCGAAAATAGAGTGAGAAACACTTGCAGGCTCATTTTTATTGAGTTCCGAAAGAATAAATTTTTTAACAGATTCTGGATTTATTCCCTCTTTTTGAACAAAAGACGATTCTAGATATTTTTGGACATGATGAATATAGGCTTTAATAGTTTCTTTAGAATAATTTTTTAGCGAGAGATGCTCTTCTAAATTTAGGATTAATGCTTCTTTTTCCATTTTTGAAGATACCCGGAGGATTATTTAAATGTTCCCAAACCCCTAAAATAGGATGTAAATGTAACCCTTTGTTCCATTTCCGGGATGTTATGTGCAATCGGGAAAAGGCAATTTTTATAAACTTCAACGCATAAAGAAATATATTATGAATCAAAAAATAATCGATGAAACAATCGGTTGGTATGGCACCTGTGCAATAGTAATTGCATATGCACTCGTAAGTTTTAATATTCTTTCACCTTCGACATTTTTGTATCAAATTTTAAATGGCACAGGTGCATTTGGAATTGTATATATTTCGTTCAAAAAGAAAGCATACCAACCCGGTGTTCTTAATATCATTTGGGCAATTATCGCCTTAATCGCTATCATCAGATTATTAATATGATTGCCTTTTCCCAACTCTCTCCTCGCTATCGCTCGTCGAACCACGTCGCACTTTCAGTCGCTTCGCTCCTTCAGGGCACATAACAGGCATTAACAGGAAACCTCGTTGCACTTCGGTTTCCCAAATTTCTTTCGCTACGCTCAAGAAACTTCTGTTAATGCCATATGTTATGTGCAATCGGGAAAAGGCAATTTTTATAAACTTCAACGCATAAAGAAATATATTATGAATCAAAAAATAATCGATGAAACAATCGGTTGGTATGGCACCTGTGCAATAGTAATTGCATATGCACTCGTAAGTTTTAATATTCTTTCACCTTCGACATTTTTGTATCAAATTTTAAATGGCACAGGTGCATTTGGAATTGTATATATTTCGTTCAAAAAGAAAGCATACCAACCCGGTGTTCTTAATATCATTTGGGCAATTATCGCCTTAATCGCTATCATCAGATTATTAATATGATTGCCTTTTCCCAACTCTCTCCTCGCTATCGCTCGTCGAACCACGTCGCACTTTCAGTCGCTTCGCTCCTTCAGGGCACATAACAGGCATTAACAGGAAACCTCGTTGCACTTCGGTTTCCCAAATTTCTTTCGCTACGCTCAAGAAACTTCTGTTAATGCCATATGTTATATACAATTCCACCGCCTCACAGAAAATAATGTTAGTGCCTGCTTTCCGTTACATTTATAAGTTATTTCCAATCTCAATAGATATATGACAATGAAATTTTTAGTGGTCGGAGATTTGCATGGAAATAAGCCAAACATTTACTTTGAGGGCTTTGATGCAATTATTGCACCAGGGGATTTTTGTTCAGATGCTCCAAGAAAATATATGTTTCAGGCATTGAGAGAAAACTTAGAAAATCCCGATTCTAAAGTAAAATGGTATGATTTAGTAGGAAAAAGAGAAGCAAGAAAAATGATTAAAAAATCTCTTTCAGATGGAAGAGAAATATTAGAGCAGTTAAATTCTTTTGGCGTTCCTGTTTATATTGTTCCAGGAAATTGGGATTGGACAAAGAGTAAAGATTCAGATTGGGATTTCCTGAAGCAAGACCATTACAGGACACTTACAAAAGGACTTTCCAATATCGTTGATGTTCATTATAGAATTGTAGATATTGGAGATTATCAAATTATAGGACATGGGATTTCTTCAGGTCCTGAATATCCACAATATAAAGAAGATTTGGAAAGACTAAAGCCAAAAGAATTAACAAAAAGAAAGAGAGAATATGAAAGAGATTCAAAAAAAGTCGCTTCTCTTTTTGAAAGAGCATCAAAGCCAGTTATTTTCTTATCCCATAATGTGCCATTTAATACCACAATTGATGAAATCACAAATAAAGATTCGCCGAGATATGGCTATCATTATGGTTCATTAATTGCCAGAGAAATGATTGATAAATATCATCCACCAGTCTGCATTGGCGGACATATGCACGAACACTTTACAAAATGCAAAGTGGGGAAAACAACGGCAATTAATGCAGGATTTGGTTCTTATGTAAATGTTTGGCTTGAATTATTGGAAGATAAAATTAAGAGATTGGAATTTCATCAAGGAAAGGAAAGTAGGCATATTGGATAAAAATTCTGCGGTGGAACTCTTCGCCAATTTTTGCTTCGCAACGTTGCACTAAAACTCAACCCTTCCAAGTATTCAGGGGAAATGAACAGCGATTTAACGGTTTCACTCACCTGCGGTTCGCTACACCCAAATCCTGCTACGCAGGACTTCGTTAAATCGCATAGTTAGGCAACATATTACTCGATGGGCTCGAAAACCATTACGAATATTTATTCTTCCATCACAAAAATGAGGTGGGCCAACAATTTCAAATTTTATATTGGTGTCTAGCGATTGTATTTGCACTTCCCCCTCTTCAAATTTGTTGGCAATAACTTTCTGAATCCTTCTTTGTTCTGAATAATCTACAAAACAACACTTAAAATATAATTCTCTTAGTTTTTTAAGAGGTATCCCTAATCTTCTTGACATATGTTCAGAAGGATATTGTGTCGAGACCCATTTTATCGAACTTCTTTTGATTATTATATCTTCTTCTTTCCTCTGTATCTCTTTTGTTTCATGTTTGGATGGCCTCTTATAAATTCCCCCTCCCAATCTTATATAAGAAGTTGCACCATTCAATAGATTATCTAATGTTTCTAAATCAGACAATCTTATTAATTCTTGTCTAAAAAATAAACGTGCATTTATACCCTTATCTTGAGTGTTTCTTATAATAGATTCTAATATATATCTTGTATGACTTTGGTAATCTACTACTAATATATCTTCTTTTTGTAAATTTAAAGAATGTTCTATAATGAGGGCGGACAAGCTTTCTTTCATATCTTTACCTTTAGGATAAAATTTATATACTTTTTTATAATTTTTAATATATATGAAAATTCGATTTGCTACGAAGGAAGACTTTGAAAAATTTGTTCCAATTAAGAAAGAATTTAGTAAAGATTATGGAGGTTCTGAGAAAACTGAAAAATTCATATTCAAAGAATTTGAAGATTATTTAGATAGGGGTGCTATTGTAATAGCAATTCTTGATCATAGAATTGTTGGCTATTTGGCAGGGATAATTGAAGAAGATCTTTATGAAAGATTTGGGCATATCGGAGAAGTTTTTGTTTCAAAGAAATTTAGAAATAAAGGAATTTCAACGAAATTAAAAGATAAATTTATTGAATTTCTTAAATCAAAAAAAATAAATTTATGTAGAATTGATGTTAATCCCGACAACCCTGCCAAAGAATTTTATAAAAAATGGGGTTTTAAAATTGATAAATATAGAATGAGTTTAAAGTTTTAACTTCTAACAAAAAACTTCTTCTTTTTTTTTGAGAAAAAGAAGCAAAAAATTACGGCGCTCTCGCGACTTTGAGTTTTTGGGCTTTCGCCCAACGTTGCACTAAAATCAATCCTCAAAAATCCTCACCTTTAAATCTCGAGAATTTTGCCTTTTTTGCCTACATTTATGACTTTTGTCTTGCCAATTTTATCCTCTACACCCTCTAGTTCGTGAATATGACTGTGAATACAATAATCGGGCTGGAATTCTTCTATTGCTTTTCTTAAAGCTTTGTTGCCAGGAATACCACTTAATTCTGATTTTGTTCCTGCAGGATGTAGATGGCTTACAAGAATTTTTTTCTCAAGGTTCTTGAATTTTTCAAAACTTTTTCTTAAATTTTTAAAAGTCCTGTTTTCGTCTGGAAAAAGGCACCAGTCTTGGCTCCCAAGTCCAATAATTCCTATATTCTTATAAACTACATTCTCTTTTTCGAGGTTTTTAATTCTATATAGTTTTGAAAGTGCATCAGCATCTTGGCTGCTTTCCCAGTTTCCAGGAACAAAAACCACTTTTTGATTTTTTTCAATAAAAGGTTTTATGATGTTTTCTGTTTTAACCAATCCTGTCAAATCTCCAGTTAAAATTACAAGGTCAACCTTCTCTTTTTCAGCCCTCTCTGCGAGCCTTTTTGAAGTTTCCGAATCCCCATGTAAGTCGCCTGCTGCAAGAATTTTTAATTTTTCTTTTGTTTTTTTCATGTTTTGGTTCTTGAGATTTATTTTTCTCTAAGTAGTTTTAATAGAAGGAAATATATAAATGTTAGCAACAGAGCCTATACCTAATAGAGGTTAGTTGAAGATAGATTAATAAAGTTTCATAAACTATTTTTGCTATGAAGGAAAAACCTCAAATACTAATAATTCATGGTGGTAATACTTTTAAAAATAAAAAAGATTATTTGCATTTTTTAAAAACTAAGAAGGTTTCGATTGAAAGAAGATATTGGACAGACGAATATTTACAGAAAAAACTAGGCAAGATTTTTCAAATTATTAGACCAAGAATGCCCTGCTCTGATAATGCTAACTATAATGAATGGAAAATCTATTTTGAGAAATATTTTCCTTATTTGAAAAATAATATTATCTTAATAGGAATATCTTTAGGAGGAATTTTCCTTGCAAAATATATATCAGAAAATAAATTTCCTAAAAAGATACACTCCACTTATTTAATCGCTCCACCTTATAATGGGGGCGATCTGAGAGATGGTCTTTATGGAGGATTTAAGTTAAAATCTGATTTGTCTTTACTCGAGAAAAATTCTAAAAATCTCTACTTAATGTTCTCAAAAGATGATGATGTTGTTCCTGT
>Ga0272448_1004738_pt1 | contig 15367 bp, 16 predicted proteins | sample YNPCB0191_FD_202220 | JGI IMG/M metagenome (GOLD analysis project Ga0272448, IMG submission 202220) | Hot spring sediment microbial communities from Yellowstone National Park, WY, United States - YNP-CB-019-1 | ecosystem: Environmental > Aquatic > Thermal springs > Hot (42-90C) > Sediment...
GTGATGGTGGGGGCGCCCCACTTCTTGTCGAGGGCGACGTTGCGGCCCTTGGGGCCCAGCGTGGTGGCCACCGCCTTGGCCATCGTATCAATGCCCACCTTCAACGAGCGGCGAGCGTCTTCACTGAAAACGAGTTGTTTTGCCATCGGTCATGTTACTCCTTGCTGGTTGCTATGGTAAACGGATCGGACTAATTCTCAACAATGGCCAGTACGTCTGACTCTTTGAGGATCAGGTACTTCTTGTCCCCCATCTTGACTTCGGTGCCGGCGTATTTGGCAAATAGCACGATATCATCCTGCTTGACTTCCATAGCGATGCGCTTGCCACTCTCGTCGCGGCGACCGGGGCCGGCAGCCAGCACCTTACCCTTCTGGGGTTTCTCCTTGGCCGTTTCGGGCAGGTAAATGCCGCTGGCTGTCACTTCCTCGCTCTCAAGCGGTTCAACGATCACGCGATCAGCCAGGGGTTTGAGGTTGAGAGACATAATGTTGTCCTCCTTATGTAGATATAAGATTGAATGAACCAATTTGTTAGCACTCTCATGCCAAGAGTGCCAAAACGCAGGCTATCATAGCGCGTATTGTGTAAAAGGTCAAATCTGGAGAGTTGGTTTGGGCTGAAGGCGACGTTCAACCGCCGCGTACGAAGTGGGGCATTTCAGCCGGGATGTCGAGCACCAGCTCGACCAGTCCAGCAAATTGTCCGTCCTGGTACCAGGGCGACTGATAGACCAGCTTGTGCTTGCCCTTCTTCTCGATGGTGTAAACGTTGGCTTGCTGTGTATCCAACTGGCGTCGGACCCGGCTGCGCGCTGGTTCGGGGTGACAATCCAACAGGTTGGAGCCGACCAAGCCGCGGCCGCCATCGGCGGCGTACATCTCGGCTGCTCGATCGTTCATCTCCAGAATGACACCCTTCGGGTCACACACGGTCACCGCGCCTGGGAACTGGCTGACCCAGTTGTGTTCAACCGCCATCCTTGTCACCTCGCCAACCTAGCCCAGCAGGCGGGCCAGCTCTTTCTCGGCCGTATCGTCGTCCAGCTTCTTGAACAAGGCTTCCGGTTGGCGCAAGACCTGGCCAGGCGGCAGCTGGCTGGGTTGCCAGGTGCCACTGGCCTGGCTGGCATCGTAACACAGTGCCATATGAGAACGCTCGCGTTCGGTGAAGACCTGTGTATATTGGCGGCCGAACAGCTGCCCCGCATAACCCAACATCTCGTGCAGGCGCTGGCTGGTGAAGGGCAGGAAGGGTGCCAGCAATATCTTCAGGTTGTCAATCACGCGCAGAATAACGTACACGGTAGTGGCAGCTGCAGCGCGATCTTGCTTGATCTGGAACCAGGGCGCTTTCTGATCCAAATACACGTTGGCGGCGCGCGCGATGCTCATAGCCTCCTCTAACCCGGCCTTGAGGTGCACCCCGGCCAACAAGCCACCCACCGTTTTGAAGCCCGCCTCGGCACGTGCCAGGATGTCGCGATCGGCGTCATCCAGGGCGCCCGGCGTCGGCACCCGGCGCTCAAAGTGACGGTAGGCAAAGGCCAACATGCGGTGTACCAGGTTGCCCCAGGTGGCCACCAGCTCATCGTTGTTGCGCCGCACGAAGTCGGCCCAGGTGAAATCGGTGTCGCGCGTCTCGGGTGCGATGGCCGTCAGGTAGTAGCGTATGGGATCAGGATCGTAGCGATCCAGCATATCGGGCGCCCACACCGCCCAATTGCGGCTCTTAGAGAGCTTCTGGCTTTCCATGTTAAGATACTCGTTGGCCGGTACGTCATAGGGTAAGTTGAGCCGTCGGTTGGGGTCTGTCTCGTAGAGACGCTCCACCGCCATGAGCTCGCCCGGCCAGATGATAGTGTGGAACGGGATATTGTCCTTGCCCATGAAATAATAGCTCTTGGCTGCCGGATCGTACCACCATTCCTTCCACTTCTCGGGCTGACCGATATTGTGTGCCCATTCGACGCTGGCGGTGAAATAGCCCATAACCGCTTCGAACCAGACATACAGGCGCTTGTGTTCATAGCCCGGCAGCGGCACCGGTATGCCCCACTCAATATCGCGCGTGATGGGCCGTCCCTTGAGCCCTTCCTTGAGGTACCCGCGCGAGAAATTGATGACGGTGGGCCGCCAGTGCTCCTTGTTCTCATTAAGATAGGCGGTGATTCGATCGGCGAGCTTGGGCAGATCGAAGAAGAAATGCTCGGTCTGACGCACCACCGGCGTTGAGCCATCCGTTTTGCTACGGGGATCGATCAGATCGGTGGCATCCAGCAGCTTGCCGCAGTTGTCGCATTGATCACCGCGCGCCTTGGTGTACCCACAATGTGGGCAGGTGCCCTCCACATAGCGATCGGGCAGGAAACGCCCCTCGCTCTCTGAATACAGCTGCTTCTGGCTCTGCTTGTACAAGTAGCCGTTGTTGAGGCAGGCCATAAAGATATCTTGGGCGATGCGATGATGGTTTTCGGTATCGGTGTGGGTGAACAGATCGTAGCTGATGCCGATGCGTTGCCAGGTCTCCAGGAAGCGAGCGTGAAAACGCTCGAACACCTGGCGCGGGCTGACACCCTCGGCATCGGCGCGCACGGTGATGGGCGTGCCATGCGTGTCGGAGCCAGATACCATCAGCACGTGGTTGCCCATCAGCCGGTGAAAGCGCGCGAAGATGTCGGGCGGGATATATGAACCGGCCAGGTGCCCGATGTGAGGGTCGCCGTTGGCATACGGCCAGGCGGTGCAAACCAGGATGTGTTCGGCCATAGGTGTCTCTTCTCCTCAGAGGCGCAGTGGACTGCCAGGGTCGTACAAAAACTGCGCCCTGGCTGCGCCAGGGCGTCGCTGCGCTGCATACCAGGCTATGAGCCACCGAATGTTAGCATAAGCTCAGGTACTTGTCAAAACTCCCCGCTCTCCTACGTTACCAATACAACTTGGAATCGAATCGCGCGACGGAAGCTGGGATGTGTGTGTATTTATACTACTGGTGAGTTACTGTAGCCGGGTTTCGCAGAGTGGCTTGAGCAGATGGACTGCGTGCCCCCCATACACCCGCAGGGCGAGATGGCGCAGAAAGTAGGTAATCCTTTAATATGGGGTTAATGCGGCAGTGGTTAAATTATGTGTTGTAATCTGTCCACGACTCTCCAGGGAGGGTGGACGGCGACTTTGGATAACACGGATTCACGGAGGACAAAGCTGGTGAGTGAGTTAGTGTCTCCGCTACAAGTGCCCTCTAACCAGGGGCGCAAAAGCCGGTTGAAGTTCGTTGTGGGTGGTGGCGTGATCGGCCTGGCCATCATCTACCTGATCTTTACCGTCACCCAGAGTACTGCAGCTTACTATTTTACGGTAGACGAGCTGTTCGCCAGGGGTGCGGCAGTCCACGGCTACCAGATGCGTGTCTCGGGTAAGGTGGTGGGTGACAGCATTGATTTCAACGCGCGTGACCTGCTCTTACAGTTCGAAGTAGTCGGCGAGAGCGGCCAACGCCTGCCGGTGGTGTTCAACGGCCCCAAGCCCGATCAATTGCGCCAGGACGCCGAGGCCATCCTCGAAGGCAAGTACGATGGCAACCAGTTCACGGCCCAGACCCTGTTGCTGAAATGCCCGTCTCGTTACGAAGAGAAGGGTGTGATCGAAGAAAAGGTTCAGGCGGTGCGCTGAGGTTGCCATGGCCCATGTTGGATACGCTGCACTTCTCCTGGCCCTGGCGCTGTCCTTGTACGCGGGTGCGGCGGCCTGGGTCGGTGAGCGGCGCCGGCTGCCTGAGCTGGTGCTGAGCGCCCGCAACGCGACGTTAGCCGTGGCCGGGCTGCTGACGTTGGCGGTGGCTATTGAGATCGGCTTGCTGATCAGCGGCGATTTTCGCACTGAGTACGTAGCCCAGGTCACCAACCGAGCTATGCCCACCTTCTTCAAGGTCACCGCCCTGTGGGGCAACCAGGCCGGCTCGCTGCTCTTCTGGTCCTGGTTGATGTCGTTGTTCGGCGCGGCCGTTGTGTTGGGCAATTGGGGGCGGGTGCGCGTGCTGATGCCCCACGTTATTATTGTCACCCAGGTCACGCTTTTCTTCTTCCTCAGCCTGGTCTCGGGTGGTTGGGCCTTACTGGCCGGCCCGCTGAGCGCCTTCGGCTGGAACGATGCAGCCGCGTTGTTCAGGGATATGCGCTCGGTCAACCCCTTTCACCAATTGGGTTTCACGCCGGTTGACGGCAACGGACTCAATCCGCTGTTGCGCCACTGGGGCATGATCGTACATCCGCCCGTGTTGTACCTGGGGTTCGTTGGCTTCGTCATTCCCTTTGCTTTCGCAATGGGCGCCCTGATCACACGCCAGACCGGCGATATGTGGATGCGGGTCACCCGGCGCTGGAGCCTGATCGCCTGGCTGTTTCTCTCGTTGGGATTGCTGCTGGGCATGTGGTGGGCTTATGGCGTTTTGGGTTGGGGAGGTTATTGGGCCTGGGACCCGGTGGAGAATGCCGCCTTGATGCCCTGGCTGACCGGCACGGCCTTCTTGCATTCGGTCATGATCCAGGAAAAGCGGGGCATGTTCAAGGTGTGGAACATGGTGCTCATCATTCTGACCTATGGACTGGTCATTTTCGGCACCTTCCTCACCCGCAGCGGCGTGGTCACCTCGGTGCACAGTTTTGCCGCGTCCGGCGTCGGCCCGTTGTTCCTGATCTTCGTGGCGCTCACTTTGCTCTATGCCATTGTGCGGCTGTTCGACCGGTTGGATAGCCTGAAGAGCGAGAATCAACTGGACTCGATGTTCTCGCGCGAGGCGTTGTTCTTGCTCAATAATCTGATATTCCTGGCTATCTGCTTTGTAACCTTCTGGGGCACGCTGTTCCCGGTCATCTCTGAGCTGATCGCTGGCCAGAAAGCCATCGTTGGGCCACCCTTCTTCAATCAGGTGAATGGTCCGTTGTTCGGCGCGTTGGTCATCTTGATGGGGATCGCGCCGCTTATGCCCTGGCGGCGCGCTTCGCTGAACAAGATGCTGCGCCAGGTGGTGTGGCCGGCGCTAGTGGGGCTAATCGTGACGGCCGGCCTGTACGTTTTGGGATTACGCTATATGACCGTCCTGCCGGGTACGCAGCTGGCCATCGTGCCTGTCACCGTGTTCTACGGCTTCATCGCCTTTACCGTGGCCGTCATCGGGCTGGAGTTTTGGCGCGGCACGCGGGCGCGCCGTCGAGCCACGGGCGAGAGCTTCCCGCGGGCTTTGTGGCGGCTGGTCGGCCAGAATCGGCGCCGTTATGGCGGCTATCTCATCCACCTGGGGGTGGTGATGATCGGCCTGGGCATTGTGGGTACCAGTTTCTTCAAAGTCGAGACCCAACGCCACGTGGCAGTCAACGAGTCATTCAGCATCACCTCACCCTTGAGCGGTGAGTACACCTTGACCTACGCCGGGCTGCGCGCCCTGAGCGCGCCGGCCGATGTCGAGCGTACGGGGGCTACGCTGGCGGTCAGCCATAACGGGCAGGCCGTTGGCGAACTGCAGCCCACCTACGATTACTTCGCGCCCCAGCAACAGCCTATGACCATTCCGGCCATGCGCCACACCTTGCTGGAGGATTTGTATGTGATCGTGGCGGGTTGGGAGGCTGGCGGCACCAGCGCCACCTTCAAGGTGTATGTCGAGCCACTGGTCAATTGGCTGTGGATCGGCGGTCTGATCTTCGTGTTGGGCACGCTGATCGCCGCCTGGCCGACCGCAACTGAGGAACGCCTGCTGGCACCTGCCACCCTGGCAGGGCAAGCTGCGATGGCCAAACATTAGCAACCAACTACAGGTGAGGTAAGTCCTATGCACAAGCGCGACGCTTGGGGAGCGCGTAGCTGGCCTGGCTGGGCACTGGTTGCGGCTATGTTGTTGCTCTGGCTGGTCGCTGGCCAGGCACTGGCCCAACAACCTACAGCCGATCAGATCAATGCCATCGCGCGGCAGCTCAGCTGTCCCACCTGTGCCGGGCTCAATGTGGCTGACTGTCCTACCGAATTGTGCGCCGAGTGGCGAGCTGAGATCGGCGATCTGCTGGCAGAGGGCAAGAGTCAGCAGGAGATCCTGGACTACTTTGCGGCCCGCTACGGCGACCATGTGCTGCAAATGCCCCCTGCGCGTGGGGTGTTTCTGTGGGTCTGGTTGTTGCCGGCGCTGGCGATCCTGGCCGGCCTGGTCGCTCTGGCCATCTATCTAAAGCGTCTGCACACACGCGCGTCGCTCGTCGCTTCGGCCAAGCCAGATGAAAGTATGCTGGAGGAAGAGTACTTGCGTCGGGTAGAACAAGAGTTGGAGAAGCAAGGGAAGTGACTGCCGAACCCAATGATCAGTTGAGAGAGTCCGATCAGCCCGCCCCGTCGCGCCGCCGCAACGTGTACATGGCAATCACGCTGGCAGTAGCGGTCTTCCTGGTCGCCGTGTTGTTTGGGGCGCTGGTAAGGCCAAGGAGCTCGACCGTACTGCAAGGCAGCCCGGCGCCTGATTTCGAGCTGACCATTTTCAACGGCGAGTTCAAGGACCAGCACATTTCTTTGGCCGACTTGCGCGGCAAGGTCGTAGTGTTGAATGTGTGGGCCTCGTGGTGTATTGAGTGCGAAAAGGAAATGGACGTGCTGGAACAGGCGTGGCGCACCTACCGAGACAGGGGAGTGATGATCCTGGGTGTGGACTACCTGGACACCGATGCCAAGGGCCTGGCCTACCTGGCGCGTTTTGGCACGACCTACCCCAACGGCCCGGATGTAGGCTCGCGCATCTACCAGGCCTATCAGTGCACAGGTGTGCCTGAGACTTTCTTCATCGATCAGCAAGGGATCATCCAACACGTCCAGATCGGGCCTCTCAACGCACCGCAGCTGTACGGGATCCTGGATCGTCTGCTGGCGGGAGGAGGCTCATAGGGTGGACGCCTTGCCGTTGCTGCTCATCGTCCTGCTAAGCGTTGGGGCGTTGGCTTTTGCCTTGATGCCGATCTGGAAGCCGCTTACCGCCCAGAACCGCTTGAGTCATCTGGGCGCATGGGGTGGCAGCACATCGTCACAGGCCGCCGAACTGACTGCCCGACGCGATGCTATTTATGTTGCCCTCAGGGACGCCGACTTCGACCGGCAGCTGGGCAAGCTGAGCGAGGAGGACTATCAGGTTGTGCGTAATCGCTACATGGTTGAAGCAGCCCGGGTTTTACGCCAGTTGGACCAGTTGACGCCACAAGCCGCTGCGGCGCTGGACGCCGAGCTGGAGCATGCGGTCGCCCAGCTGCGCAATCAACTGTCGGCTGCCGATGTCGGCAGTGTGATGCCAGCGCTGTCACCGCAAGTGGTACAGGCAGTTGAAGCCGAGGTGGCCGCGCTCATTCGACATTCGGCCGCCGGACCGCAGGCCGGTACCTGCCCCGACTGTGGACGGGCGTACCAACCCGGCGATGCTTTTTGCACGGCCTGCGGCGCGCCATTGGCCAACCTGTGTCCACAATGTGGTGCCCCGCGCCGGTCAGATGACCGCTTCTGTGCCCGGTGCGGCCAGGCATTCGATGGGTGAGGGCAGGCTGAGGATGAAGCTCTTGCCTTTCGGTGCGCTTGCCGCTTTGTTCCTGTCCGGCTTGTTGGCTGCCGGCCTGTCGGCCGCGCCGCCTGACCAGGCGCAGCCGACCACGACCACGCCTGTCCCCACGCCAGAGGCCAGCGCAACACCGCTACCTAATGGAGTGATCGTCGGTCAGGTCATCAACGGTACCAGCGGGCAGCCGGCCGGCAACCTGCCCATAACCCTGCGCCGCTGGCAACAGGATGTAGAACTGCCGCCCCTGACGGCCAACTGCGGCCCGGATGGCAGCTTTCGCTTTGAGTCATTGAACACCGATGTGCACGCCTTTTATCGGGTTGAAGCTGTGTTTCGGGACGTTGTCTTTACCAGCGAGACCGAGAACTTCCCGCCCGATGCCACCCAGCGCAACCTGTCCGTCACCGTGTACGAGACGACCGATGATGCCCGGGTCGTGCGTATCGAGCGCTTCCACTTCATCGTTCTGGCCATCGAGCCGGGTTTCCTGTCCGTCTTGGAGATGTATCAGTTCAAGAATGACACCGATCGGGCTTACGTGGGCAGCCTTGACGCGGCCGGCCAGCGTCGAACAGTGCGCATGGCGCTTCCGGCCGGCGCGCAGGAACTGACGGTGCAATCCGGTGTGTTGGGGGTGGACTTTCTGGCGCAGGATGGGGAGCTGGTGGCTACTTCCTTGCTGGCACCTGGCCAGGCGGGCATTGACGCCATCTTCAGCTATCGGGTGCCGTTCAGCGGTTCATCTTTGGAGTTGGACCGTTCGCTATACTACGACACCCGCGAGGTCAACGGCTTGGTGGCGGATGTGGGGGCCAGCCTGAACAGTGCGCTGCTCACCTTCGCCGACCAACGTACCTTCCAGGGCCAGAACTTCCTGCGTTACACGGGTCAGAACCTGAAGGCCGGCGTGAAGCTGCCCTTGCGCCTGGACGGCCTGGACAAGATACAGTTTGCGCCGGCGATCAGCTCCGAAGATGTGGAGGTGATGGACGGCAGCGCGGCCACGGTCCAACTGGCTTTGTTGTGGACCATGTTGGCATTGGGCGGCGTGTTGGTCGCCTTCGGTCTCCTCTACCCCCGGCTGCGTCTGCGCTTGCGCGGCGAGGTCGCCAGCCACCAGATCGCGCCAGCATTGGAGCGCCAGCGTCTGTTGTTGACGCTGGCCCGTCTGGATGAGGCCTACCAGGCCAATCAGCTGAACGAGACCGTGTACCGCCGCGCCCGCGCCCATCGCAAGGCGCAGCTGGCTCAGGTGTGGCGGCAAGGTGACGAGTTTTAGTCAGCCAGTATGAGCTCTTGCCTGCCTGACGATAGCCTTCAGCGTATGCTGCCCTTGTTGGACAGCCTGGCCCAGCTGATCGCCACGGGAGGAGCGGCCGGCACCCGGCAGCTGCGCACGCTGTTGGCTGCGGCCGGACTGGAGGCGACTTCTGCCCTGCTGACCGAGCTGGGCTTTTGGTCACGTTTGCTGCAGTCGGTGCGCGAGGCGCCGGATGGGGACGGGCAGGAGGTGGCTGTGCGCGGTCTGATGCTGCGGGGTGTGCCCGAGGCCGCCGCCACGCGAGCCGTGCGGCTGGTGGCCGAGCCACGCCCCACGCCGGGCCAGACCGAAGAGGCCGGTTCAGTAGCTCCGTTGCAGCCCCACATCGTGCAAGAGCTGATCCCGTTGCTGGACGGCGTGGCCTGGCTGGTGGCACAGGGCGTCACGCTGGACGACCGGCACATCCAGGCGCTGCTGATCGCAGCCAATGTGGCCATCAGCGAAGAAGTCATACGCGAGCTGGAGCTGTGGGCGCGCTGGCTGCAGGTAGCACGCACCCAGACCGACGACGTCAGCCGTCACGCCATCGTGGGGCGTCTGATGCAACGGGGATTGCCCAAGTCGCCGATTTTGCTGGCTATGACCACAGTGACTGCCCCGTGTGCCTCGCCGGTTCAGCCACGTTCGCTGGTGGTGAGACCACCACGGCTGTATTGGGGACAACTGATGCCTGGTCAGGGGGCCGTGGCCGAGCTGGAGATCCGGGGCGGTCCGGGCCGCATCCTGTGGGACAGCCAACAGCTGCAGGTGACACCAACCGAGTTTGGCAGCGCCAGCACCCGGGTGCGCGTGCATCTTTTGCCCATGGCCGATGGGGATTTGTTGTGGGCGTGCCTGAAGTTGGTCACTGCCGACGGCGTGGTCGAAGTGCCGGCCCAGGCCTATTGGGAAGCGCCCGAGCCGGCAGCGAGCCTGGAGGGTGAAGCAGCCCTGCCAACGGAGCTCTCGGAGGAGGAGATCCAACAGCTGGCGATCGGTCTGGGCTGGCTGGCGCGCCTGATCGCGGCCGGCCTGGTAGTGGAGACTCAACACCTGCGGGCGCTGTTAGCTTCCCTCAAGCTGAACAGCTCGCCGCGCCGGCTGCGTGAGCTCAGGATCTGGGCCCGCCTGTTGCAAGCCGGGCGTTCGGCAAGCGACACTGCGGCGCGCCAGATCGTGGCCGATAATCTGGTGTTGCGCGGGTTGCCCAGAGCACACGTGCAGCAGGCTTTGGCCAGCCTGGCCGGTCAGGGCACGCCTGCTCCAAGTGTAGACGGTGCCTCAGCTGTACCCTGGCCAGAGGTGATACGACTGGTTGCAGCTACGCCAGAACTGACGCCTGTGGTCGCACCGGATGGGAGCGGCTCCTACCGCTCGTTGGGCGAGGCGCTGGCGGACGCGGTACCAGGCGCCACCATCTATCTGCGCCGGGGCGTGCATCGCCTGGGGCAGGGCGTGTTGTTAAACAAGCCGGTAGTATTGGTCGGGGAAGGCATGGACAACACCGAACTGGTGGCCGACCAGGGCAGCTACACCCTGCGTTACGAGGGTGAGGGCCTGTTGGGATTGTTCGACCTGGCGCTGCGTTGGGAGGGCAGGCCGGGTGTGGTGGCGAATGTGGTCAGCGTTCAGAGCGGCGAGGTGCAGATCGAGCGCTGCCGTTTCAGCGGTGCGACTTGCTCGGCGCGGGCGTTCGGCGCCGGCCTGGAGCTGGCAGGCACTTGCCGCGGCACGGTCAATGGCTGTCAGCTGCGGAACAACGGCTTCGGGATTCTGGTGAGCGCTCAGGCTGCCCCTACCCTGGAGGACAATGTGTGCCAGGCTAACCTGCACAGTGGGATGGCTTTTCTGGGCAGCGCCGGGGGGACGGCTCGCCGCAACACCTGCAGCGACAATCAGGCCCACGGTATCTACCTTGGCGAGCAAGCCCAGCCGCTTCTGGAGGCCAACACCTGTCAGGCCAACCAGCAGGACGGCATTCATTGTGAGGGGCAAAGCACGGCCATGGCCCGGCGCAATGTGTGCACCGGCAACGGCAACTGTGGGATCGGTGTTCATCAGTATGCGCAGCCGACGTTGGAGTCGAACACCTGCCAGGCCAACATCCACAGTGGTATAGCCTATTACCACAGCGCCGCCGGCATCGCCCGCCAGAACGTATGCAACGGCAACCGACGTTACGGCATCTATGCGACCGATCGAGCTCAACCCGGCCTGGAGGCCAACACCTGTCAGGCCAACCGGCTGGCAGGCATCTTCTATTTCGGCACCGCGGCCGGGATCGCCCGTCAAAACGTGTGTGCCTTGAACGACAAACATGGCATCTACCTGGGCGAGCGGGCACAACCGACGTTGGAGGCAAACATCTGCCGTAACAACCGCCAGGTGGGTATCATCTGTATGGACCGCTCCACCGGGGTGGCCAGCCAGAATACCTGCAGCAACAATCAGCTGAGCGGTATGGCGTACTTCGGTTACGCCGCAGGTGTGGCCCGCCAGAACATCTGCAATGGCAACCAGATGCACGGCATCTACCTGAGCGACCAGGCACAACCAACGCTGGAGGCGAATGTCTGCCAGGGTAACAAACGGGATGGCATCTCGTATTGGGGCAACGCCGGCGGCAGCGCACAGAGCAACCAATGCCTTGAGAACGGCGAGAACGGCATCTACGTGGCAGCTGGCGCTCGCCCGCGCCTGAAGGACAATCGCTCACAAGATACCGGCAAGAGTGTATGAGACATATACCGCGCGGCGACCGGGTGTGGGCATGCTGATGATCGAGATTCGAGGTCTGATCAAGGCCTTCGGCAATCGTCCGGTGCTCAGAGGGGTGAACCTCGAGGTATCGGCCGGCGAATTCCTGACCCTGGTCGGCCCCAATGGCGCGGGCAAGACCACCTTGATGAACATCATTGCCACCCTCAGCCGCCCGACGGCCGGTCACATCCGCGTGGCCGGCTTTGACCCGGCTGCTGATGCTACCCGGTTACGGCGCCATATCGGCCTGGTATCGCACAAGGCCCTGCTCTATGACGACTTGAGTGCCGAGCAGAATTTGCGTTTCTATGCTCGATTGTACGATGTGGCGCAGCCCGAGGCGCGCATTGAGATGCTATTGCGCCAGGTGGGCTTGTGGGGGCGCCAGCACGATCCGGTGCGCACCTACTCACGCGGCATGCAACAACGGCTGGCCATCGCCCGCGCCTTGTTGCACGATCCCCCGGTCGTGCTGCTGGACGAGCCGGACACCGGCCTGGATCGGCACGGCGCAGCCAGGTTATATGACTGGTTGCACCAGAGCGGCGTCGCACAACGCACGGTGATGATGACCACTCATAACCTGGAGCGCGGGTTACAGTGGGGCGATCGTATCGCCATTCTGGCGCAGGGGCGGATTGCTTTTCAGGCCAGCCAATCTCAGCTGGGCGTTGCCCAGCTGCGTGCGCGATACGATCAGCTGGTCGGCGACGCGTGAGCCATGTCATATTTGCGCAAGGTGTTGGCCATCGTTGCCAAAGATGTAGCAGCCGAGCTGCGCACACGCGAGATGCTCAGCTCGATGTTTGTGTTTGCTTTGCTGGTGATTCTCATCTTCAATTTTGCCTTCGAGTTGCGCGCCGAGGATCAAGCCACCCTGGCGCCGGGTGTGCTGTGGGTGGCTATCTGTTTCGCCGGCATGCTGGGATTATCGCGCTCGTTCATTCTGGAGAAAGACCGCGGCTCGATCGAGGGGCTATTGTTGGCGCCCATCGAGCGCAGTGCCATTTTCCTGGGCAAGATGTTGGGCAACGTGTTGTTCATGGGCCTGTTCGAACTGCTGATTTTACCCATCTTCGTGGTGCTCTTTAACCTTTCGGCCGGCGACCTGCCGCTGCTACTGGGAGTGGTGCTCTTGGGGACGATCGGTTTCGGCGGGGTGGGCACCTTGTTTTCGGCTATGGCCGTGCACACACGGGCACGAGAGGTGTTGTTGCCCATCTTGCTCTTTCCGGTAATGGTGCCGGTCATTCTGGCAGCCGTCAAACTGACGGCAGCTATCTTTGACCAGCTGCCACTCAGCGAGGTGCAAAACTGGTTGAGCCTGCTGATTGCCTTTGACGTTATTTTTATGGCCCTGTCGTTTATGCTCTTTGACTACGTGATAGAGGAGTAAGCACCTACATGTTACCCGGTGAACGTTGGGGGATTGCTTTGCTGGTGGCCGCGGCATGGCTCATGCTGATCGCGGTCGTGCTGGTCTTTGGCGTGGCACCCGATCCGGTCAACCTGACCACCGATATGGAGCGCTATGCCCAGCGCATCTTCTATTTCCACGTGCCCAACTGGTGGGTGGGTTTTCTGGCCTACCTGATAGCGGCCGTGGCCGGCGTATTGTACCTCACCAAAGGCCACGAGCGTTGGGATGTCCTGGAGGTGGCCTCGGTCGAGATCGGCCTCACCTTCACCACCATTGGCCTGATCTCGGGTTCGATCTGGGCCAAGCCCACCTGGAACACCTGGTGGACCTGGGAGCCGCGTCTGACCACGGCAGCTATCGGTTGGCTGATGTATGTAGGCTACTTGATGCTGCGCAGCGCCATTGACCATCCCGAACGGCGAGCGCGTTTCTCGGCGGTGTTCAGCATTGTTGCCTTTCTATCGGTGCCTATCACCTTTCTGGCCATCCGCTGGTGGCGCACCATCCATCCTGTGGTCATCGCTGGCAGTTCGGACTCGGGTATGGGTGGGTTCGCGTTGGGGCCGACCATCGGCCTGATCTTTTTCTTCTGCCTGTTTGCCTTCACCGCGTTGTATTTCGCCCTGTTGACGCTACGCACGCGCAGCGAGTGGCTGGCGCGCCGCGTGCAGCAACTCAGACAGGATATCCTGTATCGGAGCTAAGCGCATATGGTCTTTATGATAGCCGCCTATGCCGTGATCTGGGCATTGACCTTTTTGTTCATCGTCAGCATTTTCATTCGCCAACGTCATCTGCAGCGCGATCTGGAGCTTATGCAACAACTGCTCGAGGAACAGCAGCCATCGGGCGGTGAGCTGCGCTGACCGGCGCATCACTGATAGGCCGTATCTTCTTCGCCAACCACTTTGAAGGTACGCGGCCCGGCCATCAACGGCAGCTGGCTGCCCGGCGGATAAACGTCGGGCGCGCCCAGGCCACCTCGAGCGTAGCCGGGCGGAGCAAATGGCAGCCCGGGATTGATGACCACGACCGGTGGATAGTTCGGGGCCATAGTGGTCTGGCCGGTTCGTTCTGGCATATTCGACGCCGACCCGCGCCGACCAGTAACCCAGACGATCAAAAGGCTGGTCGGAATGCTGGCCAACACCCCACAGATTACACCGATCACTGCCGCCATGGCGTCGGCGCTCATACGTTTGCCGATCATCACAGCCAGCGTAACCGCGAACGCTACCACAAAGAGCTGCAGAACCTTGCTCATAGTATCCTTCCCTCCATGCCTCACCCGGCCACCGGGCGCACGCATTCCTCTACATTATTGCCGGGCGAATTGACCAGCCGCGACACCGCATAGGCCGACATTTCGTCGGCCGGATAGGGCTTCAACAACTCCAACAGGCGCGGCACGGGCTGCGGAGACGGGTCCAACCACTGCGCATAGTGTGACGCAGGCATGATCACCGGCATACGGTCGTGAATGGGGCGCACCAGCTCGTTGGCCTGGGTGGTGATGATCGTACAAGAAGTAATGCGCTCGCCATCGGGCGCCTGCCACGTATCGTAAAGCCCGGCCATGCCGAACGGTCGGCGGGACTTCAGGTGAACAAACATGGGCGTGCGATCTTTCTCGCTCTTTTGCCACTCGAAGAAGCCATCAGCCACAATCAGACAACGCTGCCTGAGCAAAGGGCGCCGGAAGCTGGGTTTTGTGTGCAACGTCTCGGCTCGGGCGTTGATCATGCGTGCACCCATGCTGGCATCCTTTGCCCAGGAAGGGATCAGGCCCCAGATCATCTTCTGAAGATGGTTGTCCCCATTATGGCGCACCACCACTGCCACGGGTTGGGTGGGCGCAATGTTGTAGCTGACCTGTGGCTGAAAGTCAACCTGTTGAATGCTGAACACTTCTTTGATCTCGTCGAGCGAGCTGTACAACGCAAATCTTCCACACATACCAACTGCCTCCTCGGGGTTGTTCCCCTTTAAACAAGGATCCCGCCTTGGCAGGGCCACCGATACTTCTTCATCAGGTGGAGACCACTGCAAGGGTTAAGGCCCTGACTGGCTGTCAGCCTCAGCGGGCAGACACACCAACCTAGCTAATGAAAACAAGACGCGGGGCGCTGGTCGCTGTCAGGCGGTGCGGCCAGAACCCTCAGCGACTCGGGAGTCCAGCGGCGGCTGGTGCGCTGGCCCTGGCGCAACTGCTGCACCACCCAGCGCGCCTCGCGTTCGCTGACATAGGCGGCCTGGAAGCGCACCACTTCGCCCTTGATGACCAGCAAGAAGTCACCCCGCCCCAGCAA
>Ga0272448_1004742_pt1 | contig 15347 bp, 18 predicted proteins | sample YNPCB0191_FD_202220 | JGI IMG/M metagenome (GOLD analysis project Ga0272448, IMG submission 202220) | Hot spring sediment microbial communities from Yellowstone National Park, WY, United States - YNP-CB-019-1 | ecosystem: Environmental > Aquatic > Thermal springs > Hot (42-90C) > Sediment...
ATTTTTTTGGCAATTCTAAGTTGCAAATCTGCTTACAAGAAATATGAGTCCAGTAAGAGATAAAGAAACGGTACAAAGCATTATTAGGGGATTGGCAGTTCCTTTTTTTGCCGTGGATAATGATTATAAAATCGTGTTCTTTAATGAACCATTAGAAAAGCTTACTGGGTATAAGGAAGAAGAAGTTTTGGGCAAACCCTGTCATGAAGTTTTGCGCTCGGATATTTGTAATGCTCAATGTCCGTTAAGAGAGACAATGACTACGGGGAGGGACCTGGTCAACCTTGAGATGACAATTCAGGATAAAAACAACCAGCCCATTCCGGTACGAATATCTACCTCATTAGTAAAAGACAAAGAGGGAAGGATTATTGGCGGAATGGAAAGTTTACGGGATGTCTCCTTCTTAAAGACCTTGCATAAAGAAATCCGGGAGAAATATACCCATTATAACATCGTTAGTAAGAGTAAAAAAATTTTGGATATCCTGGACAATCTTCCGGATATTGCGGCCAGTGATGCTACCGTGCTTATTCAGGGAGAAAGTGGAGTAGGAAAAGAGCTTTTTGCTAATGCCCTTCACGAATTAAGCCCCCGCAAAGAGAAGCCTTTTATCAAGGTAAATTGTGGAGCTTTACCCGAAACTCTTTTAGAATCTGAGCTTTTCGGTTATAAAAAGGGTGCATTTACTGATGCCAAAAAAGATAAACCCGGTCGGTTCCGGCTGGCTGAAGGAGGAACAATTTTTTTGGATGAAATTGGCGAAGTTTCGAAAAATATTCAAGTAAAATTATTACGAGTTTTAGAGAAAAAAGAATATGAACCCCTGGGAAGTATTCAGACCGAAAAAGCTAATGTCCGAATTATTGCTGCTACTAACCGGGATCTCCGGGCATTAGTCCAAAGTGGTGCTTTTCGGGAGGACCTTTACTATCGATTGAATGTTATTACTTTAAATATTCCTCCCCTCCGGGAGCGGAAAGAAGATATCCCCCTTTTAATTGACCACTTTATGGAAAAATTTAACCAGACCCTGGAGGGGAAAATAAGTGGCTTTACTACTGCAGCAATGAAAATTCTGTTAAACCACAATTATCCGGGAAATGTTCGGGAACTGGAAAACATCATTGAGCATGCCTTTATTCTCTGCCGGGAAAACTATATTGCTCCCAAACATCTTCCGGAATATTTAATTGACCGCCCCCTTTCACCAGCGGTAGCCAGTGGAGGAAAACGCCTGGATGATTTGGTAGCTAATTTTGAAAAGGAGTTGATTGAAGAAACATTAAAACAATGCGGCGGAAATGTGGAACGGGCAGCTCAAGAATTAGGCATTCACCGTTCTACTTTATGGCGGAAAATGAAAAAGAATAAAATCAACCTGGAAAATAGCTTATATACTCCGGGATAACTCTCGCGAACGTTCAGTAGCAGCTACCACCGCATTAATGAAAGCCCCTCTTACTCCTTTTTCTTCTAATACCTGCAGCCCGGCAATAGTAGTTCCGGCCGGAGAAGTTACTCGATCTTTGAGCTGCCCGGGATGTTCCCCTGTTTCTAAAACCATTCGGGCTGCTCCAATTATGGTTTGCAAGACCAGAAATTGGGCAATATCCCGGGGAAGCCCCATCTTTACTCCGCCATCCGTGAGCGCTTCAATGATTAAAAACACATAGGCGGGGCCACTTCCACTTAAACCAGTAACTGCATCCATATAGCTTTCAGGAGTTACAATGGTTTTACCGATAGCAGTAAAAAGTTCCTGGGCAAGTTGAAGGTCAGAAGGAGTTACTTTTTCTCCTCCACATAAAGCAATTACCCCTTCTCCAATTTGGGCTGGGGCATTAGGCATTACCCTAATTATTTTATAGTCGTTGCTTAAATAAGAAGCAATAAATGAAATAGAAATACCAGCAGCAATGGAAATAATAACCTGTTTCGGGTTAACTTCAGAAGAAATTTCTTCCAGCACCTCCTTCATAATTTGCGGCTTTATGGCAAGAATGATTACTTCGCCAAACCGGGCGGCAACTTTGTTATCCGGTGTTACCGAAAGATGGTATTCTTGGGAAAGAAATTCTCCTCTTTCCTTTTTAGGCTCGGAAATGAGGATTTGTCCGGGCGGGATAGTCTGGTTGCGGAGAAACCCACGTACCAGGGCTTCTGCCATATTTCCTCCTCCAATAATACTGATCTTTTCTTGGATAGCCATAGCTGAATAACCCTCCTTCAATAGGATGAAAAATTGGAATAATTGGGGTCTTCGATTAGGGACCAGGTGGTAAATAATTCCGACGGAATTTCCCGAATGAAGCGGGAAGGCTGAGCAAAAATCTTTCCGGATAACCGGTCATAGATATTTACTGGATAAGTAATAAAAAGGTTTTCTTTTGCCCGGGTAGTAGCAACATACATAAGCCTTCGTTCCTCTTCCATCTCCTCTTCATTATTGAAGGCATAACTGGAGGGGAATTTCCCCTCTAAAGCCCAGATAATAAAAACCGTATGCCATTCTAATCCCTTAGCGGAATGGATGGTAGAAAGCACGAGCCGTTCATCATCCTGATTTGGAGGGGATACTCCGACCACACTTTCGTTCGGAGGTTCTAAGGCAAGGTCACTAAGGAAGCGTTCTAAATTGGAATAACGGGCAGTAATATTCTGAAGATGCTCTAAATCTTTCATCCGTTTGGGGTAATCATCGTACTTATTTTTAAGAATAGGTTCATAATAACGGCAGATAAGGTTTATTTGGTCAGGCACAGTTAGTTCTTTTTGTTTTAAAGTAGTCAAAAGCTGATGGAGCTGATTTAGCCCCTCGGTGAATTTACCTTTTTCCGGATAACCTAAAAGGTCTTCTGGGCCTTTATGGTTTTTTATTATCCATTCAATGATGGCGTGACTGGTACGAGGACCAATTTTTTCCACTAACATTAGAACTCGATTCCAGCTAATGGTATCTCGCGGGTTAAGCAGAAGGCGGAGATGGGCTAAAACATCTTTGATATGAGCAGTTTCAATAAATTTAAATCCACCAAATTTGACATAAGGAATGTTCCGGCGAACCAGTTCAATTTCTAAATCAAAAGTATGAAAGGCAGCGCGACAAAGGACCGCAATCTCATTCAAAGGAACTCCTTCTTCCCTGAGTTCGAGCACCTTTTGGCAGATAAAACGTGATTGGTAGTTTTCATTTTCTGCTGCTACCAGCACCGGCCGGGATCCCCTAATTTTACGAGTAAAAAGGTGCTTAGTGTATTTTTCCCGGGCGTTCATAATAATCACATTGGTAAGGTCAAGAATGGGTTGGGTAGAGCGATAATTTTCTTCCAGAGTAATGATTCGGGTTCCCGGGAATCGTTTAGGAAAATCCATAATGTTGCGAAAGTTAGCTCCCCGAAAAGAATAAATGCTCTGGGAGTCATCTCCGACTACCATAACATTGTTATGCTCGAAAGCCATAAGCTGAATAATTTCAGCTTGAAGCTGGTTGGTATCCTGATATTCGTCCACCATAATGAAACAAAATCTCCGGGAAATCTCTGAACAAGCACTGGGATGATTTTCGAGAAGGGATTTCAAGTTTAATAACAAGTCGTCATAATCCATAAGCTGATTGTGCTCTTTATATTTTTTATATTCGTCTTGAAGTCTAGTTAAATCATTTAATTCTTCATAGAAGTGAAAATACTCTTCTTCTACGATCTGGGAAATGGGTTGCATTTTATTGGTGGATTTACTGAAAATATCTGCAATAGTATTTTTCCGGGGGAATCGGCGATTTTTTTCGCTTAGACCTAATCGAGTTCTCAGCAAGCTTATTACTTCTTCCGAATCGGAGCGATCCAGAATAGTGAAGTGAGGGGAATATCCAATTAGGGGGGCATATCTTCGCAATACGGAGTTGGCTACCGCATGAAAGGTCCCTCCATACACTCGTTCACATCGTTCATCGATCATCATACTTGCCCGACGTAGCATCTCTTGGGCTGCTTTGCGGGTAAAGGTAAGAAGAAGGATGTTTTCCGGTGGAATTCCCGACTCAACTAACCGGGCAACCCGATAAACCAGAGTCCGGGTTTTCCCACTCCCAGCACCGGCAATTACCAACACTGGACCGGTCTGAATATTTACTGCCTCTAATTGAGCCGGGTTGAGTTCCTTTTCGTAATCAATCGAAAAAGGTTTTTTTACCCAGACAATAGGTGCTTTTAATAGATAATGGGTCATGAGCCTTTTATAGCCGATTTAAGTCAGTTTTTCAAGAAAATCTTAATTTGGATAAGAGTGGAATAAGGGAAAAGGCAAAGGAGAATAAAAAATTTTTTCACTGATGCTCGGGCCGGAGCAAATCGTTTATGGTTTTTACTGGATTAAATGTTATTAGCGGAACTTCGATAAAAATGGTGATCCAGTCCGCCATTCCTCCGTTCCAGAGTCCGGGAAGTTCTAAAGCCTTTAAGGTTTCGCCGTCTTTTGATTTTTGTGAGATAAAAACCGCATTTGGGTCAACATATTTTTTAAGGTCAAAAGGTTTGCCCTTATAATCCCGAACTGCGCAAACGAAATCTACCGGGCTAAAGTGAGTGGCTCTATTCCAGATTGAACGCTGTTTTTCGGAATTCATATTCACTTGAGCACTTTCTACCACCTGAAGGGATAAAGAACCATCCTTCCCTTTTACCCAGAAAGGACCCCCACCCGGTTCTCCCTGGTTTTTGACCATACCTCCCACTCGAATTGGGCGATTAAGTTTCGTAAGAAGAAATTCTCTTTTATCTTTTAACGAGTTAAGCGGATTATGGGGAGGAGGAAGAAGGAAAAGTTCGTCGTGAGCAAACTCAAAGGCTTCCTGGATCAGTTTTTCTTCCTGGCTATTTACCAATTCGTTTAAATAACCGAAAACTTTTTCCTGAATTTTTATCAAAAAACCTCCCAGGATTTTTTTCCAAAGAAAGGTTTCACTCTTGAGCCGGTCAGGGACTACATTATCAATGTTTTTAATATAAATCAGATCTCCTTTGATGGCATTAAGGTTTTCTATTAATGCCCCATGCCCGCCAGGCCGAAACACCAATCTTCCTTCCTTATCCCGAAAGGGCTGGTTGTTAAGATTAACGGCAATAGTATTGGTAGAAGTTTTCTGGAGGGAAAAATCTACCTGAAATCCGACCTGATATTTTTTTTCATATTCGGGTCTTACTGTGCTTAGATGCTGGAGAAAAAGTTTTTCCTGCTCGGGAGAAATCGTAAAGTGCAGTCGGCAGACCCGGTTTTTATCCTGAATATAACCTACTGCCTCGACTAAATGCTCTTCGAGGGCAGTGCGGTTTCCGTCCGGATAAGCATGAAACTTGATTAACGCCTTAGGAAGCTGAGCATAGTTTAGCCCCTGTTCAGTTAAAAGAATTTCGATGAGTTGGCGATATTCACCTTGTTGCAATAAAATTTCCAGGTCTAATCCTTTTTGGGCTAAGATAGAATTTAACTCGGAATAAAAAGCAAAATTTTTAATTCCCTTAACAAACTGGAGAAACTCTTTTGCCTCTTCCCTTCCGGCATCAGCGGCTGAGGTAATTTCTGCATGAGATAAGTGGGGATAAAGGTTTAAACATTTAGCTAATTGAGCAAACATCCGAGTGGCGGCGCCTGAAGCAGGGACAAATTTTAAAAATCTCCCCCGGTCTGCTCCTTCCTTATGTTTTTTAAGTAATTCAGAGACATCGGAGTTAGAGATTTTTATTATTCCATCGCCGACGGTGCAAGGACGAATAAGTTTTTGGAAAGGGATGCCCTGCTGGAAAAATTCGAGTTGAGCCCGAACCTCAGCTGCGGTAATTCCCAGGGTTGCCATTTGCTTAAGATCTTTTTCGGTAAAAATAACTTGCACCATCGTCGGTTTTTCAGTAAAAAACAATTATAAAAATAAGTTTAGCAAAGTAGCTAAAGATGGCAAGAAAAAGTTAAGGGGAGGAAAGGGAAAGTTGAAAGTGAAAAGGGAAAGGTGGAGGTGAGTAATGGATATTACTAAGGTTATTGCGGAAATGAAACAAGATCCGGGGTTTTCGGAAAAAGTGGGGATGATTTTGGTCCATAATGGGATAGTGCGAGGTTGGTCACGGTTGGGACATAAGCCGGTTACTGAGGTTGAAGTGAAGGTTAATGAGCGTAAACTGGAAGAATTACGGAATGAGTATTTGCAGAAACCGGGCATTTACAAAATTATTATTGAGTGTTGCTCCGGAAGACTTAAACCGGGTGATGACCTGCTTTTTATTGTGGTGGCAGGTGATATTCGGGAAAATGTTAAGCCCGTGCTTTCCGAGCTTCTTGACCGGATTAAAGCTGAAGCAGTAACTAAATTAGAAACAACTTCTTTTCTCTAAACCTCCTTGAAATTTATTCCTAATTTCTTCATTTTTCTCCAAAGGGTAGTTACATGGATTCCTAATTCAATCGCAGTTTTTTTTCGATTTCCTCGATGTTTTTTTAAGATATTAAGAATAACTTGCCGTTCCGCTTCCTCTAATTTTTTCCCTCCTTCAATTTTAGTTTCTGAGGTAGGAGCAACTTTTTGGACAAAATCTCGGGGGAGATCAGCAATGGTAATTTCAGTTCCGCGACAAAGGACAAAAGCGTGTTCGATCAGGTTTTCCAGTTCCCGAACATTTCCCGGAAAATCGTATTCCATAAAATAATTCATTACTTCTTCCGAAACCCGTTCAATCTGTTTTCCAGTTTTAAGGTTAAACTGGCGGATAAAATGGTCGACCAGATAAGGAATATCTTCTCGTCGCTGAGAAAGGGGAGGCAAAGTTATTTTGATCACATTAATCCGATAGTAAAGGTCATCCCGGAATTTTCCTCGGTTCAGCAAATCCATAAGGCTTTTATTAGTGGCAGCAATAATCCGGACATTGGCTTTTTGGGTCTTAGTTGTGCCTAAAGGTTCATACTCTTTTTCCTGAAGTACTCGTAAAAGCTTTGCCTGAAGGGAAATAGGAAGGTCACCAATTTCATCCAAAAATAGTGTTCCTCCTTCGGCCAGGGCAAAACGGCCCGGTTTATCTTTTTTGGCATCAGTAAAAGCTCCTTTGACATACCCAAATAGTTCTGATTCTAAAAGAGTTTCCGGCAAAGCCCCACAGTTAACCGCTACATAAGGACCATTGCGGCGGGGACTTAAGTTATGAATTGCCCGGGCGATAAGTTCCTTTCCCGAACCACTGGGTCCCTCAATTAAAACCGTGCTTTCACTTTCCGCAATATCGGGTAACATACTGAACAATTCTTGCATCTTATGATTTTTACTGATAATATCTTCAAATGAATATCTTTTAGTGATTTCCTTTTTTAGTTTTTCAATTGCCGAAAGATCACGAAAAGTTTCTACCCCTCCGATTACCTTGCCCTGTTTGTTGCGGAGAGCCGCCGTACTGATGCTCACGGGAATTTCTTTCCCGGCGATATTCAGGATGTTAACCTTGAGGTCGATGATTTCTTTCCCGGTGTGCATAGTCTTTTCTAAGGCACAGGAGGTTTGACAAATACTCGAGTGAAATACATCGAAACATTTTTGCCCTATTGCTTGTTCGCGTTTGATGCCGGTAATTTTTTCTGCTGCTCGGTTAAAGGTAGTGATGTTTTTCTCCAGATCAATAGTAAAAACACCCTCGGTGATGCTATCAAGAATAACCTCAATTTGATTCTCTTGCTTACTTTTTTTCACTGAATTCTCCTGGTAGGTGTTTTCCCAAAGTTTTGCAAAAATTTTTCTCTTCTTTCTTTTGGCGATTATTTTTAGCATAAAAATAGCAAAATTGCAATGATAACGGTCCTTTTTATTGCAAAAATTCAATCCCAGAAACGTGATTTGTTAATTAACTAATTGAAAGTTTTAGCTTTTTAGTTTTGGCATTTAATATGCAGAAAAAATGATGCGGAGAAAAAAATATGAAAGTTGCTATTCCATTATTCCATGACCGGGTATCACCCCGATTTGATTTTGCTCCAACTTTAATGGTGGCTACCATTGAAAATAACCAGGTAGTGTCGGAGGAAAAGATCAACCTGAAGGATTATAATCTGATTCAGCGGAGTAATTTGCTTCAGCAGTTAGGAGTTGATACTTTAATTTGTGGCGGAGTGCAGGATTTTCTTATCCCATTATTAGGGAATAAAAATGTAAGAGTAATTACTCCCGTGATTGGGGAAGCACGGGAAGTTCTTCAGCAGTTTTTAAAAGGTAATCTCCATTCCCCGTTTGCTCCGTTTTGCCCGAAGTTGGGCTGCCGGCGGTGGAGAAAAAGAAATCAGGGGAGGGAGAGAAGGAATAGAACTAATTAATATTAGAAAGGAGATAATATGGTTAAAAAAGTGTTGATAATTGGGGGAGTAGCTACGGGAACAAAAGCAGCGGCCCGGATTAAACGAAAAAACCCGGAGATTGAAGTAACAATTATTGATCAAGGGACAATAATTTCTTATGGTGCTTGTGGCTTACCCTATTTTATTTCGGACTTAGTTCATGACCAGAAAGAATTATTTAGTACCCCCATCGGGATTCCTCGCGATGAAAACTTTTTTAGGAATGTAAAACGAGTAGCAGTTTATACCCAGACCCGGGCAGAGGAAATCGACCGTCACAATAAAATAGTAAAAGCTGTTAATGTAGTTACGGGAGAGAAAAGAGAATTTTCTTATGATAAGCTGGTCTTAGCATTGGGTGGAGTTCCGGTAGTCCCTCCGATTGAAGGAGTTAATCTTCAGAATATCTTCCGACTTCGCAAGATGGAAGATGGCTTAGCGATTAAGCAATTCCTGATGAAAGGAGGGATTAATCATGCGGTGATTGTGGGCTCGGGACTTATTGGTCTGGAAATGGCAGAGGCTTTTTATGAGTGGGGGATAGAAACCACAGTTATTGAGATGCTGGACTGGGTATTGCCAGCGGTTCTGGATAAAGATATAGCTCTTATTTTAAGCCGTTATTTGGAAGAAAAAGGGATTCACCTTTTTACTTCAGAAAAGGTGCTCCGGTTTGAGGGTAATGAAAGTGGAGCAGTAAAAAAAGTTATTACCAATAAGCGGGAATTACCGGCAGATTTAGTTCTTTTGGGAGTGGGAGTAAAACCAAATGTGGAATTGGCTAAAAATGCGGGGATCGTTTTGGGAGAGACCGGAGCGATTCAAGTAAATGAATATCTTCAAACCAGCGATCCCGATATTTATGCGGGAGGAGATTGTGTGGAAAACATCCACCGGATAACCGGAAAGAGAATTTATGTTCCTTTAGGCTCTACTGCTAATAAACATGGTCGAATAATTGCGGACCATATCACCGGAGGGACATTACCATTTCCTGGTGTTTTAGGAACTGCCATCTGCAAGGTATTAGATTTTAATGTTGCCAAAACTGGACTTAATGAACAAGAAGCTCGAAAGGAGGGGTTTGCAGTGGAAACAGTGATTTGTCCGGGGCCGGATCGACCCCACTATTTCCCCGAGTGGAAAAACATTATTATTAAGTTAATCGCTGATCGGAATGATGGTCGGCTTCTGGGTGCACAAATTATAGGTCCGGGTGATGTGGCTAAAAGAATAGAAGTTGTTGTTACCGCACTTAGTTTAAAAGCTTCGGTAAAAGAAATCAGCAATTTCGATTTAGCCTATGCCCCACCTTTTTCTCCCGCTTTGGATAGCATCATTACTGCTGCTAATGTTTTGGCGAATAAGTTAGATGGGATAGCCAAAAGTATATCTTCATTACAAGTTAAAGAAAAACTTGACCGGGGAGATGATTTTATTCTTCTCGATGTCCGGGCTCCGGTTGAATATGAGGAACTTCGAATTGAAGATCCCCGGGTTAAGCTTATTCCGTTGGGTAAACTTCAGACGGAATTAAAAAATCTCCCTTTAGATAAAGAAATTATTACGTTCTGCCAGATTAGCCTCCGTGGCTATGAGGCGCAGCGGATGTTAGAAGCGTATGGGTTTAGAGATGTCAAATTTATGGAAGGGGGGATGTTAGCCTGGCCTTATGAAAGGGTGGGAAAACTTTGGGAATAATTTGTTTTTATAGCCAATAAGAGCTTATAAGACTATCAATTTAAAAAGGAGAAATTAGCAATGAAGGAAGAAAAGTGTGACCGTAAAACCAGCTGCCAAACCTGTGAACAAGCTGGGACTTGCAATGAAGAAGAGAAAGAAGCACATGAATTAAAACGACTTCAGGAAACTATGTCCCTAGTGAAATATAAATTTATGGTGCTAAGCGGTAAAGGCGGGGTGGGAAAAACTTCAGTGGCAGTAAATTTAGCTGTGACCTTAGCAAAGGAAGGTTTTGCGGTAGGAATTTTGGATGCTGATATTCATGGACCCAATATTCCCAAGATGATGGGAGTAGAAGAGAAACGTTTAGTGGGAAATGAAGATGGACTTTTACCGATAAAAACCGAAAGTGGAGTTAGGGTAATATCCATTGCATTCCTTTTGCGCAGTAAGGATGATGCGGTTATCTGGCGAGGTCCATTGAAACATAGTCTTATTAAGCAATTTTTAGGTGAAGTATTTTGGGGGGCATTAGACTACCTAATTATTGATTTGCCACCAGGAACCGGTGATGAGGCCCTCAGCACCGCCCATTTGATTAAGAAGGTTGATGGAGCAATTATTGTTACTACTCCTCAGGATGTAGCTTTGCTCGATTCTCGAAAAAGCATTAGTTTTTGCCGGCAGTTAAAAATACCTCTTATTGGAGTAGTGGAAAATATGAGCGGGTTTGTTTGCCCCCATTGCAATAATGAGATTAATCTCTTCAAAATTGGCGGAGGCGAAAGGGCAGCGCAAGAAATGAAAGTTCCTTTTTTAGGCAGGATACCACTTGACCCCGAGATGGTAGTTAGTTCAGATGAAGGTATACCTTTTGTAAGTAGACACTGGGATTCAAAAGTGGCAGAGTCTTTTCGAAAAATTTCGGAAAGGTGGAGGCAACTTTTGGAGGAGGGAGTAGATAAGAAAGTCCAGTATTTAGAAAAATTCAAAACTAAAAATTAATGGAGGGAAAATCACTATGATTAGAATTGCTTTTGCCAGTGAAGAGAATAATGGACTGGAAAGCCAGATGAGCATGCATTTTGGTCGTTGCCCCTTTTATGTGCTGGTAGATGTTGAGGGTAAAGAAATTAAGAAGGTAGAAGTAGTAGAAAACCCTTATTACAATAACCATACCCCGGGAGTAGTTCCTTATTTTATTAATAGCCAGAACGCTAAGGTTATTATTGCTGGTGGTATGGGACCGCGGGCAATCGAAATTTTTCAGAGTTTGGGCATTGAAGTCGCTACTGGTGTTGGAGGGCAAGTGAAAAATGTTCTTCAGGCTTATTTAGATGGAAAGGTGTCCGGAGTAATAGCTTGTGAGCATGAACACCAGGGAGGGCATGAAGGCTGTCACCATCAGTAAGGAGGTTTATTTATGCCGATCTTTGAATACCGTTGTAAATTATGTGGAAGTAAATTTGAACATTTGAGCATAGGAAATCAGCCCGATGCAATATTGTGCAAAGAGTGTGGTAGTAGTGAAGTAGAAAAATTGCTTTCTGCTTCGGCGGTGTTGACTCATATCCCTCATCGGGAATCAGGGAAAACTTGCTGTGGAAGAGATGAACGCTGTTCAACACCACCTTGTTCTACCGGAGATAGTTGCTGTAAAAGCTGATGAAAAATAAAGGAGGAAATTATGCGGATAGCAGTAAGTGCCACCGGTGAAATCCCGGAATCTTTGATTCATCCTCAGTTTGGGCGTTGTACCTGGTTTATCATCTTTGAAGAAGGGAAAGGTATCGTCAAAACTATTCGTAATTCTTATGCGGAGGCGCAGACAGGAGCAGGGACGGGCTGTGCCCAGGATTTGATTAATGAAGGGGTAAAGGTAGTGATTGCTCGACAGGTTGGTCCTAAAGCTTATGAAGTGCTAAATAAAGCGGGAGTAGAAATTTATTTGTCTTCGCCAGATATTTCGGTTGAGGAGGCTTACCAGCAATTTTTATCCGGTAATTTGTCTAAAATGGAAATCAGGATGTTTTAAAAATTTCAAATGGAAAGGAGGTGAAAAAATATGCCAGGCTTGGATGGAACCGGCCCAATGGGACTTGGCCCTATGACTGGAGGAGGAAGGGGTTGGTGCAATCCCTATTTTGCGGGTGCATGGCTTAGCCTCCGAACCCCTTATATTCCTCCTTACGGGTATTTTTATGGGCTTTATTATCCGCAAGGGAGGGTCCCCTTTTCTCCTTATATCCCGTTTGGTTTCGGATGGGGATATCGACGGTGGATGGGAAGAGGGATGAGATGGTGGTGGTGATATCTTCCCCAAGTTTATTTAAGGGAAGAGAAAATGGTTTGATTTTTATAACTAAATGGAGGTGATTATTATGCCGTACGGACAAAGATTAGGAATGGGTTGGGGTTTTGGTTTTCGAGGATATTCTCCTCCCTGGCCTTATATTGGAAGGGGAAGAGGAGGATTGCCGCGGTGTTGGGCTTATCTTCCCTATTCACCCTCTTCCTACCCCGGATGGGGATATCCACCATATCCTGTAACCTTTCCCCCTAATTTAGCTGCTTCGCCGGAGCAAGAAGTAGCTTTTTTAAAAGATCAGGCAGAAATTTTAAGACAGCAGCTGGAAGGGATTAATGCCCGGATTAGCGAGCTGGAAAAAGGCAAGGAAGGGAATTAGGACCGGTAACATTATCCGGTCCTAATAATTAATAATATGCTGAGAAAGAAGGTGATTTAAATGAAAGTTTGTGTTTCATCGGTAGCTCCCAATCTTGATGCCGAGATAGATCCACGCTTTGGCAGGTGTCAGTATTTTATTATTGTTGACTTGGATACTCTGGAGTTTGAATCAATCCCTAACCCTAATATTTCGGCTATGGGAGGAGCGGGAATTCAGTCTGCCCAATTAGTAGCCAGTAAAGGGGTTGAAGCGGTGCTTACTGGTAATGTAGGACCTAATGCCTATTCCACTCTTCAGGCAGCAGGGGTTAAGGTTATTACTGGCGTTGGTGGTAAGGTAAGGGAGGTAGTAGAGAGTTATAAGACTGGGAAATTAAGACCATCAACTGGAGGCCCGACCGTAGCAGCCCATTTCGGTATGGGTGGTGGCGGTGGTATGGGCATGGGTATGGGACGAGGCATGGGTATGGGACGAGGTATGGGTATGGGACGAGGTATGGGCATGGGCGGTGGAATGGGTATGCCTTCTTCCGGATCGTCTCCTTTTAATCCTCCTTCGGTGCAACCAGCGGTTTCCAAAGAACAGGAACTTAATGACTTGAAGGAACAATCGAGGTTACTGAAAGAGCAATTAGATGCAATAAACGAGCGAATAAAAAAGTTAGAGGAAAAGAAGTAATCGGTTAGAATTTTTTTAAAAGTATTTTTTATTAACTTAGTTAGAAGAAAGGAAGGTGGCTATATGCCCAGAGGAAATGGAACCGGACCTCCCGGGGGAGCAGGACCGGGAACAGGTAGAGGTATGGGAAAAGGGAGGGGTAAAGGCAGCGGGAGGGGTGTAGGCCCGGTTGGTGAGTGTATCTGCCCTTCCTGCGGAACGGTTAGTCCGCATCAGGCGGGGATTCCCTGTTTCCAGATGAAGTGTCCTAAGTGCGGGACCGCAATGATGAGAAAATAATTTTTTGAAAGGAGTGATTTGAGATGGCAAAAATGAATCAAAGGGTAAAAGAGATTTTTGAAAAACAGGAAACTATTGTATTGGCTACCGCCACCAAAGACGGTTTGCCTAATGTTATTCCGGTGAATGCCAAAAAAATAATCGATGACGAAACCATACTTATTTCAGATCAATTTTTTAACAAAACCTTGAAGAATTTGAAGGAAAATCCGCAAGTAGCTATTACTATCTGGGATAAGCTTGAGGGATACCAACTTAAAGGGACTGCTACCATAGAAACTTCAGGAAAGCGTTTTGAGGAAACGGCGAAATGGATTGACGAGGTGGCGAAAAAGTTGAATCTTCCGATAAAATCCAAAGGTGCGGTTATAATAAAGCTTACTGAGATCTATAATGTTTCTCCCGGACCGGAAGCAGGGACAAAAATTGCTTAAGGGAATTAATCTATGAAAATAGCGGTTGCCAGTGGTAAAGGAGGGACGGGAAAGACCACTATTGCTGTCAATCTTGCTCTCACCTTACCAGAAGTTCAGTATATAGACTGTGATGTGGAAGAGCCAAACGGGCATATTTTTTTAAAGCCCCGGATAGAGCAGACGATGTCGGTAGGCATTCCTGTGCCTGAGGTAAACTTAGCCCAATGCACCCACTGCGGTATGTGTGCAAAAGTTTGTGAGTACCATGCCATCATTACTTTATTAGATAAAGTATTAGTCTTTCCTGAGCTCTGTCATGGCTGCGGTGGGTGTGCTTATATTTGTCCGGCTGATGCTATTCAAGAAGTAGAAAGAGAAATTGGGGTAATAGAGAAAGGAAAAGCAGATTCCATTGAATTTGTCCAGGCGCGCTTGAATATCGGTGAACCTATGGCTCCTCCCTTAATCCGGAAGGAAAAAAAATTAATTAATCCCACTAAGATAGTAATTATTGATTCTCCTCCCGGGACCTCTTGTCCAGTGGTAACTTCAGTTAAGGGGAGCGATTTTTGTATCTTAGTGACTGAACCCACCCCATTTGGATTAAATGATTTAAAGTTGGCAGTTGAAATGTTGAAAGTATTGGAAATTCCCTTTGGGGTAGTGATAAATTTAGCGGATATTGGGAACAAAGAAGTCTGGGAATATTGTAAATCGGAAAAAATCTCTATTTTAGGAGAAATCCCTTTTGAACGGAAAATAGCTGAAGCCTATTCCCAGGGAGTACCGATAGTAAAAAAATTTCCCGAATATAAAGAGAAATTTTGGGGAATTTATCAGGCAATCACCCGAAGGATAATAGTATGAAACAATTGACTATAATTAGTGGTAAAGGTGGGACTGGCAAAACTACTATAACTGCTGCGTTTGCTGCTCTGGCGAAAAATAAGGTGATGGCGGATGCGGATGTAGATGCTGCTGATCTTCACCTTATTCTTAATCCTCGGATAGAAAAAGAAGAAGCTTTTTATGGGGGGAGGCTCCCTTTCCTTGATCGAAGCTTATGTAATGAATGCGGGATTTGTCGGGAAAAATGCCGCTTTGAGGCGATTAACGATAAGTTTATAATTGACACCATTGCTTGCGAGGGATGTGGAGTTTGCGCCCAGGTATGTCCGCAAAAGGCGATTAGCATGCAAGAAAATCTTTGTGGGCAATGGTTTATTTCCCGGAC
>Ga0272448_1004743_pt1 | contig 15347 bp, 12 predicted proteins | sample YNPCB0191_FD_202220 | JGI IMG/M metagenome (GOLD analysis project Ga0272448, IMG submission 202220) | Hot spring sediment microbial communities from Yellowstone National Park, WY, United States - YNP-CB-019-1 | ecosystem: Environmental > Aquatic > Thermal springs > Hot (42-90C) > Sediment...
CCGCCTCCGACGGCCAACAAAAAATCGCCTCGATCCACCCGGAGTTGGCGGAGTTGCCCGGCCAAGCGATCCACGTCGGCTACCAGCGGCTCATGGTCGATTCGCTCCATCCAAAGGAGATTCACGTTAGCTTGGCAGAGATGATCGGCCAATTCGTCCAGGAGTCCCTGTTCGGCCAAGGTCTGGGCGCCATAGAGGATGATAGCCCGGCGACCGAGCGGAGCGGCCCACCGGCCCACCTCCTGCCGCCGCCCCCAACCGAATACCACCCGGCCTGGAATCATCAACTCATAACAGTCCACAAGCACGTTCTCCATCCAGGGTTCTCCTTGTTGGCTGTGAGGAATAGGCTAAAGTGTTACGACTTTTCCAATCTCCGCATTCCGGCAAGAGACGCCGGCTCTATTCTTCTCCAAGCCCCATGTTCCGGTAAGAGGTACCGGCTCCATTCTTCCGTGGCTTCATTTTATGAGAGGTTCTAAGCCAGCGGCAGCCTCTCCCACAGACAAAGGCTTAACAGCCGAACGCTCCACTGCTATAATTACGATTCAGCTTACGAAGAATGCACCGCCTGGACATCAGGCTGCCCATCTGGGGCCTACAGGCGACAGGCTATAGACAAATTAGCCTGCCTTTCTAAATCCGAAGTGGTACAAGACAACAATGGATAAAAAGACTTCTTGGCCGCCCTTCAGGCTGAAGTTGCAACGTTCAATTCCGTAGTTTCCACGCCGAACGGCGATTGGGTCATTAAAGGATTTATTGATATAGCCAGGAACATTTACACTATTTCGGTGGACACAAAAGTTATCTCAAAAATTATGGAGCTTTTATTGTTTCCTGAACTTACACGGTTTGCTAAAAAATATGGCTTAAAAATGGTATTGCCAGAACACCAGAACTTTTATCCAGATGTGAGCTTCGTTGACGATGACGACCATCGCTTTGCACTCGACTTGAAGAGCACCTACAGGGTTGATGCTAATCGTGTGAATGGTATGACACTTGGCGCCTTTACTGGGTATTTCCGAGAAAGGAAGAGTACAAAAAATATTACTTTTCCTTACGGTTCTTACAGGGGTCATTTTGTTTTGGGGGTAATTTATTCCAAAACAGACGAGTTGATTGACGAGCGAAGGAGATATAAGTTTCGTGAACTTAAGCGCATACCATCTGTAATCAAAGACTTTCAGTTCTTCGCCCAGGAGAAATATTGCATTGCGTCTGACCGGCCAGGTAGTGGAAACACCAAGAATATCGGCTCCGTTACAGAGATTGATCAACTGATAAGCAGCTCTGGTCCGTTTGCATCTTTAGGGGAAGATGTTTTCGATGATTACTGGATGGATTATTTGACCCAAGATATGGCAAGGGCATCGCAACTCCAGCGACCGCCTTATACTAATTTGCGTAATTATCTGAAATACAAGGGTTAGCGAGGTGATGATTCAAAGCCTGCCTCGAACTGTAAAGCAAGTGATTGTGCCCCCGATAAAATGTCAGGGGATTAAGACGAAGCTTGTTCCATTCATTCTGAGTAACATCTGTTGGAATGGAAATGGCAGATGGGTAGAGCCGTTTTTGGGATCGGGTGTTGTTTTGTTCAACCTTCAGCCGGAACGTGCTTTGGTCGCTGACATCAATCCTCATATCATCCGATTGTATCAAATGATTTATGATGGGAGTTTGTCTTCCGAAGAAGTAAGGGGATACTTGACGGCAGAAGGCAAAAAACTGTTGTTAAAGGGAGAAGATCATTATTATCTGGTCAGGGAGCGTTTCAACAAAACTGGAAACCCTTTAGATTTTATTTTTCTCAATAGGTCCTGTTTCAATGGAGTGATGCGTTTTAACAGCAAAGGCGAATTCAATGTGCCGTTTTGTCGCAAACCAGACCGCTTTCGCCAATCCTATGTGACCAAGATAGTGAATCAGATTTCTCAAATACGAAAAATCATGCAGGGCAAGGATTGGGAATTCCGCACGGAAGATTGGCGAGAATCTCTTGAGAATCTAACGGCAGATGATTTTGTGTACTTTGACCCCCCGTATATAGGCAGACATACAGATTACTATCAGCAATGGTCAGAAGAAGATGCAGTAGAATTAGCGCGACTCGCTCGAAACTTACCTTGCGGTTTTGCACTGTCTATGTGGAAGGGAAATAGGTATCGCACAAATGAACATCTTCGCCGTTACTGGAACGGATGGGTGGAAAGAACTTTTACGCATTTTTATCACGTAGGCTCAACGGAGAATTTGAGAAATGCAATGGAAGAAGCCTTGCTAATAAAACCTGGGTACGAAACAGCGTCTGCGAAAACCACCATCTCGCCTAAACCCGTCCAACTGGTACTTGCCTTGGACCAGCAGGGAGGTTAACAATCCTATTTAGCCGACACGCTCTACGTGCGGCGGATGTGTGTGTTGGCTCGCCAATGGATTGCTTCCATGAGGTTGGAGCATGGGATCATTGGGTGGGCAAGGCGGGGGCGTCGGGTTCGGTTCGATCCTGTGGTTCGTGGTGATCGAGCGGCGGACGGCCACGGGGGATCGGACTTAGGTGGGAAGGCTCCTTCGGCGTCATTCCCGCGAAAGCGGGAATCCAGTTGTTTTTTTCTGGGTTCCTGCTTGCGCAGGAATGACACCCGCTGGATTCCTGCTTGCGCAGGAAGGGCACATGGGGGCAGGGATGAGACGTGGGGCGCGGGAAGGACCCGGGAGGGCGGCGATATACAGGTGTATCCGTCTATGATCGGCTGATTGGTGAAAAAGGCGCGGGAAGGAGTCGGGAGGGCGGCGGTACACAGAAGGCTAGGGGTGCATATCAACGTTGAAAAGGTTGTCGCCCTCTTGGACGGTGAGAGAAAGGCCGCTATGTTCGGGTTTTCGATACTTTTGGGGGATGTTGGGATACTGAGGGATTTTGGGCGGGCCGATGGCCGGTCCTAGCGGGGCATCGATCAAGGGCGGGTTGATGGCCACTTGGTAGGTCCCTAGCGGCAGTCCTCGTCCCTGGGCGGTAACCAGTTCGTAAGTGCCGTCGGATTTCAGGCTGGCCGTCATAAAGATCCCCTTTTCCCGGTTGGAAAAGGAGACGATGCCTTCGGGGACGGGTTGGCCTTGGAAGGTAACTTTGCCGAAGACGCGGCCTCTTTTTTCGCCGCCGTGGCAACCGGTCAGAGCGAAAGCCATTCCGACCAGGGCCAAGCCGACCAGGACATACCGAACTTTTTTCGACTCAGCCAGCATGTTAGAAATCGCTGCCCAGGACACGTCCATCATCGCGGTTAGCCAAATTATAGAGGGTTTGGATGGGGATTGATTCCGTGAGGAAGCGAACAGAGCCGTCGCACAGAAGAATCTGAGCGCCGCCGGGGTGGGCGGATTGGATCGGCCGATTGGGGCCGCAATTGCCGGGCACTCCCAGGGCCTCGGCAGACCGCTCGTTGACCGGGTGGATGACGCAGGTCGTATTGAAGGCCCGTTCCCAGCCGTCGTTGCCCGGTCCCATAGGAAAGCCGTGCCAACAGTCGCTCCGGCAATCGCTTTTTTGCCCGTCGGAGGTTAGACACCAGCCGGACTGCTCCGCGACGACCATGGTGTTGGTGGTGCCATCGGTGATGTCGCGTAGGGCCACGCCCTGGTGCATCACCAGCACGCCGCCCCAGGAGACTTTGCCATAGGCGCCGCCGGTAGGGCCTTTGTCGCGGGTGGACGGATGATCCAAAGCGCCGGAGACGCCGGTATAGGTAGCGCTCATAATATTGGCCTGGTTGTGGTCGGTGTTGGTCAACACAAAGGGGGGTAAACTGCTGGAAGGACAATACATGAAAGGGAAATAGACGTTGCGCAATAGATCGCGGTTATAGACGTTGCCGCCCCAGGCGTCGCCTCCCACCCAGCCGGTGTACCGATATTTAGTTTGGTCGAACTTTTCGTAGATGGGGCCTTGTTCGATGTAGGGGAGAATGCGGACCCACCAGGAATGGCCATACCCGCCGACTGCGGTGGTCAACCCGCCTGGGGGGAACATCCGGCAGTGGCTTTCGTAATTCAGCAGGGCCAGGCCGATCTGCTTGAGGTTATTGGAGCACTGGGCGCGTCGGGCCGCCTCGCGGGCCGCCTGCACCGCCGGTAAAAGCAGAGCAATCAGAATCCCAATGATGGCAATCACCACCAACAGTTCCACCAGCGTGAAACCCTGGAGGGGCGGGCGGAAGGCACCCCCCCTTACCCCGTGCCGAGCGAAGCGACGCATTCGTGGGGGCTCCTCTTGCAAGTCTCCCTTCGGAGGGGAAGACCTCCCTTTGGGAAGATTTCGGTCGTTTTTCGTACGCTAGCGCTATGGTACCATTTTTCTCCGGGCAGGGGGAGTGGTTCGCCGCTACCCGCCTAAGAGGCTGTCCCGAAATGGGTAGCCAAGAGGGGGCCCCCATCCCTTTCCAAACCGTTCTGACTAATTTGACTGTATCTACCCGGCCAAGCCCCCACAACTTGTAGGGGGTAAGAATCGGCTCAACCCCAACAGATGGTGGTAATTACTTCCGGTAGATACAGTCAAGCTAACCAAAATGCCGTTTTCTTAGGGTTTTTGGCAGTCTGGGGGCCGCCCGTTGGTCGTGCATCCCGGCTAAAAATGGATTTTCGGGACAGCCTCTTAACCGGACGGCTTCGCTTCTTGGTGAGAGGCGAGTTGGTTCGTTCGGCGGAAGTGGTACGAACTTCCATTACTGACCCGATGAACTGAGAGAATCTCCCAGGGGGAGAGGGTCCGAGAGGGGGACGGGGCGGCCTTCGGTGGGGACCTCGAAGGCGGCGGACTGGCACATCATCCGATAGAAGATGGCCGGATCGACTTTCGGCTGTGCATCGGCGCCGTTGCCGACCAGGGCGAAAAGGATTTGGGTCTTTGCCTGGAGGCGATCGGCTTGTTGGCTGGTGATGGTGACGGCAGCGGCGTCGGGTCCCAGGCGATCTAAATGGGCGTGGTAGGTCAACATATCGCCGGGCAGGGGTTCAAAATAGAACTCTGCCTGAGGGATTCGGGCCATAATGGGGGCCAGTTGAAAGCCGGTGGCGTCAAAGGCTAAGAGTCCTCCTGTTTGAGCCATCCCTTCCAGGATCAATGTCGGAGCAAGCCGAGCGGGATTGAGCCGACCGAAATGGCTGCTTTGGATTTCCGTGGGAACTTGTTTACATGCCTCTGCCCAGGAACCGGACTGAAAATCCACAAATCGGTCGATCCAGAACCATCGAAACGTTTCCGAGCGGTTTTGTCCATTTTCTGGGGAGAAAAAAGGGAGAATCTGTTGGGCCGCAGAAAAGGGCAAGGTGTTCCGAAATCTGCAAGACGCTTCGGGAGATCGTTCCTGGGGGGTGGCGGCCGTCAGCCGAATCCGGGCCGAGATGGCCATCCGACCTCCGAGTTCTCCCTGGCAGAGGAATTCGACCGGGCCGTCCGGTTTGCGGAAATCCACCAGTTGGGAGCAGATTTGCAAGGTCTCGCCCGGTTGCACGAACCGCATGAATTTCACGCCCCGGAACGATTCGACTTTGTAGTTGCGTCGGGGGCCCGGTTCGCTCAAGTCGAGCAAACACTCTCCCGCCTGGATCATCCCCTCTAAAATCAACACGCCGGGCAGTACGGGCGTGCCGGGGAAATGATCTGGCAGATAGGGCTCCGTAGGGCGCAAATGTTTTTCTGCACGAATCCACCGACCAGGAACCCAGGCCGTAATCCGGTCGAGAATCGAAAATTCCATGGTTGGACGAGCCCCTTCCGATGGCCAGGTCTTTGCCAAAATTCCTTTGCCAAAGTTCTCGGACGCTCCGTGCGCTGATCCGAACCCGCCGCCCCTTGGCGAAACGCCGACTCTCTAAATCAATGTACTATACCTTCCCACGCCGGTCCTGAAAAGGGAGAAGGGCCAATTTTAAGACAACCGGAAGGATAAAAATCGCGTAACACTTTAGCCGAATGAAGGAGTCGATGTGTCATTCCTGCGCAAGCAGCAGTCCAGGCTTGTTCCCCCGCGCAAGCGGGAATCCCGCCTGATTCTTGCACAGGCAGAAACCCAGGCAATATGGAGTTTTAGTTTCTGGACTGCCGCTTTCGCGGCAGTGCCCCCCTGCCCGGCTACCCGAGAGGGTGGCCGGCCTTTCGACGGCCAGGGGAGAGGCAAGTTGCTTCCTTCGGCTAAAATGGTACAAAATCGCTTTCTCGTGGGCGTCCGGATCAGCTTGGTCGGGTTTGCTGATAAATGGCCTGAATCAGTTCTTGGACATCCCGATATTTTTTACCGGTCGATAAAGCCGAATCCAGCAACCGTCGGGCGTCGCTTTCCGAATGGCCCAATCCCAAGAGAATCTCATAGGTTTGGGAGACCAGGTCAGCCGGGGCGGCCGACTCGGTCGCCTCGCTCCGGGAGACCATCAGGGCAAACTTCGGCACTTTGCGCCGCAGTTTGGCCACGATCCGTTCGGCGGTGGCCGATCCAATCCCCGGCAACCCGGCCAAGACCTTGGTCTGTTGCTCTTCGATGGCGACGGCCACCTCCTGGACCGGTCGGACCATCGCCCGGAGGGCCTTTTTGACACCCACCCCATCGACCGAACAAAACAGTTCAAAAAACTCCCGCTCCGCTTCGGTCAAAAAACCGATCAACCGGGGCGTGAGCCGACCATGCGCTGGGTTGCCCTCCAGATATTCAATCGTATGCAGGCTCACCTCCTGCCCGATCTGCTGCTGCAACCCGCGCCGGGTCCATTCGGAAATAAAGACCTCGTACTCTATCGGTCCCACTTTAAGCCGAAGCGATTCTTCGCCCAACCACGCCAATTGTCCTGTTATCCGCGTAATCACCCCGAAAATCTCCTGGAAAAGACCAGCGTCTGCCAGACAAGGCGTCTGGCGAGGGCAACCTAACGGTTCGCCGCCGTCTGTGTCTTGAGTTGCAGATAATAATGGCACAAGGCCACGGCCAAGGCGTCGGCCACATCGGCCGGCTGGGGCAACTGCATCAGGGCCAATTCACGCTGGATGGTCCGTTGGACTTGTCCTTTATCGGCCCGGCCCGAACCGGTCAAAATCCGTTTGACCTGGGTAGCAGAATAGCTGACCACCGGAATGCCCGCCTGGGCGCCGGCCAAACAGATCACCCCCCGGGCATGGCCCATCAAAATTGCGGTGCGGGGATGCTTGTAATGGGCGTAGAGGGCCTCCAGGGCCAAGGCGGTCGGCTCAAAGGCGGCGATCACCTCCGTAATGCCCTGCCAGATGGCCTCCACACGGGGGGCGATCTCTCCTCGGTCGCCGCCTCGGACAATGCCCGCCTCGATCAAGCGGGGACCTCCCGGACTTGCCTCCAACACTCCATACCCGGTAATGTTCAATCCCGGATCGACCCCCAAAATCCGCCCCAACGGCATGGGCCTCTCCTTAGCATGGGGCTGCCGAGCGTTTTTTCTCCGCTGCGGCCGCTTACTTCGTAAAACTCCATTCTGTCCCGCTGGGCCGGTCTTCCAGCCGAATCCCCATCTTCGCCAGTCGATCCCGGATCGTATCGGCCGTCGCAAAATCTTTCTTTTTGCGGGCTTCGGTCCGAAGATCGATCAACACTTGGACGAGCTCTCGGACGAGGTTATCCTGCGGCTGGACGGCGATCTCCACCGGTTTTCGGAATACGCCGAAAATGCCGCCCAATTCTCGCAAGCTGATCGTGGCCTGTCGGAGGGCGGCGATTGCCTCCGCGGTTCGGGCGGCCGGTTCTTCCAGACGCTGCTCGTCGATCTGTTTGTTGATCCGGCGGAGCAGATCAAACAGATGTCCTAAGGCGGCCCCGGTGTTGAAATCGTCGTCCATCGCTTCCAGGAATCGGTCCCGCAGTTCGGCCACCTCCCGGAGGAATACATTTTCGCCCGGAGCGAACTGGCCTTGGTCTCGACGGCCCGGTACAGGCAGCCGATAGGGGTCTTCTCCGGTAATCCGGGAAAAGCGGCGGAAAAACCGATAAAACCCTTCCACCGCAGCGCCGACCTCTCGAATCCGCTCCACGCTGAAGTCAATGGGGCGGCGATAATGGGTGGCTAAGATGAAAAACCGCACCACCTCCGGAATCAGATTTTCTTCTTGGAGCAAAAGGAGGAAGGATTTGGCGCCGTGTCGGCCGGCCAATTTGCCTGCTTCTTGGGCTTGGATGTCGTCCTCGGCTGGTTGGGCCGGTCGGTTCATCCGACCGCCCACCTTGACCACCGCCTCCGAGTCCTGCATCAGGCCGTTGTGGACCCAGTACCGGGCCATCGGTTTGCCGTGCCGACTTTCGCTCTGGGCAATCTCGTTCTCATGGTGCGGAAAGATCAGGTCCAGGCCGCCGCCGTGAATATCAAACGTCTCCCCCAACAGCCGGGCGCTCATGACCGAACATTCGATGTGCCAGCCGGGCCGACCCAGTCCCCAAGGGCTCGGCCAAGCCGGCTCTCCCGGTTTGGATCGCTTCCAGAGGGCAAAATCCACCGGCGAGCGCTTCCGCTGCCCGCCTTCGCCCCCTTCGCCCTGCATGGACTCCAAGGAGCGGCGGCTGAGTTTGCCATAGTCGGCCTTCTTCGATACGTCGAAATACACGTCCCCGTCCGCCTCGTAGGCAAACCCTTTGCGGACCAAGTCCTCGATAAATCGAAGCATATCCGGAATATGCTCCGTGGCCCGAGGGAAATGGTTGATCCCATCGACCCCGATCACTCGAAGGCATTCCCGATAGTCGGCCGTCATCTGCTCGGCCAACTGCTGCATCGGAACGCCCATCTCTCGGGACCGGACGATCAGCTTGTCATCCACGTCGGTGATATTGACCACCCAGGTTACTTCGTAGCCGTTGTAGCTGAGATAACGCTTGATCGTGTCGAAAATGACCGGGCCGACCATGTGACCGATATGGCTTGGTTTATATACGGTAGGCCCGCACAAATAGATGCCGACCTTGCCCGGTCGAACCGGCTCAAACGGCTCTTTACTTCTGGACAGGGTATTGTAAATCCGAATCATGTGCATTTTGCCTCGTTACAGACCCAAAGGAAACGATTCAGGCATCCTAGGAGAATCCTACGAGGTGGAGGTTGTTTTGGCCAGCAGGGCGACCGCCTGGGCCATCCAGACTTCTTCTCGGCCAATGGCCCCCAGACCTTCGCCGGTTTTGGCTTTCAGGCCGATTTGCTCCGGGGCGATGTGGAGGACATCGGCCAATCGGGCCCGGATTTGCGGCCAATACGGGACTAATTTCGGCCGCTCCAAATGCACAATACAGTCGATATTGACGATCTGCCAACCGGCCGATCGCACCGTTTCCAGGACCTTTTGGAGCATTTCGGCGGAATCGCGGCCTCGGTGGGCCGGGTCTTCCGGCGGGAAAAATTGGCCGATGTCCCCCAGACCGGCAGCCCCCAAGAGGGCGTCCGTAATGGCATGGAGGAGGGCATCGGCGTCGCTATGGCCGACGGAGTGCCTATCGTGAGGTATATTTACCCCCCCTATTCGGAGAGGCCCTTCTGGGGCCAGCCGATGCGTATCGTGCCCTACTCCGACCCGCCAAGACATCTCCAATTTCCTTTCGGATAGTCTCCACGAAAAGGGTTACAGAAAAAAGGGGAGACGGGATTCCTGCTAGGGGGCCCTTTCGGCAAAGGGGGCCGCTCCAAAATGTCGGGGTTTCTGTTGCTTGCGTAGGAATGCGCCATCGACCAGGTCGGATTTACCCGGCAGAAAGGAGGCCGTAGCCCACGAGCAATCGACGGAGTTTAGCTTCCTGGTCGGCCGAAAGCGGCGTCAGGGGGAGGCGTAATTCGCCTGTATCTCGGCCCAGCATCTTCATGGCTGCCTTGATGGGGATGGGATTGGTGGCCAAGGAGAGCATTTCTCGGCACAACGGGAACAACCGCTTATGCCAGGAGAAGGCCTCGGCCAATCGTCCGGCATCGAAGGCGGCGATCATGGCAATCATCTGTTGGGGGACGATATTGCCCACCACCGAAATCACCCCCCGGCCGCCTACGGACATGATCGGCAGGGTCAGGCTGTCGTCGCCGCTGAGGACCGTTAGGTCGGTGGCCGTGGTAATCTGGGAGGCCTGATCCAAAGAACCGGTTGCTTCTTTGACCATAGCGATATTTTTGAGTTCTGCCAGGCGGATGATGGTATCCGGCTCGATGTTTTTGCCGGTGCGACCGGGGATGTTGTAGATACAGATGGGGATATCGACGGCCTCGGCCAGGGCTTTGTAGTGCTGGTAGAAGCCCTCTTGGGTGGGTTTGTTGTAATAGGGGGCGACCACGAGGGCGGCGTCGGCTTTTTCTTTGGCGGCCCAACGGGTCAGTCGGAGGGCCTCGTGGGTGCTGTTGGAACCGGTGCCCGGCATCACCAAGGCCCGGCCTGCCGCCATTTGAATCACCTCCGCAATGACCCGCTCGTGTTCTTCATGCGTCAGGGTAGGGGATTCGCCGGTGGTCCCCACAGGACATAGACACCGGGTGCCCGCCTGGATTTGGAACTCTACCTGGGCGCGCATGGCCTGATAATCCACCTGGCCGTCTCGAAACGGGGTAATCAGTGCTACCGAAAGCCCGGCAAAAGATTCTGCTCGTGTGGTCATAAACGCCGTTCCTCATAGGTCCACGAAATGCTTACCCCCGGGCCGGTCCCCAGGAACATTTCCCCAGGCCGCTAGGAGAGGGTAGTTGGAAGGCAAAATAAAAAACAGGGACTTACTTGGCTGAATGCCCAGAAAATTCCCTGCTTCTGCCCATGCGTCCTGGATGCTCTAAGGTACCGGAGGTGGGAGTTGAACCCACACGGCCTTGCGGCCACTGGATTTTGAGTCCAGCGCGTCTGCCATTCCGCCACTCCGGCCTAAAGGCAAGATGATTTTAGTGTTGCAGAGTGGGGAATGCAAGTCCCCCTCTATAGACGGGCAAAATCCCCTCTCGATTTCGTCCGGAACCGGCGCACGATTTAGCGGGTGGCGCCAGGCCGAAGCACCCGGGGAATGACCGCACTGCGGGAAGAGTCGGGTTCTGGGGCGGTAGGAACATGGATATCTAGAGCTTTCGGATCGGAGGAATCTGGGGACTCGGCCAGGGTATAGCCAGGCGAAGAAGAACTTTTTTGTTCCCCTTTGGCTCGGAAAAGTTGGCCCAATTTGGGGAGCAGACCATGCGCGGCACTTTTGGAACCGGTTTGGGGGGCTGACTGCGGTAAAGGACTGCCGGAAGAATAAGGTGGGGAAGACAGCCCCGATGGGACCGCAGCAGGATTCACCAGCGGCGCATGCCCGGCAGACTTCATGGAATCCGGTGAGCCGTTTGAGCCGGAAATAGGGTTTCGGGAACCCGGTAAAGACCCTGCCGGTCCAGGCAAAGCCGGTGCCGGGGAAACGTTCCGCTCCGACGCCTTGCTAGAAGAACTGGATCCAGCCGAAGAGACGTCTTGGGCACGCGGCGAGACATTCCGGCCAGGGGAATGCTCCTGAGGAAAAGTTTGTGCTGGAACAGAAGCCTTCGCAGAAGGCTCGGCCGGGCGGGAAGCGGACTGGAGGGCGGCCTCTGGCGGAACAGGGCGGATTTCCGGGGTAGTCAGGACCACCAGTCGGCCGGGACCGGACCAGAATTCGGGGGGAATAGCCGCGGCTGAGGTTTGGCCCGGCTCCAATTCCGCCAACAGACGACTTCGAGGTTCTTTGCCTTCCGGGGAGGCCTGTCCTCCCCATTCTAGGATCATTTCCATTTGCCATCGGGCTTGTTCGGTCCATCGAGGCGTTACCCGCCAAAGCAGATACCCGCCGGTGGTAGGAGGTTCTTGGCTAGGACGGCGGCTGGTTGTAGCCTCTGTCGAGCGGACAGCCAGAGGCAAAAGGTATTCGGCAGGTTGGCCGGGCAGAATCCCAAAGGTGGGTTGGGCGATCAGGCGAAGCAGTTCCCAGTTTTCTGCCTGACGGAGCAAATCGGGCAGTTGCTCCGTATTGGGGGGGTCAAGAGCTAGATGACCCCCTCGTTCGGCCAGATCGAGCAAAGCGCCCGCCAAAGGAATCAGGGAAGGCGCATCTCGTTTGACTTTTTCGGCAGCCCGGCGAAGAGCCCGTGCATCCACCGACACAAACCGCACTCGAAGCACATACTGAACCGGGCCTGCTGCACGAACTCGGAGCCGATTGACCACCGCAACTCTGCTGGATTGATCCCGAGGTAGGGCCTCTGCCCGAACCACGGCCAAAATCTGCGACGCTTCCGCCGGATTGGCCGCCTGACCTTCCACAATTAACCGGCCTGCTTCCCATCGGAGCCGAATCTGGCTGTGTGGAAACAGAGGGACCAGAACCTCCTCTAACAGGTGGAGACGTTGCTGGGGATCGACCGCCTTGGCAAGGTCTTCTGCAGAACCGCTCCGGGCGGTCCCCACCGAGGAGCCTCCAGAGACGTAAGGTAAAGGTTCGGGAGAAAAGGTTTCTTCGTAGTTTGCCTTTTCGGCTTTTCGGACGGAGCGTGTGGCTTGGCCTTGGGAAGGGACTTCGGAACGAGCCAAGCGGGTATGGTTTTCTTCAGAAGACGTATCGGCGCTGGATCGAGCGGAGTCGGCCTCTCCCACCAGAGCATCTGGGTTCACCGACTCCGGCCAGACGACCAAGACCTGGGTAGGTTTTTTCGGAAGAAGGGGCGTGTCCGTAGAAGGGCCAGTCTCCTGGACGCCCACAGGGATCACCAGCACCTGCTTGGCTTGCAAAAGGGCCTGGATGTGCCAGGAGCATGTTTGACTCAACACCCCAGACGGTGCGGATGTCGGGGTGGTGGGAACCGATTGTTGGCAGACAGGAATCACCTCCAATCGAAACCTGCCGCCTTCGGCCAACTCGGGTAAAATATCCACCACCCATTCCGCCATGTCCCCGCAATCGGACTGCTTAGAAAGATCGGGCTTTTTCCATTCTTGAGAACCCTCCAAGCCCCGATGCGTGGAAGGACTGGAAGATTTGGCGGTTTCCTCTTGTCCTCGGCCAGGAGTCGAAGAGGGGGTCGAACGATCTTCAGCGGTGGCGGCGGCCTGGAGGGCCCTCAGACGCAGGGTTTCTTTTTGTCCGTTGGCAATCACAAGCTGAGGGCAGCAGAGAATCCGAGCCAACTTTCGGGCTGTCAATTCTTCCCACTGGAAGGAGGATGGAGCAGGTGCGACCACGGCCTGGCGCCGACGAGCGGCGTCGGCAAGCGATTGAAGCCAGGAGCGGGTTTCCGCCGATACCCCGCCCCCAGAAGAAGCCCCTGCCCGTTCTGGTTTGCCCGAGTCCAGGAGCAGTTCCGAGTGAGGGTCCAATTCGACAAGTTGCACTCGGAGCCGCACCTGGGCCACCTGAAGCATGTTCACCATCGCCGCCTCCCCATTGTCCGAACCGGTTGCCATAAGGCTTTGGGCGGCATGAAGGTCATGGATTTTCCATTGTTCCACGGCTCGGCGGCGAACGAGAGCCAATATCTCCTCCATCTGACGCCAATCTGAGGTTTGGCCGTGGAGAAAGATTTTCCCGGCGGCCCAACTGAGTTGGATTCGACTGTGAGGAAACCGCACCCGAAGCAGCGACTCCAGATACCGGCACTGGGCCGCACTCCGCTCCCGAAACTCACTTTCCGAAAGAGGCAATTGGGCTAATGCCGCCGGAGGTTTTTGCACCTCTGCCCGTACCAGCACGCAAAGAAACGAAGATGCGCTCCTTGGCTGCTTCGGCGACGGCGCAGAAGCCAATACCCACCACTTCCCCACAGGACCACTCTGTTTGGGAAACAAATACCAAAGGGTCCTTTCATTTCGGTTCGCTCCGGCGTCGCCTGCCGGACAGTTCGCCGACGGGCGTTCGGAAGAACTGGATAGCTCCGCGGCCGACCACTGGCCGACCAACTCCATCCGAACCCGATCCTCGGCCTCTAACTCGACCAGGCAATGAAGTTTCCCGGAACAGAAGGTCCCCCTGTCCCCGGAGGACGCCGACGATCCGACCGACGGCTTGCCGGAGGCGGCTGCAAGAAGTTCAATCTGCGTGGGCCAACGATGCAGGATCGCCGCTTGGGCAGACCCAAGACGTTTCACCATTCCCTGACGCTGAAGTTCCTCTAAACCGGTTTCCATACTCCGGGCAGAAATCTCCGCCAGAAAGGCCGACGAATCCCCAGAAGAACCTCTGGGGGGACCTGGGGAGGGCGAAGAAAAAGGAACCCGGATGGAAGAAGAGGGCGCTTCTTTTGGGCAGTCCGACGGGCAGGGGGCGTCTTCAGGGCCGGTGGGCAAGTCGTCTGGATGATCTTGGGTGGAAGAGGAACCCTCCAAGGGGGATGCCCCAGAACTGGGCCGCTTTTCCGAGTCGCTGGAGGGCAAAAGCCGATCGCTAGTAATCCCCCACCGCTCCCGAAAAGCTCTTGTACTTTTTGCTCCTCGGAGCAATTCTTTTTCCGAGGTCGGCCCGGAGGAGGTCCGGTCGGCAGGCCCCAGGGGGGAATCAGAACCTTCAGAGACCGAGGACGGCAAAGGGGTCCTTGTTTCTTTTGCTCCGGCCGAACTCTCCCCGTTGCCTTTCAGAATACTTTCCGCCCGGCTTTGCCTATCTGCCGACAAGACGGAGTCTCCGGAAGATACCGGCGCGTTGTTTTCGTCCGAACTGTCAGGCCTCTGGGTGTGCAGCATCGCTTCTAAAATGGCGGCTGCCGAGTGGCTCAAAGTCCCGCCTGCCGATCGGCCACGCAGTTGTTCCGCCCGTGGTTGGTCCAATTGGACGATTTCCATCTGGAGAAGGACCTGGGTGCGGTCCCGATTCTCAGCCCCCACGGATTCCCCCAGGGCGGGGGCAAGGGAGGACATGTGGGAATGGACTCCCCCAGAGCCAGAACCTTTAGACCCGCTCGTCGCCCCCCCGGGCGATGCTCCTACAGCCGGAGATATACCAGGGGAAGCCGAATCCACTGGGGTTCCGGTGGGGGGAACCCGACTGGTCAGCTCAATCCGACTCATCCAAATCACCACCACCCCCACAAAGGCGCCGATTCCTAACATTCCCCCGGCCAACCCCATGGCCATTAAGACTTTGGGGAGAATCCCTAATCGGCTGTGAGATTCGGGGGGCTTATCCCCTTCCATCAAGGGATTAGAAAAGGGGTTCGCTCCAGGAATCACTTTCCCCCCCGGCAAATCCTCTTTTTGGGGGGGACGTGTGGATAAGACCGGTTCTTCAAAAGGGGGACGTGCCATGATCTCCCATCCTTCCCTATTACGAGGAGGGTGGGATTTTAGGCAACCAGCTCCCTCAAGGTCAATTCCAGATTTC
>Ga0272448_1004746_pt1 | contig 15345 bp, 16 predicted proteins | sample YNPCB0191_FD_202220 | JGI IMG/M metagenome (GOLD analysis project Ga0272448, IMG submission 202220) | Hot spring sediment microbial communities from Yellowstone National Park, WY, United States - YNP-CB-019-1 | ecosystem: Environmental > Aquatic > Thermal springs > Hot (42-90C) > Sediment...
AGCGGATGTTTTTGCCTGAGGAACGGTTGAGTTCGATGCTGTGGGAAAGACGAGGGGGATGCGGTCATGACGGAAAGTAAACAGAAGCCCATGCCAAAAAAGGAAGCTGTGCCGATGCCCAAGCAACTGCCAAAAGTGCGCAGAGAGAATTTTGAGGAAGTCGCAACGGGTTACACGGAACAGCAGGCCCTCGAAGAAGCATCCAGATGTTTGCAGTGCCCGAAGCCATTGTGCGTAACAGGCTGCCCCGTTGAAATAAGCATTCCAGACTTCATCAAGTTACTCAGAGAAAGAAAGTATGAGGAAGCAATTCAGAAGATAAAGGAAAAGAACGCGTTGCCAGCCGTGTGCGGACGAGTGTGCCCGCAGGAAGAACAGTGCCAAAAAATGTGTATAATGGGCAAAGTGGGCGAACCCATAAGCATCGGCAGGCTGGAACGGTTCTTGGCAGACTGGGAAAGAAACGAGGGCATCAAAACACCTGACAAGGCTACGCCCACAGCAAAGAAAATTGCAGTAATCGGCGCGGGCCCAGCAGGTTTGACGGCTGCCGCTGACTTGGCTAAGCTGGGCCACAGAGTTGTGATGTACGAAGCTCTGCATTTGGCCGGCGGTGTGTTGGTCTATGGAATTCCAGAGTTCCGTTTGCCCAAGAGCATCGTTCAGTCTGAAGTTGATTATGTTCAGAAGCTAGGTGTTGAACTGAAAACTGGATACCTTATCGGGAGAATCTACACAATCCCTGAAATGCTGAAGCAGCTTGGGTTCGACGCAGTCTTCATCGGCACAGGCGCAGGGCTACCAACGTTCATGGGTATTCCTGGCGAGGGACTCGGCGGCATCTATTCTGCAAGCGAGTTTCTGATTAGAGTCAACCTGATGAAATCATACACTTTTCCAACCTATGACACGCCGATCCGAATCGGCAAACATGTTGTCGTTATCGGCGGCGGCAACGTGGCCATGGACTCTGCCCGCTCAGCGCTACGATTAGGCGCTGAAGAAGTATGCGTTGTTTACCGCAGGTCAAGAGAAGAAATGCCAGCAAGAAAAGAAGAAATCGAGAACGCGGAGGAAGAAGGAATACTATGCAAGTTCTTGGCTAACCCGACTAAATTCGTCGGCGATGAGAAAGGCTGGGTGAAAGCAATGGAATGCGTCTGCATGGAGCTTGGGCCTCCAGACCAGTCAGGCAGGAGAAGACCCATCCCTGTTAAAGGCTCAGAATTTGTCATGGACACAGACACAGTGATAGTCGCAGTGGGAAGAAGACCAAACCCGATAATACAAAGCACAACGGAAGGATTGGCAGTCACAAAATGGGGCACTATAATGGTCGACGAGAACGGAAAAACAAACATAGAGGGAGTATACGCTGGAGGAGACATAGTTACAGGTGAAGCCACTGTAATCAGTGCCATGGGCGCAGGGAAGAAAGCAGCAAAAGCAATCCACGAGTACCTGACCAGAAAAGCATAGTTCAGTGACTGTTCGCTGCAACCTATTTTCTGTGTCTTTGGATTCTTTCCTGTTTTTGTGTTTTTCTGCGCCATTCGCGTTTCTTCTGTGTCTTTATCAATGCACGCCCGTAACCGCGTTGGTAGCTTTCTTCGCCCCTGAACTGACTTATGTTCCTGTAAAATGTTGGACAGTCTATCTTGTTCTGCTGCAGAGCTACAATATTCTCATTCAACTGCTTCTTGCTTTCTTCACTGCCAGTTCGGTCGAAAGCTTCAGAATAGGCCATGTAAGCAGCGTGAAACTGGAAATTTGACAAATCGTCAATCAAGAGCTTCTCAATAGAAGCCACTTTATTCTCTTCAGAACCTTCAACCATAGTTCCCCAAGCTTGATAATATATTCAAAGGGCAGTCCTCCCTTTATAATTAACGCATAACTCTGCCTCAAAGTCACACCTGTCTGCCTTTCACAGGAATGTTAAAATGCCAATTCATGGCTAACCATAAAGGATAAAAGTGAACAGGTATGCTCGACATCAGGCTTATCAGAGAGAATCCGAACCTCATAAGAGATAATTTAAAAAGAAGAGGAAACCCTGAAAACCTCAAAATGCTTGATGCTCTAATCGAATGTGATGAACAGTGGCGTCATGGTCTAACGCGCCTCAATGATGCTCGTCATGAAAGAAAACAAATAACCGCGGAAATCGCCGGCGCAAAAAAACATGGGAAAGACGCAGAAGCCCAAATTGTCAGAGCCAAAGTAGTCGACAATGAAATCACTACCTTGGAGAAGCAAGTTGCTGAATGCGAGGAAAAAGAACGCAATTTTCTCCTACGCCTTCCCAACCTCCTACATGAATCCGTGCCCGAAGGCAAAGACGAAAATGACAATCAGGAAATACGCAGATGGGGCAAACCACGGAAATTCACGTTTGCGCCTAAAGGCCATGTGGAAATCGGCTTGGCGCTGGACATACTGGATATTGAAAGAGCAGGCAAGATCGCTGGAGCACGCTTCTTCTACCTCAAGAACGAAGGGGTCCTCTTGGACAACGCCATAGCCCAGTTCGCGCTTGAAGAAATGAGAAGGAAAGGCTACAACTTGATAGAGCCGCCGTACCTCATGCACCGCAAACCCTACGAAGGCGTTGTAGCCCTCGCAGACTTTGAAGATGTGCTTTATAAAATAGAAAACGAAGACCTCTACCTCATAGCCACATCGGAGCATCCGATGGCCGCAATGTACATGGATGAAGTCTTAAAAGCAGAACGTCTCCCACTCAAACTTGCAGGCTACAGCACAAACTTTCGCAAAGAAGCAGGAGCACATGGCAAAGATACACGAGGCATATTCCGCACACACCAGTTCAATAAGGTCGAACAGTTCATCTTCACAAAACCCGAAAATTCATGGCAATTGCACGAAGAACTCATCCAAAACGCTGAAGAGCTTACACAGAAGCTCGGCTTACCCTACCGCGTCGTGAACGTCTGCACAGGCGACATAGGCACTGTCGCCGCCAAGAAATACGACCTTGAAGCTTGGATGCCTGCACAGAATGCTTACCGTGAACTACATTCATGCAGCAACTGCACAGATTATCAAGCCCGCAGGCTCAATATCCGATATCGAGAGAAGGAAGGAGAAGCACCGAAAGGCTTTGTTCATACTCTAAACTCAACGGCTTTTGCCACGGGTCGCACCATCGTAGCTATACTGGAGAACTACCAGAAAGAAGACGGCGCAGTCACAGTTCCTGAAACCTTGAGAAAGTACATGGGCGGAATCAAGGAAATCAGTCCCAAACGATAAAACTTTTAATACTATGATGCGAACGTTTCAATCCGCGTTCGGAGGCATAGAGTGTCCAGTAAAACAAAACGCGTCCGCGATAAATGGCGTAGCAAAACATGGTACATGGTCATGGCTCCCTCATACTTCGGAAACGTGGAACTTGGAGCCATACCCGCAGATGAGCCTGAAAAACTCGTAGGGAGAGTAGTGGACTCTACACTCTACGACATAACCAATGACTTTTCACATCAATACTTGAAAATGCGTTTTCAGATCACAGAGATTGATGGAAAAAACGCTAAGACAATGTTTAAGGGCCACGAATACTCTCGTGATTATATGCGCAGCCTTGTCCGCAGAAGAACAACAAAAGTAGACGACCTCTCCAACGTCACCACAAAAGACGGCTATAACCTCCGCGTCGACGCAAGCGCTTTCACGCTGTCGCGCATAAAGACCTCACAGGAACATGTGCTTCGCAGAATAATGGACAAAATAATAAAGGAAAAAGCTGCTGAACTCACGATGGACCAGTTTGCACAGGAACTCGTCCTAGGCAAAATCGCCTCAGACATCTACAACGAAGCAAAGAAAATTGCGCCATTGCGCCATGTTGGAATCAGCGGCTCAAAGGTCATAACGCAGTTGGCCCAGTTGCCTAAGCAAGCGGCTGAGTAGTCGCTTTACAGCTTTTTCCATATTCGTATCCTTTCTCAAACGCCGCCAGATTTAGTTCTTCAGTCCCTTTAGGGACATTCTCCTTAATCGCTTCCTTTATTGCAGTGACATCAAGTAAGCCTGTGATCGCAACGAAGGCTCCGAGCATAACGATGTTGGCAATGATCCTTCGGCCAAGCTGTTCAGCAATCTTTGTAGCTGGGACTTTGTACACTTTCACGTTCTTCAACTCTCTCTCTGACGGGATCATGTCAGGGTCCATGATCACCGTCCCGCCAGCCCTCACGTCGCTCATGTAGTCATTGTACGCATGCTGGCTCATCACGACGAGTACGTCAGGCTCAACAACCTTCGGAAAATCAATGTCCTCTTCTGAAATCACAACCTCAGACTTACAGGCACCTCCCCTAGATTCAGGACCATAAGACTGCGTCTGCACCGCATTCTTCCCGCCGTGGATGGAAGCTGCTGAAGCCAGAATAATGCCTGACTTGATAATGCCTTGACCGCCGAAACCAGAAAACCGAACTTCAACGCGCATGGCTAATTCACCTTCTCCACAGATTTCTCGTTGATTTTCGAAATCTTCTCATGCAACAATTTCTCGAAACTCAACTTTTCAATGTCAACGAACTCGCCCACCACGATCCTTTCCTGTGTAATGTCGGCCTTTGCTGGGTCTGAGAAGTTCTCGACAACCGAAGCCTGCTTGTACCATTCCATCATCTCAAGCCCAGACCTCATCTTGTTACGTCTTCCGAACATTTCTGGACAAGGTGACAGCACCTCAACAAAGCAGAAACCTTCTTTCTGCAACAACTTCTTGATGGACTGTGTGAGCCTTCGAACATGCAAAGTCGTCCATCGTGCAACATAGGTTGAACCTGAAGCAGCAGCAAGATGCACAAGGTTAAACGGATGCTCCACATTTCCATATGGGCTCGTCGTAGTAATAGATTCCAATGGCGTCGTCGGACCCTGCTGCCCACCTGTCATGCCATAGTTCAGATTGTTCACACAAATCACCTTCACGCCGATGTTTCTCCGTGCAGCATGAATGAAATGGTTCCCGCCAATCGCGAAAAGGTCACCATCTCCACTGATAACAACAACCTCCAGTTCAGGATTGGCAAGCTTTACGCCTGTGGCAAAAGCCAAAGCACGCCCATGCGTCGTGTGAAACGAGTCAGCGTAAATATAACCTGCCGTGCGGCCTATGCAGCCGATGCCAGAGACAACCACTAGCTTGTCGAGGTCAGTTTTCAGTTCGTCCAAAGCATGGACAAAACAGTTCATGACTATACCGTTGCCGCAGCCTGCACACCAGATGTGTGGCATCATCTCGGCACGAAGATACTTCGCAAACGGATGTGCCAACTCGGGTACCATCAACTGCCCCTCCTCATAGACTCTAATATTTCCATAGGCGTATGCGGCTCCTCACCAAGTTTAGGCAAAAACAAGACTGGTGTCTCTTTAGCGGCCCGCTCGACTTCACGCACAAGTTGTCCACAATTCATTTCTGGAACAACCAATTTCTTTGCTTGTTGTGCAACTTTTGTCACCTGCTTCTCTGGGAAAGGCCACAAAGTGATGAGACGCAACATGCCGGCCTTGATGCCCTTCTGTCTTGCCCTGCGCACTGCACTCAACGCTGCACGCGCAACGATGCCGTAAGCAACAACAACCACATCGGCATCATCCAGCATAACCTCTTCAATCTTGATTATCTTGTCAGCGTTCTTACTTATCTTTTCGCAGAGTCTTCGAACCAGCCTTTGCTGCACTTCGGTGCTCGAAGTCTTCGGAAACCCATGTTCATCATGCGTCAAGCCAGTCGCGTGAAAACGGTAGCCCTCACCGAAACAGGCCATCGGCGGCACCAAATCATCGTCAGGCATAAACGGCTCATACTCTTCACGAGAAATGTTCGGCTTCTTCCGGTTAACTATCTTGATCTTGTCCGTAGGCGGAATCACTACTTTCTCCCACATGTGCCCCACGATCTCATCCGCCATCACCAACGTTGGCACACGATAGGTCTCAGCCAAGTTGAAAGCTTCAGCAGTCAAATTGAACATTTCCTGCACAGACGACGGCGTCAACGCGATGATCCCATAATCTCCATGCGAACCCCACTTCGCTTGCATGACGTCCTGTTGCCCAGGCATCGTAGGCTGACCCGTACTCGGACCCCCACGCATGACATCCACAACCACACAGGGAGCCTCAGTCATCACTGCCAAGCCGATGTTTTCCTGCATAAGACTGAAACCTGGGCCAGACGTGGCAGTCATGGCCTTGAGTCCCGAGTAAGATGCACCGATGACTGCGGCTATGGAAGCAATCTCGTCTTCCATCTGAATGTAAATGCCACCGATTTCAGGCATCCTCAATGACAGGTGCTCAGCAATTTCTGTGGCCGGCGTAATCGGGTAACCAGCGAAAAACCTGCACCCCGCCGCTAACGCTGCCTCTGCACATGCAACGTCGCCGTTCATAAAATGTGCGCCGCTCAGAACATGGTTTTTAGTCACGTTTACCACCTTTACCTTCCATTTTCTCAACAACGAAAATCGCGAAATCTGGACAGACCGCAGTGCAAAAACCGCACATAATACAGTCATCTTCATGTGCAACCCGCGGAGGGTGAACGCCTCTCGCGTTGATCTCATCTGACTCTTCCAGCACTTTCTTTGGACAGAACTCGATGCAATACCCACAACCTTTGCACTGGTCCTTAATCAAGTGGATTTCGCCTCTGGGTTGTTTGACCCTGTCTTTATCAAGAGGTGCATGTTTAATTCGTTCAGGCATACCTTAACCTTCTCCTAACGACTTCTCAAAAACCTTCCTTGTCTTCTCAATCTCCTCGTGTGAAACCTTCTCAATGATCGGCTTCATCTCACTGATCTTTGACGCTAGACGCTCACCCTCAGCTGCAGAAGCCCACAACAACTGTAAACGGTCTCTGCTCAGACCGCTGGCTTCCATTTTCTTCCACAATCGTTCCACCCGCTTAAGCGTCTGATAATTCGCGTTAATATAATGGCAGTCGCCAAGATGGCATCCTGCTACCATCACAGCGCCGGCACCTCGTGCAAATGCCCGCTCAACCATCTTCGGTGACACACGGCCGCTGCACATGGTTCTGATGATGCGCACATTAGGTGGGTATTGCATTCTGCTCACGCCCGCAAAATCTGCAGCTGCATAGCTGCACCAATTACAGCAGAAGGCCACAATTTTCTTCTCAGGTTCCTCTTCGGTGACCGCGTCAATCTGTGCGTTAATCTGGTCATCAGTGAAATGCTTCTGGGTCAAGGCGCCAAAAGCACATTCGGCAGAACACGTGCCACACCCGCCGCAAGCCGCTTCAATTATGTTCACGCGTTTTTTATCTTTATCAAAGATAATCGCGTTGTACGGACAAACTTTTACGCAAAGTCCACATGCCTTACATTTCTCTGGAAAAGTGATTGGCGTGATAGCTTCAACGGTTACTTTGCCCTGTGCCATTAGTATGCCAGCACGAGCTGCAGCAGCACTTGCCTGCGTGACGCTGTCTTTGATGTCTTTTGGTCCTTCAGCGCATCCTGCGAAAAATATTCCACCTGTAGCAGCATCGACAGGTCTCAACTTCGGATGAGCTTCCAAAAAGAAACCGTCCTGATTACGCGAAAGGGTCAACAACCGCTGAATCATTTCACTGTCTTTCCACGCCTCCAAACCGATGCTAAGAATTGCCAGATCCACGTTTACCTCGTACCGTTCCTTCTGCAGCGTATTCTCTCCGATCAACCATAGACTATGCGTCTTCCGGTTTTCAACAATCTCCGCAGGCAACCCTCGAATGAATTTGACACCAGCATTCCGAGCACGCTTGTACAACTCCTCAAAACCCTTACCGAAAGCTCTGATGTCCACATAGAACACGAAAATCTCTGTCTCAGGCCAATGTTCCTTGATAAGCAAGCTATCCTTAATCGTGTTCATACAGCAGACGTTGCTGCAGTACAGCCTTCCATTTCTGTCTGATCGCGAGCCTACACATTGGACAAACGCCACACTTTTCGGAACCTGTTTGTCACTAGGCCTCAGCAAATGACCGCCTGAAGGGCCGCCTGCGTTGATTAACCGTTCGAACTCCAGTGACGTGATCACGTTCGCATACTTACCGTATCCATAATGTGGTAGACCTGAAGGGTCAAACACGTCTGCACCCGTAGCCACGATAACCGTGCCAACCTCAAGCTCAACAGTTTCAGGCTTCATGTCAAAGTTTATGACTTGACGTTCACAAGCTTTCAGGCATTTGTCACATGCAAGAACACCGTTCTTATTGAGACAAATGTTCATGTCAATGATGTATGTGGAAGGGACAGCTTGCGCAAAAGGCGTGTAAATCCCGTGCCTCGTCGCCAAGCCGACGTCAAACTCGTTCGGAGCCACAACAGGGCAAACCTTTGCACACTCACCGCAGGCTGAACAGTCATCAGTTACGTACCGCGGCTTCTTCAATACCTTCACATGAAAATTCCCTATGTATCCCTTAACATCACTGACCTCAGCATTAGTCAAAAGTTCAATGTTTGGATGATGTCCTGCATCAGACATCTTCGGCGCCAGAATGCAGATGGAGCAGTCCATCGTCGGAAAAGTCTTATCAATCCTGGCCATCATTCCGCCGATGCTGGGTTCTTTCTCCACCAAGAACACTTTATAACCCGTGTCCGCCAAATCCAAGGCTGCCTGAATCCCTGCAACGCCACCGCCAATGACGAGTGCTCCCCGCGTGATTGGAACTTCAACTTCGACTGAGGGTTCAAGTAACATGGCTTTGGCAACGGCCATCTTGACGAGATCCTTAGCTTTCTCCGTTGCCGCCTGCCGTTCGTGCAAGTGAACCCAACTGCAATGCTCACGGATGTTAGCCATTTCAAACAAGTACTTGTTTAGTCCAGCCTCTTCACATGCCTTGCGGAAAGTAGGCTCATGAAGACGAGGGGAACATGAAGCTACAACCACTCGGTTTAGTCTGTGTTCCTTAATATCATTCTTGATGCCGGCTTGGCCTTGGTCAGAGCATGTGTAAAGGTTATCCTGTGCCAGAACCACGCCTGGCAACTTCGCTGCAAACTTGGCGACCTCTGCAACATCCACTGAACCTGCAATGTTCAAACCGCAATGACACACGTAAACGCCGATGCGGACGTCATCCTTCAACTTGGAGTCAGCGGCCTTCTGTATCATCCCTACGCCTCCTCCTCAGACTCCAGATACTGTTCGATAGACGCAGCCGCGCGTTTACCGTCGCGGATAGCTTCCATCACTGAAGCTGGCCCTCGCACAACATCGCCGCCTGCATAAACTCTGGGCAAGCTTGTCTCTAAGGTGACAGGATTAGCCCAGACTGTTCCATCTTTGTTAAGTTCAACGCTTTTTGGCAAGAACCCAATGTCAGGAGCCTCGCCGATCGCCAGAATCACCATGTCCACATCACGCTTGAATTCTGAACCTTCAACGAGAAAAGCCTTCTTCCGGCCTGACTCATCTGACTCGCCTAACTGCATACGTACACACTCGACACCTGTAACCTTGCCGTTCTTACCTATAATCCGCCTAGGCGAAACAAGAAATTCGACTTTCACACCCTCATTCTCCGCCTCCTTAACTTCCCACAAATTAGCAGGCATCTCCTCAACCGAACGCCTGTACAGAACCGCCACGTCCTCAGCACCCAAATATTTCACAGTCCGCGCAGCATCAACAGCTACGTTGCCACCACCCACCACGACAACATGCTTTCCAATATTCATCTTCTTGCCAAAGTTAGAATCATACAAAAAGTCTAGCGCATGAACCACACCGTCCAGATCAGCACCATCAACCTGCAACTGCTGACTCTTGTGTGCACCAACACTGACGAAGACGCTTTTGTATCCTTGCTTCCACATATCCTCAAAACTTACGTTCTCACCTACTTTCGTGTCAACCCGCGCCTCAACACCCACGTCTATTATGCACTTAATTTCCTCTGCCAATACATGCTTGGGCAACCTGTACTCAGGAATTCCCTTCCGAAGCATGCCGCCCAGCTCTGGCAACGCCTCAAAAACTGTGACGGCGTAACCCTTTCTACCCAGCTCATACGCTGCACTCAAACCAGCAGGACCACCACCAATGACCGCAACTTTCACGGGCTTCTCGCTTTTCCTCGGCTTATGTTGTTCCTTCCTCATCTCTTCAATCTTTTTCAGCACTTCTTCAAGGTTCAACCCTGCCCTCTCAGGATGGAAACACACAAGCGTGGCCACAAGTGGAAGAGGAATATTCTTCACGATCTTCTGCAGAGCCATATCAAAGGATTCACTGCCGTGTTCCTTGGCGACCCTTCGCATTTCCAGAAAGATCTCAGGCAAATTCAAAGCCTGCGGACAGCGTTTCTGACAGCTGTAACACCAACCACAAAGCCAAAGCTCATCCGAATCAAGGAGAGCCTCAGGTTCGCAGACGATTCGTTCAAGCAGACTCCGCGGGTTATAGTCGACGCCAAGCATCTCCGCCATAGGGCAACTGGCAGTGCAGATGCCGCACTCAAAGCAGTACTTGAGTTTGTTAACGCTCAGAATCCTGTTGAGAACTTCCTTGGAAATCACGTTCACCGTCCTTGCCAAGTTTTTTAGCCGTCGCTAGTATTGGCGAAGCCCAGCATATAAAAGTTTACAAACGTAAAGGTTTTCACAGATATCCAACACCGCAGGAGAACCAAACACGCTTTTAAATCCGTAGGAACAGAAAGACTAGCAAAAGAGGCCAGACGAAAATGAGAAACATACGTGCAGCACTCTACGGTGTAGGCGCAGTCGGAACACTCATCGCCAAACACCTGCTAGAAAAAGAGGGCATAGACATCGTCGCCGCTGTAGACGCGGATCCCCGAAAGCTGAACAAAGACTTGGCAGAAGTCCTGCAACTCCAAACAAGAACAGGAGTAACGATCACAGATAACGTGGCGGAGACGCTCAGAAAAACCCGACCAGACATCGTCATTCATGCGACCTCATCGCACCTCGAACAAACCTACCCTCAGATAGTCGCTGTCGTCAAGGAGAACGTTGACATCGTGTCCACATGCGAAGAACTGTCATACCCATACCTTTCTGAACCCAGCCTTGCACACGAACTCGACGCATTAGCCAAAAAACATGACGTAACGATTCTGGGCACAGGAATAAACCCGGGCTTCCTCATGGACACCCTCGTGATCACGCTTACAGCGCCATGTTTGAGAATCGACAGGATTGAGGCCACCAGAACCATGAATGCTGCTACCAGACGCTTGCCCTTCCAAAAGAAGATAGGAGCAGGCCTCACAGTCGAAGAATTCAACGACAAAATCAAGAACAAACAGATCACAGGCCACGTCGGTCTGGAACAGTCTATCGCGATGATAGCGAGAACGCTAGAATGGAAACTTGACAGAATAGAAGTCGAACCCGTGCAGCCTGTCATAGCAAGAAAAGCCACGGCGTCCAACGCCATACATGTCCCCGTCGGGAATGTGGCAGGCCTGACCCAGACAGCGAGAGCTACAGTAGATGGAAAAGAAACAATCAGACTTCACTTTGAAGCTTACATAGGTGCAGAACAGGAGTATGACGCCATAAACATCCAAGGCATCCCCACCATCATGCAGAAAATCCAACCCTGCATCCATGGAGATGCAGGAACAGTAGCAATCATTGTGAATTCCATTCCCCGCGTCATCAACGCTCCCGCTGGACTGCAAACGATGAAGGACCTTCCAATCCCACATGCTACACCAGAAGACCTGCGCAAATACGTGGCACGAGAGTAGCTTCTCCTGAGACATAAATCCTTATAAAACCAGCTCAGTCCTACTTGTCCACAGGTGCAAAAAGCGTGAAAAGCAGTGCAGGACTGCACCAAAAAGGCACATTCACACTTGGCGACCTCATTAAAAGCGTGAAAAGCGCGCCGCACTTCGACAGTGCAGGAGCAGTTGTCATATTCATTGGTGTCGTCCGTGGTGAAACAGAAAAACTGGAAAAAGTGCAGAAACTAGAGCTTGAAGCATACGAAGAAAAAGCAAACCAAGTTCTAGCCACCATCTGCGAAGACTTGAAAAAAAAGCAAGGAATTGCCGATGTCCAAATACATCACATGGTAGGAGAATTTGAAGTGAGCGAAGAGCTGGTCTACGTGGCCGTTGCAGGCTCACACCGCCAGCAACTGTTTCCAGTGCTGGAGGAAGCTGTGGAAAGGTACAAGAAAGAAGCCCCCATCTTCAAGAAGGAACACATGAAAACAAGTAAAGGACGAAAGCGCGCATACTGGAAAACCGAAAAGAACATTTGCTAGAAAGGCTGCAGCAAAGGTGAAGGGCAGAATGCCACCACGGTTCAGAGTGTCAAAAGTTAATAAGGGAACGAGGAAAAAGTATGTACTTGGAGACTTGAGCTTTGGAAAAGAAAAGTTATACATGGTTTGAAAAAAGGCGCAAAACGAAAGCTCTGGATTTGGCTCAGGAACAGATAACCAAAGCCCTAGACACCGTGACGCTCCTGAATCAGGCTGTGCAGAGTGTCTCGCATGGAGACAAGAAAGATGCGATTCAGCGGATCGAGAACCTGTTCAGAGAAGAGGAAGAAGTGGATGTGCTTAGAACCGAAGTTTTCAAGGAACTGTCAAAAGGAGCCGCGTTGTTTGCTGATTACCGCGAAGACTTGCTTCATCTTGTGAAAAGATTGGATACGTTGGCAGACCACGTGAAGGACGCGGCCAGGTGCCTCGAGATGCTTTCAGACGTGAAGTTTCCAAAAGAATTCTGCGAGAACACGGCACACATGACTCTGCTCTTGGTGGACTGTGCCCAAGCTCTGCGGTTGTGCATAGAAAAGCTGAACTTAACACCATCCGCGGCGATAGAAGGAGCTCAAAAGGTCGAGGACATCGAGCATGAGGTTGACGAAGATTACCTTAAAACCAAAGCATTGTTTGTGAAGTACGGAGACGAGGTTAACGCTGGAGCCATGGTAATATTCGATGACTTGATCGAATTCATCGAACAGGCTTCAGACATGTGTGCTGACACAGCTGACTACATAGTCATACTGGCAAGCAGAGAATGAAAACTGTTCTTGTGATCTTATGCTCATCGTCCAAATCTCAGACTTACACTGTGGCCCAATGTTCCTCCGTGAGAAACTCAGAACTGCCATCATGGAAATCAATAACATGCAACCAGACATGGTGCTTGTCACTGGCGACTTGACTGAGAACGGTCTGATCTCCGAATTCAAACTCGCCCAAAAAGAGCTGAAAAGGTTGAAATCAGACAAGATTGTGTACCTCAGCGGTAATCACGATTATCGTTCGACAGGTTACCTCCTTTTTAAGGAGTACTTTCCATTTGTGCAGGTAACTGAAACCGATGAAGCAGTCATAGTCGTGGTCAGTTCAGCCAGGCCTGACAGAGATGACGGCGAAATTGGCAACCGTCAAAACCTGTGGTTAGAGAGAACACTTGAAAAGTACAGAGACAAAATACGCATCGTAGCCATACATCATCACATCATACCCGTTCCCGACACGGGCGCAGACCAGATAACCGTCGTCGACGCGGGAGATGCTCTCCGAAGCCTGACCAAGTCAAAAACAAACCTTGTACTCTGTGGTCACCGTCACAGGCCATGGAAATGGAGAATGGAAGACATGCAGATTGTCCATGCAGGCAGCGTATCCTGCGAAAAGCTCAGGGGATTCTTCTGCAACTCTTACAATGTTGTAACCGTCAGCAGAAAGAGAATTGACGCCAAACTCAAAATAGTCGGCGGAGGCCTTGTGGACTTTGCGGAAATCGTCAAAAGAAGAGAAATCCTGCAGGAATCAGACATTTCCCAATACAGTGATTCCTTGGCTCAATAACTAACATGCAAGCCTGCATAGGGTGTAAGCAAGACAGTACAAGGAACAGCGGGTTCTGTGAAAGCTAATGAGGAAAAAGTCGTGGTTAAACTCGTAGCAGGAAACAAAACTATTGAGTGCAAGCTTGTTGTTTTCGACAAGGACGGCACGCTTGTTGACTTATGCCGAGTGCTTTTTGCGTTGGCAAGAGCACGCAGGACAACCGTTGAAAAGCATGGTGGAAGCAGGGTTGCTGACCTGTGGGAGAAAACCGTGGGCGTTGATCTTACGCATGACAAGATGGACTATGCTGGACCACTAGCTACATTGCCTCGGCAACAGGAGATTCTTGTAGCTTCAGTTGCCTTCTATTTGACAGGTTACTCGTGGGAAGAAGCGAAAAAACGCGTCGATAAAGCCTACAACGAAGCTGATGATGTCATGAAACCGCCATTTGGCACAGTCTTGCTCGAAGGCGTCGCAGCCACATTGAAGCAAATGAAAGACCATGGATTGAAACTGGCCGTAGCTTCAACGGACACTCATAGACGCATTCACGTTTCTTTGGAAACGCTTGGACTTGCTTCGTTATTCGATGCTCTTGTGGGAGACGACGATGTTGTCAACGGAAAACCCGCATCAGACATGATAATTGAAGCTCTGAAATGCACAGGCTGCACTGCAGAAGAGACCGTCATGGTTGGAGATTCATTATACGACATGTACATGGGAAAAAACGCTAACGTCAAAGCCTGCATAGGCGTTCTCACAGGGTCCACAAGAAAAGAGGAGCTGGAAAAAGTCGCTGATGTGGTCATTCCTTCCGTTGCACAGATAAACTTGGTCTGACGACCATCTCATGTGCTTCCAGAACTGGCCACCATACGGACAACCATTGTCGGGACAACGGTTCGCCTGCGAGCTACAATCCAATGCGTGACCCTCACCGTTCAAAACTTTTATGTTTCACGGTGCTGCTTTAGCGCTTGAAGGCCTTCCCATGAGTAAACAGGGAAAAATCAAGGCTGTCATGTTTGATCTGGGCGGAACGATTATTCAGTCACCCGAGCCTGCAGAGGTTTTCCATGAGATACTCGAAGACCACGGAGTTCATGTATCGATTGAGAAGATACGTGAGGCACACAGGAAAAATCAATCAGAGCATGAAGCAAACGACATGGCAGAGCAAGGCATGGAGTATTGGGAAAAATGGAACGTACGACTTCTGCGTAGGATAGGCGTAAGCGAAAATCGAGACGTGTTGGCCCGTGAAATCAATCAACAATGGTTCGACTACGCGGGTCTGCACGTCTATCCAGACGCTGCTGAGACTCTGGAGAAGTTGAAACTGAGAAAAGTGAAGTTGGCAATCGTAACCAACGCGCTGGAGGAGGAAATTCAGAAAATTTTCGAGAAACTGAGCCTCAAGAACGTGTTTGAGTTGGCAGTTGGATGTGACTCTTGCAGGAAAGCCAAACC
>Ga0272448_1004748_pt1 | contig 15344 bp, 9 predicted proteins | sample YNPCB0191_FD_202220 | JGI IMG/M metagenome (GOLD analysis project Ga0272448, IMG submission 202220) | Hot spring sediment microbial communities from Yellowstone National Park, WY, United States - YNP-CB-019-1 | ecosystem: Environmental > Aquatic > Thermal springs > Hot (42-90C) > Sediment...
TGGTCGGGACGGTGAGATTTGAACTCACGACCTTCTGAACCCCATTCAGGCGCGCTACCAGGCTGCGCTACGTCCCGACCATGTGCCCGAAAACACTTCGACGGACACGCAGCGAATATATTGCACCACACCATGGATTTTCAATCGAATTTTGAACGTTTGCCGTCTTGAATGTCAAATTTCCGGTGAGACCTCTTGACAAGTAGTGTAAAACAATGTGTCACACGGTACGGCGAAGTCGCAAACGACTTGCCATCGCCAAACAAACCCAACACGGGTCATTGATTCGCGATGGCGAGACAGTGGTCTGGATCGGGCCTGCGGTGTGAATTGGTCCTTGCGACCGCAGCGCTCAGACCACAGGTGGAATTGGAGAGCAATACATGATCAAAGTAGAGAACTTGGTCAAAGCTTTCGGTCCGAAACTGGCGGTCAACGGAGTATCGTTCACCGTCGAACGCGGCGAAGTCCTCGGGTTTCTCGGCCCGAACGGCGCCGGGAAATCCACCACCATGCGAATGATCACGGGGTTCATTCCTCCGACATCAGGGCGCATCACAATTGGTGGATTTGACGTTGTGGAAAATCCCATCACCGCAAAACGGCTCATCGGTTATCTGCCCGAGAACGCCCCGGCATACACCGATATGACGGTTATGGGGTTTCTCAGGTTTGCCGCAGAGTTGCGCGGCCTGCGCGGCGCTTCGCGCGACAAAGCAGTCGAACGCGCCATGGAACTCTGTTTCCTTGAATCCGTCAGGCACCAGAGCATCGACACACTGTCCAAAGGTTTCCGCCACAGAACCTGCTTCGCGCAGTCGATCATCCATGACCCCGACGTGCTGATTTTGGACGAGCCGACCGACGGTCTTGACCCGAATCAAAAACACGAGGTCAGAAGCCTGATCCGCCGAATGGGCGAAAAGAAAGCCATAGTTTTTTCAACGCACATTCTGGAAGAAGTCGATGCGGCCTGCACACGCGCGATCATAATCGACCGCGGTCGGATTGTCGCAAACGGTACGCCGCAGGAACTTCGCCAGCGGTCCGAAATGGCTGGCGCAGTCACCATGCGCGTCAAAGGCCCAACCACCACCGAGCTGCGCGACCGGCTCCAATCGCTTTCAACCGTGCGCAAGACCCTCTTTGTCAAAGAAGACGGTTCCGCAGTTTGTGCCCGGGTTGTTCCCTCGCCAACGGCGCTTGACGGCCAGCTCGAAGAGAGCCTGTTCGATCTTGTCTTGCGTGAGAAATGGCGGCTGCTCGAACTCAGGACAGAGGAGGGCAGATTGGACGAGGTATTCCGCAGCATCACGATTCCGGACACTGCACCAAGCAAGAAGGAATAGCTGAACCCATGAACACAGACGTTTCTGTTACTTCTCAAGCTTCAGTGGCTGAACTTAATGGTCCGCGGTGGAGTGCCGTGGGCAATGTGATAACAATCGCCAAACGCGAGCTCACCGGTTATTTCACGTCGCCGGTGGCTTACGTGTTCATCGTGATTTTCCTGCTGTTGCTGGGGTTTTTCACCTTCATGGTGGGCCGGTTCTTCCAGCGAAACGAGGCATCATTGTTCGCATTCTTCATGTGGCATCCGTGGCTGTACCTTTTCCTCGTGCCGGCGGTGGGAATGCGGCTTTGGTCGGAGGAACGCCGGCTGCACACGATCGAGCTGTTGCTCACCATGCCTGTGACAGCATGGCAGGCGATTTTGGGCAAGTTCCTTGCGTCATGGGCGTTTCTTGCCATTGGATTGTTTCTGACGTTCCCGATGGTGATAACTGTGGCTTATCTCGGCGACCCGGACATGGGCGCGGTATTCTGTGGCTACCTCGGCAGCCTGTTGACGGCAGGGGCGTATCTGTCGATCAGCAGCATGACTTCGGCTCTGACACGAAACCAGGTGGTCAGCTTCATCATATCCGTGGTGATTTGTTTGTTTTTGATTCTTGCCGGGTGGCCGCCGGTGACCGATATGCTGGTGCAATGGGCGCCAACATGGCTGGTCGATCTGATCGCCTCGTTCAGTGTATGGCCGCATTTCGAAACTTTTCAGCGCGGTTTGATTGATTCGCGCGACCTCATCTACTTCATTCTTGTGATGGTGTTTTCACTTTTCACCACCGGCGTGATCATCCGCAGCCACCGGGCCGGATGACAGCATCCGGGGCATAAACTCAACCATGCGACATTTCCGTTCCACGTCATATGAACGCTAACATCAAGAAGTGGGAACCGTACATCTACTCGGGCATCGGCGTTGCCGCCATGTTCATTGCGCTTGTCGCGGTCGGCGCAATCACGTCAACCGTGAAAGCAAGGATTGATCTTACCGAGGACCGCGTTTTCACGCTCTCGGAAGGCACAAGAAAAATCCTGAGCAAGATCGACACCCCGGTCATCATCAACTTCTACTGCACAAGAGGCGAAAACCAAATGCCGGTCGCACTCAAGAATTATGCGCAACGGGTCGAAGACCTGCTGGCCGAGTACCGCCAGGCTTCCCGTGGTAAAATCGAAATTCGCAAGTTCGATCCCCAGCCGGATTCAGATGCCGAGGACTCGGCCCGTCTTGATGGCGTTGAAGGCCAGAACTTCAGCGAGGGCGGAGTGATTAATCTCGGCGAAAAGGTGTACCTTGGCCTTGCCATTTCATGCCTCGACCAAAAAGTTGCAATTCCATTCCTTGACCCGACCCGTGAGCGGCTGCTCGAGTACGATCTGACTCGTGCCATCGCCCGGGTGATTAACCCGACGAAACCGACCTTGGGCGTGATGAGCGGGCTTCCCGTGTTCGGCCAGGCAAATCCCATGCTCATGCGAATGGGCGGCGGCCAGCAAGACCCATGGGTCCTAATCAACGAGCTCAAACGCGATTTCGACGTCAAACAAATCGATCTCACCGCCGAGAATATCGATGATTCGATAAATGTCCTGCTCGTCATTCATCCGGCGAACATTTCCGAGAAAACGCAGTTTGCATTGGACCAGTTTGTCCTGCGCGGCGGCAGACTCGTCGCCCTCTTGGACCCGATGTCAATCGTTGCCACCCGCAACTCGCTCAACATGCAGGACATGATGCAGCGTGCTGCCTCGGGAGGATCAACGCTGGACAAATTGCTCAAAGCGTGGGGCCTCGAGTTCGACGTCAGCAAAGTCATCGCGGACAAGAACTACGTCACTCAGGTCCGGCGCGGCGACCGTGGCGTCGTTGCGCCCGAAGCCACATGGCTCTCGCTCACGCAAGATGCAATTGACCGGTCGGACGTTACAACAAGCGAGCTCGACAGCCTGCTGCTTGTCGGCGCAGGAGTCTTCACAGGCAGCCCCGCTTCCGGGCTCAAACAGACCGTCTTGCTCAAAAGCTCCACCAACTCGCAACTTGTCGATAAAATGCTTGCCCAGTTCGGAGGCGATACAACCAAGGATTTCTCACCGTCGGGCAAGGAGTACGCGCTTGCCGTTCGCCTTACCGGCAAGTTCAAAACTGCTTTCCCTGATGGCAAACCGGGCGGCGATTCACAATCCGACAAGAAAGACGAAAAAGAGGGCAAAGAGGCCAACAAACCCGAGGAAAAGAAATCCGATTGGCTGAAGGAATCAAAAACCGACGGTGTGGTGGTGTTGATCGGCGACAGCGATTTCGCCTACGACCAGTTTTGCGTGTCGATCCAGAATTTCTTCGGTCACAAGCTTGTCTCGCCGTTCAATGGCAACCTCAATTTCGTGCAAAACGTCATCGAACAGTTGATGGGCGACAGCGATCTCATCGCCGTGCGCAGCCGCGCAGTGAAAAACCGCCCGTTCACTCTTGTTCGCAAAATCCAGGGTCGGGCCGAAGAACAGTACAGATCAAAAATCAAGCAGCTCGAACAGGACCTTGTCGATGCCCAGCAGAAAATCAACGAGCTCCAGCGAAATGCTGACAAGAGCCAGCGCGCCATCCTTCCAAAAGAGGTCCAGGACGAAATCAAACGGTTCCGACAAAAGGAAGCCGAAACAAACCGCGAACTCAAACAGGTGCGCAAACAGCTTCGCAGGGACATCGACGCCCTCGAGACAAGGCTTAAGTGGATCAATATCGCCGGTATGCCTGCGATGGTGACCATCGCCGGTGTTGCTCTGGCAATCATCAAACGCAAACAAACAGCAGCCAAATGAACCGCAGACAACTCACTCTGATACTTGTCGCCGCTTTGGTCATTGGCGGACTTGGTTTGTGGCTCCGCAGTCGCAGAGCCGCTTCGTATCAAACCTCCTCGGGTCTCATGGGACAAAAAGTCCTCGGAGACTTCGATGTCAACAGTATTGCCCACATCACGATCCGCCATGGAACAAATGAGGTTAACCTTGTCCAGAAAGACGAAGTCTGGACGGTCAAGGAACGTGGCGGGTACAAGGCAAATTTCTCTGAAATATCCGAGTTCCTCCGCAAGCTCTGGGAACTCAAAATAATTCAGGCCCAGGCAATCGGCCCGTCGCAACTCGCACGTCTCGAATTGACCGCCGAAGGTGAAAAGCCCGGGACAGTCGTCGAATTGAAGAACGCCAAGGGCGAAGTCGTTCGGTCGCTCATACTGGGCAAGCAACACCGTCGTCAGCCCACCGAATCATCGCCGTTCGGGGGCGACGAGGGCTGGCCGGACGGGCGATACGTAATGGTGTCCGGGAAAACCAATCTTGTCAGCCTTGTGTCCGAAAGTTTCAGCAACATCGAACCCAAACCCGAACAATGGCTGAACAAGGATTTCTTCAAGATCGAAAAGGTGAAATCCGTTGCCGTCACTTATCCGAACGCGACCAACTCATGGCACATCGCCCGAGACACAGAAACATCCGAGTTGAAGCTTGTCGATGCCAAGCCCGACGAGAAACTTGACGCATCAAAGGTTTCGAGCATTCCCAACGCGCTTGCATGGCCGAGCTTCAACGACGTCGTCATCGACCCCAAACCTGAAGTCACCGGCCTCGAGAAACCAACCGTCGCCGTCTTCGAAACGTTCGACGGATTCACTTACACGGTCAAGGTCGGCAACAAACACGACGACAGCGCTTATTATCTGGCCGTCGCCGTCAACGCCAACTACCCGAAAGAACGCACACCGGGACAGGACGAAAAACCCGAAGACAAAGAGAAACTGGACAAGGAATTCAAAGAGAAAACTGAGAAACTGAACGAGAAATTCAAACAGGAAAAAAGCCTCGAGCCGTGGGTTTTCCTTGTCCCGAAATGGTCGCTTGATTCGTTGCTGAAAGAGCGCCACGCGCTTCTCACGGAGAAGAAAGAAGAACCCAAACCCGCCGCTTCCACGGCCACGCCCGCGCACGAGGTTTCGCCCGTGGACGCCGTATTACCGCCGGTGCCGCCGCCGCCCGAACCGCCAAAACCTCCAAAGCCGGAGTAAATCTCCGGGCAATTGCCAGCCCGTCGCGTTTCAAGAAGGCCGCGCGCTCGTTCTTGCCTGCTGTGAACTGATCGGTTCTCGGGCATCGGATCTTGTGTAATCCCAACCGGACGCAAGATCGGGCTTCCGATAGACGCGGCCGGGAACGGGCGCATTGTTGTCACGGCAGCTTTCTCCAACGCGCCGACAAGGCCGCGGCGATCCCTCACCGCCCCATTTTTCTGCCCCCCATTTTTCTGCCAATGACGATTCCACCTTTTTTCTGCTATCACCAAAAAACGGCGTTTCTTGGCCAAAGCAAGGTTGGCCTGATTGCACGGCACCGCTAGTTTTGCCAGCCCTTTGTCAAAGTGATCCATGCGCGATGGGACCTGTTCAGACAAAAGATATTCACTCGGTGGACGGTCCGGTGACCGGCGCCAACAGAGGCGTTTTGAAACAATGGAACGCCGATGGCGTGTTGGAATCGGGATGTTGACTACCATGAGATCAAGAGCGACTGAACCCGTGCTGTGTCTTCTTCTCCGTTTTTTCGCGAGACCTGCTGTTTGCGTCACTTGTCGATGATGGAAGGACTGGAGGTGACACGGTGTTGACGCCCGAACAAGGAATTGCAGGTGCAATTCTTGTGTGCCTGATTGGAGCCGCGTTGGCACTTGCACTCGCGCATAACAGAAGAACAGCCGGCTGGGCAGCGTTTGTGGCAACCTCGATCTCCGGGTTGTTCGTCATCAATGCCGTTGTTTGTGTTCTGGCTGACGGTCCTTCGACCGAGCCGGCTCAATTCCTGCAGATGCCATTGCTGGGGTTCGCGTTAAGGCTGCACGTGGACGGCTTGAGCGCGGTGTTTCTGTTGTTGGCAGTGCTTGTTGCGGTAGCGACGGCCATGTATGGAATAAGCTACATGGACCATTACCCCGAGTACAATGTCCGAAGATATTACCCGTATTTTCTGCTTTTTCTTGCCGCGATGTACGGCCTGCTCACCACAACGGACATGATGTGGTTCTTTTTCATCTTTTGGCAGATGATGACATTGCCCGGCTACGCCCTGATCAGGTACGAGCACCGCATCCGACAGAATGTGATCGCAGCGAACAAGTACATGCTCATGATGCAGATTGCCTGCGTCGCCACAATGGCAGGAGCCGAATTGCTTGTATGGGGTGAAGGATCAGTTTCGGCCACAGGCGGTCTGAAGTACGATTTCGAGACCGTCAAGGTGGGGCTTCCAACCCTGCTGGAGGCACGGCCCGTAACAGCGGCGCTTGCCTTTGCTCTGTTCCTTGCCGGGTTTGGGATCAAGATGGGGATGTGGCCATTTGGGCAGTTTTGGTTGCCTGACGCGCACCCGGCTGCGCCTTCGCCGGTGAGTGCGATGTTGTCCGGCGTGATGATCAAAACCGGCGCATACGGTCTGATGCGCTATTTTATCTGGCTGCCGGCGGATGGCGGAACCGCCCGATTTCACATGGGATTCTGGGGTGCGCTCGTTGTGGCGTTGGGAACCATCACGCTCTTCACCGGTGCAGCGCAGGCATTGAAACAGGAACAATCAAAACGTCTGCTGGCGTTCAGCAGCATCGGGCAAATTGGTTACATAATGCTCGGGACCGGTGCCTGCATGGCCCTGTTGGCTACCGGCGACAGCAGTGCCGGCGCGCTGGCCATTGTCGGGTTCACCGGAGCTTTGTTTCACGTGTTGAATCACGGCTGTTTCAAGGCACTACTGTTTCTGAATGCAGGTTCGCTGATACACGCGACAGGCACCCAGGACCTGAATCGCATGGGCGGGCTCATGCGGTTCATGCCTGTGACAGCCGTCACTGCTCTGGTTGGTTCGTTGTCGATTTCGGGCGTGCCATTGCTCAACGGCTTTGCGAGCAAATGGCACATATACGTCGCCTGCATCCAGGGCAGCGCATCCGTGCGCTACCTTGCGGTGTGCGGATTGGTGGCCATTTTCACCAGCGCGATTACACTGGCCTTGTTCATCAAGTTTTACGGGGCCAGCTTCGCTTCGCGGAGCAGCGCGCAGGTGAGGGATCGGCTGGCGGCTCGTGGGCGGCTTGAAGTTGGAACTCTGATGCAGCTCCCACAGGTGTTTCTCGCATTGACCTGCATCTTGCTGGGTATGTGGCCGACCATGGGGACAGGTCTGCTTGCGAAAGCTCTTCGAATGAGCCATTCCGGATTGCTCGGTGACATGGCGGGAGCAACCGGCGTTTCAAGAGGCGCGTGGTCGGGATTAACAGCCGCCGATGGCAGTGCGCAGTTTGCGCCTGCGGGTCTTGCCGGGTTGTTAATCGGCGGTTTGTTTGTTGCGGTGCTGATAGGCCGTGCTGGGGGCGCAAAGCGCCGGAGCGCGGAACCATGGCTTTGTGGTTATGCCCGACAAAGCGAACACAACCGTTATCGGGCGCATGGATATTACTGGGAACTAAAGCGCCTTGTCGCGCGGGTTGGAGGCGGTCAATCCAAAAGTGCGATTTGCGCCCATCAAAACCACTCTTTCATGGGCAATCGCGAGGCCTGGGAAAGTTCAACTCGAGATTCACAAAAAGCGGGATTCACAGGAGAGAAAACTCCCGACCCGGAAATGCCAGTGTGGTCTGTCATCGAGGAAAAGGCAAAACCGAATCGTGGACCGGAATCGCATGGCAGTTCCGACGGCGACCGGTAACTGCCGCGTGCTCGCAGCCGGGTTTCCACAGCCATATAATTATAGTGAGAAATCGATCATATTTGCGAAGATTTTCAGACTGCGAGTTTGCCCGGTTTGTCAGTAGCCGGTTCTCGGGCAGCGAGCAATGCGTTCACCGCAGCGCGGCCTTTGGAGTATAATATCGGATAATCTTTGCGGAAATCGCAGATCATTCAGCGCGGCGCGACACAGCGGTATTCCTGAAACCAGCGCAATGGTTACGCCTCGCGCGGTTGGTTGCGGCTGCACCGCGCTGAGCTGAAGCTGCAACGGCGAGGTCAAAGCGAATTTTGACCGCCGGATGCAGCCGGCAGTCGCTCGACAAATCGTACGAATCTTGATGTTTCGTATGTCTCGATGCGGTCACCGGGTTTGCGCACAACAAACACCGCGGCGCCCGGGACACGTTCAACCAGCTTCGTTCCTTTGGCGGGGCCGAGAACGCTTACAGCGGTCGCCAAAGCATCGGCCGTCATTGGGTCTGGCGCAATCACCGTCACAAGACTGTGATCGGTCAGTCCCACACCGGTGCGGGGATCGACTATGTGCGAATACCGGATTCCGTTGATCTCGACGTACTGGAACACATCGCCGGAAGTGGCCAGACCATAATTCTTGAGCAGCACAAACCGTCGCGGCGGCGCATCTGGAACATCCAGCGGCGCAATTTCAATTCGCCATCCAGGCCGGTCGGGTGGCGGCTCGCCGGCGGCAACATCGCCCGATGCCATCACCATTGCGCGTTTGATCCCCCTGTTTTCGAGCACGCGCAACGCTTCCCTGGCAGCGTATCCTTTTGCGATCGCTCCGAGATCAAGGCGCATCTTGGGCACGAGCAGCTTTGCTGACTTTGTTCGCCTGTCCAGCACGAGGTTCTTGTATCCCACGGCTTTCCGGGCCTGCTCGAGACGGACCTGATCTGGGAGTTCATGCTGCCTGCGCGCCCGGCGCCAGAGGCTGATGTACGGACCTGCGGTCACATCAAACGCGCCTCCGCTCAGTCGCGCAATTTCCTGAGCACGACTGAGCACGCGCCAGAGATCATCGCTCACGCGAATGCTTTCGCCGGTTCCAGCCGTGCGTGTCAGGCGGTTCAGCTCACTGTCCGATTCGTAGTCGCTCAGGATGTTGTTCAGTTCCGAGATTCGCCTGAAAGCTGCTCGTGCGCCTGCATGTGCTTTGGCGGGGTTCTCCGCATACAAGACAATACGAAAGGGCACACCCATCTGGGGCTCTTCGAACTCATACCTGCGGAGGTTCGCCTCTTTGCCTTTCCTTGTGGTGGAGGAGCAGGAGCAAGTCGCCAATCCGACCGCTGCAGTGAGCAGGGCGAAAAGCGCACCACGGAATGCCAAGCGTTGGAATCGCATCTGATTCAGGTTACGACGCCCGCGTCGTGCAAGTCCAGTCCGGGTTCATGGGCTCGGGTTCCATGATCGAACTGCGCCGGGGTGGTTGTGCTGGTGTCTATTTGTCTGCGCGTGCCGCGGGCCGGGGCAAGGAAAGGTTTTTCAGCGGGAAGATCGCATACGTAGATACGCAATCTAATGCGAAACCTTGGAGGGTTGTTGCGTGTCTTTATCGGAAAGGCCGGTGGCGCTGCCGTCACTTTCAACTTGGCGCTGGGTTGGGCGAGGGAGAGACGTCGCCGGCCTGATGATGCTTTGTTTGAGGATGGTTTGACGAAGATGAATCAATCCTGCAAAGTCACGGTTTCGATGCAACGCACACTTGTTATAGCGATGGGACTTGTGCTGACGTTGTCGTTGGGCGGCGGGTCTGCAGCAGCCCAGACAAAGCGCAGCATCACATTGGACGAGTGCATTCAGTTGGCACTCGAACACAACCTCGATATCAGAATAGAGCGCGTCATGCCAAGGATCGCACGCCTTAGTCTCGAAAATGCATATTCGGCGTACGATCCCACGTTCAACAGCTCTTTTGGCCACACATCGAGTTCGTCCCCATCCGGTGTCGATCCACAAGGCCGATCGTATGCGCCGACAGAGACACGCAAGGATTCGTTCTCGTTTGGGTTGTCCGGGCTCGGCCCGCTTGGTGAAAACTACCGGCTGAGCGCCAATTTCAACGACACCTACGGCACGCGACCGGGCTCGGCCCTTGACTGGTCGGATCCGTACTACGTGACCAATAATTTCGAGTTCATCAACCCCGCGTGGGGGCCTGCAAGCGTCCGCACACTTCAACCCGGAGTCAGATCGGTCTCAAACCCGTTCCGCACCGCAGACGGATTCGTCGGGTTCAGCATCAGCCAGCCGTTGATGAAGAATTTTTGGATCGACGGCGCACGCCTCAACGTCATTTTGCGGCGAAAGGACATCAAATCGTCAGAACAGGATTACCGCCGGGTCGTTATTTCAACCATAAGCGCAGTGCAACAGGCCTATTACTCGCTGATTGCCGCACGCGAGGCTGTCAAGGTCCGCGAAATGGCTCTAGAGTTGAGCGAAGAACTGCTCCGTGAAAACCGCAAGAGAATCGAAGTCGGTGTCCTTGCACCTCTGGATGAAAAGCAGGCTGAGTCCGAGGTTGCCGCCAGCCGCGCTGCTCTTCTGGGAGCGCAAAACGATGTGCGCACTGCGCAGAACGCCCTGAAAAAGCTCATCACGGACAACTGGGACGATTGGAAGGACTACGATCTTGAACCCGCGGAAAAACTGAGCAGCGTGGTACAGGTTTTCAACCGACAGGACAGTTGGTCAAAAGGACTCACGATGCGCCCGGAATTGATCAGGGCACGCATCGAGCTCGAAAAAAACTATGTCACTCTGAAGTACGATCGCAATCAGTTGTATCCGCAGCTCGACCTCGTTGGCAGTTTCGGCCTTGCAGGGTCCGGCAATGAATTCTCAGATGCCCTCGGTGTCATAAGCGACCGCAGCAATCCAACCTACGGGTTCGGTCTGCAGCTTTCGATGCCGCTGAGCCGCCGCGCCGCGCGGACGTCGTACCGTCTGACCAAGGAAAACATCGAACAGGCCCTTCTCGCACTCAAGAAGCTCGAACAGGACATTCTTGTCGAAATCGACAATGCAATTGCCCAGGCGCAAACCAGCTTTCAGCAGGTTGAAGCCACGCGCGCATCCAGACAATACGCCGAGGCCGCACTCGAAGCCGAGCGCAAGAAGCTCGAAAGCGGCAAGAGCACCAACTTCGAGGTGATCCGGCTGCAACGCGATCTTACCCAGCGCAGGTATGAGGAACTGGCTGCGCTGGTCCAGTATAACACGGCGCTTGTGCGACTTGCCCAGGCAGAAGGCTCGACGCTCGACCAGCACGGCATTAATCTTCAAATCAAGTGATGATGGCCGGTCTGCAGGCGTTACTCGCCCATCCGGGCAAGACACTGCTTCTCCGGACACATATGTTCCGCCTTGCCGGCCCAACCCGGTGCTCAGCTCCATCAACACGGAAACCTCACTCGGGATGTATTTGGCCGATGAACCGGAGAGGTTTTCCGGCTAGACAACCACGTTGAATTGTTCACCCGGTTTGAGCGAACTTGCAAAAGCCGCAAGAAGCTCCGGGATTTGCTCGAGATCGCGGAGACTGACCAGCTCGACCGGCGAGTGCATGTAACGGTTCGGCAGACTTACAAGCGCGCTCGGAATTCCACCGCGGGTCCAAAAAATAACGTCCGTGTCAGTGCCGCTTGTGGCTGACATTGCTTCGTGCTGCAGTTTGATCTTCTCTTTACGCGCCACTTCCTCGAGCCGTTCCACGATGGCGGGATGGTTGCAACCACCGTGTGTGAGGGTTGGTCCTTTGCCGATCTTGACGTCCCCGTGCAACTGCTGACTTACGGTGGGATAATCGGTTGCATGCGTGACATCCACGACAATCGCAACGTCGGGTTTGATCGAATAAGCAATCTGACGCGCCCCGTAAAGCCCCACCTCCTCCATGATGTTCGACACAGCGCAAACCTCGGCTTTGAGCTTGCGGCCTTCGGTTTTGAGAAGCCGCAGCGTTTCTGCCACGGCAAACGTGCCAACCCGATTGTCAAAAGCCCGCGCAATCGCCAGATCGCCCCTGAGTATCTCGAACGAATCGTCCAGTGTGATCGGGTCGCCAATTCTCACGAGCTTTTCCGCCTCGCGCCGGTCACGAGCGCCAATGTCAACAAACAGATCGCCGATCTCGGGCACTTTCCGTTCCTTTTCGGTTTTCGTCAAATGCGGGGCAACGTTCCCGATCACACCCCGAACAGGTCCCTTGGCGGTGTGGATCAACACCCGCTGTGCTTTGGCAACTATCGGGTCAACCCCACCCAGCTTCCGCACGTACAAAAAACCATCTTTGTCGATGTAGTTCACCGTCAGCGCAATTTCGTCCGCGTGTGCAGCAAGCATCAAACGCGGTGATCCGCCTTCGTTCAATATTGCAACACAGTTGCCGTAAGCGTCCGAGTATGTCCTGTCGGCGTATTGTCGAACATAGTTCAGCCAAACTCGTTGACCGCGCGTTTCGTGACCAGACGGACTTGGTGTGTTGACCAGCTCTCGAAGGAATTCAAGTGACTTGTCTCGCATGCCGCGAGTAAGCCTGAAAACACGAGACCCGAAAAGTCAAAAGTGGAAAGGAGCCTCCTGATGTTTGAATAATGAAACCTCAATCCCGAAATGTTCAACCACCAACCCCTGCCCGCTTGACGAAATGCCGCACGGTGGTTCGAAGGCGTTGGGTCCGCCCGCGCGCGCGGCAGGCCCCGAAGAACTGGCAGCAAGAACATGCCGAGGCAGAAAAATCGCTCGTGAACCAAAGCGCCAACGGCGCGCCCCATGCCAGCATGGGGCAACGACCCACGACAAGGCGCCCCACATCACGTCCCACAATCCAAGGGCTGAAGGCCCGCCCTATCTGCGCAAGACGTTCGCATTTCATTGCGGTTCGGATGTTGGCCGTCTGGAGGGTCACCGACCTGGAAATCCTGGCGGCGCCCCCGGAAACACACATGCACTCAATCTGGCGAGAGTACCGGTGCAAACGTGCCTGACACAAACATGATTGACACGCCCAACCGGTGATCGGACAGTTTTGCCGTGACAACAAAGAAGAATCAACGACGCGAGGAGGCCACAGCAATACCCCAGGTCGAAACCAAAACATGGCAGGCACTCGCAAAAGAAGCAGACGCTTTCGCAAAACTCGAACCGTGGAATTGGATGTGGGACGACCAGATACTCGGCTTGCGCGATCCAAAGAGCGGCGAAAAGCTGTTATGCTGTGTCCTCGGTGCGCTGCAGGCAGTGCGTGGGTTGCTGGTGTTCAAAAACCAGGCAGGCCATCTTTTCCTGCTCAGCACCTTTTTCGAAGACGATCCGATTCAATGCCTGACAGACCGCAATCGCGGACTCGACCGTGACGCTTTGCAAGTTGAGTTTGTCGGCAAGGCCAACCTCACCAACGTTGATCGCCGGCTCTTCTCCTCGATAGGTTTTTCACCTTCAAAGAAACGCGGCGGGCACTGGCCATTGTTTCGAAGCACCCTTCCGGGTTGTTACCCGTGGTATTTGACCCAGACAGAAGCGGAAACGCTGCTTTACGTTCTGCCCTATGCCCGGGCATTTTCCATCTATTTGCGCGAGCTGGCCAACCCCGACATCGGCGTTGTCGAATCAGGTGTTGCGTTTCTCGTGGACGACTACGACACCACCAAACGCCCGATGAACGCCGCGGACCTGAAGTGGGAAATAATGCTTCCACCGCCGGTCATGCCTGCAGAACCAATTGTGATCGACGAGTCCACACTTGAATCTTTGCGGCAGCTTCCGCAAGAAGCCGAATGCGAGTTGGAACTGGATGTGTCTTACCTTGCATTACCTTGCGCTGCTCCCGACCGACCATTTTTCCCGCACGCAGCGCTGGCAGTGCTTCGCAATTCAACGATCGTTTGCGGATACGCTTGTACCGATCGCACTGACCGACAGGGCAAGAATGCACTATCCAGCGCATTCGTGAGCGCCCTGAAGATGCTGGGCTGCCGTCCCGCAGCAATCTATGTCCAGCACCAACGCGTGGCTGAAGCATTGTGCTCCACCGCAGACGAGCTGGACATCACAATTTTCATTGACCCACAACTGGAGTTGCTGAACAGCATCCGCGAAATGTTCGAGCGAGGCCTCTCCGTTCTTGGCAGAACTTGACTTCACACCGGGCATGCGTGGGGTGCATCACGCACATAAAGCTATCTCCGTACCCGGTGCCTTACCGACCTGGACAGAAGTTCTCTGCTACGCGGCCAATTCGGATCTCGCCACAAACAATGCCGCGGCGAATGAATTGATTCATCACACACCGACTGCCGCACGGGCGTGTCCAAAAGCGTCACTGGGCCAAACATCATGTCTGTCCCCAAATCTGGCCCACCATGCGCCCTTTCGGTCACCCCGTTGAACGTTGAGCGTTGAGCGTTGGACGTTGAACGTTCCTGATCGGCACATCGAACATCGTGTCTGTCCCCATAACATCGTGTCTGTCCCCATATCTGGGCACCACAGCCGGCTGGGACCACCCGACCGGCGCTTGGACAGGTCCACCGGGTCAAACGTTCGGTCGCCCAAATTGCGTGTCTGTCCCCATATCCCGCCCACGATGCGCCCTTTCGGTCACCCCATTGAAATTTGAGAGTTGAACGTCTCACGTTGAACGTTCCTGACCGGTATACCGGACATCGTGTCTGTCCCCATATCTGGGCACCACAGCCGGCTGGGACCACCCGACCGGCGCTTGGTCAGGTCCACCGGGTCAAGAGCCCGGTCGCCCAAATTCTGTGTCTGTCCCCATATTCCGCCCACCATCCGCCCTTTCGGTCACCCCGTTGAAAGTTGAGCGTTGAGCGTTGGACGTTGAACGTTCCTGATCGGCATACAGGACATCGTGTCTGTCCCCATATCTGGGCGCCACAGCCGGCCTCGACCACGCGACCGGTGCCTGCCCAGGTCCACCGGGCCAAGAGTCCGGTCGCCCAAATTCTGTGTCTGTCCCCATATTCCGCCCACCATCCGCCCTTTCGGTCACCCCGTTGAAAGTTGAGAGTTGAACGTTTCACGTTGAACGTTCCTGATTGGTATATCGGACATCGCTGTCCCCATATCTGGGCACCACAGCCGGCTGGGACCACCCGACCGGCGCTTGGTCAGGTCCACCGGGTCAAGAGCCCGGTCGCCCAAATTCTGTGTCTGTCCCCATATTCCGCCCACCATCCGCCC
>Ga0272448_1004749_pt1 | contig 15341 bp, 13 predicted proteins | sample YNPCB0191_FD_202220 | JGI IMG/M metagenome (GOLD analysis project Ga0272448, IMG submission 202220) | Hot spring sediment microbial communities from Yellowstone National Park, WY, United States - YNP-CB-019-1 | ecosystem: Environmental > Aquatic > Thermal springs > Hot (42-90C) > Sediment...
TCCTTTGTACATGACCCATCTGGTCTTGAGCAGAATCATACTTGGCATACCAATCATAGACCGCATCATACCAGCCTTTAACCGAAGCAAAGAAAGTAAGTTCTTCGGAAATTTTATATTCTCCGGACAAAGATAGGATATTTTTAAATTTGGTTACCTCATTAAAAGTATCTAAACCCACTGAGGTTTCTTGTTTTAAGTATCCCGCAAGACTGAAATTTTCTTTATAATCTTTAGCAAAACCCCAAGCACTAAATCCTACCAGAATTACCAAAGAGATAAAAACCCTTTTCATCATCTTCCACCTCCTTACCAACGCGATTGGCTAATTGCTTCAACCGTAAATAATCTCTCATCTAATCCTTGGTCGTATTTAGTATCTTTCATCATAATTACCGTATAATGGCCAGTCCTTAGGTCTTTACAGACCAAACTCTGCTGTGAAGGATATTTTTTATCAGAAGAAACTTCTGTCCAAACCCACTCTCTAAATAAGGTTTTAAATAATTTTCCGTTTTTATCATAATACTCCTCAAAGATTCCACCACCTAATTCCTTATCTACCCAGACAATCCTTTTGGCATAATACCAGTGGGGTTTTTTGGGAGTGCATTCAATTACATAACAAGGTCGGTTTGCCATTTTTAGCTCACCGGTTAAGTCAAATTTATAACCTTCAAAAATTTTTTCTCCGATTAACTTATAAGTCTCATCCTCGAACCTGCGCGTAGAAACCTCTTCTGTCGTAAAATCCGAACCCATAAAAGCATCGTCATCTTCGGCAGAGGAAATCTTTCTTGCCTTCTTTAAAGAAGGAATCCAAAGCCAAACATCCTGGTCTCTTTTTGGGTCTTCATAAGTCCAAGTTAAAACCGCCAAACCCTTTACCTCAGTAGGATAAGTCATTACAATAGCATCTTTGTAAGCAATCCCATCTTTGCCTGCTTTTACAATCCTTTTTCTTAACCAGATTCTTTTTCTTTTTGCTCCATTTGGCTCTACATAGTAAACTTCACCGGTCTGCTGATAGTCCTTAGCAAATAAAGAATACTTGTTAAAATACTTTATCTGCATAATCTCATCCGCAGACATTCCCTCTTTGGGGCTATAGAGTTTATAATACTCTAAGCCCTCAGCAAAACAGAAACTTGAAAGCAAAAGAAAAACCAAAAGCAAGCTACATTTCTTCATCTCACATCCCTCCTTTCCTTGTTTTTAACCTCTGCCGAATTTTACCAAATAAAAATACCGGCTTTATCCACCAGATTAAAACCGGAATCATCACCAAAGAAATAATCATATTTAACAAAAGTGCCAAACACAGATTAAACCCCAAACGCGCCTGATAAAGGATAGGTGAAAATATCCAAACCGAAATCCCCAAAGAAACAATGAAACTGCTAAAAAACACTGCTTTCCCGGAAGTAATCAAGACATTGCCTAAAATATTTTTATAGGTTGCCTTTTTATTTCTTATCTCTTCAAAAAACCGCGCCAAAATATAGATACCATAATCTACCCCCAAACCCATACTTAAAGAAGCCAAAGGCAAAGTTTCCGCGGTCAAAGAAGTTTTAAAGAATCCGTATAAGGAAAAAACAATTAAATTGCTTAAAATTAAAGGCAGAGCCAAAATCCAACTTGCCACAAAAGACCGGTAAACTAAACTTATGTATAAAAAAATTAAAATCAAAATAAATAGCGCATTAGGAAGGATAGTATTTTTGATAATCTCATTTATGGCATAAAGCATACCAATATCTCCGCCGGCATAAGAAAATTTTAAAACGGGATTTTTAAGTTTCTGGATAAAAATTTTTGTTTTCTCTACTACTTTTTTTACCGTCGTAGATTTATGGTCTTTAATATCAAACTTTATATTGCTTATCCTTTCGTCTTTACTGATCAGGTGGTCATAATCTGAGGGAAAACCACTTAAGGTGTATAAAAACCAGTATTGGGCAACTGTTTCATCATTATCCGGGATCTTGAAAAATTCAATTTTTCCATCAAACATAAACATATTCAAAGCCTTAATTGCATTGGCAATGGAATTGCTGGAGCCTACCTGCAAAACTTCTTTAGCAAGATAATTTTGAAAACTATCCATCAGTTTAAGTTTCTCAGATTTTAAAACCGTATCATTTGACTCAACCAAAATATAATAGGAATTTGTTCCGCCAAACTGCTGGTTAATAAATTTCTCCGAAAGGTTATAGTAAGAATTTGGATAAAGATAACTTGAACCTTCGGTATTATCGCCAATAACAATTTTAGATATCCCAAAAAGCGAAACAAAACATAAACCCATAAAGATAACTACGACGATTGTTCCTGCTTTTTTACTGAGAGAAAAAATACTTAATCTTTTAAGAAAATTATCTACCCATTTATGCCTTTCTTCTTTTTCTACCTCCAGTACCTTTGGCCGATGTAGAAAAGACAAAACGCAGGGCGTAAACATAAAAGAGGTAGGAAAGTTTGCCAAAATCCCAAAACCCGAGGCCAAAACCATACTTTTGATAGTAGCCAAAGGAACAAAATATAAAGATAAAAAACCAAATCCGTCAGTTAAAACGCAAGCCAATCCCGGCACAAGCAAAGAAGCCATAGTATTTACCACCGCATGCTTTGATTTCATTTTTGGATCGCGCATCTCTTCGTAATACCTCTTTAAAGAATGGATAGAATGGCTTATGCCTAAAGACAAAACAATAAAAGGAACCAAAACCGTAGAAGGATCCAACCTTAAACCTAAAAGTTTCATTGCGCCCATCCCCCAGATAGTTGCCATAGAAGAATCTAAAAGTGGTAAAATCACCCCTCTTTTCGAGCGAAAGGTAAGATATAAAATTAAAGAGATAATCACTAGGCTAATAATTAATACCTTAAACATTGAGGAAAGATAAAAATTAAGCCAACCCTCTAAAATGGGTCTTCCCGCCACATAGATATTGGTATTTTGATCTTCGTATTTTTTCTTTAACTCCATTATCTTCTCAAAGATATATTTTGTTTTAACTTTAGATTCAAAATCTACTTGGATAAGTGTACTTTTTAGGTCTTTGGAGACAAGTCTTCCGTAGATATTCGGATTCATCAGAATCCTTCTTTTTAACTCTTGCTGTTCTTCTTGCGTCTGTGGTGGAAGCCTTAAGAATCTCTCTACAAAAAACCCTTCCTCGTTAGCAACTACATGCTTAATATGTCTGCTGGCAAGAGAAGTGATCCGGGAAAGATTCACTCCTTCTAAAAGATATAAGTCTTCGGTTAAAAGGATAACCTTTTCTAAAAAATCCTTCTTAAGGATATCACCCTCTTTTACCTCTAAAGCCAAAGAGACCTGATTTAATCCGCCGAAAACCTCGGTTAGTCTATTTTGCACTTGGATAAAGGGATGCCTCTGCGGTAAGAAATCCTCTAAATGGGTTTCAATCTTAATATCCTTTAAAACTGAAAGAAAAAATAAGGTAATTAAAGTAAAACTTAAAATAATATAAATCCTTAAGTGCACAATCTTTCTGCTAAAACGATGTTTAAAATCTAATATATTTTCCATTTTAGAACCAGCCTTCTGCAGGACCTTTATTTAAACCAATTCCTATATGTTTACTCTGAATATACTCAAAAAACCCAAATTTACCTAAATTCCTTCCCCAGCCACTTAATTTTGTGCCCCCAAAAGGGCTAAAGGAAGAAATCTGAGCAAAAGTATTTATCCAAACTGTCCCGCAAGAGGCTTTTTTTGCCAAATCTTGCGCCAAAGATAAATCATCTGTCCAGATTTGTAAAACAAGCAGAGCAGGATTTTCTTCTAAAATTTTAAGTATCTGGTTGCGTTTAAAACTCTTTACCAAAACCACTGGTGCAAATAACTCCTCATAAATAATCTCATTTAACTCTAAAACTGTTGGCGCATAAAAATAGCCCTTTTGCTTTAAAGGACTTCCCCCCACTAATAATTTTGCTCCTTTTTTGATTAATTCTTTTACCTTTTTATCAATTTCTTCTAAATGTTTTTTAGAAATTAAAGGACCCAAATTAGTTTGAGGCAAAAGAGGATCCCCTAATTTTAAATCTTTGGTTTTCTTGATAAACTCCGCAATAAATTTTTGATAAATTTCTTCTTCAATTAAAATAAGGCTTGTTCCAATGCACATCTGGCCGGATTTAATAAAACAGGAAGAAAAAATATTATCGATTGCTTTCTTAAAGGGAGCATCGGAAAAAACTACCGCCAAATTACAACCCCCTAATTCGCAGATAATTTTTTTAGGATACTCTACAGAATCCTGAATAATACTTTTTAAAGTATTTAAACTGCCCGTAAAAGAAATAAGATCAACCTTACTTTTAGCCAAAGCCCGACCAAGGGTTTGGCCTTTTCCGGTTACTACATTGATTAGCCCTTTAGGTAAGTCAATTTTATCTAAATAATTACATAACTCTAAAATCGAAAGACTCCCTAATTCCGAAGGTTTGATAATTAAAGCATTCCCTCCTGCCAAAGAAGAGGCACAACTAAAACCAAAAATCATCAAAGGAACATTATAAGGTAAAAATACCGCATTTATTCCAAAAGGAAGATATTCGATAATATCTATCCCAAATTGTGTTTCGTATTTCTCTTTAGAGATTGTCTCTAAAATAGAAGCATAATAATTAAAACATTCTGCACCTAAAGGGATATCCACAAATAAGGACTCTTTTAAGGGTTTACCTATCTCTTTGGTCTCTAACTCTGCCAAAGTAGACAAATTTTCTAAGATTAGCTGATTTATCTGACGCAGAACCTTTGCTCGTTCAAAAAAAGGTATATCCTGCCAGATTTTCTGCGCGGTTTTGGCTTTATTTAAAGCCAATTCTAAATCCTCCAAAGTTGTCTCATAAAAATAGGCGAATTCTTCTTCACAGAAAGGATTGATCGCAGTTAATCTTTCGCTACTTTTCTTAAATTCACCCGCAATATAATAAGGATAATCTTTCATTCTACAGGTGCTTGTTCCCAAAGTTTAAAGGTTCTTACCAAAACGGGATACCATCTGCTTAATCTGCTAAAATCTCCCTTGGTTTTAACTTTGCCTTGAGTGGAAGCCACAAAAGGGTCAAGCTGGCGATTAAAGATTTTCTTTAAGATCTCTTCTTTGCCAATAATTAAAAAATCCGCATTCTCATTATCATCGGTTTTAATAATTTTCCCTTTTTCATAATAAAAACAGACGCGCTTTCCGGTATCCTGATTCTTTATCGCCAAACTGCAGGTTAAATCATAAGTCTTTCCTAATTCTTGCGCCTCCTGGTCATTATTCACTAAATCTATTAATTTTTTAATATGCTCATCAGATAAAAGTTTATATTTAATTAAAACTGATTTTTCCTTTACTTCTTTATCTAAATTTTCTTTCTCTATAGACAGATTCTTAAGCAAAAGTCCCACCTTTGCCTGCTCTTCCAATAATTCAATCAGACTAAAGGTGGATTTAAAATCCTCACCCATTGCCACAACTCCATGGTCTTTTAAAACCACAATATTAGAACTTTCTAATGCTTCTAAGAGAGGCTCTGTATCAATTACAGTAGGAGTTTCCTGCGGAATTATCCTTAAAGAAGAAAGATAAAATTTTGCCTCAAAAGAATGGATAGCCAATTCCTTAAAATAATGAAAAAATCCTATGGTATAAGCAGGATGGGCATGTAAAACTGCTTTTATCTCTTTAAATTTATTCTGAATATCCAAATGCATTTTTTTCTCGGAAGTAAGTTCACCTTCTCCTTCTAAGATATTTCCCTTTAAATCTACAAGCAAAATATCCTTTGCTTCAAGTTGTCCTAAATAACAGTTGTGAGTAGTAATTAAAAGTTTATCTTTGTCTACCTTATAAGAGATGTTTCCTGAACGGGCTGACACAAAGCCTTTTTGGTTTAAAAGATGCGCCCAAAAAATTAATTCTTCTTTTTCTTTTGAATAACTCATCTTAATACAGAATAAGAAACCAATTCCTCTTTTGGCTCAATTACAAAATCTTCTTTTTCTAAAACAAAATTCTTTCCCCATAAAGTTTTTGCGGAAAAATCCTTAAAATTATAATTAGTTTTTCCTTCCGGTAGAATTTTAATCGGCACCTTATGCAGGTAGCTTAAAAGCCCTACATATAAACTTCCTGAAACACCAATTATTCCTTTAGGGGTTAATTCTTTATAGAAAATAACTGTCTTTTTAATTTTATCTTGATAAAAAAGATAGCCCAACATATTATCGGTGCAATAAACAAAATCAAGGTCCTCTTTTTTTAATAAAGGCGCATTTTGTAAAAGCCCAATTAAATAAGGTCTTTGTTCCGGAACAATCACTAATTCCTTTTCATTTTTAAGTTGATTGATACCATCCTGAGAAACTATCCCCCAGATAAGAATTGCCTTTTTAATTTGCTTTAATTTCATAAGTTTTAGTAATAAATTCTTTTTTGGTAATATCAAAAGAAGGATAAACCGCCTCATATTCTAAAGAACCAACCCCTTCTAAAAACATAAATACCTCGTTTTCTTGCCTTTCTTCAATCTCAATCGTATCGATATCAATATCCTGAGGGTACTGCGTAAGTACATAAAAAGGTATCCCAAAGTATTTGGCAAGTCTTGCCAAAGCATAAGTGCCAATTTTATTGATAATATCGCCATTTACTGTTGAGCGGTCGGAGCCAACGACGACACAATTTATTATTTTCTCTTGCATTAAAGAGGCAACTTGATTGTCGCAGATAAGGATACTGGGAATTTTATTTTTTCTTAATTCCCAGAAGGTAAGGCGGGTTCCTTGTAGATAGGGCCGGGTCTCTGAAACATAAAATATTGCTTCTTTTGCCATATTTTTTAACGCTTCGAAAAGATAAACCAACTCTCCGCTTAAATTACAGATGGTTAAGATATTTGCCTTGCTAGGTAAATCCTTGGCTAATTCTTTGGCGCGTGCTTTTCTTTTTTGCTCTAAACCTTCAATAAAGTTTTTTACTGCCTCTTCTAAAGTAATTCCGGATTTAGCCTGTTTATTTAAAATCTGACCTAAAAGTTCAAAATCAAAAGTAGGCCGAATCGCTTTAAACCTTTTGGCTAATTCTTCAGGGCTAATTTCTTTTTGAAATAAAACTGCACTATAGAAGAATAAAAGTACCTGTCCTAAGGCGCGCGTCTTCATTTTGGCTAAAATATCTAAAGCATCCTCTAATTTCTCTACTTTAAGATATTCTTCTTTAAAAGGAAGAGTCGTTTCATCAAAAACTAAAAGTTTTCTTTCTTCTAATCTTACCGGAAAAAGCAAAGGACTATACATAATCTTCTATAAAACCAAAAACAATCTCTACCATCTTTTCTTGCGCATCTAAAAAAGCCAATTCCGTAAATCCTAATTTACCCGTCATCAAATTATCAGAAACTACCAAAACACAAGCTACTTTTTTCTGATAAAGATTGGCTATAGTCACAAAAGGACTGGTTACCATATCTACACAAATCGCTCCCTTTTGAATATAGGAATTTACTATCTCTTTTGTTTCGCGCAGTAATGCATCCGTAGTCCAGACACCCCCTTGATAAACTTTGGCTTCTTTAGAAAAATGTTGGAATAAATTTTTGGTAATTTCTTTATCTATGTAAGGGATAAAGTTATCATCTACATAATACCGCGTTGTTCCTTCCCCACGAATAACTTTATCCACAATAATAAAATCACCGATATCTATATCTTCTCTCAATGCTCCACAAGAACCAAGTCTAATTAAAATATCAACTCCTCCTACACAAAGCATCTCGGTAATAAAAGCGGAATCGGGACTAAAAAAACCACCATTACCTACGGTAATTCTTTTACCTTTATAATCTCCGGTCCAAAAGGTATAGCCCAAAAAGCTAAAATTTTTTACCGGGTTTTCTAAATAACTTAGACAAGCTTCTGCCCGCTGAACTTGACCACTGACCAAAGTAATCTTACCAAAATCTCCCTCTTTAAACTGCAGAGAATTAAGTAAATCTTTGGCAGTTATATGTATATCTCTTTGCATTAAATTAGACATAGAGCTCCTGGTGTTTAGATGCCTTTTCAAAACGACTGACATTTTGCATAAAGTCTCTAAAACAAAGTTTTACCAAAGGATGATAATCCTTAGAATAAAGCACACGCTCAATCCTTCCGGGTTTAGAATAAAACTCTCTTAAAGCCCAAGCGCCTAAATTACCAATTTCTTCTATAGAAAGATGTTTTGTGGGCACAACCGGATGGTGAAAATCCCAGGTCTTTAAGTCGTCAAATTTAACCCAGCCTCTTTCTATATATTTTTGCCAAATCGGTGCACCCGGCATAGGCGTAAGATACTGCAAGGCGCAGATATCCGGGTCAATCTCATCAATTGCTTCGTATCTTTTTTTGATGCGGTACTCATCATCATTCTCAAATCCCATCATCCAGGTTAAAATAGAGGCGACCTTATTTTCGCGCAGTTTCGCCACTGTCTCTTTGACCTGTTCTACAGTAATACCTTTTCCTATTTCCTGAAGCTCCTCATTAGTTGCCACTTCAATCCCCACCAAAGCCATAATACAACCTGCAGAACGGAATTCCTTAATTAAATCCAAATCTCTTAAATAATAAGGTGCTCTTCCTAAAAACACCCAGTTTATCTTTTGAGCAAAGTTTCTCTTCTTTGCCTCCTCTAAAAATTCCTCCATTCTGCGACGGGAAACATTGAAACAATCATCCATCATACAAACCACCTTCATCCCAAATTTATCCGCCAAAAGTTCTAACTCCTCCGCAACTAATTTAGCGCTTCTTGCCCTAAAAAACTTTAAATCTGCAGTTGAACGCGTATCAAACTGCGACCACTCATAACAAAAACTGCATCCCGCAGGACAACCCCGCGAATTCCAGGTTTCCACATAACCCTTCCAGTAGGTATGGCCAACATATCTATCCATCGGAAATAAATCATAGGCAGGAAAAGGCAGTTCATCTAAATCAGAAATTAAAGGTCGGTAAGGGGTTAAAACTATTTTGCCATCTTTTCTAAAAGAAAGCCCGGCTACTTTGGAAACATCTTTTGCTTGCTCTAAAGCCTCAATTAATTCTAAAAATGTATAATCATGCTCACCCACAATACAATAATCTATTTGCGGATTTCTTTCTAAAATCTCACCTGGGGCAGAGGCATAAACTAAACCTGAAGCAACAATAGTAACTTTAGGAAATTTTTCTTTGACAAGTTTTGCTGCTTCATTATAACGATAAACCACTGCTGCTCCACCGGTAGTATGCAAGATATCTCCGATATGTACGATATCCGGATTAAATTTTTCAATTTCGCTAAGCATCGTCTTATCATCATAACCTAATGCCCGACAATCTAATGCCTTTAAGAGATATTCCGGATGTTTCTGTCTTATCAAACCTGCTAACTGCGCCTGACCAATATTGGGCGCACAGTGTTTACCAAAAGTTGACCAAGCACCTAAATTAGGCTGTAAAAATAAAATCTTCATCTTAAACCTCCTTCTCTTAACAATTGTTTATTTACTTTTCCGGTTCTATTCTTAGGTAACTCTTTTACAAACTCAAAATAATGGGGGATTTTAAAATGCGCTAAGTATTTTCTACAAAATTCTCTTAAATCTTCTTCAGTTAATGAAGAATTATCTTTTAAAACTATATACGCCTTGGGAACCTCACCCCTTAATTTATCTTTTACTCCTACTACTGCTACCTCTTTTACTTCTGGATTTTTCATTATTACTGCCTCTACTTCTGGCTCAAAGACGATTTCTCCTCCTACCTTAATCATCTCTTTTATTCTTCCCACAATATAAAGGTCACCTTCCTCATCAAACTTTCCCATATCACCGGTATGAAACCAACCATTACGAAATGCTTTTTTTGTCTCCTCTTCATTTTTATAATATCCATCAGAAACCACCCAGCCTTTTACCACAACTTCTCCAATTTCTCCTTGAGGCAATTCTCTATCATTCTCATCTACTACTTTTACTTCAATCCAAGGCGCTGGTCTTCCTACAGATTCAATTTTATTTGAACCAAATTTAATTACTGTTGTAGGTGCGTTCGTTTCAGTTAAGCCCCAGCCATTTAAAAGATGTGCCTGGGGGCAAAATTGATGAAACCTTCTTAAAGCATCGGGACTGGAGGATGCGCCAAAGGTGACGATAAAGCGTAAACTCGATAAATCCAGAGTTTCAAATTCCTTTAAACTTAAAAAAGCATAATACATAGAAGGAACGATCCAGAAACAGGTTACTTTATATTTAGAGATATTTTTTAAAAACTCTAAAGGTAAAAATCTCTCCATCAAAACTACGGTTATCCCAAACCAAAGCATCGCCTGAATGTAAACTAATCCTCCTAAATGAGAAAAAGGAACCGCACATAAAGCAATATCCTTAAAATTTAAATCCACAAAGTATTCCAAAGCCAAAGGTGGTGCACTTAATTGCTTATAATTTACTAAAACTCCTTTGGGTTTACTCGTGGTTCCTGATGTATAAAAGATAATGGCATAGTTTTTTTCTTTAAATTCTATATTATCTAAAAAAGGTATTTCTTTTCTATTTAGAATATCCTCAAAAAAAATAAAATCATCTTGTTTTTTGCGACATAAAATTATTTTTTCTAAGGAAGGACAATTCTTTTTTATAGTTTCTAACTGAATCCCTGTTTTAGAAGCACAGATTAAGACTTTTGCTTGAGCATGATTGATAAAATTGATTATCTCATCTTCGGTTAACATAAAATCTAAAGGAATACTTGTAAGCCCGGCTATCCATGCCCCTAAATAACTATAGACATATTCAGGAATATTCGGTAGATAGATGGCAACGGTATCGCCTGCTTTAAGACCCAAATCTAAAAGAAAACCTGCTAATTTAAAGGAATTTTCTTTTAGTTCTAAAAAACTGATCGGGCTATCGTTAAAAATTAAAGCGCTTTTTTTAGGAAACTGTTGTGCATTTCGTTTTAGGACTTCTTTTACATTCATTTTAGTAAAATTTTACTATTTAAATTTTACTATATTCTAAAATAAAAAAATATATTGTCAAGTGAAATTTAAATTTTATTAGGAATAAAAGTAATTAGATAACTTAAAGATAAGATTATTTATGCTCCAACTCTACGCAGTCAAAATAAAGAACCCCTTTTTTAGGAGGTAAGATTTCAAACTGAAAACTCTTAATGGGAAAATTAAGCTGGCCGTTTCTATCACTTGAATCCGGTTGCCAATCAGTACGCGCAAAAAAATCTTTAAAATCGCAAGTGATCTTCTTCCAACCAGAAAAATCATCCTTAAATAAAAATCTCCACATCTCATTACCGTTATCTTTAATATCAAAAACCACGCTTGCACCACTATTGCTACCATACATATAAAAAGAAAAACCTTTATAATCCTGCCAATTTATATCTTGAGGTTTAATCTGCCAAGTCGCTTCCTTTACATCCAAATCAAAACCCCGTGCTACCCACATATAACCACCTTCTTCGGCAGTAAAACTTACCTTTAATGCCTGTTTTCCTGAATATACAATATCCTTGCTTATCTCTACATTTATCTGAGAATCTCCGCCTGAGCCAAAATCAATATTCTTCTTTGGTTCAGTTATATCTTCAAAATCATCCAAAACTAAAGTTCCTTGGGCAAAACAGAAAGAAACAAAAAATAAAAAAAATAAAAAACATTTTTTCATAAATTCTCCTTTTTAAGAAAATCAAAATTTATACTCTATACCCCACCACCAGAATAATTGCCAAGACTCGATCTTTAAATCTATACCTGTTACGCGGGTACCTGTATCATCCCCAAAAGTATTAGGGTCATCTCCGTACCAATACTGTTCTTGAGAGCCATCAGTCTTAATATATGTATAATCGAGTCCTCCTCGAAAAGTCCAATCAGTTTTAGTTCTTAAAAATGCATTCACTCCTAATAACCAACCATTGCCCTTAGTCTTTCCATATGACACCTTATTTCTCAATACATGGTTATCTTCATCATTTGCTTTTAAATAAGGAGAAAAACATAACTTACCCTCCATCCCCCATCTATCTATAAAAAACTCTGGATTAGTTACATCAACAAAATAACCACTTACCCCAAAATAGGGAATCTTATATTTAACCTCATATTCTAAAACCTTCTCGCCCATATAAGAGCTTATATTAAAAATCTCATCTTTAATCCCATAAATATCATAATCAAAATCTTCAAATTTATACCCTAACAAAACTCCCGCTTTTCCTTCACGCGTAGATGGCCAATCTTCCCATAACATTTTTCCTTCCAAAAAATAATATAATAGGTTTATATCTAAAATTTTTAATTTTAACTCGGCATCAGATTTTGTTGAAGAGAATAAAAAACTATCCACCCAATCCTTATCAGCCATCTCTCCAGAAGCAACTTTTCTTAACTGAGTCCAACCTTCGAAATTTAAATATAAAGGTGAATAACCGATAGAAGTTTTTAATCCCACCAACCAATTTCCTAAAGGAAAATCAAGTCTACTTTTGCCTTCTACTCCAGCAGAAGAAAATTTAATTTCATAACTGGTTTCTCCAAAAATATACCCTATCCCTAAAGCTATTTCCATCTCAATATTTCTAAAAACCTTTTCGATCTCCTCTTCTCTTTTCGAAGGATATTTGACAGTTAAAGAAGTCAAATTATCCTTTTTAATTATAACTTCGTCTTTTGGATGAGATTCCCATTTATTGAGTGCCTCTTCTAAAACATTGTCTCTACCTGAAGGATAGGCAAAGATAAAAGAGGGGATAAACAGAAAAAAAATTAAAAAAATTTTTAAGATTATACTATTCAAGATACGTATAAATTTTTCCTTTATAATTCCTAAGGACATATTTCCCTTTTGCCTGAGAGAGGATATAGTTTGGACTTACCGGAATTTTTCCTCCACCTCCGGGAGCATCGATCACATAGGTGGGAACTGCGTATCCGGAAGTATGACCCCTAAGTTTTTCCATAATATTTATTCCCACTGCCACGGGAGTACGAAAATGCGAAGTTCCTCTTACGGGATCACACTGATAGATATAATAAGGCCTTACCCTAATCTTCAATAATTCATGCATAAGTTTTTTCATTATATAAGGTCGGTCGTTTATCCCTTTTAAAAGCACAGTTTGACTTCCCAAGGGGATTCCACTATCTGCCAACATATCACAGGCAATTTTACAGCGCTTAGTTATCTCTTTGGGATGATTAAAATGGATACTTATCCATAAGGGAGAATATTTTTTTAACATACTGATTAACTTAGGGGTGATGCGTTGAGGAAGACTTACCGGAACGCGTGTTCCCAATCTTAAAAGTTCTATCTGAGGAATTTCTCTAAAACTTTTTATTATCTCTTCTAATACCTCATCTTCTAAAGTAAAAGGGTCTCCTCCCGAAATCAAAACATCCCGAATCTTTCGATTTGCTTTTATATATTCCACTGCTTTCTCCAGGCGAGTCCTTAAATCCATATTTTCTTTTTCTTCACCAACTCTACGGCGCCTGGTACAATGCCGACAGTACATCGCACATTGCTCCGTGGCTAAAAATAAAACCCTATCCGGATAACGATGCACCAACCCCGCAGTAGGCATATCCCTATCCTCAGCACAAGGATCAACCATCTCATGCGGTCCAATTATAGATTCATAAATTGTAGGAACCGCTTGCCTGCGTAAAGGACAATTCGGATCATTCGGGTCCATAAGTGAAGCCCAGTAAGGGGTAATCGCCATCTTTAATAATCCCTTTGCGTTTTGAATCCCTTTTTCTTCTTCTTCAGTTAAATTTATAATCTTAGAAAGTGTCTCTTTAGTTAAAATCCTATTCTTCATCTGCCAATGCCAATCTTCCCAATCTAATGGATTTACATCTTTAAAGAGTTTTATCTCTTGATAATCACGGATCTTGCGGATGGCTAAAGGTAGGGCTTGCTCTTCGAAAATTGCCTGTTTTTCCTCTATACTGGAAGATGGTTTATCCAATTCTTATCCCTTTAGTTTATATCTTTTTAATGCACTGAATATAATTTTCCCAATCATCTGGGTATAACCGATCCCAATTTTCTCGGCAATGATATTAAATGCATCGTGTTTCGATAAACAGGGTAAAGGATTTATCTCTAAGACATAAGGGTTGACTTCTTCATCCATACGGAAATCAACCCTACCGAAGTCGCGACAATCTAAAATCTTATAAACCTTCAAGGCGATATCCATCATCTTTTTCTGTAAATCTTCACTGATAAGTGGAGGAAAAATATACTCAATCCTTTCCTGCGCGATCAAATGCTGGAAGGTATAAAATAAATCTCCCGCCTTTTCTTTCCCATCTATCTTTGTTTGAAGAGGCGCATAAACCTCTGGCTCATCATTTCCTACAATCGCTACTGTAAATTCCCAGCCCCGAATAAATTCTTCTACTAATGCGGGCTGTCGATAAGTGGAAATTACATAATTTATACGCTGATTTAACTCCTCTTCATTATTTACCTTTGCCTTTTCATCTAAACCTTTAGAGGAGCCTTCATAACGGGGTTTAACAATTAAAGGGAATTTTAAATGATCTACATTTATATAATCTGGGGTTTTTGCTTCAAAGAATTTAGGTGTAGGAAGCCCTTCGGCAATCAGTATCTTTTTGGTAGTAACTTTATCTAAGGTTATCCCTAAGGTAAGCCCATCTGAGCCTACATAAGGGATACCCAACGTTTCTAAAATTATAGGAACCTGCGATTCACGATTGCGCGTATCTTTTCCTTCCGCGATATTAAAAACGATATCTACATCTAAATTATTTAAATTTTTTAAGAGATTATAGACATTACCAATTTTCTTAACTTCAAACCCCAATTCTTTTAAAGCAGAAGTGATATCCTCTACAGTTTGTGGATAATCAAACTCCGCATGTGCATCTGGAGGGTCATTCTCTCTAAATTTATAGTCAGTTTTTAAATCATAAGTTAATCCGACACGCAATTTCTTCATTTTTTTAATAAATTTTTGAAGTTAACAAAAAAATAAGGGCTCTCTTTAATTTTTGAGCCCTTAAATTATTTTTTCAATTTATCTTTTTTCCTCCTTAATTAATTTAGATTAAAATTTTTTATCATAATAAATTTTTTTTGTCAAGAATTTTTTAATTAAGTGTAAAAGCAAAATAGAAATTTCATATTTTTAGCAAAATAGAAATTTCATATTTTAAGAAGTACAACTTAAAATTCCTTCTTTTTCTTCATAGTTTAAAGAGCCGGGTAATCTAAATTTCCTCCAA
>Ga0272448_1004752_pt1 | contig 15331 bp, 4 predicted proteins | sample YNPCB0191_FD_202220 | JGI IMG/M metagenome (GOLD analysis project Ga0272448, IMG submission 202220) | Hot spring sediment microbial communities from Yellowstone National Park, WY, United States - YNP-CB-019-1 | ecosystem: Environmental > Aquatic > Thermal springs > Hot (42-90C) > Sediment...
TGCGCAGGCCGGGGGAGCAATCCTCCGGCCTGCTTTCAACGCGCCGGCCTTCACAAAACACAGTGCGGTACAGCCGCAATTGAATGATCGCTGTGAGATAACGAAACAACCGACGACCGGGTTTTCAATGGCAGCAAAAATATACGCAAAGGGGCGAAATGGGGAATGGCAGAAAAATGGAGGGCAGAAAAATGGGGAGGTTGACAATGGCGGTTGGTCCAGCGCGTTGGAGAAAGCAATCGCGGTCGGGAGCGCGCGTGTCTCCGGGCGCGCAATATCGGAACCGCAAGAAGTAAGGATGGGACAATCAGATTCGATCGTCTTTTCTGGCCGTTTTCTGCCACCCACAAAAAGACCGGTGGTGTTTTGGTGGTAGCCGAAAGAAACGAAAAGGGACGAAAGAAATGACAGTCACGGCTCATGTCCTTCTTTCGTTTTCTTTTCCTTTTTTCGGCTAACAGAAAGAACCGACAAGTGATTTTTCGGTGATGGTCGAGGGAAACGAAAAAAGGCGAAGGAGGGAATGGCAGAAAAATGGAGGGCAGAAAAATGGGGTTGTAGTAGTGTATTGAAAGCTGTTCGCGAGAATCGCAGATTAGCGGATTATTCGAGACTTTTACCTCCAAACTGCTCGGCCATTGATCCCACTCGCACCCGCCTCCAAGGCGACGAAGTCGCCCCTTTCAGCGCGGCGCGACAGAGCGCCAAGCATGGAACAAACACATTTATCGCACCGCCACCGTTCGCTTTCGGCTGCGCCGCGCTGAGAATTGTGCTGACTTTAACGTTTCTTTGTCAAAATACACCAAGACAAGCCCTAAAGGAGTGTTAATCTGGGGGCAAAATTCCCGTGAATGGGCGCGGTCACCGCGCTTGATTTTGAGCGTTCGAGACAATTGGAAAGCAAACGACATGGTGGCAAGCATATTGAATGACGTGACCAGTCCGGGGATACGCAGGTCGTCAAGTTCGCGTCGCGCTGCCGCGCCTCGGATTGGCCGTCTGGCGCTCTGCCTGATGGGCACTGCATCGAGGCTGTGACTTGTTGATTTCCATCGAACCATTTCGTTACGCCGAACAACCAAATCAAATGACAGAACAAATCGAGTAGCCGTTATGAAAACAAAACCTATTGAGACAAAACAACACACGCGGCAATTCCTGCTGCAGGCTGCGGCCGTGGGCTTGCTGGCATTGGCAGCGGTACTACCCGCCCGCGCCGATTATTCCAGCGCGGTCATGTCCCTTAACCCTGTCGGGTATTGGCGACTGAACGAACCGGCTGGCAGCAGCACTGCGACCAATATTGGCAGCGTCCTCGCAGCGGGCAACGCCGCCTATATCGGCAGCCCCGCTTTGCAACAGCCCGGTGCCATGGGGACCGACCCAGCCGCCCTTTTCGACGGCCTCAGCCAGTATGCGTCGGTTCCGTACAACGCCGCCTTCAACCCGCCCGGTTCTTTCACGGTTTCGTTTTGGGCCAACAAGACCGGCACTGACAACAGTGGGACCAGGGGGGCGATTTTCAGTCGAGACCCGGCCGCCAGCGGACAGAATGGCTGGCTGTTTTTTGCGGGCAACGGTGACGGGAAGTGGTGGTTCCGAACCTACACCGGCAACGTGCGCGCCAATGTCATTTCCACTAGTCCAATCTCGATGAACCAGTGGACTCATGTGGTGGGGGTGCACGATGCAACCGACACGGGCACAAATTATCTTTACGTCAACGGTGTCCTGGCCGCGGCGCCGGTCGGGAACGCCGGCTACACTCCCAATGCGTCCTTCCCGATGTTCTTCGCCGCCTGGGCGAATACGACCACGGAGTTGCCGGAATTCTTTTTCCCCGGATTGCTTGATGAGATTGCGTTTTTCGACAGAGCACTGACGCCTGCGCAGGTTCACGATCTGTACGTGGCGGCAGAGCTTCCCCCCCGTATCGTGGAACAACCATCGGCTCCCAGCAAGATCTACGAAGGCGACCCGACACCGGTCACTCTCAGCGTCGTGGTCGAGAATGTATCGGCAACGCCCGCAACTTATCAGTGGACCAAGGACGGCATCGACATTCCCGGAGCGACGAATGCAAGCTTGGCCCTCGGCGTCGTGACCGTAAGTGCCAGTGGAAACTATGCGGTGGTGGTCTCCAACCCCAACGGTTCTGTCACGAGCGTCGTGGTGCCCATTTCCGTCGTTACGCCCCCACCCGGTCGTATAGACTACGCCCACACTGTTTTGTCCCTGAAGCCTGTCGCTTATTATCGATTGAATGACGCAGCGGACGCAGCCACGACCTCCAACGCCGGCAGTTGGGGCGCTGATGCCGATGGCACCTACATGCGAGGCGCTAAAGGCGGCTCGCCGGGAGTGCCTTACCCCGGATTCGGAGCCGGCAACTACGGCGCCCTATTCCCGGGCATTGCGGGTTTGCGAGATGGCACGGTGGGCAACCCGGATACCCCGGGCAGTTGCATTAGGATTCCCCCCCAGAGCGGGGTCGTCGAGGAGATGACCATTACTTGCTGGGTCAAACGCGATGGTGACCAGTGGGTTTGGCGGGGTTTGGTAACGCAGCGCGATAGCGATGAGTTCGCGCCCAACGGTGCAGGTAACGGTACCGGCCTGACACTTGGTGCCAATGGGAGCAGCCCGAACGTGGGCCAGGAATTGCGCATCCTTTGGAACAAGGGCGATGTGTACTGGCAGTACGATCCGCGCTTGAATACTCCAAATCAAGAATGGGTTTTCTGCGCTGTGGTGTTTACGCCTACCAACCGGACTGTTTACCTCAACACTCGTGCAGTTTCGAGGATTGTTCCTGAGAACGAAACGACCATGCCGGCAGGTCCCCATGACTGGTCCGTCAACCCGATCTTCATCGGTTATGACGCGCGCGGGCCTTACTACGGGGAAAACAGTGCTTTCAAGGGCGTCATGGACGAGGTGGCCATCTTCGATAGGGCGCTGACAACAGATGAGATCATGCAACTGTATGCCGCAGCCGAGGTTCCGCCGATCATCCTGGTACAGCCCCAGGCACCGCCGCCTCCGGTTTATGAGGGAACGAGCGTGTCGCTATCTGTCAAGTGCGACGAATACGCTTCCGCGTCGCCGTTGCATTACCAATGGACCAAGAACGGCGTTGCAATGCCAGGACAAACTGCGCCCGAGCTGGTCTTCAACAATCTGACGATTGGCGACAGCGGTAACTACGCTGTGGTCGTCAACAACACTTTCGGGGCTGTCACCAGTTCGATTGTAGCGCTCACAGTGGTCAGCGGCCCGCCTGTTATTGTAAAAGCGCCTGAGCCAGTGTCGCGTTATGCGGGTGCGCCAGCGACGTTTACGGTCACTGCCGTTGGCAGCGGGCCGTTGTCGTATCAGTGGAGTCTGAATGGCAATCCCATCACCGGGGCGACCTCCTCTGTTTACACCCTGTTCGATATTGGACCGGAAAGCGCCGGCACCTACAGTGTGCTGGTCAGCAATCCCTATGGCAATACAAACGTCAGTGCGACCTTGACCGTGCTGACGCCCACCAAACTGGCTGCCGCTATAACTGAACGGAACCCGCTCGGCTATTGGCGTATGGACGAGACAAGCGGTACTGTCGCCTACGATTCTTGGGGCGAGCGCAACGGCACTTACAGCGCAGGGATAACGAACAATGTTCCTGGTCCTGAGCCGCCGGCTCTCAAGGGTTTCGACCCGGGCAACAAAGCCTATGCGTTCGACGGAAGCAGAGGTTACGTTGATGTGCCGGCGTTCGGTCAGATTGCTGGCAGCATGACGATCATTGCCTGGATCAAGCCGGATGCTGTTCAAGTTGACTATACCGGCTTGGTTTTCACTCGTGGTGGCGGTGGTACCGTCTGCGGCCTTGACTATACGAGGGGAAGCCAACTCGGCTATACTTGGAATGATGCTCCTCAAAGTTACAACTGGGATTCAGGGTTGTATCCAACTCCTGATCGGTGGAACTTTGTTGCTCTGGTGGTGGAACCGACGCAGGCGACATTGTACCTTGACGACGGTTCAGGTTTGTGGTCTTCGGTGAACTACCTTAACCATGGAGCAGCGACATGGAATGCCGTACGGTTTGGTCATGATACTGGTGGTCCAGGCGCTCGCTATTTCAAGGGCAGCATGGACGACGTGGCGGTTTACACCTACGCCTTGTCCGCGGAGGAGATTGACAATATCCGCAAGGCCGGATTCGACGGGGTCTATACGCCCGCAAAGCAGTACCGATGGAATGGTGCTAACGGCGCCGCGTGGAGTGTTGCGGGCAATTGGAACAACACTGTGCCCGGAGCGAACGATATCGCGGTTCTCTCAGACAGCCCCAGTGCAGGCGCGATTGTCAACCTTGACGCTGACGTTACGGTTGGCGGGCTGAGATTCAACAATAAAGTGGCCAATCAGACCATCGCCTCGACCAGCGGCAAGACCTTGGTGTTAAGTGGGGGCGGTGTCGAGGTGCAGGCGGGTAAACTCACCATTTCGTGCCCGATTGACGCCACAGCGAACGGTCTGACCAAGATCGGGTCCGGGGTGCTGAATATCGCAGGCCCAATGCGTGTCACATACCAACCCCCCAATCAGTGGACATTCCACCAAGTGAGCGGGATTGAGTTGAGCGGTGCGGGTTCATGGACCATCGTCGATGACTTTCCAGTGATGGATGTTGTTGGAACGGTGACGGTCAACGACAACGCCACGCTCGACTGGTCGTCATGCGTAGCGGGTATCGCGCTCAGGGGTGGCGAGACCGGCGTTCTGGTTCAGAATGGTGGGTTGGTCAAGGGCCAGCCCACGAGCACTGGTTGGGGATGTTGCTCGGGACCGGGGCTCGTCTTGGGTGACGATGCCTCCTACTTTGGCGGGACTGGGCCGAGCTATGCCGAGTACCAACTCAACGGCGGCGTTTTGTTGGTGTCGAGCGTTTACAATGTCAACGGCGCTTGGGACCATCCTCCTGCTCCGCCCAATGGTTCGGCAGTGTTCCGGTTCAATGGCGGTATTCTCCGAGCCACGCAAGGCGACTCTACCGATGATGGCGCGATTAAGGAAGGTTGCACGAACCTGATGGGCAACCTGAGTCATGCGTATGTCGGGCTTGGCGGTGCGAAGATTGACGTTGCCTCGTATAGCTGCGGTATCAATCAGGCCCTCGAGCATGACCCTGCCTTGGGTGAGACACCTGATGGTGGGCTTCAAGTGATGTCCACCGGCGGTCCCGGCACACTGGCGCTTTACAAGCTCGGGAGTTTCACCGGGCCTCTGGTCATCGACGCCAACGTGAAGGTTCACCTTGGATACGAAGGTGATCAGCGGGTTGCCGGTGTGTCCATCGCTGGCGTGGATCAAGGGGTGGGCACGTTCGGTGCCGGCCACCTGAATCCGGGTGGGATTTTCACCGGCCCGGGCACGGTGACGGTGCAGCCGGCGCAGCCGCCGACTCCGGTTCTACCGGCAAGCAGTTTCGGCATCGGCGCTGGCGGAGTGCCAACGTTCGCCGAAGTACCGACGACGGCCGGGCACACCTACTGGTTGACTTACAAGAATCAACTGTCGGATCCGGTGTGGATTCGCATCGGGGCGGGTACACCGGGTGGTGGTAACAAGACATTCATCGATACTGTCACGCCCTACCCGGCTTACAGGTTCTATCGGCTTGAAGTCCAATAGCATACGAACCTCCAAACGAGTTGGTAGTGCGCAGGCCGGGGGAGCAATCCTCCGGCCTGCTTTCAACGCACCGGCCTTCACAAAACACAGTGCGGCACAGCCGCAATTGAATGATCGCTGTGAGATAACGAAACAACCGACGACCGGGTTTTCAGTGGCAGCAGAAATATACGCGAAGAGGCGAAATGGGAATGGCAGAAAAATGGAGGGCAGAAAAATGGGGCTGTTAATGATCGCGGTTGGTCCAGCGCGTTGGAGAAAGCAATCGCGGTCGGGAGCGCGCGTGTCTCCGGGCGCGCAATATCGGGACCGCAAGAAGGAAGGATGGGACAATCAGATTCGATCGTCTTTGCTCGTCGTTTTCTGCCACCCACAAAAAGACCGGTGGCGTTTTGGTGATAGCCGAAAGAAACGAAAAGGGACGAAAGGGGGAATGGCAGAAAAATGGAGGGCAGAAAAATGGGGAGGTTGACGATGGCGGTTGGTCCAGCGCGTTGGAGAAAGGAATCGCGGTCGGGAGCGCGCGCGTCTCCGGGCGCTCAATATCGGGACCGCAAGAAGTAAGGATGGGACAATCAGATTTCATCGTCTTTTCTCGTCGTTTTCTGCCACGCACAAAAAGACCGGTTGTGTTTTGGTGATAGCCGAAAGAAACGAAAAGGGACGAAAGAGGGAATGGCAGAAAAATGGAGGGCAGAAAAATGGGGCTGTTAATGATCGCGGTTGGTCCAGCGCGTTGGAGAAAGCAATCGCGGTCGGGAGCGCGCGTGTCTCCGGGCGCGCAATATCGGGACCGCAAGAAGGAAGGATGGGACAATCAGATTCGATCGTCTTTGCTCGTCGTTTTCTGCCACCCACAAAAAGACCGGTGGCGTTTTGGTGATAGCCGAAAGAAACGAAAAGGGACGAAAGAGGGAATGGCAGAAAAATGGAGGGCAGAAAAATGGGGCTGTTAATGATCGCGGTTGGTCCAGCGCGTTGGAGAAAGGAATCGCGGTCGGGAGCGCGCGCGTCCCCGGGCGCTCAATATCGGAACCGCAAGAAGTAAGGATGGGACAATTAGATTCGATCGTCTTTTCTCGTCGTTTTCTGCCACGCACAAAAAGACCGGTGGCGTTTTGGTGATAGCCGAAAGAAACGAAAAGGGGCGAAAGGGGCATGGGCAGAAAAGCGCCGGTCGGCGGTGAAGAAAATGGCGGCGTGCAGCACAGGTTGCGGCTTTGATTGACGATGAAGAATTTGTCGTTCTTACTTGAACAGAACAGATGCGTCACCGTTTGGCGGTCACCAAGTGACTGCTCGAACAGAAACGAGATCAAGAACAAATTCGCACTATGAAACTCGAATACTCCGAAGTTAAGAAAACCGCGGGCAAACTCAGGTTCCGCACGAAAGCGTTCATTGACGGCAAGTTCGTCAACGCCAGTTCAGGCAAGACTTATGTCTCGATCAACCCGGCGACCGGCAGGCCGCTGGCCCAGATCACCTCGTGCGATGAGGCGGACGTCGAGCTTGCCGTGAAAGCTGCGCGCCGTTCTTTCGAGCAGGGTGTCTGGTCCAAGCGTTCGCCGTCCGAACGGAAACAAATTCTGCTGAAGCTGGCGGACCTGTTGGAAGAGAATCTGGCCGAAATCGCCTTGTTGGATTGCCTTGACGCCGGCAAGCCGATCACTGATTGCATGACGATCGACGTGCCCGACACGGTGCATTGTTTCCGCTGGCACGCGGAAGCGATCGACAAGGAATACGAAAAAGTTGCGCCTACAGGTCCCGGCAACGTCGCAATGATCGTGCGCGAGCCGTTGGGTGTGGTCGGCGCGATCCTGCCGTGGAACTTTCCAATTCAGATGGGCGCATGGAAACTGGGCCCTATTTTGGCCACCGGCAACAGCGTGGTCGTCAAGCCGGCGCGGCAGACTTCGTTGAGCATTCTTCGTCTGGCGGAATTGGCGGCTGAAGCGGGCATTCCGGACGGGGTGTTGAACGTGATTCCCGGCAACGGCAGTGTGATCGGCGCTGCGCTTTGCAAACACATGGACGTGGACGCCGTCGCTTTCACTGGCTCGACGGAAGTGGGTCGGCAGCTCCTGCGTTACTCCGCCGAGTCCAACCTCAAGCGCATCGTGCTCGAACTGGGCGGCAAGAATCCACAGTTGGTCCTTGCTGACGCGGGCGATCTCGACTACATCGCCCGGCAGGCGGTCAATTGTGTGTTCTGGAACATGGGTGAGAACTGCAGTTCCGGCTCGCGCCTGATTGTCCATCGCAGCCTCAAGGACAAACTGCTGGCCAAGATGCTTGAGGTCACAAAGGAATGGGTTGTCGGCGATCCGCTTGATCCGGCAACCAAGATCGGTCCGATGATTGAAGAAAGCCACATGAACACGGTTCTGGGTTACATCGAGAGCGGCAAGAGCGAAGGCGCAGAGCTCCTCACCGGCGGCAAGCGCACCTTGGTCGAGACCGGCGGCTACTTCATCGAACCGACCATCTTCGACAACGTGAAACCGACGATGAAGATCGCCCGCGAGGAGATTTTCGGCCCGGTACTATCAGTGTTTACCTTCGAGAAGGAGGAGGACGGCATCGCGTTGGCGAACGACACGACCTACGGATTGACCGCGTCGGTCTATACCCGGGACGTCAACCGTGCGCATCGGGTTGCACGCGCATTGCGGGCCGGAACGGTCTCTGTGAACTGTTTCTCCGAAGGCGACATCACCACGCCGTTCGGCGGTTTCAAGCAATCAGGCTTTTTCGGTCGCGACAAGTCCATCTTCGCCCACTACCAATACACCGAACTCAAGACGGTTTGGATGCAACTGGCCTGAGACATACACGCTTATGCTCAAACTCATCTTACTTCGCACAGCCATCGTCATTGGAATGGCGGTTGCCACAATGGAAGCGCGCTTGATTGCTGCCGAAGCTGACATGAAGCTGGCAGAGTTCTTCAGAAACTATCTCGAAGCTGATTGCCGGCTCAGCCCCATGCGCGCCACGCGGTTGGGCGACCACAGGTTTGATCATCTGTTGGACGATGTCTCACCTGCAGCCCTCAAACGCCGCACAGAGCTGGCCCGCCACACGTTGAACGAAATGCCGCGCAAGGTGGATTACGCGAGGCTCTCGCGTGCGTGCCAGGTGGACTACGAGATCTTTCGGCACGATCTCGAAACCGGTCTATGGCTGGATGAAATCGAGCGACCGTACGAAACCGACCCGCGCATCTACACGAGTCTGGCCACCGATTGCGCGTATGCTCTGCTCACGCAATCCACACTGCCAAAGGAAACAAACATCAGCAACGCCGTCGCGCGCATTCGGCTCGTACCCGGATTGCTGGCCGCAGGACGGCAAAACCTGCGCCATCCTCCTCGAGTGGTGACCGAAACCGCCATCAAGCAAAACAAAGGCGCAATTGCTTTCTACGAGAGCGAATTGTTCGAGATGATCGGCGATACACCTCAACTCGACGCGGTGAAGAAAGCGGCTGCGACCGCAGCGGCTGCGCTTCGGCAGCACCAGGAATTTCTGGAGCGTGACCTCCTCCCGCGGGCCACGGGCGATTGGCGGTTGGGCCGAAAGAATTATCGCGAGAAGTTCGCGCGCGTGCTCGACGCCGGTTTCACCGCCGATCAAGTTCTTGCAATGGCCGAAGCGGATTTCGTCCAGGTGCGCCGGGACATGTTTCTGATATCGCGGCAGTTGTGGTCACGTTACTTTCCGACGACACCGCTACCGCCGGACGACGACGCCGGTCGGCGCGAAACCATTGAACGCGTCGTGCGCGAAATTGGTCACGACCATGGCAAGCCCGAGGATTTGACCGCCAATGCCAGAGCTACCGTGGCAGGACTAAAGCAGTTCATCACGGACCGAAATATTTTGAAACTTCCCGATCCGGATCGCTGCCAGGTTCTCGAGATGCCGGAGTTCCAGCGCGGCAATTCCACTGCGTTTCTCAACGCCGCACCGCCGCTCGATGCAACCGCCTCGAGCATCTATGCCGTCAGTCCGCCCCCGAGCGATTGGGACGCTGCGCGCGTCGAAAGTCTCTTGAGCGAATACAACAGCCGGATGCTGCAAATTCTCACGCTGCACGAGGCCTATCCGGGCCATTACGTGCAGCTCGATTACGCCAACAAACACCCTTCGCTGGTGCGGCGCGTGCTCGGCGCGGGCACCTTCGAGGAAGGCTGGGCGAACTACTGTGAGCAGATGATGTTGGACCAAGGCTACGGCGGTGGCGACCTAGCGCTGCGCCTGATGCAACTCAAGTTTTACCTCCGCACCGTGGCCAACGCCATCCTGGATCACAAGCTGCACTGCGGCGAGATGACGGACGAACAGGCGCTGCGTTTTCTCATCGACGAGGCTTTCCAGTCCGAAGGCGAAGCCAGGCTCAAACTCATCCGGGCCAAGCAGAGTTCGGTGCAGCTATCATCCTATTTTGTCGGTCGAACGGCTTTCATGCGGCTGCGCCGGCAAATCCAACGTGAACTGGGCGGCGAGTTCAACCTTGCCCGCTTCCATGATGCGATCCTGGAACAAGGCTCGGTTCCGGTCAAATACCTACCAGAACTGGTGCGGGCGAGCTTGAAAACGAACAAATCAAACCGCTAAGCCCAGCGGAGCCGCAACCCTCGAGATAACAGCACGGAGACTGTATGAAAACCAAACTGCATGGTGTGTTTGTCGCACTTGTCACGCCGATGGATGCGGATGGCAGCATTGATTTGAACACACTCGCGCGCCATGTCGAGACAATGATTGCCGCGGGTGTTCACGGCCTGATTCCGCTGGGAAGCACCGGTGAGTTCTATGCACTCACAGCCGAAGAGCGCCGGGCTGTCTTGAAAACCACGCTTGAAACCGCCCGTGGCCGTGTGCCCGTGGTGGCGGGCACCAATGCCGGCTCAACGCGCGATGTTGTCGCCTTCAGCAGAGAAGCGGAGGAACTCGGGTGCGACGGTGTGATGCTGGCGCCACCGTACTATTCGCTTCCGCGCCCTAACGAACTCCGAGCCCATATCAAGGCTGTCAATGACGCCATCGGAATTCCGATCATGCTCTACAATTATCCCGGCCGGACGGGTGTGGACATGACGCCGGAGTTCATCGAGCAACTGGCGGAGTTACCGCGCGTCCGCTACGTCAAGGAAAGCACCGGCGAGATTGTGCGCATCAGCACGTTGTTACGGCAGTGCGGTGATCGGCTGGGCGTTTTTTGTGGTGCGGACACGGTAGCTTTCGAGAGTCTCGCACTTGGCGCTGTCGGGTGGGTTGGCGGCGTGGCAAACGTCGTGCCCCGCTCACACGTTGAGCTGTACAGGTTCATAATTGAGAAGCGCGATTTCGCTGCGGCCCGCAAACTGTACTTTCAAATGCTACCTTTGCTGAGTCTGATGGAAAACGGCGGCAAATACACTCAGTGGGTTAAATCGGCCTGTGGCCTCATGGGACGTCCGGTGGGCGCACCTCGTGCGCCTCTGTCCGCTGCCACCACGGCCGAATTAAGAGAACTCAAAGCCGCCTTGGCTGAGATACCTGAAGGTCGGCGCGTGCAAAAGGGAAAACCTTGAACAATGAAGCGATCGAATACAAATAGAAGAAACAGCATTGACATTGTGAGCTGTGCGATGGGAGTGGTTGGCTGGCTGTGTGTGGCAGGCGTTATCCCAACGCATGCGCAAACGTGGTCCAATCCGCATCTTGGTGGTTATCTGGGGGTGGACTACAAGGGGGTGGCCGAAAGCTACAATGCCGGATATACAATGTATGTGGCGTTGCTGGGGCGACCGCAGTATGCCTACTATTCGCCCGATTTCGAGGCCAGCTTGGAAATCGGCACATGGATGGGCTCAACGTGCAATCCCGGCGTTTATTGCGATATCGAGGGCGGCCCGGGCGTCGGCGGAGGTTATGGGAATCACTGGTGCAATCATGGATTTGGCATTGGTGCGGTCGCTGGCAACGGCTTCACCAATTTTGCCAATGGCACATCGAGCGGCAGAGGCCCGGGTATTTATGGCGCAGCCCAGATCAGCCCGTGGCTGCTGTATCCGCCGAGGTTGGAAATGTTCCGAAACGGCTTGAAAGGCCAGCTCGTCGGCTACGGTTACCTTGCACTACCTCTGCTGCCGGGAAAGCCCACCACGGACGGGGTCAATGTTCCCACCGGCGATCATTGGTGGACCTTGTTCTTTAACACCCGAAACTTCCAAGGTCCTGTTGCCGTCCTTACTCCGCACTTTTACTCGCAAGTAACAAAGGATAACCCAAGTGCCGCCGGTAAGATGTTGGACTCGTGCTGGGCCGGGCCGAACAAATCGATCGCCAATGAGTCACACTATGTTCCCGGCAGGCAGTACGATGGTCCTGAGGGGACCTTCCTGCGTGTGGCGCCCGTGTTTTCCGCCGTCAACCATGGCACGAATCTCAGCATCGCGTTGAACAGTCCCACGGTCTATGACCAGACCGCGCTCTGGAACGCGGCTCAACAATGGTTCACCAACAACGGCCCGGCGCCGGTCGGCCCGTTCAATGCCCGGGGTGCCGCACTCCAGACGATCACCGGCGGATCGTTTGGATGGGGGATTTACAACTCTCCACATGGGTCCGTACCGCTGGACGTGGCAAAGACCATTGGATTTTCCGCCCCTGACCCGGCTACGTACGCTTACAAATGGGGAACGAATCAAGTGTCCTACACACAGTTCGCTGATGGAACTCCGGCCGTCGTGATGCCGGAATTTTACAAGCTTCAAAGCGGGAAATGGACGCCTGTTTCAGCGGCAGAAGTGCCGTCAGAGCTTGCGAGCTACACCTTTGACAGCGGCAGCCCACCGGCTCCGCCGGGGACTTACACGGTGCCAAGTGACCCGGTCTGGACAAATCCCGGCCCCGTGGCGGGGCCCTTTCAGGTCCGGATCGAAGATGGCAACGTGGTGACGTATTACTGGTATCGGTTCGCAGACCAACCTGCGATCATGAAAGCCGGGCTGACCCCGTCCGAGCGCGAACAACTCCAGGCAAACGTCGAGAAAATCCATCGCGCATGGACCAATGGCGGCACTTACCTTGCCCCTCCGACGATGGGAGCATTGGCCGAAGTTGATCCCGCATTGCTCGTCACTCCGCCGCCGGGCCTTGAAATCGGCTACGTGCCGATCGCAAGCAACGAGTTCTGGGGTGGCTGGATTACCTTCACGTGGAACAAGGCCGCCTCAGGCAATTGGAGTGCAGCGGACAATTGGAGTTCCAGGTCTGCCCCGGAAGCAGGCGGACACTCGTACTACCGATTGACATTCGCTCCGCCGGCGGCCTGCGTGGCGACCAACGACCTGAGTAACGGGTACGGTTACGGCGGATACGCGCTCAACCAGTTGAATTTCTCGGGACCGGTGACGCTCACCGGGAACCCGATCACCCTGACGGCAGACGTTGGGTCCTACCCCCAGATCAACCAAAACAGCAGCCACGCTGTGATGATCAACACGCCATTGAAACTGGACGTGTCAACAACGCTCGGTGGTACCGGCACGGGACCTGTGGTGATCGCGAATACCATCTTTGGTCCATGGCATTCCCTAACGCTCGCAAGCCCGGGCACATGGCGCATCTGTGGTCTAACCCCAAACACCTACACTGGCGGTACCATGATCAAGCGCGGCACGCTGATCTGGGGCGCGATAACAGACGGGGCCAGCCCCGACTGCAGCTATGCGTTGGGCAGTGGTCCGGTGACCCTCAACTCTGGTGCGACACTGCAATTTGAACACGCCAGTCCAACTAACACGTTGATCCTGAATGGTGGCACGCTCCACGCCGCCAACAACGCCGGAATGACCTGGAAGGGGCCGGTCACCGTCAATTCTAATACCACGGTGCGCGCTGATTACGGGATGGAGATCAGCGGTAATATCAGCGGCGCTGGCGGTTTGACCAAGACCGGTGCCGGCACACTGACCTTGTCGGGTGTCAACCGTTACACCGGTGCAACCGTGGTGCAGGCTGGCATGCTGACATGTCCTGCACCGACTTCGCTCAGTGGCGGCGCTTTGAGCATCAGCAACGGTGCGGTGGTCAACCTCAACTACAACGGCACGCGGACCATCTCTGCTTTGACCCTCGGCGGCACCAACAAACTGGCTGGAGTTTATGGCTCGACCAACTCACCGGCGACATGTCAGGACGCGCATTTCATCGGCACGGGCACGGTGACCGTGCCGGTGCCCGTTGGCATCACGAGTCTGCCGGCAACGAGGATCACTGACAGTCAAGCCACGCTCAATGCCCGGTTGGAGTTAACCATGGCTTACGGCGGCACAAACGCCACCGTGCTGGTGTACTGGGGCCCGGTCAACGGCGGCACCAACCCAGCCGCGTGGGCGCACTCAGCCATCGCAGGAAACTGGACCAACGTTCTTTCGACGAACATTTCCTTTACCGTGACGGGATTGGCGATGAACACGAATACGATCTACTACTTCACGTTTCTGGCCACAAACGCGGCTTACGCAGTCTGGGCAACCAACGTGTCACGCTTCACAGTCCCGACGAAGTTGGTTTTCACAGCAGTCCCCGCCAATCCCCCCGCGAACTATCCGTTTAGTGTGAGCGTTCAGGCGCAGGATGCCGACGGCAACCCGCAGTCCGTACTGATCGACACCACGGTGCAATTGAGCAAGAACGCGGGTGCCGGTGCATTGAGCGGGATGCTCAGGGGCACGATTGTCAAGGGAAGCAGCAGCGTCGCGATTTCTGGTGCGACCTACTCGGTGCCGGACACAATGACTTTGATGGCTACGACCGGCTCGGGGATGAGTCTGGCCGCCGCAGTCAGCCCGCCCATCACGTTCATGCCACCTGACTTGACCTGGGACGCCAATGGCACAGGTCCCGGGGTACGCGATGGCGGTGGTGTTTGGGTCAACAGCAGCAACACCTGGTGGAACGGCACCACGAACGTGAACTGGGCAGACAACTTCAATGCACGGATCGGCGCGGGCGGCACCGGCGGAACCATCACCCTAGACGCCGTCACCGCCAACCTCGTCACGTTCTCGAACTTCAGCGGCACCTACACGCTGGCCGGTGGCAGCCTGACAGTGATGAGCAATCTCACCGTCGCCAATTCAGCCGGCTCCGTGGTACTCGCCTACATGATAGACGGCCCCGGCGGGCTGACGATGGACAGCCCCGGTTCATTGCACATTTACGGCCTGAGCCACAACACCTACAGCGGTGGCACAATCATCAACCGCGGCACGCTGATTTGGGGTACCATGGTCAATGGGATAAGCCCGGAGTGCAACTCTGCCCTCGGAACAGGACCCGTAATACTCAACAAGGGCGCAACGCTGCGCGTTGAGCGCGCCAATCCCACAAACACTTTGATATTGAATGGTGGCACACTTCACTCCCAGAACGGTTGGGGTGTTACGTGGATGGGGCCCGTAACTGTGAACGCGAATACCACCCTGCGGGCAGACCACCGCATGGAGTTTAGAGGCAACATCAGCGGCTCTGGAGGTTTCACCAAGACCGGCGACAACACGGTGACATTGTCTGGCTCGAACACGTACACCGGCGCCACTGTGGTGCAAGCCGGTACGCTTTCCTGCTCGAAGGCGGTTTC
>Ga0272448_1004753_pt1 | contig 15331 bp, 17 predicted proteins | sample YNPCB0191_FD_202220 | JGI IMG/M metagenome (GOLD analysis project Ga0272448, IMG submission 202220) | Hot spring sediment microbial communities from Yellowstone National Park, WY, United States - YNP-CB-019-1 | ecosystem: Environmental > Aquatic > Thermal springs > Hot (42-90C) > Sediment...
CCTTCTTAATACTGAAACTAATATTGTCAACCGCGACAACATCCTTGAATTTTTTTGTTAAATTCTTCACCTCGATAATATTTTCCATTATTTTTGTCCTCCTTCTATTTTTGAGAGAATTTTTTTCAAAAATCCTGACATTTCTTCGATTTTAATTAAACCGATAAAGTGCCTATTTTTGGCAAAGACAAACAATTTTTCACCCCTTTGTAATTTGAGATCTTGGCGAATTTTGGCGGGAATGACAATTTGACCTCGCTGGCCTACCGAAGTCACGCCCGTAAGTTTATCATCAACGAAGTGTTCAAAAATATGTTTTTTCATACATTTCATATTATAATTATGTCGCTTTTATTTGTCAATAGTAATCTACTAAAAATGTCCCCGGAGCGATTCGAACGCTCAACTTCGAGATCCGGAATCTCGCGTTCTATCCATTGAACTACGGGGACTTGGCGCCCTCGGGCCGAGTCGAACGGCCAACCTTTCCCTTAGGACGGGCCTGCTCTATCCATTGAGCTACGAGGGCTTGGTCGGGGATGCCAGATTTGAACTGGCGACCTCATCGTCCCGAACGATGCGCGCTACCGGACTGCGCTAATCCCCGATTGGCTCCATTCCAATAAATTTGCAGTAGTTCATTTAAGATTATATCCTGATTTGAATGAATAATCCAGTGCATAAAAATGTCCCCCTTTGGAATAAATGGTTAAACCCTTCCATTTACACCGCGTAGGTGTAAATGGCTTTGGCTATTAAATTTAAAAGCGGACATTTCTAAAAAGTATTGACAATCCAGTGCATTAGCTTGACTTCTATTAATAAATGTGCTATGCTCTATTTAGAAGTTTGAAAGTACTCGTGTGTATTTAGCTAGGTCCAAATACCCCGAGAAACGCAAACGGGGTCGATTAATTAAGTTTTAAGAAAGTAAAAAATGGAAGAACAAAAGAACAAGCTCTATGTAGGCAATTTGCCGTATGCTGTTAATGACGATGGTTTAAAGGAAATTTTCGCCGCTTCCGGTGAAGTGACTGAAGCCAAAGTCATCACTGACAAATTTTCTGGACGTTCCAAGGGTTTCGGCTTTGTAACCATGAAAGACGACCAAGCCGCCGAAAAAGCCATTGCTGATTTAGATGGCAAAGAAGTTGACGGCCGTCCGATCAAAGTCAATGTCGCTCGCCCGATGAAACCCAGAGAGTAAAAGAGGGCTAAGACCTGCCTACGCAGACAGGCAAAAATCCGCCGATGAACCATCTGAGGCGGATTTTTGTTTCTTGAAATTGATATTTATGTTAGAATAGTAGTATAGACGCCTAATCAATTTCAAACTTTTAAATTCAAATTTAAAAAGGAGGCGCGATGAAAATTTTAAGTTCGGCTTTCCAAAACAATCAAAACATTCCGGCGAAATACACCTGTGATGGCGAAAACATCAATCCGCCGCTTGAATTCGCGGAAGTCCCTGATAATGCCCAGAGTTTAGCGCTTATCTGCGATGATCCTGATGCTGTCGTCGGTGTCTGGACCCATTGGCTTGTCTGGAACATCGACCCTAAAACAACTCAAATCGCCGAGAATAACGTTCCCAGCGCCGCCAGACAAGGAAAAACCAGTTCCGGCGGTAATGTTTATCACGGCCCTTGTCCGCCATCGGGAACTCACCGTTATTTCTTCCGACTCTTTGCCCTCGATACTCAACTAGACCTGCCCGCTGCTAGCGATAGGGCTCAACTTGAAGAAGCAATGAAAGGTCATATTATTGAAGAGGCAGAATTAATTGGTCTCTATCAAAGAGGGCGATGATTAGGGAATATTTTACAAAAATTTTGGTAATTTTGCATTTGCCAATTTTGGGGAAAGAGGCGTTATTTGGCCAGATTGGTTTTTACGCTGAGGCAGTTTTTGTTGTCAGCGCTTTTCTATTAATAATTAATCTTTTATTAAAATATCCCCGAAGGGACGAATTATTTACCACTTGGACGACTTTTTTGTTCATTTTGGTTCCCGCCAGCTTGATCTTTTTTGCCATCATCTGGCTTATTCCAGAAAAAGTTGATAAAGCCTGGGAATTAATCAAACCATATATATAAGTATAAGAGAACTCACTTTTCCAAACCCATTTTGGCTTTAAAAAAGGGCAAAAATTTAGCGGGAATACTATGAACCTGTTTGGTTTTGGGATTAACAAATTCTCGCGCTTTTCTTTGAGCCAAAGAAAAAGTCCCGAAATCAGCAATTGTTACTTTCTCCCCCCGGCTTAAACCTTCTTTAATAGTATTAATAAAACAATCAAAAATTTTTGTTGTTTCCTCTTCAGATATTCCCGACTCTTGAGCCACGACCTTTATTAATTCGCTTTTTTCCATTCCTCCCTCCTTTGATTATTTATTTGACAAAACCAAATGTTCTCACCTGCCAATTTTACTTGGCAAATTCGATTGCTCTTGTTTCCCGAATAACATTAACTTTAATCGTTCCCGGATATTGCAAATCATCCTCAATCTTCTTGGCAATGTTTTTTGAAAGTTTAATGGCTTCCAAATCATCAATTTCTTCAGGCTTAACGATAATTCTTACTTCGCGGCCAGCCTGGATAGCATATGATTTTTCAACTCCGGGAAAAGAATTGGCAATATTTTCCAACTCCTCCAAACGTTTCACATAGCTTTCCAAAGTTTCGCGCCTGGCGCCGGGTCGCGAGCCAGAAATGGCATCTGCCGCTTTAACAATAATGGCCTCGACAGTTTTGGCTTCGACATCGTCATGATGGGCCAAAATCGCGTGACAAATATCATCGGAAAGACCATATTTTTTAGCAATATCCACGCTGATATGATGATGCGGTCCCGGAATATCATGGTCAACCGCTTTGCCAATATCATGCAATAAAGCCGCCTTTTTAACCAAATTAACATCAGCCCCAAGCTCCGCGGCCAGCATCCCGGCGATATGGGCCGCCTCGATTGAATGGGCTAAAACATTTTGACCGTAGGAGGTGCGAAACTTAAGTCTCCCTAAAATTTTTAATAAATCAGGGTGGAGACCAGCGACACCCACTTCGTAGGCCGCCTGCTCGCCAGCTTCCCGAATTTCTTGACCGATTTCTTCGCGCGCTTTTTTGACCTGCTCTTCAATCCTTGTCGGATGAATCCGACCATCAGCGATTAATTTTTCTAAGGCAACCTTAGCCACTTGTCGGCGAATTGGATCAAAAGCCGAAATTACCACCGTGTCCGGAGTATCGTCAATAATCAAATCGGTGCCTGTCTCTTTTTCAAAAATTTGAATATTACGGCCTTCGCGACCAATAATTCGGCCCTTCATTTCGTCAGAAGGTAAACTGACGGCCGTGGTTGTAGTTTCAGCGGTATGCTCAGAAGCCAAACGCTGAATAACCGTTGACAAAATCTCGCGAGCAATATTTTGGGCTTCCTCTCGAGCAATTTCTTTTTGTTCTTTGATTTTTTTAATTAAATCGTCTTTATACTCTTTTTCAATTGTCGCCAAGAGCAAATCGCGGGCCTCTTCGCGTTTAATTTTGGCAATTTTTTCCAAAGTTGCTAGCTGTTTCGCCTTCACCTCGGCGATCTCGTTCTTAATTACGCTAATTTCTTTTTCGCGTTCTAAAATTTTCTCTTTATCGTGCTCGACGCTTTCGAGTCGTCGATCAATCATTTCTTCGCGGCGGCGAAGACTTCTTTCGAGTTCTGCCAAATTTTTTCGGGTTTTTTCTTCCTCTTCTTTGGCCTCTTCACGAATTTTAAGGGCTTCATCTTTAGCCTGTAATAATATTTCCTTCTGCTTCTGAATCAGATTTTCTTTTTGACGTTTGGCAAGATAGGTTCTTCCAAAATAACCGGCGGCTCCCCCGCCCAAAGCCGCGGCAATTAAAGACAATATTAAGTTGATCATTTGAAACTCCAATGTATTGAAGGTTTGACATTTTTCCCTCTAATAATATTTTAGAACAAAAACGGCCGACTGTCAACCAAAACTTGCCAGCAATCGAACAGCTCAACTCCAGACATCTTAACCTTAAAAAACATACACCTACGAGGTGGATGAAAATGGTTAAACTTTATTGGAGAACCAACATCGCCTTTTGGCCTTGCTCGATATTTTCTGGGGAACCATTCCAGTCGTGAATGGCGTTGAATAATATTACTTGGTCATACTGATAGTGCTCGCCGCGACGAGTGCCAATGTCTTGAACAATAAGATTGTTGCCCGAATAACCAATAACAACTAACATGTGGTAAATCGGCCCCGGTTGGCGAAAATAAGGATTGCCTAAAAGCCGGCCTGCCGTCGGCACAATTACGGGATGATTTTGGGAAACTTCTTCTTTGATGTCAGCGATGGTGATATCGTATTTAGATGTTAAGCGAAGACCGTAAAATTCTTTGGCCATTTGAGCTGTTTCTTTAATTGTCAGATCCTTATGCGAGCCCCAATTTTTAATCTCCCAATCAACCATTCTTAAAATTTCTGAATCCATAGTTTGAGCCGAGATTGTCGAATGGCTATCATCCCACCATTTGACTAAAATTATCGCCGCTTCCTCACAGGCTTCGTCATGAAGTTGATCCCAATTGGCAAAAGGCGCTTGGGATTGAAAGGGGAAGTTTTTGATTAGATAGGAACTTGGTAGCGTTTTAGTCGTCGGTGTTGGTGATTCTTTCGGGCTCGGAGAAGATGTTGGTGTCGGCGATAATGAGCTGGCATCTGATGGAGATATTTGGGGTGATGGAGAAACTAATGAAGTTGGATAATATCTTTTATTAATAAAAAAACCGCCCAAAAGAACGATTATTAAAATCCCAATTAAAATATATATTTTCTGTCTTTTCATTTGGCAGCGCCGACGGGATTCGAACCCGTGATCTCCAGGATGAAAACCTGGTATCCTAGGCCACTAGACGACGGCGCCATAATGTTCAATTGTAAACTAACGATACATTTTTCTGGAGCTTTGCTCCAGCGGATGAAAACCGCCGACTACGGCCCTAGGCCACTAGACGACGGCGCCATGTATCCAGCCCTGGGCCCCAAGGCGATGACCTGTAGCGAGGGCCATCTGGGATTCGAACCCAGGACCCACTGCTTAAGAGGCAGTTGCTCTACCGCTGAGCTAATGGCCCACGCCGCGCCCCCGAGAGGAATCGAACCTCTAACTTACGCCTTAGAAGAGCGTTGTTCTATCCGTTGAACTACGGGGGCAAAACGGTCATTAATTAGATTTTAGCATATTTTAAGGAGAATGTATAGAACTAAACGACAAGATCCCTTCTGACAAAAAATTGTAAGACCCAAAAGAAAACAAACCAAAGCTACTTGCCAACAAAAAGAGAAGCGTTATAGCTTCTTTTGTTGGGGTGGTCGAGCGGATTCGAACCGCCAACCGCCTGGGCCACATCCAGGTGCGCTACCGTTGCGCCACGACCACCATAATTTTATTATACTCTATTCTGGCGCGCCTTAAGGGATTCGAACCCCTGACCTCCACGTCCGAAGCGTGGCGCTCTATCCACTGAGCTAAAGGCGCCTGGAGCGGGTGAGCGGAGTCGAACCGCCGTCCTCACCTTGGAAGGGTGATATAATAACCGCTATACGACACCCGCCTGGTCGGGGACCCGAGACTCGAACTCGGAACCTCCGCCTCCCAAAGGCGGCGCTCTAACCAATTGAGCCAGTCCCCGTCAGCTATTAATAGTATACATTCTACCTGAAAAATTAGCAAAAATCAATCCTTAGAATTTGGCAAAATTACTAATACTACGTAGTATTGATAGTTTTCCTTATTAGAATTATCCATATCCTAACCATATAAGGCCCTAATTATCCTAATTATGATGAGTGCATTGGGCTCATTAATCCAACTTAAAAATAAATACTCCTGGCGTGATTTGCTGGCGAGGGTACTGATCAAGCCATTTGAGTTCCGCCAGTTGATAATAGGTCGCCGAAACGATTACATAACCCTTAATTGAACGATCCCCCCAGGGAAATGGCTTTAAGTTAATCTCATAGTATCGCAGGGACTCATTACCATTCCAGGGATACAAAATATAGCCGTCGCTGATTTGATGTTCGTCCAAATATTTTTTAATCCGAAACATATCTTGGCCCCAATCCAAGTTGGAATCGGTTAAAATTCTATAGCCATTTTTAGGTCCGCCGGCAGCCTCGTTAAAATAAGCAAGATAGTTCGGATAACTTGAGGCTGAAGAGATAAAATACCAAATAATCAATCCGTAAAAAATAAACGCTTCAGCGGTTATTTTTAAATTTGTTAAATTAATCGATTTTGAAGCCAAAACCGCCAAAAATGGAAATATCGGCAAAACATGACGGATACCTAAATCAGCCTTAGAGAACATGCTGAAAATTAAAAATATTAATGGCGCAAGAGTAAGAACAATCTCATCAAACTTCTCTTTTGCCCGGAGTTGCCGCCCAAAAATTATGGCTAAAATCAAAAAGATAAACAAGGCAATTGGCGTTTTATACCAAATCGCCACCGGAAAATAATACCACCAGCCAGTCGAGGAAGTTTTCCCCAATAAAAATGAGCCGTGGCCACCCAAAGCATGACGGCCGACCAAAAACAAACCTTTATAAAATTGAGCCGGAAACATCACTGGTCTGATTTTTTGAAAAATTCCATCAAATCCCGCCGGCACACTAAAATTCGTCCAAAGATTGATATTGGCTGATAAACTCTTGATTGGTTTTGGCGGCGCCTCAATCGAAAAGCCATAGCTCGCCCAAATGATAATAAAACCAATGATTAAAGCCCCGAAAAAACCGCCTAAATATCGGGTGATATTTTGAGTTTTTTTGTCCGAGAAAAATATTTTTCCCAAAAATAAAATAATGATCATGGGAATCAAAATGACACTCGTAAATTTAGAAGCCAAAGCTAAACCAAGAAATATTCCGCTCAGAGCCAAATTTAACCAATTGGGAAATTTTAAAAATTTCGTCCAAAAATATATGGCTAAGAATAAAAATAAAGTCAGTCCCAAATCAGTGTTGATGAGATGACCGTGGGCCAAAATGTTGGGCATTAAGAGAGTAAGAAAAGCGCTAAAAATGCCGGCTTTTTCGCCATAAAGCTTCTTTGCCCAATAATAGGTCGCCAATCCCAATAATAAAGTCAAAATAATAAAAGGAAATCTTGCCCAAAAAATAAGTCTATTGGCATCGTTGCCCCAGGAAAAGAGAAAATTCTCGGCTAAGGTCCGGGCCTCTTGCCAAGAGTCATAGTAAAAATTCCCGGCTTTATCCCAAAGCCCATCGATAGGAATTTTGAGATTGCCAAAGAAAAGCAAAGGCCAGGCCCCAATTTCTTTTAACAAGGGCGGGTGCTCAGGATCAAGCCGAAAGTCGCCTCGCGTAAGATAAGTATAGCCGGCAAAAAGATGGACGCTCTCGTCGGTGGTTAGGGAATCTTTTTTAGCAGCCGAGATCAATATTAAAAAGGTCAAAAATAAAAGACTAATTAAAATTAGTTTATAGAAAAAATTTTTCATCATTTTACGGTGGCCACGGTTTTAGGGGTGACCCGAAAAGTCATATATTTGCCCAACATCAAACGCGTTTGGGCGTCAATGGCCGGCAAAGACGAAAAGAAAATCGCGGTGACAGGAATCAAAATCCATTGAGCAATCATTTCCAAGAACTTCCGCCGGCCATAACCTTTGGGTCTTGGCGGTAAAAGTAAAGTTGAAATAATCATCGAAATAACCAATCCGATCCAAGTTAAACCCAATAAAATTCTAATAGTGCCTTGTAAATTATTGGCCAAAACCGTCTGGCCAAAACCGGGTCCAAAAAGTAACGGCAACCACGCGACCAAAGCAAGATAAATTGATGAGGTTGCCAATGAATAATTGGCTTCGAAAAGCCGATAAATTTTTACCAATTTATCCAAAAAAGGTATTTTTTTGTTTTTAATTGATTCAGTCACCACATAGGGAAAGTGTTCAACCCCGTAATACCAACGTTTTTTTTGTAAATATTGTTCCTTAATAGTCTGCCAATAATTTTCGGCCAAAACGGCATCCATATAAATCGGCACGAAAATCGGCACCACTTCGTGATCGCCATCGAACTTAAAATAAGCTCGCCAATATTGCCGAGAATCCTCATTTACCACGGAGGTATCCCAGAAGTCCATTTCGACTAAAGTTTTGAGACTCATGGCATGGGTGGAAAAATTAATCAACCGCCAGGGCCGAGTCGCCTCAATCAACTGCCAGAAAGAATTTCCAAAAGCAATTAAACGCGCCAACGCCGGCGCCTGCCAAATATTATTATTGTAAAGCGGAATCGGCTGAAAACTACGCCGAGTTCGATTGGGATTTTCTAAATATTTATAAGTCAGGCACGATAAATATTTGGCATGAACTCTGGTATCGGCATCGCAGGTGGTAACGATCACGTTTTCATAAGGAATATTTTTCTCATCAATAAATTTTTGTAAATGTTTGGCTGCCCAGCGAACATTAGCCCCTTTCGCTTTAACCTCGCCTGGCAGATCCGGGTGTTCAGTCACCATAAATTGAAAAAATTTATGACCAAATTTTTCTTTCAAAATCTTTGCATTCCGCCGGGCCCGCTCTAAATCTCTTTTTTCCGTCGCCAAAACTAAAATAATTCTTTCTTTCGGAAAATCGGAATCCAAAATCGACTGAAAAGAAGAAATTAAGGTCTCTACTTCTTCTTTGTAAGTCGCAAAAATAATTGCCTGATAAATCTTTTGCCAACTGGGCGTTAATTCATCAACTTTGAGATCTTCTAAACGCTGGCGCCAATCCACTCTTATTTCGTGTTTTAAATTTCGGTAACCGACAATTAAATGATAGCCCATAATAATGGATTTATAGAGCCAATAAAGATCAAAAATTAAAACATAGGTCGCCACTGCTGCCGGCCAGAAAAATGACAAAAAAATGGGAGCGAGAAGAGCAATCCAAGTGACAGCGCCCGGAAAAATTTCTAAAAAACGCCAAAAATTAAAGTTTTTCATTAGTTAGTGTTAGAAGACCAAAAAGAGGAAACTGACAAATATAATCATCAAAATTTGAATAAAAAGACAAGTCAGGGCAAGAAATAAACTGGCCAGTTTCTCTCGATTCCAAAGAAAATTTCCTAAGGAAAAATTTAAAGCAATCAAAACTGAAGTGAAAATGAATAGAATTGAATTTTGCCGCAATTTTGATTCAAAAATATACCACAAAAAACCATTAATTGCAAGTGATAGCCCTAAGGAAAGCAAAATTGCCGGCGATTTCCAGAAAGAATTAAGGAAAAACCCTCTTAAAATTCCTTTAAGAATAGTGATAATGTTTTTCATAACTTAGCCGCCTCCGAGATTCGAACTCGGGACCTCTTCTTTACGAAAGAATTGCTCTACCACTGAGCTAAGGCGGCAAAAAGCGGGTAACGGGAATCGAACCCGTATCTCATCCTTGGGAAGGATGTATTCTACCACTGAACCATACCCGCGGATTTTGTTAATTACAACCTAATTTTAGCAAATTTGACCTGAAAATAAAAGAAAAAGGCACAAGTAAAGTTTGTGCCTTAGCATCAAATCGCGAGATTAGCCTTCAGAAAGAACGATCTCTTTGGCCATTTCATCGAGAGCGAACTGGAGCTCTTCGGGCTGCCACTTTTCGCCGTTTTTAACCATTAGCACCTGGTAACCATTAATCTTGGCTTTCTTAGAAGGAAGATCAATATCCAAAACGATCTCTCTTAGACCCCTCCCACTTGGGGAACGCTGGTCGATCTGGATCCGCTTTGGGGAAAGCTGTTGAATCTTGATTGTGGTCTGAATCTTGGACAACTGGCGATCTGCCATTAGTCTAAGTACTGCCTCGGGCAGAAGAACAGGTGGCAGAGTTTCTTTAGAGTCATCGACGCCATGCCAGGCAGTCCGTCTCAGCGGTTCGGTAGTCACGGGTACCTCCTTCTCAAAGCCGTTCCGCCAATAATCATATCAGACGAAGCAACAATGTCAAGAGCTATCAGTTACCAAAGTTGAATAAATCGCCTGCTTATACTATAATATTATCGAGATGGGGCCGTAGCTTAGCTGGTTCAAAGCGCCTCCCTGTCACGGAGGAGATCGCCGGTTCGAATCCGGTCGGCCCCGCTTCTAAAAAACGCTTCCTTTGGGAAGCTTTTTTAGTCTCTCTCATTGGCAGCGTTGATATCTGATTTCGGCTACAACTATTTAATAAAAATAAAAATCTTGGTTTCTTTCTTGAGCGAAGCTAACCAATTATTATAGGACTCTTGGATTTTGCCCTTTTTATCATCAACTTTACCAATCTGAAAACCCACTTGGGATTTAACCGGCCCAAAAATTTCGCCAATTTTTGCCTGAAAAGCGGCTTCTTCAAATTCTGGCACTTGGTGATTATCAATCACTAAATTGCCTCGGGCAAGCCAACCTAAATCGCCGCCGGAATCGCGAGTTTTAACATCTTCGGAATAAGTTTTAGCCAATTCGTCCCAACTTTCGCCGCTTTTGGCTTTATTGGCCACTTCATTGGCGCGGGCCTCATCTTTAATTAAAATGTGTCGGACTTTGACTTGGGCGATTAACTCATCCTGGATTTTTTCCTTAATTACTTGTTGCCTGACGAGCCCTTTAAATTCTTTTTCACTCATCCCGTACAATTCCCTTAACACCTTCTGGACATTGGCTTCTCCACCGCTGTCAGAGGCAATTTTTTGATAGGCGTCATTAACATCTCGCGAAGAAACCCTGATCCCGTTCTTTGAAGCCTCCCAAGCAAGTATCTTGTTTTCGATCAACTGATCAAGAATTTGGCGGCGAAGACTCGTCGCCTCCGGCGAAGCTTGTTTAGTCTTGGCTGAAAATTGCCGGATAAAGCCAAGCTGTTGGTAATAATCTTTGGCCCAAATGATGTTACCGCCGACCAAAGCCGCCGGAAAAGGATAAATATTGGTCGCCAATTTGACGGTTTTTTTCTCACTTTTAACGCCATAAACCTGCCAACCAAAATAAACGCCGCCCCCCACATAGAGAATCACTATTAACCAAAGAGTAAAGGTGATTAGCCATCGCCATTGCCAACGTGGCCGTATTCTCATTATTAGATTTTTAAAAATCTTTTTCAGCTTTCCCAATTTTTGTCCTAATCTCATTTTGCTCCTAAAAACCTAACCAATAACTCAGACCAAAAAGTAAACCCAATAACACGGTCGAGACCGCCAAAATTCCGCTCATCCTCTTTAAAGATAGCATATTGTTGGCCTGAAAGTAAACGGCTCGGGAAAAAATGTAAAAACAAGTGACGACGGTCAAAGTTTTGGTTTTGGGATCGAATGGCCAAAAAGACATCGTCAAAAAAACTTCAAGCACAAGAAGGCCGATAACCAAAAGGTAGACCCACAGGCGTTCTCTTGGCAGCGGCTGACCTTCTTTCAGGTGAAAATTAACATAAAAAAGAAAGATAGCCAGAATTATAACCATCACTAAAATAATTGACATTGGCACGGCCAGCCCGTAACGAATGTTATATAAAACATATAATGCCAGATATAAATCAATCAGGACTAAAAATTCAGGGAGTTTATTAATTTGAAACAAACCAATTAGCCCCAGCAAGAGAACCAAAATCCTAATTGTGAGGGAACTTTCAAAAACAAAAAAACCCGCTGTTGCCAAAACCAACAAAACAAAACAAATAATTTTCAAACCCAAGGGGGTTAATATCTTTTTCATTGATTACTTAAATAATCGCGGCCGATTATCACCTGAATATCTATACTGGTTCGCGCCGGACCCTTCAAAGTTTCTGCCTTAAGGAGCGAAGCAATTTTCTGGGCCAAATCAGCGTATTTTCCGCCCGAATAATCAAAAACCTGAGTTTTAGCCGATAATTGACTGGCAGTATCAATTTTTTCAACCGTATAGCCATAACTTTCCAAATAATGAGCCACGCTTGTTGCCAGACCGGTTCTGCCAGAGGCATTGGAAACTTCAATTTTGGCGGCGGCAACCTCTTCTTGACCGGCGGTAAAGAGATTCTTGGCAATTTGTTGGAGTTCGCTAAATTGATCAATACCTTTGCGCGGATAAATAAAGTAACCTCGCGCATCTTGACTTTGAACTAAGGGTCCGCCCGGAGTAGTATCAAAAACTTTATTAATGATATTCGCGCTATCAAGCGTTTTGGCAACATCCATCAAGGCCCGGATTTCGCTTACCTGCAGATTAGTTCGGACATGCTGACCCAAAATATTGAGCAACTGGGCAATTTTGGTCGGGTTGGCTAATGTTCCCAGAGTCATTATTTTTTCTTTGACCGCCATCATCACCTGCATCTGACGTCGGGAACGATCAAAATCGGAAGTGGTTTCGCGAGAACGAGCGTATTTTAAGGCCAAAGCCCCATCCAGATGGTGATTGCCAGCCGAAATTGAAAAAGGATCATAATGGATCATATCAGCGGCAGGGTAATAGGGGTCATAGAGGGCTTTCTCCACATAGACATCTATGCCTCCAATGGTATCGACAATTTTTTTAAAACCCTCAAAATCAAGAGAAATATAATAATGGATGGGAATCCCTAAAACATTTTCCAAGGTCCGCGAAGCCAACGCTCCTCCCCCACCGGTGGTTGAACGATTTTTCTCGCCATCAGCGTAAGCCTCGTTGATTTTGGCATGACCAAAACCAGGGATTGGTACCCAAAGATCCCGGGGAATCGAAATTAAACCTATTTTTTTATCTGGATAATCAACGGAAAGAACAATCATCGTATCCGAAAGCGTCCCGCCGGGATGTTTTTGCCCCCCCATACCTAAAATTAAAATGTTGGTGCGTCCTTGCTTTTGACCCTTAATATCACCCGTGACAAAATCTCCCAAAAAAGAGAAAATTGACTGTTTATTGCCGCTATCGGCGGTAATGTTTTTAACTGTCCGATTAGCGGTATATCCCAGCCAGATCCCAAGGCCCAAAATAGCCAGAATAACGATTAAAATAGTCCATTTGAGGCCTTTCTTCCAAGGATTGGACGCAATCACAATCTCCCGCGGTGGTTCTGGCGGCGGAATCGGTTGGACTTTGTTTTTTTTCTTTCCAAACATAATTAAAACTAAAAAATTACTTCTTAATCATTATAGCAAAAATTTAACTAACATTGAATTGTCAAAAGATCCTTAATGATCGGTCTTTTTTCGCTTTGAAGCTAAGGATTATTGGTTGCCCCTTGCGAAGTGGGGATTTTATTTGCTAGTCTCTAAAAGGTAGACAAAAACAACAGGGGGTGAACATGAAAACTAAACATATCCTTTCGGCCCGACAGTTTAGCCGGCAAGAGCTGGAAAAAATCTTTACCTTAGCCGAGCAGATGGAGCAATTGGTTAGGCAAAAGATAATTCCCGCCCGGCAAAACCGGGAAGGCATCGTCCTCTTGTTTTTCCAACCCAGCACGAGAACCCACTCGAGTTTTGTCCACGCCGCCAATTGTCTGGGGATTCCCGTCTGGTATTCTCCTCCTGATGTCAGTGTTTTTTCTTCGGCGGCTAAGGGAGAGTCGCTAGAAGACACCATCCGCATCTTTTGTAATTACCCCTATGTCAAAGTCATTGTTCTTCGTCACCCGCAAAACTTTGCCGCTCAAGTGGCTGCAGAGGTGGCTGATGAATATGGCATTAGTGTTATCAACGCTGGCGATGGCACCAACGAGCATCCTACCCAGGCTCTTTTAGATCTCTACACGATGCGTCAATATTCTCGAAAAGATCTTCGGCAAACCAAATTGGTGGTGGCGAACGACCTTGAATTATCGCGAACAATTCGTTCCCTTTTGATTCTTCTGGCCAATAATTTCTCGCCCGAGCAAATTGGCATCTGCGCCCCGGAGGGAATTACTCTGCCCCGCGAACTTCACGACGAAATCTGTCGCGAGGGTATTGAAATTCTCACTTTTCGCCATCTCTTGGATGCCGCCATCTGGGCCGATTTTCTCTACATGACCCGACCCCAACTTGAATATGTAGCCGCCGACGTCCAAGATGGAGAAGAAAAAGAACGGCTTATCCGCAAACGCCGAGAACTTTTTCGCAATTTTCGCCTCACCCAACCACTTTTAGAACAAATTCCCCCTGATTGCCCCTGCAAGATTATGCACCCCATGCCGATTGACCGCCGCGATTTTGGTGAAATCGATACCGAAGCCAGCGTTCATCCCCGTTCGATTTTCTACCAACAGGCCCAAAACGGCCTTTATATCCGCATGGCCCTACTGGACCAACTCATGCCCCAAAAGTAACTGACCCCCAAATTCGCCTACGCCCCGCCTAGCCCGAAGCTAAGGCGGGGCTTTTTGGATCTTTATGTCTTTGAACGATTAATTAGTTCTGGAATGCGAGAGCAAGCATTCCGGCAAGTCGAGAAACATCTTGCCGCTCATCCAGAATAAACGAGACCATTATGCCCACGTCAAAACGTGGGCTTTTCTTATTTCCGGTAATAGGGGAGAGCGATAGAGGAGAATTTTGTAGGCCGTTTTTTTGATATTTTCTTTAAAACTTTTCCCAGTTCGCCGTCGCGGTAGCCAATCACTGGGATATCTAAACTCCAGCCGAGGGCATTGGCCACGGTCACCCCTACTCTTACGCCCGTAAAACTTCCCGGCCCGCAATTGACTAAAATAACTTTAATATCAGCAAGTTTTTTCTGCCTCTTTTTTAATAACTTTTCAATATTTTTCAAAACCTCCGTCCCAGTATCGCCTTTCCACTGCCATTTTTCACTCTCAATCTTGTGACCATCATCTATCGCCACTTTACATTCTCTATTGGTTGTGTCAATTATTAAGAGCATGCGACTACATTTTAAATTTTAACTGATATTCCAACATTCTGCAGAATGTTGGAATATCTTCTAGGATATTCCCCGTTTGTTTTCGCTTATATGTTCAAAATGGATATAAATAGTATTTTTAGGTAGGATGTTTTTGATTTTTTCCGCCCATTCGATAACAACGACGACATCATCACGATTCATATAATCATCAATGCCAACCGATTGGATATCATCGAGATTTTCAACCCGATAAGCATCAACATGAATTAATTTTTTAACCTTATTGGGCCCACTTCCGAAGTGGGTTTTAGGTCGTAAAATATATTCTTTGAGGATTACAAAAGTTGGGCTGGTGATGGACTCTTTGACACCTAATCCCTCGGCTAAGCCTTTAACAAAAGTTGTCTTGCCAGACCCCAGTTCACCGATTAAACCAATAACTTCCCCGCCTTTTAATTTCTTGGC
>Ga0272448_1004755_pt1 | contig 15328 bp, 9 predicted proteins | sample YNPCB0191_FD_202220 | JGI IMG/M metagenome (GOLD analysis project Ga0272448, IMG submission 202220) | Hot spring sediment microbial communities from Yellowstone National Park, WY, United States - YNP-CB-019-1 | ecosystem: Environmental > Aquatic > Thermal springs > Hot (42-90C) > Sediment...
CCGCCATGGTATCCCTCCTTGGACTGCCAATCCCTTCCTTGGCCTTTTTCGGTCTTCTGGAGGCGGTCGGAAAAGGCCGCGGAAGCCCCTGGATCGCTTCCTGGGGATGAAGTTCCTCCAAAAACCCTCCTCAGGGACGCCATTCTCCCCGGAAAAGGCTTGGAGGGCAACAGCAATTTTGTTAATTTCGGTAACACTTTAGCCGAATAAAGCAACTCGCCTCTCCCCTGACCGTCGAGAGTCCGGCTCCCCTGTGTCATTCCCGCGCAAGCGGGAACCCAGAACGTAGGAGGAGTCCATGTTGCCTGGCGCCCGCTTGCCCCACAGCAGCACCGTAGCAGACACAAAGCAGCCTGGACTGCTGCTTATGCAGGCAGTGACACATCGCCCCTCATTCGGTTAAAGTGTTACTTCGACCGCAAAAATGACTGGGCCTTTATAACTCTTAAGAGGGTGTTGTGAAAGAGAAACTCCGGTTGATTTTGTAAATTGGGAAGAATGGATCAATTGGATAAAAGAGAAAAAATAGAGAATTAAAGTCTTCGTAAACCTTCTGTGGAGGAATTCTCTTTATTTTAGCGGAGGGAGAATCCAACCACCTCATGGGATAGCCTGTTGTTGAGGCGGCCCCTTTGACGAAAAGGTTGTTTTCCCTTAAAACTAAATAAAGAACCTTTGCCATAAGCAGGTAAGCCCGGATCGGCCTCCAATGGGGGGCCCCTACAATGGGGACTTGTGAACCTGGTCAGGGACGAAAGTCAGCAGCCATAAGCAAGATAACCATGTGTAGTGGGTCTCCCGTTGGGGGCCGATCCCTTTGGACACCCCTGGGCCTGCGTAGGAATATCTTTGCAGAAGGGATGATTTCCGGTGGTTTTTCCCGGCAGAGGGAAATTCCATGAGGCCGAGGTGATTTAAGAAAAGGCGTTTTCGGACCGAGTTTTTCGAAAATCTTGGGCGGGGGACCGCTTCCAACCCCATCCCCACGAAGAAGGTTCCGACGCCCTCCCCGGGGAAAGAAATTCTAGCGTTGGACAAAAACACTCCCCCTTTTCTCATGTTTTGGGGGGTTCGGTTTTTCTCCGTGTGCCGTAAAGAATAGGAAAAGACAGGAAATCCGACGGCAGAAGCCTTACGACCAAAGGTCTTTTCATGACGGACTCTGAGATTACGGAACTGGCGAAGAAGCAGCCGCCTTTATCGGAGCAGTCGCCTACGGAAGGGCCGTCGATGCCGAGGCAGCGAGGGTATGTGGTTGTTGCCCGCCGATACCGGCCTCAGCGGTTTGAGGAGTTGGTGGGCCAGGAGCATGTGGCCAAGGCCCTGGCGAATGCCATCCGTGCAAACCGCGTGGGACACGCCTATCTTTTTACGGGGGCGCGGGGTGTGGGGAAGACTTCGACGGCCCGCATTTTCGCCAAGGCCCTGAATTGCCAACGGGGGATGAGTCCCGAACCGTGCAACCAATGCGACATCTGTGAGGCCATTAGCACGGGCGATGATGTGGATGTGCTGGAGATCGACGGGGCCAGCAACCGAGGGATTGAGGAAATTCGGGCGTTGCGGCAAAACGTCAGTGTGCGTCCGAGCCGATCCCGATTTAAAATCTACATCATCGATGAAGTCCATATGCTCACCAAAGAGGCCTTCAACGCCTTATTGAAGACGTTGGAGGAGCCGCCGGATCATGTGAAATTCATCTTCTGCACCACCGAGCCGAACAAAATCCCCATCACCATCCTGTCCCGTTGCCAGCGATTTGATTTTGCCGGTATCGGCATGGAAGCGATCTTGCGGCGGTTGGAGCAGATCGCCGAGTCGGAGAAGATTTCGGCGGCGCCGGAAGCTTTGGAGATGATTGCCCGTCGAGCGGCCGGTTCGATGCGGGACGCCCAATCGCTGTTAGAGCAATTGTTGGCTTTTGGCGCGGAAAAGATCACGCTGAACGAGGTGCACGAACTGTTGGGCACGGCTGGGGACGAACGGATGGAGGCGTTGGTTTCCCGACTGATCCAGCGCGACGCAGCCGGAGCATTGGCCGAGCTAGACGCCGCCCTGCAAGAAGGAGTCGATGTAGCCTTGTTGTTGGAACAGATGTTAGGATATTTCCGGGATTGCATGGCCGCCGTGTTAGGATGTCCAGCCAATCTGTTCGTTTATACTCCGTCCCGCATGGCCGAGCAGGTGATTCAAACCGGTCAACGTCTCGGACTTCCGACGTTGCTGGCCATGATGCAACTTTTGGATCATACCCTGGGGCGGATGAAGTTTAGCACGCAAGGGCGAATACTGGCGGAGTTGGCCCTGGTGCGGATGTGCCAACTGGAACAGTTAGAAGGGCTTTCGGAGCTGATCGCTGCCCTACGGACCGGGAGCGTGGAAGCGAGGCTTCCAGAGGTTTCGACCAGGACATCGCCGCCGCTTGCAAAAGAGCCGGGAAAACAGGCCGGTATCGTTTCTTCCCGTTCGGCTTCTTCAGGCCAGGAGAGTTTGGCAAAAAAAAAAGAAACCGGCCCAGCCCGCCCAGAGATCGAAGAGGCAGTAGCCGCTCCCCAAACACGTAAGCCCTCCCCATGGGCAAAACTAACACCTGAAAACGCTGCGGAAATCTGGCAGGCGGTTTTGCAGCGGGTTGGGGGCCTTGTGGGAGAACATGGTCGGTATTTTAGTTCGATTGCGGCGCCGAGCGAAACACGGCTGGTGATTTATTTCGATCCGGCATATACTGTATCTAAATCGTTTTGCGAGTTGCCGGAGCAATGGACGCGGTTTGAGAAGGCCTTGGAGGAGTTGGTCGGCTGCCGGGTTTCGGTGTCCTTCCAACTGGCCGAGGCCTCCGCAGAGAAAAACGACAGCCCTTTGGCATCGCCCAAGGTTTCCTACCAAGAACGATTGGCGGAGGTGCAAGGGCGTCCTTTTGTGCAAAGAGCGATCGAGTTGTTCGGAGCCCAGCCGGTACAACTGACTCTACCCGAACCGCCCGAAAAGGAATGAATCGTTCCCAAGGTTTGTTGGGAGAAGGAATGGCTTATGTCCCCGAAAAAGAAAAAGAAGTTGAAAAAATCTAAACCCATGGCGTTTCCGCCGGAAGCAGCCTGGGAAGATCCGAACGGTCCCCTTGCCGACCAACTCCAGGAGATGGGAGATCAGCTTGAGCAAATCCGCATTTGGGGCCATGCGGGCGGAGGATTGGTGAAGGTGGAGATGAACGGCTTGATGGAGGTCCTACGGTGCCAACTGGCTCCGGAACTGTTGGAAAAAAAAGATCGGGAATTGATCGAGGATCTTTTGGTTTCGGCGTTCAATGACGCTGGGAAGAAGGCAAGGGAACGTATGTTCGTCTTATTGCTCTCTCAGTGGGGCGAGGCCGAACAGACAAAGGCAGAGGAAAACCTGGATATCCAGGCCCTCTCCCAAGATGAGGATTTTATGAGTCAGATGGGAGATCCCCTTGCCGTTGCCTTTATGGAAATGCTTGCCTCTTTGGAAGAGGATGAAGATCAGGAGGAGCCTCCCCCAAAAAGAGGGGGAAAATAGGAAGCGTCGCCCCTTGGCATGTTTTCCCCCGTAAAAGCGGAAACCCAGCAGATCATGACGGAACTGACGGGACCGTTAAAAAACCTGATAGATCAGTTGGCCCGACTGCCGGGGATCGGCAAAAAGACGGCCGAGCGATTGGCGTACCACCTGTTGAGGGCGTCTGCCCAGGAGGCGTTTGCCTTGGCCGAGGCCATCCGCCAGGTGAAAGAAAACCTTCGCCACTGCCGGATTTGTTATAATTTAACGGAGGCGGAGGAATGTACGATCTGCCGGGACCCCCGGCGAGATGGGCAGGTTTTATGCGTGGTGGAACAGCCGAGGGACCTGATGGCTTTGGAACAAACGGGGGTCTATCGGGGAGTGTATCATGTATTGCTGGGACGAATTGCTCCTTTAGAGGGGATCGGCCCGGAGGATTTGACCATCGGGGCTTTAGTGGAACGGGTTCGGCAGGGGAATTTTCGCGAGGTGATTATGGCGACGAACCCTACTATAGAGGGAGATGGAACGGCCCTGTATATTGCTCACCAGTTGGCCCCGTTCTCGGTGCGGATCACCCGGTTGGCTAGGGGCATTACAGCCGGTAGTGTGTTAGAATTTGCTAACAAGGAGATTCTGACCGACGCTTTGAGCGGTCGGCAGGAGTTTTCCTCATAGCTTGTTGGGGGGGCGGAGGCTGCTATGTCGGCAAAGGAGGATGCAAGATGCGACTGTCCCTAGGACAAGAAATGCGACTGGTCCAGAAGCAGATTCTGGCCCCACGGATGATTCAGTCGATGGAAATCTTGCAACTGCCGATCCTGGCTCTCCAGGAGCGAATCGAACAGGAAATGGAAGAGAATCCTGTGTTAGAGCAGGTGGAGTCCGATCGGGATTCGCCTGAAGAAGAGACCGAAGAGCCTGCGTTCGACACGGTGGCGGAGGGGGAACGGGAATTGGTCATTGACGAGACCAAACAGGAGGCCGACTTTGAACGTCTGGTCGAAATGGATGAACAATGGCCAGACCATTTTGAAGAACATACCCGTCCTTCTCGAAATCGGCTGGAAGAGGAAGCGGAACGGCAGCATGATGCGATGGCCAATCTGACAGCCCGTCCGCCAACCTTGCAGGATTATCTGGAAAGTCAGTTGGCTTGGTTCGAGTTGGACCCGCCTTTGCGGGCTATGTGTGAACGCCTCATCTACAACCTGGATCCCAATGGATACCTTACGGCGAAGAATCTCCGGGACCTGTTGGGACCGGAAGCTACGGAGGCGGATTTGGCTTTGGCCGAGCAGGCCTTAGCGGTGGTTCAAAAATTGGATCCCCCCGGCGTGGGCGCCCGAGACCTTCGAGAGTGCCTTTTGCTGCAACTTTCTCCAGGCATCCCCTACTACGAAGAACTCCGTACTCTGATTACCCATCATCTGGAAGACATTGAGCAGAATCGACTCCCCGCCATCTCGAAGAAGACCGGTTATTCCCTCGAAACGATTCAAGCCGCCCTGCAAGAACTCCGCAAACTCAACCCCAAACCAGGCGCCGATTTTCAAGAGGAATTTATCCCCCTCGTCACTCCGGATGTTTACGTGGAACGCACCGAAGACGGCAGCTACAAGGTGCGTCTGGAAGAGGGGCGTTTGCCTCGGTTGATGATCAGCTCGTATTACCGTCGGCTTCTGACCGATCCGCAAACCAACGAACAAACCCGAGAATATATCAAGCGGAAGCTCAATTCCGCCCAGTGGCTCATCGACGCCATTTCGCAGCGGCGCAATACCCTCTTACGGGTGGCCCAGGCCATTGTCGATCATCAGAAAAACTTCCTCGACAAAGGCCCCGAGTACATCGAACCGTTGAAAATGCAGCAGATCGCCGAAAAAGTCGGCGTCCATGTGACCACGGTCAGCCGGGCCGTCGATGATAAATGGATTCAAACCCCACGGGGCATTTTTCCCTTAAAACGGTTTTTCTGCGGCGGCACCCTGAGCGCCGACGGCGATGAAGTGGCTTGGGATACGGTGCGGCTAAAACTCCAAGAGATCATCGCCAACGAGGATAAACAAAACCCCTTGAGCGATGAAGCCTTGGTGGAAGAACTGGCCAAGCACGGCATCCAGGTAGCCCGTCGCACGGTCACCAAATATCGCAAAGCCCTTCGGATTCCCAGCTCCCGGCAACGTCGGGAGTGGACGGCGGTGATGGGAAAAGGATCGGCTAAGTTAGCTCTCCCCACGCCGGACGCCTCCCCGACAGCACAAGCCCCTTTGGACGGCGATTGTTCCGAATAAGCGGCAGAGCGCTTTCTGCTGCCCACTCGGTGTTTGTCCCCTTCGAGCAACACGTGCTCTTTCCACCGGAAGAATCAGGAAAATATCTGGAATGGGCCCCGCTAAAAAACCAAAGGAACATTTCCGCCCAGGGGAGATGCCCTGGGAGGGACCTGCTTGTCAGGTCCGATGCCTTTGGAGGTATCTGTCTTGGATCGCCCCTTGCCGTCCAGAGGCCGACCAGCCAAATCAAACCGGTGGTGGGGAACCATGTGTCAGTACCTGCGCAAGCAGGAATCCAGGCTTCCTTGGCCCGCCCCCTGGGTCATTCCCGCGCAAGCAGGAACCCAGAAAAAACACTGGACTGCCGCTTTCGCGGGAATGACAATAAAAAACCCCTTGACTCCCAACACCGTATCTCACCCGGCTTCGGTCTGGAGACGGCCTCTCGACGGCCAGGGGAGAGGCGAGTTGCTTCATTCGGCTGAAGTGTTCCAAGCGAAAGAATGCTCCGGAACGGGGAGGAGCGGTTTCCAGCAAGTCGGCGTTATGGAAGACTTTGTCCAACAGCGGCACAAACCTCCGTTGCCCTTGGAACGGCCTAGGGAATTGATCCTGGCCTGTCCGCCCATGCGGTCGAATGTGAATTTAGCGAGGATCGTGCGGGCGGCCGGTTGTTGCAAGATTCAGCGGATCATCTGCGCCGGTCATCCTCGGATCATCCGCAAGATTGCTCGGGATGCCAGCCAGTACGTTCCTCTGGAATACCATCGCACGTTGCCGCCGGTATTGCGTCGGCTCCGTCAGGAGGGCTATGAACTAGTCGGCCTAGAGCAGACGACCGGTTCCATCCTGCTGCCGAAGTTTTCTTTTCAGCGGAAAACTGTTTTGGTGATTGGCAACGAACGGACTGGCCTTGACGAAGAAATCCTTCAGTTGGTCGATCATGTGGTGGAAATCCCTGTTTATGGGCTTCCTTACGCCCATAATGTGGCAACCGCCGCCGCTATCGCCCTGTATGAATACTGCCGACAGTATCCCGACGGATAGAAGAATGAGAAGAATCGCCTTGGGGATATAGAGGGCGGGGAAAGCACGGTGGACGCTGATGGGTGCAGGGTCGGCACCCGGCGCTATAAAATGAGCTTATGTATATACATCAAATCCCGGCCTTCCGCAGTTGGGGTTACAGTAACATTTTAGCCGATTGAGGGGCGTGCTTGTCACACCCGTCCAGGGGCATCGGACCTGACAAGCAGGTGCCTCCAAGGGCATCTCCATTCGGCTAATTTGACTGTATCTACCCGGCCAAGCCCCCACAACTTGTAGGGGTAAGAATCGGCTCCAACCCAACAGATGGTGGTCATTACTTCCGATAGATACAGTCAAGCTAAAATGTTACTTTTTGGATAAGGTTTGGGGGGAAAGCCCATGAGGTCAAGGCGGCTTAGGAGGGAACCCGTTTTCTATTTAATCAAGCGGGCCTCGATGGAGGCGATTTCCCGGCTGGTGAACTCTTCGGTTAAGAGCCATTCTTGATAAAGGCGATCGATCTGCCGGAGGTACCACTCCACGGAAGAACGAGGCAAATTGCGTTGGACATCTTTGGGGCGGTCTTCCTCTCGGATGATGGGGCGAACCCGCTGAGGCGGCGGCTGATAGGCCGGATCGAACACCAGCGCCGGTAGTTCTTCGGCGGGCAAAAGATGCCGCCACAAGAAGGCCTGCATCTTGTCTTCCGCGGGTACGGCACGCCGGACAATCTCTTGATCCCCCACCTTGGCCACGCCCTTGATCGTCAGGTTCACCGGTTTTTCCATATCGGTCAGGGTGGTTTTGATCCCCAGGTTGACCACCTCTTGTTTGGGACCTAGGGTAGCCCCTGAAGATTCTAGTCCCGGCGGCAAGTCTTTCCATTGGAGACGAATTGGCCCGTCGAATCCGTCTTTCCGGATAGCAAAAACCGTGACCGCCGCAGAGGCTTTGCTCCGGATGTTCACTCGAGAGGGGATCACCCGCAGAGCGAAATCCGGCTGCGGCAAGCTGATCCGAAGCCGGTAGGCGTACTCTTTTCCTCCATGGCGGGCGGTCTCGCCGAGATGGACGTAGTATTTTCCGTCGGCGGGGAGTTTGACCATGAGGTAGGAGTCCGCATGATGGGTGTTCAGCCCCGATCCGGCGTCGTAATGATCGTCATTCAGTGCCAGGATTTTCCCGTCCGGACCGGTTACTTTCAGGAAAGAATCCATCGGAGAGGCAAGGCGTCGGGCGTGCACCTCAGCGACGATGGTCTGACCCGCTTTGCCTTCCACCTCGAAAACATCCCAATCTCCTGGCCGATCCACTCGTCCGTTGACGATGATCGGGAGGGTTACTTTCTGGGCCTTGGACGGCTCGTCGTTCGGTTCGGACTCCAAGCACTCTGGCAAGGTATCCAAGGCGAAAGGCACATCGTTGGAGACCATGTTGCCGACGGTGGCTGCAATCCTATGGACTCCTGGTCCTCCCTGGGTCGGCGGCGAAAGGGCGGCATTGGCTAGATTCCAACCGTCGATTTCTATCTTGACCGGTTCGCCCACCCGGCCGCCCAACGGGAAGATGCTCGTGATAAACGGCAGTTCCCCGATGGTGATCCGATAAACAAAACTCTCGCGGCCTCGGAACAGGGCATCGTGGATCGTAAGCACATACTCCCCGTCCTCGGGAACCTCAAAAAATAAGACCGGGTCCGGATGGAACCGAAAATCATCGCTGTAGGCCAACTCTTTCCCGTTGGCGTCGTAGAGTCTCAGGACGGCTTGGAACCAACCGGGCACAGCGTCCGGCACATAGGGCACTAACTCCCGAGCTACCGTAGAGATCACCAGACGCTGGCCTTTTTTGGCCTGAAAACGATAGCGGTTAATCTCCCCGGCGGCTACTTGGCCGTTCATCGTACAGGGAATCGTAACTCGCAATTCCTCTTCTTCCGGCGGTCGATGGCGCTGGGCCAGATGTTCCCGGCCAAGCACAGGAAGTTGACAGGTTTTCATAGGTTTTCGGGCCACTTCCGGCGTTTGGCCCACATAAAAAGGCAAGGGATTGGAGAGGCCTCGTTTGGTGATCACTCGAATTTCACGGCGTCCGGGTTGGGCGTCGGGGGCGATCGTTACTTCGGCAAAGATCAGTTCACAGTGGGACCGTACGGCAGGGAAACGCTCATCCTCGGCAAAGATGCTTTCGATCCGTCGGATCAGGTTTTGTTTGGCCAATTCTTTTTCCGACAGAACGGCGGCGTGAGCGGCTGTTGTTTGGCTGGCAATCAGTTCGGGCGGGCCGATGGGGGCGGGAAACTCATAGTAGGCCCATTTAGCCACCATCGCATCACTCAGTGTGGTTTCCGGCTTTTTCAACTGGTTGAGTTGCTGGCGGAGTAAGTCCATCTCTTGGTTGTCTATGACCCGATAGTAATCCACCAGCCGAACGGAAACCCCTTGGCCAGTTACGATCAACCCACAGGGATAAGCAAGCCCTTGTCCGCCCAATCGAATCGGAAAGGTGGTCCCTTTCTGGCCTCCGGCAGGATAGACGTAGCCGATGTACTGCTGCGCCCACCCCGGGGAAATCACGCCTAGGAGGATGAACAAGGCCAAAATCGAAACATTTTTCCAGCGTTTCATGGTGCTTCTCCCTTTTTGGGGGTTCATCTTTGCCGAGGACACATAAAAAGTTTATTAGGTTTATGGGGGGCGGCGGACCGAAGCGGGCTGCCGCCCCCATTGCCTGACGATACTCGTTTTCCTATCTACCCAGACTATAGAATCTCTTCCAAAAGACCCGCCGAAGGCATTCCTTCGTTCTGGGCGTCCAATACGTAGGCGTCGAGTCCCAGAGGATGGGGCAGTTTGGCGGCAGCGTCAATACCGGCCAACAGATAGAACGTACCCAGCAGGTCGGCTGGATAGACAGGTCTTTCTTTCACTTTTTCTCCTTTTTCGTCGCTGGAGCCAAGGACTCGGCCGCCTTGGAATCCACCGCCGCCCACCAACACAGTGAATACTCTTCCATAATGATGTCGGCCTCCGTTCCACGGTGGTTCCCAGGAGACCTTGGGCGTTCGGCCGAACTCGCCGGTGCACCAGACCAGCGTGGTCTGGAGCAGACCTCGTTCGCTCAGATCGGCCAAGAGGGTGGCCAGACCCTGGTCTAACATGGGGCACTGGCGCCGCATCGTGGCGAAGTGGTTGGAGTGCGTATCCCAGCCGCCAGGGAAGCTGATCGTAATATACGGCACGCCCGCTTCGACCAGACGCCGGGCTACCAGGCATTCCTGGCCGAAGGTGTTTCGGCCATAGCGATCCCGCATCTCTTTGGACTCGTTATCCAGGTTGAAGACTTCCCGGCCTTGGCCCAGCAAGAGCTGATAGGCGCGTTCTTTGGCCTCCTCAGCGGCGGCCATCTGGGAAGCGTCGGCAAGACCGTAGCCCAACAGATTGATTTTCTCCAGCAACTGTCGGCGGGCCTGTTGCCGATGGTCGTCAATCCCTCGGTTGACAATTCCCTGGACCTCGAAGCGTTGGGCGTTCGGATCGCCGCCGGTGGCAAAGGGTTTATACCCGGGACCTAGGAACCCCTCTTCCGAAAAGCGCCCGGCCGCCTGAAGCATAACGATATAGGGAGGAAGCAGCCCTTTGTACTGTTCCTTCCGGAAGTACGTAAAGATGGCCCCGACGCTAGGATAGGAGAGGTTGCCGCCGGGTTTGTGGCCGGTTTGCATCAGGTAGGCGGCTGTCTCGTGTCCGTCGTTGCCGTGGGTCATGCTGCGGATCAAGGAGTACTTGTCGGCCACCTTGGCCAACATGGGAAACAAAGCGCCGAGTTGAATCCCATTGACATTGGTGGGAATGACTCGGTCGAATTCACCCAGGTACTCGTACCCGGTGCCGGGTTTCGGGTCCCAGGTATCATTATGCGACATGCCGCCCCACAGGAAGATTTGGATGACCGACTTGATTTTGGGTTTATCTTTGGCCTTCTGTTTGGCCGCCTCATCTCGGGCCGCCTTTTCTTTGGCCAATTGGTCTTCCTCCGCTTTTGCTGCGGGGGCGGCGAAGACAAAGGGACTGAGTCGGCTGGCGGCCGCTAAGACGCCGGCTGCGCCCCATGCGCCGCGCCGAATCGCTTCACGCCGAGAAAGATGGTCTGGGTGGTGGGGATGGGGGGATGTCCTCATGGCTTGGCCTCCTTCCATTTCAGGACTTTTGGGTGAGAATACGGACCATTTCCGGTGGCAAGGGTTCCACCGTCGGGAGAAAAAACTCCACGTATTAAACAACCCACGAATCTATGTCATTGCTGCGGAAGCTGGAATCCAAAACACCTAGGAAACATGGGGTAAAAGGCTTCTCCTGCCGCACGAGTTTTCTCGAAACAGCGTCTTTTTTTGAACCTGTCTTCTCGATTCCTTTGCTCAGGAAGCGTCAATGCCGTAAGAGAAACTCAGGGTTATTGATCAAGGCCCAGGCCAGGTCGTGCCAAAGGGCGGCGCCTCGGGCTGCACCGGCTTTGGCGTACTCCTCGGCGGCTTGCAGTTCCGCCTCGGTAGGAAATCGGGAAAGGATAGTTAAGTAAAGTTGTTCGGCGATTTCTTTGGGCTGACCGCCGGAGGAGACAATCGCCGCTAGCTTCGGGCCGGTTTGGACTTTGTTCTGAATATGCACAGAATTGAGCATATGCAACCATTGCAAAGGACCCAGTTCATTGGCTCGTTCCGCTTCCATCCCCGTGGAACGGGCCGACCGGCCGAAAAGCGTCAGGAACGAATCGGTAACACTGCCGTCGGGAATGGCCGTGGCGGTCATCTGTTTGGGAATATACGTGAACGGTTCCGGAACCGCACTGGTGTAAAGGTCGGAAGAACCGGTAATTTGATTCAGCATATCGATCAACACCTCCGCTTCCACCCGCCGCAACGGATAACTGGCAAACTGGGCGGCGGCTTCCGGCCTCTTGTCCTTCAGGATCGAGGAAAACTGATAGGTCGTCGAGGTCAATATCAGCCGCTTCAAATGCTTCAGGTTGTACCCGCTGGAAACCAACTCCTTTTCCAAATAGGCCAACAATTCCGGATTGCTGGGCGGGTTGTTGTCTCGGATGTCGTCCGGCTCATGGATGATGCCCCGCCCCATGATCCACGCCCAGGTCCGATTGACGATCGCTTTGGCGAACCAGGGGTTTTCTGGCCGGATCAACCAATCGGCAAACACTTCTCTGGGGTCTCGGTCTGGTGGGATGGTGACTTTCGTGCCGTCGGGAAACACACCTTCCAGGGCGCCGTTGGGGGTGATCGGTTCGGCCAAGCCTTGGGGAATCTGGTTGGTCGCAGTGACCGACGGGCCGACAGCGTCCACACCCGGCGCGGTGCTGCCGGGGACGGCCGTCGATTTTAGCGGGTCCCAGAAAACGATTTCTTCTTTCCATTCGCTGGTGGGTTTGTAGCCGACCTGCGAGAAGAAAACTGCCATCCCGGCCCGACGTTCCTGCGGCCACAAATCCACACGGGTACCCATCAAGGCCAGTCCCACGGCGGACGCAATTCCTTCCGGACTTCGATTCTGGATGGCGCGGTAGAAGTTGACCGGCCCTACCCGGAAGTTGCTCCCGCTGGAGGTGAGCAGTTCTCGGGCAAATTGGTGGTAGGGTTTGTTCCGGGCGATCGATTCCCATACCCAGCGGTGATACGCCTGGGCGGCATTGGGCCAGACCTTCACCGGGAACTCCGCCTTAATGCGGAGGATGTCGCTCCATTTCATCGCCCAGTAATCGAAATGGGTCGGCTGGTCCAGGAGCCGATCGATCAACGTCACCCGTTTATTGGGGTTGGTATCCTGCAGGAAGGTCCGGGCCTCTTCGGCCGTCGGCAGTTTGCCGGTAATGTCCAAGTAAGCTCGGCGGATAAACACAGCATCGGAACAGAGAGCCGGCTGGATGCCCAAAGCCTTCAACTTGGCAAAAACAATTTCGTCAATTCGGTTGGCCGGCTGGGGCGGTTGGGGGCTTTCCATAATTTGTCGAACTCGCTGGGCCGCCAGCAGTCGGTACAGGGCCGCCTTTGCCTGTTCGGCCTGAGTGCGTTTTTGCTCGGCGTTTTGCTTGGCCGCCAGATAGGCCGACCGGGCTTTTTCCGCTTCGGCTTTCAACGGTTCAACGGCGGCTTCTGCCTGCTGGGCAGCCTGTTCCTCGGCCTGATGAGTTTCCTTGGCGGCAGCGATCCGCTTTTTGAGGTTTTCCAGGGCCTCTTCCAAAGCCTTTTTCTGGGCTTCAGCCCGGATGAAATTCTGAGCGCCGTTATTGGCCTGAATGGCGGCTTGTTCTAGCTTTTGTCGCAAAGGGGCCAGAGCAGCCCGCGCCTCCTCCGCCGCTTTTCGCTTGGCTGCCGCCTCCTGGGCCGCCTGTTGGGCCGCCGCATCCAGTTGCAAAAGCTCCTTGGCTGCCTCCTGAGCGGCTTGGTGGGCAGGGGTCAGGGCGGCCACTTGATTCTTCGCCTTGACCAACGCCTCATCCGCCGACTTCTTTTGCGCCTGGGTCTCCGTCAGTTTCTGAGCCGCCACGGCGGCTTGGGCCTGAGCTTGCTGTTCGGCTTGCTGGGCCTTGGCCAGAGCCGCTTTGGCCTCCTCGGCCGCTTTGCGTTTGGCGGCGGCTTCGTCGGCAGCCTGCTTCTTGTCCGCTTCCGGTTTGTTGGCGTCGCCGGCGAGTTGTTTGGCTTTGGCCTCGGCCTCCTGAGCCGCTTTTTCTGCCGCTTGCAAAGCCGCAGCCGCGGCGGCTGCCTGATTTTTGGCATTGGCCAGGGCCTCGTCCGCCGACTTCTTTTGAGCCTCTGCCTCAGCCAGTTTTTGTGCCGCCGCGGCGGCTTGGGCCTGAGCTTGCTGTTCGGCTTGCTGGGCCTGAGCTAAGGCTGCCGCTGCATCGGCCGCCGCTTTGCGTTTGGCCGCTGCTTGATTGGCCTCCTGAGTTTTCTGCTCGGCTACTTTGGCCGCCTCTTGAGCCGCCTGCTCAGCTCCCTGAAAAGCGGTTAACTGATTTTTGGCGTTGGCCAGGGCGTCGTCGGCCGTTTTTTTCTGGGCTTGAGCTTCTGCCAAGTTTTTGGCGGCGGCCGCAGCCTGTTTCTCCGCAGGGGGAATGGCGGCCTGAGCTTTGGCCAGAGCGGCCTTGGCCTGTTGGAGGGCTTTACGTTTTTCGGCGGCTTCGTGGGCGGCCTGCTTCTTATCCGCCTCTGGTTTGCTGGCATCGCCGGCGATTTGTTTGGCTTTGGCCTCGGCCTCCTGAGCCGCTTTTTCTGCCGCCTGCAAAGCCGCAGCCGCGGCGGCTGCCTGATTTTTGGCGTTGGCCAGGGCCTCGTCCGCCGACTTCTTTTGAGCCTCTGCCTCGGCCAGTCTTTGTGCAGCGGCGTTGGCTTGGTTCTGAGCGTTTTCCACGGCAGCTTGGGCTTGAGGTAAGGCCGTTTTGGCCGCTTCCGCAGCTTTGCGTAAGGTCACGGCTTTGGCCCTGGCCAGTTGGGCCTTGATGTGGAGTTTGTTGGCTGCCTCCGCAGCCGCCTTGGCGGCAACCTCCGCCTCCTGAGCCGCCTTCTCCGCAGCCTCATAAGCCTGCATCAATGGCTGAGCCGCCGCCCTGGCCTCCTCCAAGGCCTTTTCCAGCGCTGGTTTGGCGTTGGTGGCTTCCTCCAGGGCTTTGACGGCGGCAGCTAAATTGGCCTCCGCCTGCTGTAACATCTTTGCCCCTTCCTCCCCGGCGAGATTTTTCGTCTCGGTAGCCTGTTGCCGCTTCGCATTGGCCTGGCCTTTTGCCTCGGCATAGGCGGCGTCGGCCTTTTGCAAGGCCTCTCGCAAAGGCGCCAATGCCGCCTCCGCTTCCTGAGCGGTTTTTTCAGCGGCTTCATACTCAGATCGGGCTTTGGCCTCCGGACTGGGTTGAGCATCGGCTGGGGCAGGCTTCGGCTCCTCACCGCCGTAAGTGGAAAACCCCGCCACAATTACCCACCACAGCACCCCTGGCAACAGGCTCTTCATTCTCATAGCAAATCCCCTTGAAAAATAATTCCCCGTGCAGGCTTTTCCTTGGAAGATACACGGACCGTTTGGGGCTTCTCCACAAGCCCATCTGCCGGAATGAAATGGACCATCACAAAAGGGAAGGTTTTTTGGAATTTCGTGTTACGCAATGATAGAAAGAATCACCCCGGCCTTTAGAAGCCGGAGCCAATATGCATCATCCCTTTCTCTGGGGAGAGTTTTCAGCGGTCTGTCAGGGAAGGTCTTGTTTTTTGACCGCAGGAAGGAAAAAAACAGGAAACCTTACGGAGGGAATCTTTCCCAAATAGTTCCAATCTCTATTATGCCATGATGCACCTGCCTGCTCAAGCCCCTGAAACCCTGACTTATCCCCAGTTTTTTCGTGGGGCGGGAAAAAATAGGCGGTCCCTCCGAAGTGCTTTTGTGGTATAAAGTTAGGTATGTTTATGTCTAACTTAACCGCCACAAACGGAGGGAACCGCCATG
>Ga0272448_1004759_pt1 | contig 15322 bp, 11 predicted proteins | sample YNPCB0191_FD_202220 | JGI IMG/M metagenome (GOLD analysis project Ga0272448, IMG submission 202220) | Hot spring sediment microbial communities from Yellowstone National Park, WY, United States - YNP-CB-019-1 | ecosystem: Environmental > Aquatic > Thermal springs > Hot (42-90C) > Sediment...
TCCACAAAAAGTATCTTGCCATTTATGTGGCGATGTTTGCCTGGGCTTACAACTTGAAGCGAGTGACCGCTGATTTCCTGAGAGCCTTGATGGTACCCCATTTCACCTTAAAACCGACATGAGCCAAGGTTCTTTATCGCAGAGACCGCAGAGTACGCAGAGCAATATTAAAGAAAATCTCTGCGCTCTCCGCGTTCTCTGCGATGAGTTTTTGCAGTGAACTCAATCTTGCCTTCTTGCCTTTTTGCCCTATGCCTGAATTCGTCCATCTCCACGTCCATACCCACTACTCCCTGCTGGACGGCCTCTGCACGCCGAAGGCGCTGACCCAGCGGGCCGCCGAGTTGGGCATGCCCGCGCTGGCCATCACCGACCACGGCGCCCTCTACGGTGTCGTGGAGTTCTATCAGGCCGCGCAGGAGGCCGGCATCAGGCCCATCATCGGCCTGGAGGCCTACCTGGCCCCGCGCCGCCTGCACGACCGCAACGCCGCCGAGGACCGCAAGCCCTACCACCTCCTCCTGCTGGCCCAGAACCAGACCGGCTACAAGAACCTCCTCCGCCTGGCGACGGTCGCCATGCTGGAGGGGTACTACTACAAGCCGCGCATAGACAAAGAAACGCTGGCCCGCTACGGCGAGGGCCTCATCGTCTTTTCCGGCTGCGGCTCCTCCGAGATTCCGCGCCTCATCATAGAGGGACGGCTGGAGGAGGCCCGCGCCGCCGTCGCCTGGTACCGCGAACACTTCCCCGACCGGTTCTACCTGGAACTGCAGGACCACGACCTGAAGGACCTGCATCGGGTCAACCGTCACCTGCTGGAATTCGCCCGGGAGTTCCGCCTGCCCCTGGTGGCGACCAACGACGTCCACTACCTCACCCGCGAGCAGGCCCCCGTCCACGATACCCTGCTGGCCATCGGCACCGGCAAGTCCCTCAAAGACCCCAACCGGATGCGGTACGAGGGGGACACGTACTACATGCGCACGGCCGAGGAGATGGCCGCGCTCTTCGCCGAGGTGCCGGAGGCGCTGACCAACACCTTGCGCATTGCCGAGATGTGCCAGGTGGAACTGGAATTCGGACGGCCCCACCTGCCCGTCTTCCCCGTCCCGGAGGGGCAAACGCCCCAATCCTACCTGCGCCAACTCTGCGAGGAGGGCCTCCGTCGCCGCTACGGGGAGCGGGCCGACAGCCCCGAAATCCGCCAGCGGCTGGAGCACGAACTGTCGGTCATCCACCAGATGGGGTTTGACACCTACTTCCTCATCGTCTGGGACCTCTGTCGGGCGGCGCGGGAGCGGGACATCTGGTACAACGCCCGGGGCTCCGCCGGTGGCTCCATCGTCGCCTACTGCCTGGACATCACCCGGGTGGACCCCCTCGCCAATCACCTCATCTTTGAGCGGTTCCTCAATCCGGGCCGGGTCACCATGCCCGATATTGACCTGGACTTCCCCGACGACCGCCGGGCGGAGATGATTGAGTACGCCCTCCAGCGGTACGGACAGGAGAACGTCGCCCAGATCATCACCTTCGGGACGATGGGGGCCCGGGCGGCGGTGCGGGACGTGGGGCGCGTGATGGACATCCCCCTCTCGGAGGTGGACCGCATCGCCAAACTGATCCCCAGCATCCCCGGTAAGCCCGTCTCCATTGCCGAGGCGCTGGAGGGGGTGCCGGAACTCCGTGAAATTTACGAAACCACTCCCTACGTCCGTCAACTGCTGGATACGGCGATGCAACTGGAAGGGGTGGCCCGGCACGCCTCCACCCACGCCGCCGGTGTGGTGATTGCCGACGCCCCGCTGGTGGAGTACTGTCCTCTCCATCGTCCGACCAAAGAGCAGGGAGGACCGGGAGCGGAGGAGCAGAGGAGCAGAGGGGCGGAGGAGCGGAGGAGCAGGGGAGCGGAGGAGGCAGGGAACGGTGAAGAGGAGGAGGCGACGGGCGAGGCGGTGCTCAGCGCGGTCACCCAGTGGCCGATGGAGGACCTGGAGGCCATCGGCCTGCTGAAGGTGGACTTCCTGGGACTGAGCACGCTGACCATTATGCGCCGGGCCTGCGACCTGATCCGTCAGCGGCACGGGGTGTCGCTGGACCTGGACTCCATTCCGCTGGACGACCCGGCCATCTACCGACTGCTCTCCAGTGGGGACGTGATGGGGGTGTTCCAGGTGGAAGGGGCGGGCTTCCGCCGGGTCCTGCAGGACATGCGCCCCACCCGCTACAACCACATCGTCGCCGCGCTGGCCCTCTACCGCCCCGGCCCGATGGAGTACATCCCCACCTACATCCGCCGCATGCACGGCGAGGAGAAAGTAGAGTACCGCCACCCGGCCCTGGCTCCCATCCTGGACGAGACCTACGGCATCATCGTCTACCAGGAGCAGATCATCCGCATCGCCACTGACCTGGCCGGGTACGAGCCGGGGGAGGCGGATACCATCCGCAAGGCCGTCGGCAAGAAGAAGAAGGACGCCCTGCTGGCCCACCGCGTCAAGTTTGTGGAAGGGTGCGTGGCACGCGGCATCCCGCGGGAAGTCGCCGAGGGGATTTTTGACGACATTGAGTTCTTCGCGCGATACGGCTTCAACAAGGCGCATGCCGCCGGGTACGCGATGGTCACCTGCCAGACGGCGTACCTGAAAGCCCACTACCCGCTGGAGTACATGACCGCCTTGCTGACGGTGGAGCGGCACAACACCGAGAAGGTCGGCATCCTCGTCAACGAGTGCCGCCGGATGGGCATAGAGGTCCTGCCGCCCAGCGTCAACCGGTCCGACCTGGATTTCACCATAGAGGGGAAGGCCATCCGCTTCGGACTGGGTGCGGTCAAGAACGTGGGCGACGGCCCCGTGGGGGCCATCCTCGCCGCACGGGGCCGCCGTCCCTTCTCCTCGCTGACCGACTTCTGCCGTCGGGTGGACCTGCGGCTGGTCAACCGGCGGGCGCTGGAGAGCCTCATCCGGGCGGGGGCCCTGGACGAGTTCGGCCCCCGGGCCCGCCTGCTGGCCGCGATGGACCGGATGATGGACCTCAGCGCCCGTACCCACCAGGCGCGGGACGTGGGGCAACTCAGCCTCTTCGGCGAGGCCACCGGCATCCGGATGGAGAACGACGATGACCTGTTCGTCGGCCTGCCGCCGGTCCCGGAGGTGCCCCTGCGGGAAATGCTGGAGTGGGAAAAGGACCTGATGGGGGTCTACCTCTCCGAGCATCCCCTGACCCGCGCCGCGCGCGAACTGGCGGACGTCATCAATGCCTACGCGGGCCAGTTACACGAGGAGCCCCACGAGTCCGTCGTCACCGTCGCCGGGATGGTCCGGCGCGTCCGGCGCCACACGACGAAGGACGGCAAGGAGATGGCCTTTGTCACGCTGGAGGACCTGTACGGGGCCTGCGACGTGGTCGTCTTCCCGCGCGTCTGGGCGGAGAGCCGGGAGAAGTGGCAGCCGGAGGCACTGGTGGTGGTCTGCGGCAAAGTGGACGCCCGCCGGGAGCCGCCGAGCCTGATCTGCCAGTGGGTCAAGACGCCGGAGGAGGTGACCCGCCCGCGCGCTTCGGGGACGGTGACGCTGCGGGAGTCCGCCCCCGAGTACGGGGCCTGGCGGGAGGCGGAGATGCCGGGGGTGGCGCAGACCGTCGGCCTGCGCAGCCGGACGGTCCAGATTACTATCCGGCGCAGCGGCGACAACGAGCGGGACTTCCGCCTCCTCTCCGCCGTCCACGAACTGCTGACGGCCTACCCTGGGGAGGACCGGTTCACCTTCCGGCTGCTGGGCGGGGCCAACGGCGGCGAGGTCATCCTGGAGTTCCCCAACCACTCCACCCGCTACTGCGATGAACTGGGGGAGAAACTGGCGGGCCTGTTAGAGCCGGGGGCGGTGCAGGTCCTGTAACGTGCCAGGCACCTGGGGAAGTGCCTGGCACGTTAGAAATTGACGGACAGCAGATACCAGGCCGTGAAGTCCAGCACCTCCCCCTGCCGGGTCTCCGCCGACAGCGCCAGCCACGTGGGGTGGCCCAACTCCTCCAGGTCCACCCGGTACCACAGGAAGCGCCCGTACTGCTTCCAATCCCCCCGCCGGGCCACCCCCCAGCGGCCGATGTGGGCGGTGGACGTCCCGTCCGGGAAGACGGCGCGCAGGTAGACCCGGTAGTCATACGTCGGCGACGGGGGACGGCGCAGTTCTATCCCCACCCAGAGGGAATCCCCCGCCCGGAAGACGGTCAGGGAGGAGATGTCGGCGCCGGCGGCCACCCAGCGGATCACGTTATCTTTCACCGGGTCCCGCACCAGCCCACCTGCCCCTTCCCGATTCCCCAGAACCTCCTCGGGGTCCTCCCAGATGGCGCCGTCCACCGTTCCCATAGGGATGACGGCGTCCGCTGGCGCGAACAGTTCATTCTGCCGGACGAAACTATAGAGGAACCGGCCCAGCACCTTGAGTTGGGAGGGGTACGCCTCCACGGCCGCCCGTTTGGCCGTCCGGTCCGGTTGCGTCAGCGGCCACTGGACCCACTCTTCCAGCGATTCCAGGGGCCGGGGCGGGAGCAGGAACGCCGTGGGTTTCAGCCCGCGCGGCTGAGGGAACTGGCCGTAGTGGACCAGATACCCCAACAGTTGCGGGTGGTACTCCGGGTCCCGGCCTTCCTCCATCGCGACGGCCAGCCGGACGAACACACTCAGCGCCCGGTGGTCGGGGTGCTCGTCGTTCGGGTGGGGGAAGACGATCAGGTCCGGGCGGAAGGTCTGCAGGAGCGTCCGCAAGTCCTCCAGTAGCGACTGCCCGGTATAGGGGGCGTTGAACCGGAAGGCGCGGGGGTAGAGGTTCCGCGCCCGGTGGGTGAACGGGGAACGGTCCGGTGTGTCCCAGTGGTTCCACCAGAGAACCCCCAGCCGCCGCTCCGGGTAGGTCAGAAAGACGACGTCCTCCGCGTCCAGTCCCAGGCGGGAGAGCGCGGTGAGGGACTCCCGCTGGCGCGTCTCTCCCAGGGCCACGAAGTCCGATGCCCGGGGCGGACGGCGGAACCAGGTAGCCGTCGCCCGGATGTACCCGTCGCCCGCGGTGGCGATGACCACGCGGACCTCCATGCCGCGCCGCCGGGCGGCCTGGATGAGGCCGGCGGCCGCCAGGGTCTCATCGTCGCAGTGGGGAGCCACCACCAGCAGGCGGTGATACCCCTCCAGCGACAGCACCGGATAGGCGTCGGCGGGACGGTCGGAGGTCGCCAGACGCCGCTCGCAGGTAGAGGTGCCGGCAACCAGAAGGAGGAGAACCAGTCCGAGAGCCCAGAGACGCCGCAGCGCAGACCGCATTCCGCCTCCGCGAGATTCCCGTGCCGGGGACGGGAGTTACAGCGCCCCCTCCAGGCGCAGCAGGGCCGACTTGACCTCCAGCCCGCCCCCGTAGCCCACCAGGGAGCCGTCGGCGCCCACCACCCGGTGGCAGGGGATGATGATGGGGACAGGGTTGGCCCCCACGGCCTGCCCCACCGCCCGCGCGGCGGCGGGCCTCCCGACCCGCCGGGCCAGTTCCCCGTAGGAGACGGTCTGGCCGTAGGGGACCTTCCGGAGTTCCGCCCAGACCTGCTGCTGGAACGGGGTGCCCCGCAGGTCCAGGGGCAGGTCAAACTCCCGGCGGAGGCGGGAGAAATACTCCCGCAGTTGGGCGACGGCCGCCGCGAGGGCCGCCGGGTTCTCCTCCAGGGGCTCCGGCCCGATCCACCGGGCCAGCCACTCCTCCAGGGCGGCCCGACCCTCGCCGGGCAGCGCAACCCGGCACAGCCCCGTCGGCGTGGCGACCAGCGTCAGCGGGCCGAAGGGTGAGTCCATAGTCGCGTAGTAGAGGCTCATCGGTCTCCTTTATGGCGCTTGATGTTGCTGGCCGGATTATACACCATTCCGCCCGTCTGCGCACGAAGCATCCCCCTTGCAAACCCGGCAAGATGCAGTATCATAACGGAAGGGACGGACGGGGTTTTGGGGGGGGGCCGCCGCCCCCCGCAAAACCCCTCCCCCGCCATTTCCGCTGACCGCAGGAGGCGCGCATGCAGACCCCAATGGACGACCTGGACCGTCTGATCCTGCAGACCCTGCAGCAGGACGGGCGGACCCCCTTCACCCATATCGCCCGCCAGGCCGGCGTCTCCGAGACGACCGTCCGCCTCCGCTACCGGGCCCTGGTGGAGGCGGGGGTGATCCGCACCGTGGGCATCGTGGACCCCTACGCGCTGGGATTCCAGGCCCCGGCGATTGTTGGCATCACCGTCGCCCCGGGGCAGATAGACGAGGTGGCCCGCCGCATCGCCGAACTCCCCGAAGTCAGTTATCTGGTCATGACGCTGGGGGCCTTTGACCTGATCATGGAAGTCTTCTGCCGCGACCTGAGCCACCTGACCGATTTCCTGCTCCAGCAGATTCACCAGATACCTGGCGTCCGCTCCACCCAGACGCTGATGATTGCCCGCAGTTACAAACTGAGTTACCGCTGGTCCCCACTGCCCGAGTCGGAATAGCAAACCCATTGGTCATTCTGTCATTGGTCATTCCGTCATTGGTCATTCCGTCATTGGTCATTCCGTCATTGGTCATTCTGTCATTGGTCATTTCTTCATTGGTCATTCCTCATGCCCGGTCTCATCTCCGCCGTCCATTCGGATAGTCTGGCCGCGCGGCTGGGCCTGCGCCCCGGCGACGAACTCCTGGCCATCAACGGGCACCCGCTGCGGGACCTCATAGACGTCCAGTTCTACGGGGCCCAGGAGCGGCTGACCCTGCGCGTCCGCCGGGGAGGGGAGGAGCAGACCCTGCGGGCGCGCCGCCGGTACGACGAACCCCTGGGCCTGGACTTCGCCCGTCCCACTTTTGACGACATCCGTCGCTGCAACAACCGCTGCGAGTTCTGCTTCGTCGCCCAGATGCCCCGGGGACTGCGCCCGTCCCTCTACATCAAGGACGACGACTACCGGTATTCCTTCCTGTTCGGCAGTTACATCACCCTGACCAACCTGACGGAGGAGGACTGGGCCCGCATTGAGGAGCAACACCTGAGCCCCCTCTACGTCTCTGTCCACGCCACCGACCCCGACCTGCGGCGGCGGATGCTGGGCAACCCCCGCGCCCCGGACGTCCTGGACGGCCTGCGCCGCCTGGCCCGCATGGGCGTTGAGGTCCACACCCAACTGGTCCTGGTGCCGGGTCTGAACGACGGCACCCATCTGGACCGGTCCATCGGCGACCTGGCGGACCTCTATCCGTCCGTCCGCTCTGTCAGCGTGGTGCCGGTGGGGCTGACGAAGTACCACCGGGGCGGATGCCGACCGTACACCCTGCAGGAGATGCGCGGGGTCTGGGAGGGGGTAACGGCCTGGCAGCGGCGGTTGCGGCGTCGGCTGGGCGTGCGTTTTGTCTACCTGAGCGACGAGTGGTACCTCCGGCTGGGGGAGGCCGTCCCCCCGCGCGCGGCCTACGACGGCCTGGACCTGACGGAGAATGGGGTGGGGCTGGTGCGGGCGCTGCTGGATCGGTGGCGGGAGGTGGAGCGGACGCTGGCTGGCCTGGGGGGGCCAGCCCAGACCTGGGTCACGGGGGTGCTGATGGCGCCTGTGCTGGAGGGCCTGGCGGCGAAATTCGCCGACCGCACCGGCATCCGGACCGACGTCGTCCCCGTCCCCAACCGCTTTTTCGGCGAGACGGTCACCGTGGCGGGCCTCCTGACTGGTCAGGACGTGGTGGCCCACCTGCGGGAGCGCCCGTCCTCAGAGACCGTCGTCCTGCCCGGCGTGATGTTCCGCGGCCCCCAGGGCCAGTCGCTGGACGAGATGCATCCGGACGACCTCGCGCGCGCCCTCTCGCGCCCGGTTTTTGTTCTGTAAAAACCACTCACGTTTTACGTTTCACGTTTTACGTTTCACGTTTTACGTTTCACGTTTCAGGAGGTCCCATGCTCATCCTCTCTCACCACGACGTCCGCCAGGCCCTCCCCATGCGGGAGGCGGTGGAGGCCATGAAGCGGGCCTTTGCCCAACTCTCCACCGGACAGGCCGAGGTGCCGCTGCGGGTGCCGGTCCACGTCCCCCGGCACAACGGCCTGACTCTCTTCATGCCCGCCTATCTCGCCGCCGACGACCAGATGGCGGTCAAAATCGTCTCGGTCTTCAACGACAATCCGGCCCGGGGCCTGCCCCTCATCCACGCCCTGGTGGTGGTCATAGACGCCGAAACCGGGGCGCCCGTGGCGGCGATGGAGGGCGCGTCGCTGACGGCGTTGCGGACGGGGGCCGCCTCCGGCGCCGCCACCGACCTCCTGGCCCGCCCCGATGCCGCCGTTGCCGCCGTCTTCGGCGCGGGGGTGCAGGGCCGCACCCAACTGGAGGCGGTCTGCGCGGTGCGGCCCATCCGGGAGGCCTGGGTCTACGACGTGGACCCCCGGCGGGCCCAGGCGTATGCGGAGGAGATGGGCGGGCGGTTGGGGATACCGGTCCACGTCGCCGCCAGCCCCGCCGAGGCGGTCCGCCGGGCAGACGTGGTCTGCACCGCCACCACCTCCACCACCCCCGTCTTTGACGACGCCGACGTCCGCCCCGGCACCCACATCAACGCCGTCGGCGCCTACACTCCCCAGATGCGGGAGGTCCCCACGGAGACCGTCCTGCGGGCGCGCGTGGTCATTGACCACCGCACCGCCAGCCTGGCCGAGGCCGGCGACCTGCTCATCCCCCTCCGGGAGGGCCGGATGACGGAGGAGCACATCTGGGCTGAACTGGGGGAGATTGTGGCCGGCCTCAAACCGGGGCGGCTGTCCCCGGACGAAATCACCCTTTTCAAGTCGGTGGGGGTGGCGGTGCAGGACGTCGCGGCGGCCGCGGCCGTCCTGGAGGCGGCCCGCCGCCAGAACCTGGGGGTTGAGGTCCCGCTGTGAGGAGCCTCGGGGGCTACAGTCTGGTCCTGGTAGCAGCGGGGCTCTGGGCCACCCTGGGCCTCTTTTACAAAGGCCTGGCGGCCTCCGGCCTCCCCCTGCTGACCATTGTCTTCTTCCGGGCCGGCATCGCCGCCCTGGTCCTCTTCCTCGTCCTCCTCTGGCGGGACCGGTCCTCCCTGCGTCTGACCCGGAACGATGCTCTGTTCTTTCTGGCCTTTGGACTGGTCGGCGTGGCGGCGTTCTACATCGTCTACATCCACGCGATTGACCGGGCCGGGATGGGGGTGGCGGCGGTCCTGATGTACACCGCGCCGGTCTGGGTTTCTCTGTACAGCGTGCTTTTTCTGGGGGAACGGTGGACCCTTCGGCGGGGCGGGGTGCTCCTCCTGGCGTTTGTCGGGTGTGCGCTGGTGGGCCGGGCCTACGACCCGGCGGAGGTACGGCTGAACGGTCCGGGCATCCTGGCGGGCCTGGGGGCCGGCCTGACCTACGGGGCGTACACCGTCTTCAGCAAAGTTGCCCAGCGGCGCCACACCGCCTGGGCCACGCTGGCCTGGGCGCTGGGGATCGGGGCCCTCTTCCTCCTGCCCCTGCAGTCGCCCCCGGCCCTCTCCCGTGCCCTGACCACCCCGTCCCTGCTCTTCTGGCTGGTCCTGCTGGGGCTGGTGCCCACGCTGGGGGGCGGGCTGGCCTTCAACCTGGGGCTCCGACAGGTGCCCGCGAGCAACGCCAGCATCGTCGCCACCCTGGAGCCGGTCATCGCTGCCGCCCTGGGCTGGGCCGTCTGGGGGGAACGGATGGAGTGGCCGCAGGTCGTGGGGGCTGGGCTGGTGCTGGGGGCAGTGGTGGTGCTGCAACGTAAAACGTAAAACGTGAAACGTGAAACGTGATGGTTGCCCTCTACGTCCACATCCCGTTTTGTCGGAGCCGGTGCGCCTATTGCGCGTTCAACACCTACGCCGGGCTGGATGCCCTCATCCCGGCCTACGGGGAGGCGCTCTGTGTGGAAATCCGGGCCGCGCCCGTACACCCGCAGGATACATCCTGCGCTACGACAGTTTACTTCGGCGGAGGAACGCCGTCACTGCTCCCCGTGGGTGTCCTGGCTCGCATTCTGGATGGTCTGCGGGAACGGTTCCCCCTCTCCCCGGATGCGGAGGTCACCCTGGAGGCCAACCCCGGCACGGTGGACCGGGCGTATCTGCGGACGGTGCGGGAACTGGGCGTCAACCGGCTCAGCCTGGGGGTACAGTCGGTCCACGAGGATGAACTGCGTCTCCTGGGCCGCATTCACTCCTGGGAGGACGCGGTGGGGGCCGTGGAGGCGGCGCGGGCGGCGGGGCTGGAGAACGTCAACCTGGACCTCATCTACGGCCTGCCCGGGCAGACCATCGCCCGCTGGCAGGAGACGCTGGAGGCGGCGCTCTCCCTGGAGCCTGACCACCTCTCCCTCTACGCGCTGACGCTGGAGGAGGGGACCCCGCTTCAGGAGCGGGTGGCGCGGGGGGAACTCCCCCCGCTCGACGACGACGCGGCGGCGGAGATGTACGAGTGGGCCGAGGCGCGCCTGGCGCGGGCCGGGTACGTCCACTACGAACTCTCCAACTGGGCCCGGTCCGAGCGGTATTTCTGCCGCCACAACCTGACGTACTGGTACAACGAACCGTACCTGGGGTTCGGGGCGGGGGCGTCGTCCTGGTGGGGCGGACGGCGCTGGACCAATGTCCGGCATCCGGAGGAGTACATCCGACGGCTGGCGGCGGGGCAGTCGGTGGCGGAGGAAGTGGAGGAGATTGGGCCGCGCCTGGAAATGGGGGAGACGATGATGATGGGGTTGCGGCTGGTCAATGGGGTGAGCGATGCCCGCTTCCGCGCCCGTTTCGGCGTGGGGCTGGCGGATGTGTTCGGCGAGGCGCTGGCCCGCCTCTCCGACCTGGGTCTCCTGGAGTGGGATGGGCAGACCGCGCGTCTCACCCCGCGCGGGCGCCTGCTGGGGAACTGGGTGTTTCGGGAGTTTGTGTAGGGTGGGCGTCGGGGTGGGAGGCGGGCGGCTTCGCCGCCCGCCCCCTGGCTTCCGGCCCAAAAATCAGTCCTTCGGGGCTTGCGGACAACGGTCTGCGCATCAGCCGCAGCGCGGAGCGAGCGCAGCGAAGCGGAGCGCTGTCGGCTGAATGCGCGGGTTAGCAGGCCCGCCTGGCCGGAATCGCGCCCCCAGAGACCCGAAACAGGCCTCGCCGCCCGACGGCCCTTCTCCGGCCCAGAACGTTCATTCTTCGGGCCTGCTAACGGCCTGCGGTTCAGCCGCACGCGGAGCGAGCGCAGCGAGCGAAGCGTGTCGGCTGCAACCGCTTGTTGGGCGGCGTTCAAATTTAGGGCTTTCTTAAAAGTTCATAATACAACTTTGTTGGTGAGCCATCGCTGTTTAAAAGGAGTGAGGGATGGTTATCAACTTCATCTGGATCGGGTTCTGGCACCACTTTCCAAATATAAAATCCAAGAACATTTGGTTGTTCAATTAATCCGTTTAATTGCCTAAAATAACTTTCTTGACCATTTGGATAAGGGTTGACTTCGGTTAAAAAAATTCCACCTAAATCAGCGAATTGAGTGGCCACATTTATTATTGTCTTAATCGGAACAGTATCTGACCCAACCTGTAATCCAAGTATTATTGGTACTTCTGTATGGAATCTTTGAGAGATAGCATTTTTTACTTCAGATAAACGATTATGAATTGGATCAAGTTTTCCTTGAACTTTTAGCCCGGTATCATCGTTGATTAAAATTATATAATCCTGTCCGATCTGAAGATTATTTTCTTCGGTTAAAATCTGCACAGTGTGACTAACAGTTTCAGTTAGCCATGCGTCACCATATTTATCTCTTAAAGGATTTGTGTCAGGATTCCATTGGCCTGGATTTTTATAATGCCATGGCTCATTTATTTCTACGTAAACTGGAGCAAGACTTTGGTTGTATTGTTTTATTAACCTTGCCATTTCTCTTAAACGGTTATCAAGCCACTGATCGACATTTTCTGCATTAATTCCATCAGGAAATTTTCCCGGCTCAAGGAGATAGTGCATAAGAAAAGCCATATTGTTTTTATCAGCTTCTTGTAAAAAACTTCCAGCGCTTCCTACTCGACCACCCTCTTCTAAAGCTCCAGTTAAGGCCATCAAGCCACCTCTAAATCTCGATGGATTAAGATAAGAATCATAGTCTCGTTGATGTCTTGGTTTTAGACCATAACCAACATATTTTCCATAAGCTCGCCAATATTCGGTAAAAGTTGCCTTTTGCCAAACCCATTCACCGTTTTCATTTTGTGTTGCCATCATTAAAGCGACTCCATCGGTCGTTCTCATCGTGATAAATTCCGGCATTCCTTGAGGTTTTTCTACTTCCGGATGAAGGCCCGCGAGAACATCTGCTGAATTGAGCTTGAAAGCATTAGCATACTCTACAATCGGGCTGCCTTTTTTTGTTACATCAAACAATTCAGGGTTGGTGACACGCGGATCAGGCACGGACAGGTTGCCCACTTGGATGGTGGGGATGGGCGTCGGCGTGGCGGTGGGTGTTGCTGTTGGCGTAATGGTTGGCGCGGCGGTAGCAGTGGGCAAGGGTGTCGCGCTGGGCGCGGGTGTTGACGTCGGCGCGGACGCAGGCGCGCAAGCCGACAAAATCAGGTTGACCAGCAAAAACACAAGCAATGTGCGTTTCATCCTTCGCGTTCTCCTTTCGGCGGTCAAGCCGCCCAACGATCGGCGCATCAGCCGCAGCGCGGAGCGAGCGCAGCGAAGCGGAGCGCTGTCGGCTGAATGCGCAGGTTAGCAGGCCCGCCTGGCCGGACTCGCGCCCCCAGAGACCCGAAACAGGCCTCGCCGCCCGACGGCCCTTTTCCGGCCCAGAACGTTCCTTCTTCGGGCCTGCTAACGGCCTGCGCTTCAGCCGCACGCGAAGCGAGCGCAGCGAGCGGAGCGTGTCGGCTGGAAGCGCAGGTTATGCCGCTATACTATACTTTTCGTGACTGAGCCCACATTCTCTCAAATTGATCTAGGAAAAACTGAAACCATTCCCCGTCATACTGGCTATGTACTTCAAAAGTAGGGGACTCAGGTTCAGGTCTTTGGAAAGGCAAGAGTTTCACATATGCCCTTGATATGCCGTCATCGCCTTCAATAATCGCAAGACTATATGAGGCAAGATAGGGCATTACGCGTATCTCAAACTGATCAGGACTGGATGCCTTATCTGCTAGCGCTTTCATTACTGCTACATTTCCTTCCATAAGTTTCTTCATCTCTGTAGGGTCTTTAAGGGAGGAACTTCTGAATACTTGCATAGCAAGCACTTCTGGTACTGGTTCACTCACAAGTATTCGCAGCGTTCCGCCCCTTTGTAAAAGTCTTGCAAATTCACCAGCATATCGCGTAACCGTGCTCATTAGAGTTGAGCCTTCAATACTTACTCGCTTTGCCGTCCGAATCTGTTCTGTGAAGTCAGGATAAGCGCGTGTAAGCAATTCAGAGATATGCCCCACGCCTTGAGATTCGAGAGCCTTGACAGCCGCGTTGAGCTCGTCGAAAGATGCCTTCACATCTGTTATCACCCTTCGACTTGATATGAGCGAAGAGGCAAGTAGCCCCAATGTTGCCAAGATAACTGCACTGATTACTTCAAACTTCGCTATCTGGAGAATGCCCAGAATAGCAACCGTAATTGCCAAGATTATCGTCAGGTAAAGTTCAAGATTCTCTCCGTGCCTAATTTCTTTTAAAACTGTGTTCAGAGCTTCCATAGCAAACCCTCGAGTGCTTATGCCACAACATTAGCGGCATAACGGTATGCGCTTAAGCCGCTGTGCGGAGCGAGCGCGAAGCGCGAGCGGAGCACAGTCGGCTTGAAGCGCGGGTTAGCCCGCGCCCTTTGCTCTGGCTATCGTGTCTTCATCGTAATGCACTCAGGAGAGCAAACAAACCAAACCCTGCGATGATTACACCTGAAACTCTGTTGACCCATTGCAATCCGTGAGGGCCAAACTTCTCCCGAAATACGTCTATACCACCGCTCAGAATGAGCCACCACAGGGCCGAGCCAATGAAAACACCTAAGACCAAAACACCCGCTGACATATAGTTTCCACTTGTGCTTGCCAAACCCAAGCCAGCAAATATCGCCGCAAAGGAAATGATAGTCAGCGGGTTTGTGAGTGTCAGAAAAAACGTTGAGGCATAAGCACCAACGAGACCTTTTCCTTTCGCTAGGGCCGCTTGTTCTGCGGGTCTCGCAAAAAAGGTTTTGAGACCCAGATAGCAAAGAAACACACCCCCGACAAGCCTTAGCCATACCTGCTGACTGACCAAGAAGCTTGAGATGAAAGTCAGACCGAAACCAGCTATGCAACCATAGATTGCGTCAGCAGTGGCAGCGCCTAGACCAGAAACGAGACCAGATGCGCGTCCTTCAGCCAATGTGCGGCGTATGCACAACACCCCAATTGGCCCGACCGGTGCAGCAATCGAGAGGCCAATGACAAGACCCCTAAACAAGAAACTGATGTCCACTTGTGTATCCTGAATGATGAGTGACGTAATGCCCAGCGGGCTAACATGGGATTAGGTTGACGATTGCAACGTAACAGCCTATATCTGGCAACCGTCCACCTAAACGGCAAATTTGTGACAATTGCAGGAATTGTGCTACAATGATGACATCATCCACCTAAACAGCAAAAATCGGGCAATACCACCACCCCCTTTCACAAGGAGTTCACCCACGTTCTCCAGCGCGGCGGTCTGGCGGTGCGCAGCCCGCTGGATTTTTCAGGAGTCCGGAGCATCCGGTGGGCCTCCCCCAGGGAAGACAGGGACGGGTGGTGGGAAGACGGGAGAAGACGCGCAGGTGGGGTAGCAGGAGGACGGAGAAATTCCGGAGGGACCCCGGGTCCCCTGAATTGGAATCCATCGGTGCTCCTTTCGGGCAGGACACAGGGAACGAAAAAGCGGCCCCGCCGGGACTTGACGGGAGCCGCCTTTTGTGGTATGCTATGGGCGACCTCCGCGCCACTCTGGCCGGTGTGGAGACGGCCCTCGGTCGGTGCTGTGATCACCGCCGAGGGCGTTTTTATTTGGAAAGGTGAGTTCACTGCAAAACTCATCGCAGAGAACGCGGAGAGCGCAGAGATTTTCTTTATTGATCTTCGCCTTGCCATAGTAACATCTTTTGTATAGAATATATCCCACCTATCACAGGTAGGGAGGATGGTAGTATTCTGTCAATCGTGAATCTTTGGATACAGACGCTTCAGTTTGGTGCGGGCATTCGCGGTGGTGAAGTGCCATTCTACCCGAACGGCTTTCTGGTTCCGCTCGTCTGCCCACGCCTGCACC